>Ga0316604_10003033_pt1 | contig 12131 bp, 25 predicted proteins | sample OWC_soil_day20_C_FD_207650 | JGI IMG/M metagenome (GOLD analysis project Ga0316604, IMG submission 207650) | Wetland soil microbial communities from Old Woman Creek delta, Ohio, United States - OWC_soil_day20_CT | ecosystem: Environmental > Terrestrial > Soil > Wetlands | place: USA: Ohio... | reverse complement strand
ATGGCGCGCACGGCCAGATGCCGAGTGACGATAGCCCCGTGGCGTCACCACTGCCTACGAGGACTCCGCCGGAAATAATCAAGCCGGTCTTGCCTGGAGAGCTGGAAAATGCCGATGCAGTATTCAATGAACTCGACCTTGCCGGTCGGGGTTATGTGACTCGCCAGGACACCAAAGAGCTGATCGGTTTTGGCGAGGCTTTCCTGGCTGTCGATTCGAAGGGCAGCGGCAGATTAACCCGTGAGCAGTTCCGTAAGGCCTGGGCCCTCTACAAGTCGACTAATAAATGATGCAGTGCTGGTTGCCTGGTTATCGGCGTGGTTCCTGATAAACGACAAATCAATGGAATATTAGGTTCGCATAATTTGTATTTTTGGAACAGGTAAAACGGCCTATTCCAAGCGTATAGATTAAGCAGCCATGCGGTTCCGCAGGCTATCGAGGGCGTTTTTTTCGCTGTCGCACCTTGCACGCTCTCGGTAAAGTCGGAGCAGCCAATCTAGGCCATCAAACCCGGCCGTTTCGCAGGCCAGCAATACCTTTTCTGGTGACATTGGGCAGCGTTCATTACGCCAGCCGCTCATGGTTGGCTGTTTTACGCCCAATAGCTGTGCTGCTTTATAGTCAGAAATGCCGCCCAGTGCGGATTTGAAGGCGTCGAGCAGTTCGATAGAAACTGACATTTTCATTCCCCAATGAAGTTAGCAATCTCAGCATAGACAACTAGTTGCCTATGCACAAGGATAGGTACATACCTATTGCAACGGTTGTTGCCTATCTATAAATTCCGTCTCGCCGGGCGACTCCTAAGACGCGCAACCATTCCCCAATGACCGCAGAGGGCGCCCGGCACCGTTAAACACGGTCCGGGGCGGTGTAGGGCAAGGGGAATCAAAATGACTGAAAGAGTATTTGAGCGCGAGTCAAAAGTTGGCCGTGATGGAAAGGTTCGTCTTTCAACGGTGATTTTTGACAATCATCTGACTGAGCCGGGCCGGCCGGCCGATGTTCAGGTTTCGTTGTCGTGCTGCATCAATAGCGTGCAGCCGTCGTTTACGTTCTATGAGTCGGACGAGTTGCGGCTTTTCGAGCTTGCGGAACAGTTCAGGGCGGTCGGGATGGCTCTGGTCTACGCCAAGAAATACGAAGCGAAGGGTGGAGAATAATGTACGCCCGCACCGAAAACAGCCGCATTTCGCTTGATCTGGTCCGCGTCGTCTGCGCTGCCCGTTCGCGTAGCTTCATCATCGCCCGCCTTCGCGCTCGGCTGGCCGCTGCCTACTCGGGGTGGCTGGCGTGAGCGAGAACATTTACGTTTTTGAATTGGACCGGACGCGGTTTGTAGAGGCATGGATTGAATACGACGCCGATCTGTGGCCGTGCGAGTGCCCATTATCGGTTTTTTGCGGGGTGGCAATGTGATTGCCGGCGACCTGCCGAAAGCCGAGCAGGACAAGGCCCAGATTGCGGGCCTTTTTGCCATGCTCGGCAAGCCATACGAGGATTTCCGGCCGGTCTGGTCGAGGGCAGATCGCGATTCCAAGCGTGTCTTCCTGAAGGTGGCCCACATGCCGGAGTCGTGGTCGCTGAAGACCTATGACGAACTGACCCCACAAACCCGCCTGGAACTGAAAACCCGCGTTTTCGCGCTCCGTGACTGGCTGAACAAGGTGTTGAAAGATGATTGATTTCATGGTGATCGGACTGCCGCGATCCGGTACGACATGGGCGGCAAACTGGCTTTGCACGGAACGCACGCACTGCGTTCATGATCCGCTTTACCGTCTGCACTACTCGGAGTGGGATAAGTCGGTGCTGCCGGGAAAGCAGGTCGGCGTGTCGTGCACGGGGATCTGGCAATGGCCGGAATGGCTGAACGCGCACCCGGCAAAGAAGGTGATTCTGCATCGCGATTTGGCCGAAGTTAATGCCAGCCTGGACGCCATCGGCTTTCCGGCCTGTGACGATTCCGGCCCGGCCAAGCTGGCGAAAATAAACGGTCTGCACCTGCCGCATGAAGCGCTGTTTGATGCGTCATTGGCGGCTGTGATTCATTCGCATCTGATTGGTGACGGAAGCTTTGATGCTGAGCGGCACGCCGAACTGTGCCTGATCGAGATGCAGCCGAATTTTCACGGCCTGACGGTCGGCAAGGAAGTGACACGCCGGCTGCTGGACGAGGTTATGCAGATGGTCAAGGGTGAGTGCTGAGATGGGGGTGCCGGTTGAGTGTGTTGAATACAGAAGGGCGTTTCCGGTGCCTCTCGTCCAGTGCAAGTTTTGCGGCACTCGCTATTCTGCAATGATTGCCAGATGCCCAAAGTGTGGGTTTGGTAAGTGATTTCGTTCGTCAATCCTGCCGCCTATGCCAACGACACGGCACGCGCCATGTCGGGCAGTCCGTGGGATTGGCCGTATCTGTCGGAAATCATGGGCCGGGTGCCGCAACGCTGGCACGGTCGGATTGCCGACGATTACAGTACCCGTTACCGGGAAACCGGTCAGCAGGTCGCAAATCGCTGGATCGACAAGATTGCCCAGTCCGTTACCGTAAGGGGTGCCAGCCTCGCCGCCTCGGATTCGGAGATTTGCAATCAAGCAAAGGCCTGTGCCGATACGGTAAGGGGAATACTGGCGGACGGTATGGATACGCTGGTCGGCCTGCCGGCCGGGGTGGTCGTCCTCAAGCTGGCCGCTTACTGTAACGAACAGGGCGTCGAGGCGCCGAAGGGCGTCGAGTTGCCGGGGCTGATTTCACGCCTTGTCGATGCAGCATGGTGGCGCCGCCAGTTTCGCCGCAACGCCGGGCGCCAGGTCGAGGCCGTAGCCCGCCGCATGGGCATGGTGCAGCGCCGGGCTGGCCTGTATGCCTCGGACGAAACCTGCAACCGGCACGCCGAACAGCAGCGCCGCAATCTGGCCGCACTGGAAAACACCGAAGCCTACAAAACCGAAATCGATACCGTAACCGGCGAGGTGACGGAACAGGCGTTCAATCTGGCCGAATTGGCTGAACTCGGTATCAGTAACCCGTCGGTACGCTTTGCCGAACTGATGGTTCGCGTTCGCGGCATGGAGCAGCACGCCAGGGCAAACGGGCATGTCGGCCTGTTCATCACCGGCACGGCGCCGGGCTATATGCACGCCGTGCATGGCAAGACAGGGAAACAGAATCGCCTGTTTGACGAAACCACGCCGAGAGAGGCGCAACAGTGGATAGCCCGCCAGTGGTCGCGGGTTCGCGCCGCGCTGGCCCGCCTGAAGATCAAGTATTACGGGGTACGGGTGGCAGAGCCGCATCACGATGGCACGCCGCATTGGCACATGCTTGTTTTCATCCGGCCGGAACTGACGCCGGGCCGCTCGGCGGTCGGTCGCCTGATGGCCGTTTTTCGTCGCTACCTGTTGCGCGGCGACTGGGCGCCATCGGTCACCAAAAAGCAGGTCGCCGCCAACATCCGGCAGAGCCGCCAGACGTGGCGCGAGTGCGCAAGGTGGGCCGATGCCATCGTATCCGCTGAATATGTCGAGCAGCGCCGCAAGGAACGCGCCGACGATGCCCGCCGGCTGCGTGCCTGTGACTTCAAGCTGATCGACTGGGCGCGGGGTAGTGCGGCCGGCTATCTGGTCAAGTATCTGGCGAAGAACATAAGCGGCCAGCGCATGGGCCTGGACGACGAAGCCGGCACGGAAAAGCCGAAAGCCGGCACGGAAACGGCAAGCCGCGTGCTGGCCTGGGCGTCGTGCTGGGGAGTCCGTCAATTTCAGGTCGTCGGCGGGCCACCTGTGGGCGTCTGGCGCGAACTGCGCCGCCTCAAGGAAAAGCCGGAACAGCTTGAACTGTTCGACGCATGGGAAGCAACAGGGCTGAAGCGGGAAATTCCGGGGCCGTTGCGCATCGGGGAAAAGCGGATGCGGGAACAGGTGCGCTCCCCTGACTGGGGGCAATACATCACGGCGCAGGGCGGCATTGACATCAAGCGGGATGAACGGCCGGTGCAGCTTTGGAAGCTGCAAGAGCCGGGGCGCCTGACGAAGTATCGGGACGAAGCGCCAGCCAGGACGGCGGGCGTGATCTGTAAGGGCGTGGCAACGGGCACCAGGGATGCGGTTTGGTCAATCAGGAGTATTCCAGATGAAAAGCGATTGGAGAAATCCGGCGCCGTGGGTAGGGGCTGTATGCCTTCTGGTAGCAGTAAAAGACGTGCTGCTGTGGCTTTGGGGTTTGGTTCGGTTTTAGGCGCAAAGCGCCCTCGGACTCGTGTCAATAACTGTACGCAAGGAACAAACGGCCCGTGGGCCGGGCTGGCGGCAAACATGGCCGGGTGGGAAAAAACCGGCAACCGACCGGCGGTTTTAGAGATTTTCAACGAAGTGAGGAGGCTCAAGGGTGGAAGAAGCAGTCGAGAAAGCACGCAAGGCATGGCAGGCAGCGCCGGCACACGTCCGCATGATGGCGGGCGCCTATGTTGATCCGCTGATTTTGGCAATTCTGGAAATTGCCGCTGAAGTCGAAAAGCTGAAAGGCAAGCATGAGTAAGGAAATTCTCGGGCACATCAACTGCCCGCATTGCGGCTATGAAAACGGGATGCGCATCACGGTCGATAAGTCAGGGGCGCCGTTCGGCTACTGCGAAGCCGATTGCAACGGGCAGATGCGCATCGGCGGCAACCCTGGGCGGGTCGCCAAGTTCTACGCCAAGTATCCGAACATCAAGCGGCCGGGGGCTGAGGAACATGCTCATCAGCCAAATGAGCCGGAAAAAATCGCGCCGAAAAAAGCGGCGCCGGTCATTGAGCCGGCGCCGGTCAAGGTGCCAGCCAAGAAATCACTTTTTGAACAACTATCGGGAGCCGTGAATGGATAAGGAAATCGAACAACTGAGCAGTGAACAGGCTGCCGATCTGGCCGCATTGCAGGCCGTCGCCGATGATGCGCCGCTGCTGCCAGGTCAGGAACCACCAGCGCCGCCGGTTGATCCGGCCGAAGCGCTGACCGATGAAATAGCTGCACTCGTCCTGTCGGTGACTACGGTACTGGCGCCGGCCTTGCCGTCGCTGAAGCGCATCTACACGCCGGAAACGACCAAGGCAGCCGGCGCCGCCGTCGCCGCCGTCTGCGTCAAGCATGGCTGGTTGTCGGGTGGCCTGATGGGTGAGTATTCGGAAGAAATCAGCGCCGCCGTCATCGTCCTGCCGCTGGCCGTGGCGACCTATCAGGGCGTCAAGGGCGACGTTGCCAGCCTGAAGGCCAAGGCAGAGCCGAAGAAACCGCCGGTTGTCGAGTCGCCGGCCGAAGTCGTCGCCGGCCCGGCCATCGTCGCCGATCAGCCGGCCGGCGCTGAAGTCACCTTTGGCAAGCCGGTCTCCGCATGAAAACCCAAGATGGCCGATTGATCGTCATCGGCGGAGCGTCGCGGTCGGGTAAAACCGCCTGGACGCGCCGCGAGGTGATGAAACAGCCGCGAATTCTGGCTTGGGACCCGGAAGACCAGTGGGCGCAGGAACGGGGCTTCAAGCGGGTGACGACCAGAAAGGCGCTACTTGCTGCCGCTCATGTCGGCGGGCCGCAAAAGGTCGCTTACGTGGCCGGCGGTGACCTCAAGGCAGAATTTGACTTTTGGGCCGGCTGCGTGCAGTACGCCGGGCGCTATGTCGGGCCGCTGGCGGCGATTGCTGAAGAACTGGCCGACGTGACCAGCCAAAGCAAGGCGCCGGGCAACTGGGGGATTTTGCTGCGCCGAGGGCTGAAGCGGGGCGTGACGATCTACGCCATTTCCCAGCGCTGGGCAGAGGCCGACAAAACGGCAATGGGCAACGCCTCGGAGTTCGTGATTTTCCGGCAGGCGACCGGCGATGATGCGCGATACATGGCCAGAAAAACCCGCGTTTCTGAGGAACAAATCAACGCCCTGAAGCCGCTGGATTTCATCCGCTACGACTCGGGAAGCGGCGAGGCCAGCGCCGGGCGCCTGAAGTTTTGAGTACGGTAACAGACGGTTACTGCCCATAGCGGGCTTGCAGGGCAAACGGCACTTTACGCCCTGCAAGCCGGGCAGGTGATAGCGCTCCGGCGATTTAATTTCAATTACCGGAGGCCTAAAAATGGGCAATCTTCTGAACATGAATACCGCAATCGCTGCCGGTATTCTTTTCGCTGCAATCAAGTTCGTTCCCAATGCGCAGGTCAAGGCTGCCGCCCTGGGCGTGGCTGGCGTGATGGTCGCCCGCCAGATTCCGTATCTGTCTGACGCGCTGGCGGCTTAATCATGGGCGTCGGCAAACTGACTCGCAAGGGCTTGCCCTTCTCCAACGTCGTCGCTACCGGTGTCGCTACCAACAACGTGACGCCGGGCCGCACCATCAACAACATGCAGTTGAAGCTGGGCGGCACTTCGCTGACCAAGGCAATGCTCTCGATGATCAAGATCAAGGCCAACGGCAAGGTCATCTTCGAAGGCACCGGCACCCAGTTCGACAAGCTGAACGCCTATCGCGGCCAGACGACCGACGTTGCTTACCTCGATTTGCCGTTTTTCGAGCGTGCCGGCCTGACCGAATATGACCGCGCTGTTGGTGGTTTCGATACCACGCAAGGTATTCAGAACATTACGACCGAAATCAGCATTGCCGGTGCCACCGCCCCGACGCTGGAAATGATCCTGACCGAATCGGCGCAGCAGGCCGACACGGCCGGCAATTCCGCACCGTTCGCGGGCGTCATCGCCAAGGTGCTGCGCTATCCGTTCGCAATGGCGACCGGCGGTACGCTGCCGATTACCGTGCCGTTCGGCCCGCAAAACGGCGCCGTCATCAAGCGTCTGCACATCGAGCATACCGGCAACATGACCGGCATCAACGTCAAACAGGATGGCTTGGTCATTCACGAGTCGCTCAAGGCGGAAAACGAGTACGAGCAAAAGCGCTGGGGCCGCGTGCCGCAGACCAACCTTTACACCATCGACTTCATGGTCGACGGAAACGTGAACAAGGCGCTCGATACCCGCTCGGCCCGTTCGCTGGAATGGCTGCCGACCTTCTCGGCCATGGATTCCGGTTACGTCATCGTCGAGTATCTCGATACCCTGGGCAACATCTAAGGAAGGGGCGCGGCAATGGATTTCCTCAATCCTTCGGTTGACGTCGCGCCCTGGTCATCTGGCTATGACGCGGCGCTTGATCCGTACAACTACGGTTCGCCGGGTAATAACTGGTACTCGGGCGGTAGTGCGTCGAGTTCTACGGGTGGCGGGCTGAACTTCTCCGGCCTAGGAGATACGGTTCTCGGGTTGGCGTCGATTTTCGGCGGTGTCGAAAAAGCCAAGGTGCAGGCCAATACGCCGCTTTACCAAGTGGGGCCGAACGGTCAGCTTTACCGCGAGGGCCAGCCGGTCGGCGGCGGTTACGCGCCAGGCATTGGCGGCATTTCGCCGCTGATGCTGCTGATTCTGGCCGGCGTCGCCATCTTTGCCATGAGTGGCGACTAAATGGCGGCATGGCTGGCGGCGGCGGTGCAGCTTGGTGGGGCGGCGATTGCCGCCAATTCCAAGAAAAGCGCAGGCGGGGGCATGGGCATGACGACCGATGCGCGAACGTCGGAAGCGGTATTTGACAACTCGGGCTGGAATGTAAGCTTTGGGTCATCGAAGATCGATTCGACCGCCGTTAAGTCGGTCGATCAGGCCGGGCCAAGCACGCCGAACGCGATAGGGATCAATGATCCGCTGTCGTCGCTTGGTCAGCTTCTGCCGACTGATAACAAAACCATGATTTACGTCGCCATTGGCGCCGTGGTGCTGATCGCATGGAAACGCAAAAAAAAGTAACCGTGACGGCCGTCGATTGGTCGCCGCTGGCCGCTGAAATGCTGGCGGCTGCTTGCATATCGGCCAGCGTCGAGGACTACCGGCGCCAGGTCGAGGCGGGCGCAGTGCTGTTTCAGGTTTCGGACGAAGAGGGGCGGGCGCTCGGCTTCTACATTCTGCGAACCGACCGGCACGCGGAAAAAACAATAGGCGTTCTGGTCTGCGCCGCCGGATTGCCGGGCTTCTCGTTTGCCGATTCGCTGATGCCGGTCATTGAGCGCCAATTTATCGGGGTCGATGAAATCCACCAATACGCCAGCCGGCCGGGAATGATTCGCAAGTTGGTAAAAGCAGGCTGGGAGCCAACGCATATGGTCATGATTAAACGGGTGTCGCATGGGTGATTTTTCGGGCGGGCCAAGCGAAAAAAATTCGAGTTCGAGCAATACGACGACGAACAACAACATTGACCGGCGCCAGGTCGTCGCCGAAGGCGGGGTAGGGCTGTCGGCCGATGGATCGAGTGTCAGTGTCACCATGCAGAGCATGGATGCCGGCATCGTCAATAAGGCGCTCGATACCGTCGCCAATGCCGACGCCGTGGCCGGGCAGGGTTTTAATCAACTGCTGACGCTGGCTGACAAGGTGATTACCGGGGCCGGCGGCATCATCCAATCGGCACAAAACACGACGGATAAACAGATGGAAATCATCGCCACCACGGCGAACGATGCTAAGGGCGCCATTGACCAGAAAACGCTGATGGTAGGGCTGGGCGTGGCCGGCTTGGTCGCCTTTGCCTACGTGAACAAGGGGAAATGATGAATCTCGTATTTGAAAAAATCAGCCAAACGCTGGCAGCAGGCGCCAAGCTGGATATTGGCATTGCCGGTTCATTCCTTCGCCTGTCGGAATGTCAGTGGCCGGTGACGATTTCCTTGCTCAAGGAAGGCCGGGTTATCGGCACCATGAACAACATGCTGGCCGGCGACTACGTGCAGGGCGTCGATTTTGACGCGGTGTGGGTCGTCAATGGGGCGGCGGCGCAGGTGGTCGGGCTGCAAATTTCCGGCGGCGGGGCGGGGTCGAATCGCGTCATCGGCGAGGTTTCGATTGTCAATGGTGAAAAGTCGCGGGTGCTTTCGAATCAGGCTTACTCGGTAAAGCTTCAAACGGTTTCGGTTGCCGGGCAGTTGGCGCATTGTCAGCTATTCAATCCGGGCGGAAGTGGCAAGAATTTGATTGTCGATGGGTTGCTGCTGAGTGTTGTAAATCAGCAGTCAATCTCAATCGGCGAGTATTCGACAGCGCTTGCCAACGCGAACGCGGCGGCGGTTGCCAGCAAATTGCTCGGCGGGGCGGTCGCGCCGGTAGCGCTGCCGAAATATGGCAACAATGCCGCCATGCTTTTGACGACCTATCTAGCAATGGTGACGGTTCCCAATGCAAGCTCGGTTGATATTGATCCGCTGATGAATAGCCCGATTGTGGTGCCGCCAGGGCGCGGGCTGACGGTGGTCAGCCATACCGCAAATTACGATTTTAGTTGCAATGTGTCGTTTTTTGAGGAGTCCATTTAATGGCCTTTCAAATTAAAAATCCAAATTGGAAAAGCGCTATTCAGCAAAAGGCCGAACAGCACGCGCCGGCCATCGCCGCCGATCTGACGCGGCCGGTGGTCAATCACATTTGCACGCTGTTGGCGCTGGAAGTGACCGGCGCCGACGATCAAACCGCCTGAAGGGAATCCCCATGAAAACCATCCATTTTTTCGACCTGACCGGCCTACACGCTGGTTCCTATGATCTGGCTGAGGGCGCCGATATGCCGCTTGATGCCACAGAAGTCGCGCCGCCGGAAGTCAGCGAAGGTTTCCTGACCCGCTGGAACGGTGCCGACTGGACCGTCGAAATCGCCCGGCCGCTGATTTCCTACTGATGCGCTGGCCGGTCGTCGCCGCTGCCGGCCTGCTCGCCTTTGCCGGCTGGGAATGGGCAAGGCAGCAGGAAGAGGGCGGGGCGGTCGTCGAGTTCGTCAATCAAATATCTGAAGAGGTGGCCGACGTGGCTAACAGTCTGACCGGGTACAGCTACAGCAAAGTGCCTGAACAATACCGGGCGGCCATCGCCGCCGCCGAAGCCAATCACGGCTTGCCGGATCAAATGCTGGCCCGCCTGCTCTGGCAGGAATGCCGCTACCGGGAAAGCATCATTACCGGCCGCGTGCGTTCGCCGGCCGGCGCCCTGGGCATTGCCCAGTTCATGCCGGCCACTGCCGCCGAGATGGGCATTGATCCGCTCGACCCGTTCGCCGCCATTGACGCCGCCGGCCGCTATCTGCGCAGTCTGTACCGGCAAACCGGCCAATGGGACAAGGCGCTTGCTGCCTACAACTGGGGCATTGGCAACGTCAAGCGCAAGGGCTTGGCCGTGGCGCCGACTGAAACCCGCAACTATTTCACGCAAATTCTGGCCGACATTGGCCTAGGGGGTATCTATGCGTAACGAGGAATATATCGTCCTCGGGCTGGCCGGGCTGGCCCTGTGGTTCATCATGAAGGGCCGGGCGGCCGGTGTGCCGGCGACCATTCAAACCGACTTCTCGCGCAAGGTGGCGCCGGACTACCAAGGCTGGCAATACTTTACGGACGGCGTGGCGATTTCGCCCGAAGGCGTCTATTACCAAAACGGCAAGGCGATTTGGACGCCATGAGCATCCGGCCGGAAGTCCTGATGATCGCGGGCGGTGCCGTCATCGCCGGGCTGCTGCTGACCGGCAAGAATGCCGGCGCCGTCGGCCAAAACCTCGGCAGTGCGGCGGTCGACATGGCCGATGGCCTGATTTCCGGCGGCGTATTCGCCGTGGGCGGCAAGATGGGCCTGCCCGATACCCGCGAGGCGGTCATTGTCAGCCAGGGCCAGGCCGAACTAGAGGCCGGCGACTACTGGAACGCCTCGTTCCACCTGCCGGCCGGTGATTTCATCTCGGGCGTGTACCGCAACATTTTCAACTAGGGAGAACAACATGGATCGATTCAAAGAGCCTTCGAGCTGGGCCGGCATTGCCGGCATTCTGTCGCCGGTCGCCGCCTTCCTGCCGGGTGTGGCCGGGCTGGTCGTCGGCTGTCTGGCCGCAGCGGCAGGCAGCATCGGCGTCTATCTTCGGGAGCATGGCCGTGCCTGATTGGCTTGTCCCAATCGCCGCCAGCGCAGCCGGGGGCACCATGTCGGGTCTGATGATTCTGGCCGGGCTGCGCGTCGAAGTGCGGCTGTTGCGAGAGTTCGTGACCGGCGTAAATTCGCGGCTGAACAACCACATTGACAACCATCAAGGGGTGAAACATGCCTAAGTGGATTCCAACCGCGCCGGAAGTGCTGCGCGAGGCGGTCATTGTGATGGCCGGCGCCTTGCTGGCAACGCTGGTCGTCAAATCGCTCCCCGATCAATACCGGGGCATGTTCAACTTCACCGGGAGCCAGCAATGAGCAAGCGCATGCCACCACGCGGCAAGAATGGCCGCTTCAAGAAACGCAAGTAAGCGGGTCGTTCGCCGCCTCGAAATAGCCCACTCTCAACAGGTGGGCTTTTTCTTTTTCAAGCTGGGCAATCTGCCGGGCCAGGGCGCGGGCGTGCGCCAGTTGGTAGGGCCATCCGGCAATTTCGCGGGCCGTGTAGCTCTGGTTGGTGCCGACGATGCATAGCCGGTCACCGTCGAAGCGGAATTGACGCCAGTCGTCAGACATGCCGGGCAGTCGGCCTTCAGCCAGTAGGGTCAGCAGCAGCCAGGACGAGCGCGGCATGACGGCGGTGCCGGCCAGCCAGCGGGCCACCGTCGAACGATGCACCTGAAGCACATCCAACACGCGCCGGGTGCCGATCTGGTCGATAGTTTGGGCGATGGATTCTGGATTGGCCGGCGGCGCGGGGAAGCCGTCGAGGGTGGCGCCGGAGCGCTTCTTGCGGCGCTTGCGTTCGCGTTCATAGTCGGAAAACCAAGCCGAGTAGGCGGCAGAATAGGCGGTCATTTTCATTATTTTTCAATCCATGAATAAATGTTACTTATGGCCTTATCCTCTGGTCATAAGCGGGCCGCATTGATAAAACGGGCCACATTCATTCGTTTTGAGAAAAATCAACCGAAACGCCAAATTAGCGAAATCCTAGATGCGCATAATTTGTATTATGTAAACTAATACAAACTAAAAAAAGGATCAATTCAGATCCTCTTCGCTTATCGCTGGCAGGCGCAAAATCGGAATGCCCTCGTCCCGTAGTTCTTCACATTCTTCTTCGGTGGCATCGCCGCGTATCGGCCGTTCGGGGGCC
>Ga0316604_10003032_pt1 | contig 12133 bp, 11 predicted proteins | sample OWC_soil_day20_C_FD_207650 | JGI IMG/M metagenome (GOLD analysis project Ga0316604, IMG submission 207650) | Wetland soil microbial communities from Old Woman Creek delta, Ohio, United States - OWC_soil_day20_CT | ecosystem: Environmental > Terrestrial > Soil > Wetlands | place: USA: Ohio... | reverse complement strand
GATCGCGCTGTTTTGTCGGGCCAATTGCTGATCAATCCCCTGAAGCTTGGCCTGATTGGCTTGGTTCTCCACATCCGCTTCCGCCACTTTTTGATCAACAATCGCCATTTTTTCTACTATCGCCTTCGCCTGCTCATCCGGCAAGAATACCTGTTCCTGCTGCCGGTATTTCTCCAGGCTTTGCTCGGCCTCATCCAGTTCTTTTTTAGCAATCTGAATCCGCTCATCTAAGAACTTTCTTAACAGCGACTGATCGGATTGATTTAGCCGGGTTAATAGCTGTCTAAAATTATCGACAACACCGCCTGCAATTTGCTGAGCTTCTTCCGGTGTCCGGCCTGTTCCGGTAACCTCAATCAAATCCGTACCTTTTGTTGTTTCAAATTCTAAGTATTTTTTGGCGAACTTCTCATTATCTAGCTTTTCTTTTTTTTCTGGCGGCAAATCCAGCCCATCGATAATGGGATCTAAGACGCTGCGGCTTTTCATCATCGCAATATAGCCTTGAGTCGGACTCTGCGTACTGCCGCCCAGCAAAGCTAACGCGGCTGATGCCTGCATAGCAAAGCCACCACCTTGCTGCTGGGATTTAGCCCTAACTAACGCCGTTGATTCATACTCCTTGGGTAATAAGAAGGCTAATGCCAACGCCACAAGTGTTACTCCAACTACGATACCAAGTAACCGTTTTTTATACTGGCATACGATTTTTTTCACTTCAGCTAAATCAATTACTTCTTCATTTTCCTGCATCATCGCTACCCCTTAATCTGTTAATGAATGAACATAGTACCAGCTGTAGGCCAGTGGCATAATATCTTCACTTAGCGAAATTTTATTAGACTTCGGTACATATACCATATCGCCATCGAAAAGTTTGACATTCTGCGAAGCATCATGTTTCTCGATAAACCGGTCAAAATTCACTTCCTGCATCACCATTTTACCATCAACCAGCCGCACCACCGCAATATGTTTAGGCCGTCCTTTATGGGTAATGCCCCCCGCACTGGAAATCGCAGCAAAAACATTCATATATTCCGAACTAAGATCATAAATCCCCGCCTTAGCAACTTCCCCCATAACATATACCTTACGTGGGCCATATTGCTTGACCATGATCGCCATACCAGGAATACGGATATACTGCCCCAGCTTTTCCTTGAGTAGCGTATTGGCTTGATCTATGGTAAGTCCAGCCAATTTTACCGTCCCGGCATACGGCAGATTAACATATCCATCCGGACCAATCACAACATCACTAAACCCACTCATATCCTTATTAGAACTAGTAGAGTTGGTATCATTAGAAGATAAACCAATAATAACGATATTTAACACATCATACTTACTCAAACGATAATTACTGTCCATCGCTTGTCCAGTAGCTACACTTGGTGCAGCCGCCATATCAATTCCACTAGCTTCGAGTGGCAGTGCGACTGATACGACTCCTGCCAACACCATTAGTACAATTAACTTAGAAAATATTTTTGCCACCTTACTTGCCTCCATCGGTATGAATTTATTAACTTTTGAAAATCCATTTTAATTTTATGCGCTATCTATTAACAGCGCCTGATTACTGACTTATATTGATCTCATTTCTGCCGATTCAACAACTCATATACTGCTTTTTTTACTTTTTCCACTGAAATGGTATGCATACAACCTCCTTCTACGCACTTATACTCAAAACCCAGACTAATACATGGCGCACACGGCTTTGTTGGTACTATAACTCGTGTATCCTTACCTAATGGTCCCCATCGCTTAGGTGAAGTTGGACCGTGCAAAGCAACTAACGGTATGTTTAATGCCGCACCTAAATGCATAATCCCGGTATTGACACTAACAAGAATCTCAGCCTGTCTTAAAACATCACAAAACTCTGCCAATGAATACTGACCTGCCAATAACACTGTTTTTCCACCAGCCTGCAGAATTCTATCCACCAACATTTGAGCCCTATCAACATCATCTTTGCCACCGCTGATAGCTACCTCAAATCCATTAGTACTTAACTCACAGCCCAATTCAAACCATCTTTCTAGCGGCCACTCTTTTAAATTTTTACCACTACCAGCCGGAAACGGATGTAAAATAATCATTTGACTCGCATTAATTTTTATTGCACCATCGCCTGGCCTAATAATTGGATTAATACCTCTAGGCTCAATTTCAGTAGCCTTCAATAAATTTCGATAATTATCTAATTCATGTAAATCATCGAGATGGTCTACCGCTTTATCATACAAATAATGACGATACTGCGATTTTCGTTTAAAACCGACTTTAAACCGCCCCCGAATAAAAAATGAAATCAAACTATTAATTCGCGCCCACGGAGCAAAATCCAACACTACATCCTGCTTAGAAATCTTTCTTAACTCCATAAAGGAAGCAATCGGCGATTTTAAGTTAAATACATGAACATAGTTAACACCATTAATCAGCGATGCAGCATCCCGATTGTTAGAAGTACAAACAATTGTAATCACCGCATCCGGATACCGTGCTCGGATTTCACTTACGATGGCCGAAAGAAGCACCGTATCTCCTATCGCCGCTGTTTTAAGCAAAGCAAAACACGGACTTTCTTCACATATCCTTGGAACCTTTGATTTTTTAGGAACAATATACCCTATTAAAACTGTCAACGGAATACCTATGTAATAGTCTAGTAATTTTAGTATCCTATTTCCACGTTCTTGCAAAAAACCACGCTCCATTACCTAATCCATATAATTATTAACTATTTCTACAATTAAAACTTTTACTTTTCGATTATACTATTAATAACTTGTAATATATTCATTGCACACTTTTCCCAAGTAAACACCTTCACATGTTTTTTCCCTGCTTGCGTAAGCGCTTCTCTTAAAGTTTCATCGTCTATAATCATTCTTATCTTTTCAGCTATATCATTTGGGTTATATGGATCACAATATAATGCTGCATCTCCACATATCTCTGGCAAAGATGCTACTTCTGATACAATAACTGGACAGCCATATGCCATTGCCTCAATAGGAGGAAGACCAAATCCTTCATAAAAGGATGGAAATACAAAGCAACTTGCCGCTTCATAAAGCGCTCGCAATTCTCCATCGCTTACATACCCTAAATGTTTAATACGATCAGATAATATTTCACCTTGTATATCAAAAATATGGTGATTTATGCCTCCAGCAATAACAATATTAAGATCTTCACGATTTAATAATTTAATTGCGTTAATAATACCTGTGAAATTTTTATTTGGATTCATACTACTGACCGCTAATATAAATGGCGTATTTTCTAACTTATGCTTTTCTATTATTTGCTTATCCACCTTACAATTATAAACATGCTCTTTTCCTAAATATATAACTGAAATTTTTTCTTTTTTTATCTTACAATATCGCACTAATTCATCTTTAGAAAAACGAGATACCGTTAATATTCTTTTTGCTATTCTCCCCAATAAAACAAAAAGAATTTTGTACCAAATAGCAAAACTAAATGAATAGGCGTTAGGATATGCAAATACAGAGGCATCATGCATCGTAATAATTTGTTTGTTTTTTAATAACGGTGCTACATTACATAAATTAACTAATAACCCGTTTCGGGAGTAGTAGGGAAGCTCTAACTGTTCCCATAAATGTCCTTTTAAGTAGCCTACTTTCCTAATTGGTATATTCTTAAGATTTAACTGACTTTTTATATTTCTTGGTGTCAATAGATAAAATGAATTTTTGTTATCAATATTTTTTTCTATTAAACTATCAATTTCTTTTACTACTTCTATCGCATATCGTTGAACACCTGAGACTGACTGTGTTAAGAAACGGGCATTAATGTATATATTCAATTACATTCTATTCCTTTCTAAATCCACTTGATTATATGCCATCCCTAAAAACAACCATATACTAAGATACGAAAATTCTGAAACCGAAATCATCATAGTAAAATAAATTACAATTAAACTTGCTTTTAAACCAATATTTCTATAATTATTCTCTAATTTCCACAATGGATATCCAAAAATCATCGAAATAATTGAAAATCCAATTATCCCATTATTAACAATCAACGTTGAAAACATATCAGTTGATCGAATATATCCAAATCCTACACCAAATAGCTTACTAATAATTGAAGTGTTTATAAAAAAATCCATACTGTTTATAAAGTTATTATATCGATCTATCCCCGATATATTGGTTAAAGTTATTTTATCGACTACTAGCAATTGTATAACGTCCATAATAATCGGTCCAATAAGTATTATTACTATCATCAACAATATTAAAAAATATTTTATAAAAGAATCCTTAATTCCAAAATATCTAAACCTAACAAGTAAATATATTATGATTCCAATTATTGCTGTAGTTGACGTACTTAAAATTAGAGTTACTAAAAAAAGTAAACTACTACATTTATTTCTAGTATGTAATGTATAAATCCAGAACGGCAATACTGTAAAAGCATACATTGATGGCTCGCCTGTCAAACTTTTTAATCTTTCTAATCCTAATCCTCCTATTGTCATTGTTTGAAATAAACTACCGCTCCCAATTTCCCCATCACCAAAAACACGATTACTAATAAAATCACCATTTTGATTAAAAATAAGAAAATATATAAATTCAAATAATCCATATAAAGCAAGAAAAATAACACCACTAAAAATATACTTGTCCCATTGCCTCTTATAGAATAATTTACTAAATAGAAAAGTTGAAAAAGCTGCTAATAAATATAGTGCTTGTGTAAACATAGTACTACGAAAAATCTTGGATGAATCATAGGGGTTAATCATTACTAAATTTTCAAAATTAGGAGACCATATTAATAAGCCCAATTGTGAAAGTGCTGTTAATAAAATAAACCAACAAATTACATAGATTGTTTTTTGTAAAAACAATCTACCCTTTTGCGGTGAAATAAGCGGAATAACTATAAATACCATTAACGCCATTATATAAGCGGGTGTAGTCCCTTTTATTGACGGAATCACTAAGAATGATGATATTGGCAAAACCAATGCCCATAAATGAAAATATTTATCAATATATATATTAATAACCTCCTTTTCCGTCTAACTTTTATAATTAACCAACAACCTTATACACATCCAAACTCTTGCCCATTGCCTTCTCTTGATCCTATTAAAAATCACTCCGATAAAACTTATATAAATAATTGGCAATGCGTATTTATAATATTTACATGTAAAATATAATCTATTTCGTAAACCATAATAATCAGCCTTCCAACTTTTCTTTTTATTTTCAGATCCAATACTAGCTCCTTCCCTATGATAAACAATACTTTCAGGCGCATAGGAGAGTAAATACTTTCCCCTAGAACGAACAGCCCAATCAAGTTCTTCATAATACAAAAAATAATCTTCACACATTATCCCTACATCTTTAATGAACTGCTTTGAAACTAACATGGACGCGCCTACAATATAATCAAAACTTTTATCAATACTAACTATATCAAAATTATTAAAACTTTCAAAAGCACCAACATGTTTAACTAAACCCAACCACTTATTATAAGTTGCACCTCCAAGAGCTTGTATCTTATCCGGCTGATTATAATATAAAAGCGTTGAACCACATATGCCTATATTCGACTGAGCTTTCATTCGATCTACCAAGTAAACTAGTGCATCCGGTTCAATGACAGTATCATTATTTAGAAGCCATATATATTCGAAGTCATCTCTCACCAAGACATACCGTATTCCAACATTGTTGCCTCCGGCAAAGCCTAAATTAGCTCCCGTTTGAATTAAAATCAACGACGAATCGTCATCAGATTTTCCGCCTTGTTCTGCTTGCTTTCTATTATATTCTATATATTGTATTGGCTTCTTTATCGGAGGACTAGTATATCCTGCAATTCGAGAATCACTATACATATTAGCCCAAATCGCCCCATCTGCCCATTGCTTGATTTTCTCTAACGAATCATCTTCTGAATCGTTGTCGCATACGATTACTCGATAATTATCATACTGATTGCGAAAGACACTTTCTAGACATTCAATTGTATCTCGCCAACCATTCCAGTTAATAATAATAATATATACTTTAGCAACCGTATTATTGTTCATGTCTTATCACAACTCTTTATATTTTTTGTACATTCATAAATCTCGTTCTAGGTAATGTAAAAACTTAGTCGCTGAGGCATTCCATTTAAGCTCTTGGATTTTAGTTAATCCTTCCTTTGCTAAATCCTTTCGTAATGTATCATTGCTAAGTACTTCAATTAGAGCAGAGGCCATCTTATCAGAATTTTTAATTTCAACAACCAGTGCATTTTTACGATGAATAACAAAATCATCTATACCTTTACATGCTGTAGTAACAATTGCACAACCACATGCCATTGCTTCAGCAACCGGTAAGCCCCACCCCTCAAACCAACTTGAACAAAGATAAACGCTACTGCCATTATAGATTTCTTCGACAAGATACTGTTGTGATGGATTTCTATAATATTCAATCCACTTAGGAAGAGTACTTGGTCGACGATTCACTCCAAACAAAACCGCCTGTAATGATGGTAACTTTCTTTTTGCAATTATTAAAGCCTCAATTCCTTCGTTTGAACCTTTGATACTAAGTTTCGAATATAGCATTGCTACTCTAGGTACTCTATTAGATACTCTTTTATGTATACAATATTTATTTAAATCAATACCATTAGGAATGTGACATAAGTCAGACGCACCCATTTCACAGCCTAATTCGTAAAGCCACTTTGCTACTACTATTTTCTTCATTGAAGCTTTCCACGTAGCATCAACTCGATCTTTGGGTCCATCCCAAGTTTCATAGCCCTGTATTAAATAAAATTTTCTACTATTAGAAATTGGATAGTTCATTAAATATTCGGCTGTCTGCCAGGCTGTAGCAATGTAAATATCACTTTCATTAAACTTAATATTATTGTATAAGAGTGATGGAACAAAATTGATACATACTCGGTTATCTATATTTTGCCAATCTATGTTTGGCCGAAAAAGGCAATCTCTTATATTTCGTAAAATAGCTCTACTCTTTAAATAAAATTTTTCATTATCTGTATTACCAAGCCTTCTTGGATGAAATATCGAAACTTTATGACCGCTTTTCACAAAATAATTTGCATATTCATATACCACCCTAAACCCACCGCTGGGCTTCCATGGATATCCCGGCAAAAGAAATGTTATATTCACTATCTTTTCTCCTTTAGTTAAGAACCCAACATTGTCACAGATTATGTATGCTTCTCTATTATGAAAATAACTTACTAATCCTTTGGCTTGCTTGATCATCCTGATATAAATTAACTAGTTTGTTAATTTTCATCCGCTTATCTATATATATATCATTAGAAAAACATTGCACGAGTGCTTTTTGAAGGTCCAATAGCGATTTTACTTTATATCCAGGCATCCAAAAATATGGATCATCAAAAATTAAACCTCTAACACTTTTGTATTCTTCTATGTCATTATCCAAAAAAACTAACGGGCGATTACACAATAAATAATCATAAAAAACAGATGAATAGTCAGTTATTAATACATCAAATAAATTTAAAAAATCGTATAAAAAGCACATATTTTCTTGCATATCTTGTGTCCATAAAAACTTAATATGTGAACTATTTGCAGCCTCAATGCTTTCTTTGTAATACTTTTCTTCAATCGGATGCAACTTCATGACTAATAAGTAATTATTTTCTTTCAAGAAACTTTCAAATTTTTCATAATCAAATTTTTTTAATCGCATATAGTTGCATCCAACTATATCAATTTTTTCTCCTTCAACCCGTTGACCATAACCTACTCTAAATGTAGGAACATACAATAAAACTTTATTGTAATTATTTATAGAAACTTGAAGTAAATTCTCTAATAAATCTACTTTATAATTTAATGAAAGTATTTTATCATTTCTTGGCTGACCAAGAACTAACACTTTTGAAGGATTAATATAAAAACAACTTATTAATGCATACTTCATAATGGCAGACGTCGTTATAAAAAAATCGGTTTTATCTGAAAAAAACTTTGTATGAACTAAAGCCTTTTTACTTTCAGTTTTATCCAAAAATCCCATGCATTTTAAAGGGACTCCATGCCATAAATTAATTAAAATTTGATTATTTGCTTTTACTTTAATAAATACAGGGACATGAGTAGTTACTAAATATTTTGAACGAAATATTTTCCAAAAACCTAAAAAGGTATTATTATGATATACTCCTATTCCTTTTTGCTTCATTTTATGATATAAGTCATCATCATCAACTATCCAAATTGTTTCATATTTGAAATTTATATCAATATATTCCCATAAAGCTTTTGCATTATCTGAAAAGCTTGGTTCACTATGAAATAAAATTCTTGTTCTTTTTTTTGGTATTATGCAGTTGATACCATATAAAAAAAACCAAATAATTTTTTTTATAAAACCCATAAAATATCCACCTTTATAATCCAATCAATTATCATTTAACTTTGATGCCTTCATTTAATTAATTGCCAAATCTCTTTCATACTTGGAAAAATATAACTTGATTTGAACTCCCCTCTAAAAAGATCTTCTTCAGTAGCTTCACCAGTAATAACCAGTATAGAAGTAATATTACTATTTAATCCTATTGCAATATCTGTGTTATAATAATTTTTTTTAGAAACTCTAAAAACGCTCGCTATAGTTTTCAAAATTTCATCAGCAATTGAATTAAATACACTATAACTGAATTCTTTAATATGCAGAAAGATATATCTCAATATCTTTTTATTTTACTTAAATATATAAACATTAAAATTAAATGACAAATTACATATTAACATGTTGAAATAAATACTTGGAGTTGTCTATATATTTTTTTCAGACCCAAACCCCAAATATCGATACCATTATCTTTAGGTACTAACCATGATATAAAATAAATAATATTACCCCAGGTATCTTTAATTAATTCTCGAAATATTCTCGCAAACTTGTTGTTCAGAGATTAATCCTTTTTTAGATCATTTTTTATTTTAGTACTTGATATTTCCTCTGTTCTAGGTAAATACACAACTTCACAATAGTTTTCTAGAAAATCAAATTTACCTTTCCAATCATCCCCCATTAGAAAAATATCCACTTTATATTTTTCTACATCCTTTATCTTTTGTTCCCACGAGTATTCCGGTATTACCAAATCTACATAGCGAATAGCTTCTAACAATAACTTTCTTTCTTCATAAGTAAAATAAGACTGTTTATTTTTAATTTTATTAAAACTTTCCGAGGAAAGTCCAACAATCAAATAGTCACCTTGCTGCTTAGCCCTTCTTAATAAATTTATATGTCCATAATGCAACAGATCATAGGTTCCATAAGTAATCACTCGTTTCAACTTATTAGCTCCCTTCAAATAAATAAATAAATAAATAGATAAATAATCATTTTATATATGCTTTATACTAAGCCCATAGCCGTTTTTTATAAATTGAATATACTCTACCAATAAGCACTATGAATTCAGTAACAAAAACCATCCAAACTACTGTAAAAATATTAACTAAAGACGCTGCGCTAAGTATCAACAAACCAATCAAGTGAAATACTGAACCAATAATAACACTGTTATTAGCATATTTAGCATAACCTAATGCCGCTAAAAAAGGATATCCCAATAAAACCGATGGTACAACAAAGAGTGTAATTACAACAAAAATTTTGAATGCCTGAATTGTTAACTCCATATAATTTCCATAAATAATTGTAATAAATGTATTAGCAAGAGCAAACAGCCCTACACATACAACAATATTAGCGATACTAGCTAATATAAATAACTTTTTATATAACAAAATATTTTTTGTTTTTGATATATAAGGATATAATACATTATTTAATGGCTGATATATACTCCGCAAAGCTGAATAAAGCTTCTCTGCAGCGCTATAATAACCAACCATTTGGTTACTCGTAAACAATCCCAATACAAATGCATTACTTGAGGTATAAATTGATACTGATACCCGCGATAAAAAAAACTGAGTACTTTCTCTAAACCGATCTAATATCACTGACTTAGACGGTAAACATGGCCTAATTTTAAACCTACAAATCATGAACCATATCGATATTAGTCCTGCTATAATCCAACCTAACGAAGTTACTCCTGGAACATAAATATAATCCTCTGAAGTTCTCACTATAATAAAGATTAAAATTGTGAAAATCCCCTTGGCTATAATATTTAGCATAGTGATATACTTCATATTCTCCATTCCTTGAAAAAACCAAGTTGGAAACATTATATTCCCCAGCACCATCCCAAAAGTAAAAATATAGATTGGCCATTCAGTTCTAAATTGAGGAACTAAGAAAATAACCGTACACAATACGCTAAGACTAATAAACATTAATATTATTTTAATAATAAAAACTGAGCTAACAATTTCCTGTACTTTTTTTTCATTATTTCTATTTATAGATATTTCTCTGGTTGTGGATAAATCAAAGCCATAGTCAGTGATAATCACAAAATACTGAATAAATGCCTGGGCAAATGCGATTAGCCCAAATTTTTCCGGTCCTAGAACTCTCATCAAATATGGAACCGTTAATAGAGGCAATATATAAGTTACTCCTTGAAGGACTGCTAATGAAAAGAAATTTTCAATTAACCGTTTTTTTTCTGGTTGTATATGACTAAACCTGTCCAGCACTCAATAAGCTCCTTTGCGTCCCAACACTACGCCCACCGTCTTAAACAAAATAACGATATCATGCCAAATTGACCAATTTCGTACATACCAGGAATCAATCTGGAGACGACCTTCAAATTCGATTTCATTACGGCCGCTAACCTGCCACAGACCAGTGATTCCGGGAACAGTTTCTAGAATCGTATTGGCTTGATAGCCCATACGTTCTAATTCCCTGGGTAAATATGGCCGTGGTCCTACCAGGCTCATTTCGCCCAGCAGCACATTAAAGATTTGTGGTAGTTCATCCAGGCTATATTTACGCAACCAGGTTCCGGCTTTGGTCACTCGAGGATCATAATTCTTTAACTTGGCAAATTTTGTCCAATCTTCTTTAGCATCTGAATGCTGAGCTAAGTAGTTTTCCAATAAGCCATCGGAATTTTCATACATGGTCCGGAATTTATAGCAAACAAACTCTTCGCCGTTTTTACCCAAACGATTCCCAGAAAACAGAACCGGTCCTTTGGAGTCAAATTTAACAATCACCATTAATATTAGTAATACCGGAGAAATCACTGTAAAAATAGCTAACCCAACTACAAAATCAAATACCCGTTTAAAAATTTTATTTCGAACTGACGACAGGTTATTTCGCACCTTCAGCATAACCGTTTTTTCATTAAATAAGGTTTCTACTTCCATGTTGCTAAGAGGCACACCAAAGAGGTCGGGAATGATGGTCACATTTTTTACGTAGGGCTGGATACGATAGACCAGGTCAATCAATTGATTTCGTTCAAGCCCCGGCACGGCAATGATGATGTCTTTGACACTGCTCTCCAAAATAACTTGTTCGACCTCACTAAAGCCACCCAGGCAAGGATATTGTTTGACCAACGGTCGCTTGGCGCAGTTATCTTCAACTAAGCCGGCAATGACATAGCCTAAGCCCGGTTCTTTACTAAACCGGTTCGCTAATAATTCCGCGGTTTTTCCGGCACCTATTATAATGATAGGTTTTTGCCAAAAACCATATTTTACCAACATACGTTTGGTAAAGTACCGGGAAATCGCCAAATAGCCAAAGCCAAGCAGCCAATTTGCGGCCACGAATAGTCGCGATAACGTTTGGGCACTGGCGGTAAAATACATCAGCAAAACTGCCAAGACATTAGCATAAACTGAAATTTTGAAGATCAATTCGACGCTTTTGGTAAACGGCAAGCGTTTTCGATACAAACCGGAATAAGCAAAAAACGCCAAATAAATAGCCGGGATAATTACATATGTATAAACCGCGTTAACGTTAAATAATCCGTTTATAGAGATATAATGCGGAAATATATCTGCCCGAAAGTACCAGGCTGATATAGCTGCAGCTACTATCATCACGTAATCGCTCAAAAAAAG
>Ga0316604_10003031_pt1 | contig 12137 bp, 15 predicted proteins | sample OWC_soil_day20_C_FD_207650 | JGI IMG/M metagenome (GOLD analysis project Ga0316604, IMG submission 207650) | Wetland soil microbial communities from Old Woman Creek delta, Ohio, United States - OWC_soil_day20_CT | ecosystem: Environmental > Terrestrial > Soil > Wetlands | place: USA: Ohio... | reverse complement strand
GCAGTACAGATCACTAACCTGTTATATTATTAATTATGGATGAAGTTGTGATTCGCATAGAGCACCTGAAGAAATCATTTGGAGAAAATGAGGTGCTGAAAGACATTAACCTCGAACTACACAAAGGCGAGAATATAGTAGTACTGGGCCGTTCTGGCCAAGGTAAGTCTGTGACCATTCAATGTATTGCAGGGTTGCTGGAACCTGATGAAGGCAAACTGGAAGTGTTGGGAAAAGAGATCCCGACCTTAAATGAAGATGAACTAAAAGAAATCAGAACAAAGATTGGGTTCCTTTTCCAGAGTGGTGCTTTGTATGATTCTATGACGGTAAGAGAAAACCTGGAATTTCCACTCACCCATGTTTTGCAAATAAAAGATAAGGCAGAACTGACGAAAAGGGTAGAAGAAGCATTGGACAGTGTAGGATTAACAGAGTCCATTGATAAATATCCATCTGACCTGTCAGGAGGTATGCGGAAAAGAGTAGGACTAGCCAGAACATTGATTCTGCGGCCCCAAATTATGCTGTATGACGAACCTACTACCGGACTGGATCCTATTACTGCAAGGGAGATCAGTGAACTGATCGTAACCCTGCAGGAAAAATACGATACTTCGTCCATTATTATCACCCACGATATGCCTTGTGCAAGAATTACAGCAGATAGGATCGTGGTAATGAATGATGGAGAATATATAGCCACAGGCACGTACGACGAGCTGGCGAAATCAGAGGATGATCTCATTAATAACTTTTTCAAATAATACTGTATGCGCGACAAGACATCTCAGAAAGTGAAGGTTGGTATATTTACATCGGTCACCATCCTGTTGTTGCTGGTAGGTATTTTCCTTATTGGCAGAAATAAAAATATGTTCAGGAGTACGATCACCTTATATGGTACGTTCAAAAACGTAGGTGGGTTACAGGTGGGGAATAATATCCGGTTTGTAGGTATCGATGTGGGTACTGTAGACAATATCGATATTTTGTCCGACTCTACTGCCCGGGTAACTTTGATCGTGCAGAAAAAAGTACAGCCTTTTATTAAAAAAGGTGCGGTGGCGAGTATCAGTTCTGATGGATTGATGGGAGATAAGCTGGTGGCAATTAGTTCCGGCACAGCATCTAATGTACCTGTAAATGATGGGGAGACCATCAATGCAGTGGATCCAATGCAGTTTGATAAGGTACTGGACAGGCTTTCCGGCGTAGCTTACAATGCAGAAGTAATAACCGGGCAGTTGGCAGGAATTGCTACACAGGTGAATCAGGGAAAGGGAAGTATAGGCAGATTGTTGTATAGTGATAGTATGGCAAATGACCTGGAAGGTACTGTGAATGAGGCGAAGAAAACAATGAGAGCGGTGCATAAAGGATCAGAAGGATTTAGTCAGAACATGGAGGCATTGAAACATAATTTCTTATTGAGAGGGTATTTCAGGAAGAAGGAAAAAGCGGCGAAAGAGGCGAACCAAAAACAACAAAAAGAGGATAATAAGAAGAATCAGAAAGATGATAAAAAGAAATCAAAGAAAAAAGATACAGATAGCGCTACTGTAAATATTCCTAAAGAAGGATAACCCTTTTCACCAGGCAGTCAGCAGGCCAGGGGCCCCCTGCAAAAAATGTTGGTTTTACCGAACGTAAAACCAACATTTTTTGTTTTATTTTACAACCATGATAAAAATACTTACTTGTACCACGCCAGGTCAATTTGATTATGGTCAAAAAGAAATGCCCGCATTAACGGCCAACCATTCGATTATAAAAATCAAACGTATCGGCATTTGTGGCACAGACCTCCACGCTTTTGAAGGAACTCAACCTTACTTTGTATATCCACGTATACTCGGTCATGAACTTGCCGGCGAACTGGTAGCTGCTGACAACGCCCCTGGTTTTACCATTGGCGAAGCCGTTACTTTTATCCCTTATTTTAATTGCGGTACCTGCATCGCCTGCCGTAGCGGCAAGCCAAACTGCTGTACCCGTATCCAGGTTTGTGGTGTACACATCGATGGTGGTATGGCAGAATACCTTTCCGTTCCCTCTTCTTCGTTAATACATGGCGAAGGCCTCAGCATGGAAGCGCTTGCACTCGTGGAACCCCTCGCCATTGGTGCTCATGGCGTACGCCGTGCCGGTGTTACACCCGGTGAATTTGTCCTGGTGATCGGGGCAGGTCCTATTGGCCTTGGTATCATGGAATTTGCCCGCATTGCCGGTGGCCATGTCATTGCGATGGATATCAATGAAGGTCGCCTGCAATTCTGCAAAGACAAATTAAAGGTCGCTCATACAATTAATCCAACTACCGAAGATGTAATCACCGTATTGCAGGAAATTACCAACGGCGATATGCCTACAGTTGTAATTGATGCTACCGGTAGCCAGAAAGCGATCAATAATGGTTTTCAATATATGGCGCATGGCGCCCGCTATGTACTGGTGGGTTTACAAAAAGGAGAGATCTGCGTGAGCCATCCGGAATTTCATAAAAGAGAAGCGACATTGATGAGTAGCCGGAATGCTACAAGAGAAGATTTTGTGCATGTGGTGAAGAATATGAAAAGTGGGGAAGTGGATCCGGTAACCTATATCACACACAGGGTAAAGTTCGAAGCCGTAAAAGATGAGTTTAATAGCTGGTTAGATCCAAAGACGGGAGTGATAAAGGCGATGGTCGAATTGGGATAACTTACGCTTTTTCAATACCTTGTAAAAAACCAACACAGCATGGAAGAATTAATCGCCGGCAAAGGTTCGAGAGTACAACACGCTAAACACGGCCCGGGTGTCATTATCGGGGTCAAATACGCACAATACGTAGTTACCTTTATGGACCAGGGTGTCATCGATGTAGATAAAACTGATCCGCTTTTCGAAATCCTCCACATAGAAAACCAATCTATCGAAGTGGAAACTACCTCCGCCGTCGAAACTTCTTTATTAAAGATCCTCCGTCTCTGGGGCGAACCTAACGAGATCATCCCGCTTGGCGACAGGTGGGAAGGTGGCAATCTCCTTCTTCAACCAAAGGATGCTTCGTTGAAACCAAAAGAAATACCCATAGAAGTATTTTTTCATAAAATCGTGATGGTAAGAGATCGTCTCCGTGTACTCGAGCAACAAATAAATAGCCACAAACTGCTCTCCGACGAAGACAAAGTTAATATGCAACAATACATTACCCGCATATACGGCTCACTGACCACCTTTAATGTGCTCTTTAAACAAAAAGAACATTGGTTCACAGGAGAAAAAGGAGGGAAAGAAGACTAATCACTTATAGATTTTCTGCAACTCCGTGGCCTTAATTTTGTTATATTTAGGTTACGCAAAAAAAAACAGCAGACAATCTACAACTATCACCTATTACGCTGTATGGACAATTTTGCGTATTGCATTTTAAAAGTGATGCCATATGAAAGATTTTACCTTAGACTTTGACCTGAAAGGTAGCAACTACATTGTAGTGGTTATGCCTCATGAATCAAGAGGAATCGAGCACTACAAAGCAGTGCTGGATGACGAACATTCCATCGATTATTTACTGCAGGTAAACGGAGATTTACAGCCAAATCCAGATTATGCAGCAGATCCGCAACTGGTTAATGCAATTGCAACGCGCATTTTGGAGGTGGTACATGTGGAAGACCGTGGAAATGGCGCCACATCTTATCCATGAGCTTACAGCAGTGTGTAGTGTTTAAAGGCGGAACCTTATCCACGGGGTAACTAAGGTCTATGTTAACAACAACACTTTATAACACTGTAAAAGGCAGGTCGATATTAAAGATAGTACCTTTATTCTCTTGTGATGAAACGTAGATATTACCACCGTGTTGCTGCACCAGCTGCTTGCAGATATGCAACCCCAGCCCGGTGGAAGGTTCATGATGAAGGCCCTTACGCCTGGCTGAAGTAAACCGGTCGAAGATATTAGGTAGCATCTCCTCCGGGATACCTATACCTGTATCTGCCACAGAGATCCGCACGCCTCCACGATGCGGCCGCATGCCAAGGGTTATATCCCCTCCATCAGGTGTAAACTTCATTGCATTGTGTAGCAGGTTATCTACCACCCGCTGTAGTTTGCCGGTATGAATATGTGCTTTTATCTCTCCCTGAGGCAACTCCAGCAATACCCGCTGTTGGTGCCTGACTTGTTGTTGCCAGTTGTCACGCACATTCACCAGCCAGTCATTCAGGGAAATATAATTAGTTTGTAGTTTGTTTTCATCTGATTGTCTTGCCGCTGAGAGCAGTTCCTCAATAATCTGGTCCGCAGTAGTGCAGGCCTCGCTGATCCAGGCCAGGTATTTATTCTCCTGCTCAGGGGTAAAAGGGTACTCCTGCATCAGGTGCAGTACAGAACGAATGCCCGAAATAGGGCTACGCAGGTCATGCGCTACAATCCCCAGAATTTCTGTCTTCAGTTTATTAGCAGCCGCAATCTCCTCGTTTTTCTGTTCAATAGTTTTTATCTTTATAAAATAATTGGCGTGGTAAGAATATAACAGTCTGGAAACTACAAGAAATGCACACATCATGAGCCAGAATATAACCATGTTCCCCACCAGCGCCACCTTGTTCACCTGGAAGAGGTGGAAAAAGATGGAAAAGGTTGCCCCCGTAACCAGGCAAATGGTGATGAGTTGTCTGAATGAAAATACCTGTACCATGGCTATGACCAGGAAACCTATCAGCATCATGGTCATTGTGTTCTTAGGATTGTGTTGCGATACGAAAGTCAGTCCCATACAACTCCCAATAAAACACAAGGCAAAGAGAATGACCAGGAAATGGTATCGATTTTGCTCTAATGAAGACAGTTTAGTACGGATCAGGTAGATTGCCAAAGCAATCATCGCTGAACTTATAAGCAGGAACCGCTGTATAATAATCAGTTGAACCTGTTGTCCCGCAGGCAGGGAACTACTCGCCGGCAACGTCAGCGTAAGAATGTGGGTAACAAGCGTGGTAAACAATACAATCTTGGCTGTAATGCCTGTCACCCGAATATTCTGAGACCGGATCTGCTGATAAAATTCTTTTTTAAATGCCTGTTCGATCGCGGTGAATAAATATATTTTCATCTAAAATTGACGAGGTAAATTCCTGATAAGGTTATTATACAACTTTCAATTGCGTTCATTATATTTTGTAGGTGTTGTGCATCGCCCCACAAATGTACCGGTTTTGTGATTAAATTGACACATTGTTTCCGTTAGACCCAGTCCTAATCCCCCACCCTTTGAAACGTAGACTTCCTATTTATTGAAAAAAAACAGGCGTGGTAACGCCTCCAATTTAGCCAGACATGGAACAACACACAACTTTAAAGCATCCATCTGAAATTGCTCAGCTCCTTACCAATTTGATAGGGAAGGAAAAGATTAAAGACATCCGTTTTGGTTACAGGTTGCAGGACGATGAACCTGCAATTAAATTCAAGATCACGTTACGATTTCCTTACAGTATGTTTGGAAAAAAGAAAATTGAAAAATTGATAGAAGAACAGATTAAGGACATACAACTGGCGGCGGACGTGCCAGCGAGGGTGTTGTTTTCAATTGTTTAATGTGTCAGCCTGCCCGGTTAGGGTTTCAAACTGGTTGTCGAAATTTCACTCAGATTCTTATTTTCAATTGTTTAGGCTATCCGTTTTTTAGATAGCCCCATCCTCAGCCGGCTTTTAAAAGCTAGCTGAGGATTTTCTTATATTTATAAAAAACCTCCCCATATGGCAGTGAAATTTTCTACCATCAGACAGGCATTCCACTTACTCAAAAACATTGATTTCCAACAGCTCGGCCACATCGCCGAAAAAGTGGACCTGCCAAAAGTAATGGCCGCAGTAGGCAAAATGAATGACCAGCAGTTAGCTGGATTAATGAAAATGCTCACCAGCGGTAGCGGCCATAAGAAAGAGCTTCCTCCCGTAAACGGTGACTTTTACGACCTTGCCGGTATGCTCACAGAAGAAGAATGTGCCCTACAACTGAAAGTCCGCCATTTTATGGAAACGGAAATTCAGCCTATCGTAAACGAATACTGGTTCAAAGCTGAATTCCCCTTTGAGATTATACCCAAACTCGCAGCATTAAATATTTGCGGTGGCACCTTCAGGGGCGAATACTCCTTCGTAATGGAAGGAATCATCGCGATGGAGATGGCACGGGTAGATTGCTCCATTGCCACCTTCTTTGGTGTACAGAACGGTTTGGCCATGGGATCCATTCATGCCCTCGGCTCCGAAGCACAAAAGAAAGAATGGCTGCCCGGTATGGAGCAATTAAAGATCATCGGCGCCTTTGGCCTCACAGAACCCGAAGTCGGTTCCGGTGCCGCCGGTGGCCTGACCACCACGGCAAAAAGGGTAGGAGACAAGTGGGTCTTAAATGGTCAGAAGAAATGGATTGGCAATGCCACCTTTGCCGATGTATTGGTCATATGGGCAAGAGATGTGGATGATAACCAGGTAAAAGGATTCCTCTTACGTAAAGGTACACCCGGTTTCAGTGTAGAGAAGATGCATGATAAAATGGCCCTCCGCATTGTACAAAATGGTATCATCACCTTACAGGACTGCGAAGTTGCCGAAAGCGATCGACTCGCTCATGCAAACTCCTTTAAAGATACTGCCAGGGTACTGCAAATGACAAGAGCAGGCGTAGCCTGGTTAGCCGTAGGCTGTGCCAGAGGAGCCTATGAAAATGCCCTGACCTATACCCGTCAGCGTAAACAATTCGGCAAACCAATCGCCAGTTTCCAGTTAATACAAAATCATCTCGTAGAAATGCTCTCGAACCTCACGGCCATGCAGACCATGACATTCAGATTATCTCAGTTACAGGATCAGGGATTACTGGATGATGAACATGCTTCTATCGCAAAGGTATTCTGTTCGCTTCGTACCAGAGATATTGTGAGCAGGGCAAGAGAAGTAATGGGAGGGAACGGTATACTGTTGGAATATAATGTAGCCCGCTTTGTAGCAGATGCGGAGGCTATCTATTCTTATGAAGGAACAAAAGAAATCAACTCATTAATAGTAGGCAGAGCCATAACCGGCTTCAGCGCCTTTGTATAAATTAAATCCGCCCCTCCAATTCCGGGGGGCGGATTTAATTTAAATATTCTTAGCAAATAATGGCTTCAACGTCATCCATCCCAACACAGGGAAAAAGTGCATTGGAATCGCCAATCCCGGAAACAATTCCGGCATCTCAACATCCAAAGGTAGTTTATACCCGATCGGATACACAATGGTTGCAATTGTTATCACTGCAAATAAAATATTAAACACCGCTTCTGTATGACCTTTCAGCACCTTGCTCAGTAAAAAATACCCAATTGCTGCCACTATATTCGCACCTATACAGGCAGCAAATATCTTTTGCAGGGAAACGATATTCTTAAACCCGTCACCCAGTGATTCTGTATACACCTTTTGATACACCAAACACGCCACTGCTGCCAGTATACCTGAAACTACCGCTAATATTAATAATTTCTTCAGCATAAATTCAATTTAAAAATTACTTCGTAACAGGCACTGCCAGCTCTACTTTAATGACGTCAGCAACATCTCCACCTGGTTTACCAATATGGAAATCATTTCTGTTTACATTAAAGGTACCATTGAAGGTAGCTGCGTTTCCTTTTCTCACGAAATTGAAAGGAATGGTAAATTCCTTTTTCACACCATGGATCTCCAGATCGCCGGTTACCTGGTAACCTGCACCCGCTTTCACGATTTTCTTTGATACATAGTGGATCACAGGGTACTTCGCTGCATCAAACCACTCATCGCTCTTTGCATGCTTGTTCTGCAATGCATTACCAGTCTGGATAGAAGCCACATCTACAGTTACATCAAAGTTAGAAACTGCCAGATTCGCCTCGTCAAAATTGATAGTGCCTTTAAAGCTTTTGAAAATACCACCTACTTCATTGCTGCTAAAAGCAACATTGTACTTTTCAGTGATTTTCCACAGGGGAGATACGATATTAAAGGCAAACACTGCTGCCGCCAGCAGCAGTGTTCCTGAAAATATGATTAATCTTTTCATTGCCATTGTTTAACCTATTCTTTTACGAATTCGCCGTTAGCTTTCAGTACAACTTCGTCGCTCAGCATCTGAGTTGGCATAGAAGCGCCAATACCGAAATCAGTACGTTTGAAAGTACCGGTTACTTTGATACCTACTTCTTCTTTTTTGCTCATTGGGTTAGTAGTAGTACCATTGATGGTCAGATCCAGGGTTACTGGTTTAGTTACACCGTGCAGGGTCAGGTCGCCGGTTACTTTGAAAGTCTTACCGCTTGCTTTCTTGATAGAAGTGCTCTTAAAAGTCAGGGTACCGAATTTCTCAGCGTCGAAGAAATCTGGGCTCTTCACGTGCTTGTCGCGCATTTCGTTGTCAGTGTTGATGCTGTTAACGTCTGCAGTCACTTCGATCACCGCGTCAGAAAAATCTGCTTTAGTAGCAGTGATCTTAGCTTCGTAAGATTTGAAGTTACCTTCGCTTTCAGAGATACCGAGGTGGGTAACGCCGTAACCCAGTCTGCTGTGCGCTTTGTCTACAGTCCAGGTGTTTTGAGCGAATGCTGTTGCAGATAATAACAGTGCTGATGCAACGATTGAGATTTTTTTCATGTTAGCTGGTGTTTTTTGGATTGCTTTTATTTTAAAAATGAAATTTATTGTTCTATGTTCATAATATTGGTCTTTTTAGGACCGCTATCATCTATTAAACCGAATGATAGTTCTGTTTGTTCCTGAGCAGTGCTTTTAGAACCCCTTTCATCTATTAAACCGAATGATAGTTCTGTTTGTTCCTGAGCAGTGCTTTAACGACCGCTATCATCTATTAAACTGAATGATAGTTCTGTTTGTTCCTGAGCAGTGTTTTAACGACCCCTTTCATCTAATAAACCGAATGATAGAATTGTTCCTGCTTCTGAGCAGTCCTTTTGACCGCTTTTAAAGTACTATTTGTGCCAGGCGATTCGGGACCGAAGATATATACTTTTTTAAACAAAATGTGTTTCAACATATATTTTAATATAAATCCTTTGTGGTGGCCTATCTTGAACTAATTCCACAAATCCTTATTACTATTTATTAGATAATTTATCCTACTTTTACATAGAAAAGAGAGTCACTCTCTTTTGGAGAGCCAAAGGTAAATGGTGTGTAACTTCTAACAAAGAAGGCACCTGCCAGCTACCAACTTACCAAACGGTAACTAATATTGAAAATCAGCGGGTTATGGTTGAAAATAATTCTGAGAAATTTAAGCCGGCTTTTTGTCCGATAAGACATGTGCTGGATCGGTTCGGTGATAAATGGTCCATCCTGGTAGTAGAACTGCTGTCTCACAAAGGAAAGATGCGGTTTAGCGAGATCGCCACCAGTATTGGAGATATTTCACAGAAAATGCTCACAGTTACGCTTCGCTCTTTGGAGGCAGATGGATTGATTTCGAGGGAGTTTTATCCTGAAATACCGCCAAGAGTAGAATACGAATTGACAGAACTGGGGAAGAGCCTGATTCCGCCTATTAATAATCTGCTGCACTGGGGACAGGAACATTTGGAGACCATCCTGGGTAACAGGAAGCGGTATGAAGATGAAAAAGAGAAGAAAAAACAGGCTGGATCGTATTGATAATACAACCTGTTTCCTGGCTCAGGTAATCAGGTGCTACCTGAATAAGTTTTTTTCCTTACTGCTTACATCCCTATAGATCTGTAAATATTCCATCATTTTCAGTTCCGCTTCAAACTCCACCTGCATCAGCGGATGATGAATATGTTTATTGGGATCATTGGTATCCAGTCCCAATTCATTTGTCATGATCACATCTGCTACATCCAGTGGGAAGTAAGCACAGGCTGCGATAAATTCGTAGTTCTTTTCTTCTATATATACCAACCCACTTTCCAGGCATTCCATCAGTTTCACGACGCCGATACCTTTGGCTTCGTCCTGGTCCAGCTGGTCTAAACTAATATCATGCAGGCGCAGGATCTGGTTGTCTACTTCCTCTTCTTCTATATTCGCTGTTTTGTCTACAGCATCCCACAGGTAGGCGAGGGCGTCGGTGAGGATTTCATAACCTTCTTCATCTTCCAGTTCCAGCAGGTGATTGGCATATTTGTGATACAGGTACTCTGCATTCCACACACCAAAAAACAGGCATTGTTCAAATGGGAGATTGGTAAAGTTTTCTTTGAGTGTTTTATCAAAAGAAGAAAAGGTCAATTGTTCCATCATCGGAAAATAGTTTTGTCTTTACTTGTGAGATTTTTTCCTTCCTGCAGGTGCGCAAACAATTTTGTCTGCGATTCCAACTCCTCCGCAAAAAACGGATCATCCAGTTTATACTTCGGTGGCGTTTCTTTCATTACAAACTCACTATCCTTTACAGCATTCAGTACATCCATCGGGAACCAGGCGGTAGTCAATATCGCATCCGGTTTCTTTTCCTTTGCATAGCTGAGGGTACTTTCCACTGCTTCCATCAACTTCAGGATCCCACAATCTTTTGGCTTGGCAAAATCCAGGTCGTCAATATCAATATACCGCACATGCCTTAATTGCTTCTTCAAATCTGCTTCTGTTATAGTTGAAGGATCGTCTATGCCATTCCATAAAAATCCAATCGCATCCTGCAATACTTCATGTGCTCTGGCATGCCCATCGCCATCTAAACAAGGGCCATACTGCCTGTCCAGGTACTCGGCAGTCCATACACCGACGAAGAGTAATTGCTCAGGTGATAGTTTCGCCAGCTCAGGTTGAATTTTCTTTTTGTATGCTGAATAAGGTAATGCCATTTATATTGATTACTTGTTTTATGATGCACACTCCACATGCGGCTTACAGTAAGGCCAGGGATCATTCTTTGAGAATTCATGCATGATACCTACGATGCACACTCCACATGCGGCTTACAATTACTACACGGCTCATTCTTCTGATACTTCGCCCACGAAATCCCCCATCTTGTAAACTTTGTCCCCTCCTGCGCATTCCTGATAATCACTCTCTCCGCGTGGCTTTCCAGATTGTAAACCTTTCTCACAGACTTCACCCGAACTTCACCTTCGTCTTAGGTATTGGCTTCTTTTTATAAGCCACCTCACTATAAATATTCTCAGGTGGTACACCCAATTTTATCAACCTGGCACGTTGTGCCGGTGTTAACTTCGCACCATTACCAGAAGCAAACAATTGCCTAACTTACGAACCTTTCCATAAATATCCAATTCACAGGACCATTCCGCTACACCAGCGTCATCGTATGCAGCAAAAGGTACGCCGGGATAATCAGAGAGGATGGAATAATGTTTACCATTCATGATTTTCGCTACCAGTATACAGGAATCTCCTTCAAATACCCAGGTGATCATCGTCGCTGCCGGCACAGGAGGTTCGGGTGATGTACCCATTAAAAAAGCCTTTGGACATGACATCCAAAGGCTTTTAAATATATTATAAGGAAAAGATAATAGAATTCCTGCCTCAAAACTTTGAAGAAAATGTTCGCATATTCCTACTTGTGTCCTGGCCCTTATTTTACGATACCAGCAAAGCGCTGGTAGAACTGGGTCGGACTGTTTTCATTTTTGGGAGCATATTTCCCTGCAATGATAGGTACATAGATCACTCTTCTGCGGCTTTCTTCACCAATTACAGAGCTCAGCGCCACACGGTGCCAGAGGCGGCCATCATGTACAGTTACGTCACCGGCTGTAGGCGTGATAGCGATCTCATTCTTGTCAGGCGTGTGGTCAATGAAGTATTTCTTCCTGAACAGCATGCTCAGCCTGCTCTGTTTGTGTGTGCCTGGAATGATTCTCAGCCCACCATTCTCAACTTTTAATGTGCTCAGGTGTAAACCTACATTGAGCATTGGATTCAGTTTACCACCCATGAAGATGTCGCGCAGACCGTCTGTATGCCAGCCCATTTTAGTGAACTTGCTTTCCGGACCATTTACGTAGTGGTTAAACACCATCCCGTCTTTCTCGTTGATACCAAGGCGGGCACCAGGACCAATCAGGCTTAAAAGTGCATCGAAACGTTTGTCTTGCAATACCTCGGACAGTACAGG
>Ga0316604_10003030_pt1 | contig 12144 bp, 11 predicted proteins | sample OWC_soil_day20_C_FD_207650 | JGI IMG/M metagenome (GOLD analysis project Ga0316604, IMG submission 207650) | Wetland soil microbial communities from Old Woman Creek delta, Ohio, United States - OWC_soil_day20_CT | ecosystem: Environmental > Terrestrial > Soil > Wetlands | place: USA: Ohio... | reverse complement strand
CAAAGTTTTCCTGAAGCCGTTGCTCGGCCAATACTCTTTCAGTAATGTCAACAGTTGCCCCTACAACTGCTATAACCCGGCCATTCTCATCAAATATGGGAATCAAGCGATTATTCAGATAAACTTTTCCCACCTTATGCTCAAAAAAAACAGCTTCTCCCCCGGTGGCGCGCCGGAGTGCATCAAGAATATCCGGGTAATCGCGGTACCTTTCAAAAGCCGAGTGGCCGACCGCTTCACCGGCCTCCAAACCGAGCTTTTTCAATCCCAGACCTTCAGATAAAACAAAAACTCCCTTTTGATCTATAGCATAGAAAACAATTGGTGTATTTGTGACAAAAGTGCGCAGCCAGGTTTCGCCTTGACGCTGCTTGCGCGCTCTGGCGATAATATAACAAACGAAAAGAAGGATAAATAGGCTAACTCCGCTGGCAATGGCAAGGTAAACGGTGCGCCGCTGGATAAAAGGTGCCCAAGCTTCCTCTGATACACCTACCTGAATAATTACTGGATAGTCAGTCATCGTACGGTAGCTAACCTCTAACATTTTGCCGAATGTACTACCGCGAGTAGAATAGAAGCCTTCTGCTGCATTTTTTATTTGCAAGAAAAGGTTTGATCCACTCATGTCGGCGTCCAGTTCGGAGGCATCATTGCTCGCACGAACTATGCCATCAAGTCCGATCAGGCGAATGGTATAATTCTCTGAAAAATTCATTTCACGATAAAATTTTGTAAAATAATAGGGATCCATTGCAATAATCGCCACCCCGGCAAAACTACCATCCGGATTATTGATGCGACGAGTCATATGTATGCTCTTTTTTTGCGATGTCCGCCCGACAAAAGGTCTTCCAAGGTAACTCGCGCCCGTGTCAGCGGCGATATGGTAAACAAAATGAGGAACTGCAGCAATATTCACGCCTGCAGTATTTCCCAAGGTACTTACCATAAAATCACCAGTAGAGTTGACAATACCGGCTGAGGCCATCGGATCAAGACGCAGTTGTTGAAACACGCGTACTAATGCAGGGGAAAGTGTGTAAGTCTGCTCGTATTCAGCCTTCATGCTGTTTAAATAGAAATCGTTCGTTTGCAACACTCTGCGCACATGCTCTTCAAAAGCCCGCGTAAGTCGGTCTCCGTCTTGACGTATCATGTCAATGGTGGCTTTATGATCATGGTCAATCTGCCACAAAGCGCCACACCAGACGAAAACTAGCAAAGCAGCACAAAATAGAATTATGGACCTGTCGGGAATGATCCAATTCCGTAGAAATCGACCGACCTTATCCATTATTACCCCTCCATTGTTGCCTACTATATTTTTAAACTTACATGCTGCGAACTTACCTTGGTACTGTTTATTCTCCTAAATACTCGACTCGATTCCGTCCTTTCTGCTTGGCCAAGTATAAGGCCTCGTCAGCCTTTCTGATCATTTCGGAATAGTCTTTGGACTGTTCAACGACTATAGTAGTAACGCCGACGCTCACAGTTACATACTGCGAGGCAAGGGAGTTGCCATGGTTGATTCTTACATCTTCTACTGCCTTTCTTATCTTTTCCCCGAGCCAATATGCCTCTTTCGCATTTGTTTTTGGTAAGATAACAGTGAATTCTTCTCCACCGTAGCGAGCAACCAAATCTCCCGGGCGATTAATTTCTTTTGATATTACATTCGCAACCGCCTTCAAGCATTCATCGCCAGCAAGATGACCATATTCATCATTAAAGGCTTTAAAATAATCAATATCAATCATAATTAATGATAACGGCCTTTTTGTTTGTATAGCGCCTAACCATTCTCTGGAAAATACTTCATCAAAATACCGCCTGTTCGGCACTTGTGTTAATCCATCCATTGTCGATAAGACTCTTAGTGTCTTATTTGCCAACTCTAGTTCTCTTGTCTTGGTATCCAGACCTAATTTAAGATTACCTACAAGCCATACAAGCATCGGAACAAATGCTATTATGACCCCAACGCGCTGAAAATTTTCGGCGGTGTATGTCAATATCTGTTCCGGATTTGAAAAAAAATAAAATGAATAAATGATAACAAGAATTGCACTTACAGTTCCAGAAAAAAAACCGCCCATAAAAGTAAAATATACAATGACCGTCATTAAAATCACATTGGGATTAGGGACTTTCAAATAATACATTAAAACTATCGCAATGCCTGTAATAGCAAAGCTTAGTAGTGGTAATAACTTATAATCGGACCTAGTAAATATTTTTCGCCGCATACAATTCCTCACTTACTATATACAATAAGTAACAACTTTTACGTATTATCAATCTAAATTTATCTAATTCTACTAAATATAACAAAAATCCTACATCTACCTCTGTTATACATTTCAGGATTAAATTCCCTGGATAAAAAAGAAAGGTCGCAAATCGGCTGCAACCTCATCTTACTATATCACTATAGAGCCACAGATATATTCTCTCCTGCCACATTGATATAACCCATTGCAAAATTCACAGCAAGTGGCAAATTTAGGGTTAGAAAACGTAAAAGAATAGTCGATTTTGGAATTTTTTATAAAACAAGCAGGTATTTCGACACTTTATACTGAATAACTTGTCAAGAAAATTAGTTAGCAGACTGAGTGAGGAATATGCTATGTCTATGTTCTCGAATGCTCATGACAGTGCGGTGGAACAATTTTATTTAAAAGAAGATCTATTCCATACTAAAATAGCTATCACTGTTGCCATTTGTTTTTGTCTTATGTTTATACGCAACGATTATGTGTTTTTTGGGATAGGCCCTCAGTTTTATCAGGCAGTTTTGGCTCGTGTTATTTTTGTGTCATTATCTGCAGTATCCTTGTATTTCCTTAGTAGGATAAAGACTTTTCGACAGCACGAACTGTTAGTCTATGTTTGGTGCAGTCTTTTTGTTTTGCTATGTACTTTTATCAATGTAACCAGGCAAACTGATAATATTAATTTTACTTATCTTGATACTGTGGTAGTCCTCTTGATTTCGCTTTATTTCCCAGGAAATGTTTGGGGAAAGAGCATCTTGGCTGGATGTTTAGCTATTAGTGATTTAGCAATTCTGGTACTCATGAAAACTCCAAAATATACCTTATCCTTGGATGTAATATTTGTTTCTTATTTGATTGCACTGTTATTAGGAATTGTGATTGCGACTAAATTTCGAAAATTCCGTTATGAGCACTATTATGCATTGGTAAAGGAGCATACCATGCGCTTGGAGCTGGAAAAGGTTGCTTATACCGATTATTTGACAGGTGCGTTGAACCGACGCAAATTTTTTCAGTTAGGTGAACACCAGTTTAACCTATTTAAAGAAAACGAAACATCCTTTTCGCTCATCATGCTGGACTTGGATTATTTTAAAACTTTGAATGATAAATTTGGACACGCCGCCGGTGATGCTTTTTTGAAGGCATTTACTAAGACCATTGTAGATCATAACCGCCCTAGTGACATTCTTGGCAGATTAGGCGGGGAAGAGTTCGCTTTGATTTTACCTGGAACTAAGCTTGAATTTGCTATAGAAATCGCAGAAGAATTGCGGAGTTTATGTGAAAATAATAAAGCATTTTATAATAAAAAAGTATTACAAGCCACGGTAAGTATTGGAGTAACCGAGGCATGGAAAAAGGACAAGTCATTCCATGATGTCTTAAAAAGAGCGGATGAAGCTCTGTACCAAGCCAAGCGCAAGGGGCGTAACCGCGTCCAATTAATAGTTAGCAATGCCTAAGCACATTGCAATATTTTAGATGGTAGCTCTCAGCCACTGTCTAAAATATTGCAATTGTTCGTTAGTATGGAAATAGTGTTCGCCATGTTCCAACACCTGCAATTTGCAATTATATCGTTTAACAAAATCTGATACTACCTCAAACTCAGAAAGATTGTCATCCGAACCATAGAGAATCGCAGTTGGCTTATCCCATGTGTCGATAGGATTGGATTTTACATAGCAGTAATAATCCCAGTAGAGTGTCTGCCCGATTGGCGTTTCAATCTCTCTTTCGACTTTTAATCTGTCCTCACTTATATTGAACCATGACATAATATTATTTATAATACGCTCCATGCTTACTACAGGAGAAAGAAACAAACATTGTTCGAACGGAAAATCCCGGTACGTAAGCAAGCTGAAATATGCTCCCATACTGCAAGCAAACAAGCTTATCTTGCTTGAAACAGTACGCGCATAATCCATGATAGCAGCAAGATCACTGACACAGTTTTGAACCTTGCAAGCATAGTCTTCATCTTTGCGGTCTCCGTGCCTAGGTAAGTCAAAGCTAAGCACCTGATACCCTTCGGCAGTTGCTTCTTCTGCAAAAACTATAATCGCGTCATCATCCTTACTGGACATGTTTCCGTGAACAGCAATAAATAGTCTATCCGATGGCTCTCCCCACAGAATTGCAGGAATACCTCGAATTAAAAAATTAGTTTTTATCATTACGTTTTACTCCCCCATAACATAATAAGAAAAGACTTGGCTTGTGCCAAGTCCCTCAGGACGCCGGCAGAAGCCTTAGTCGTTCTTATGTCAACAGATTTTTTTTATAAATTCTGGTAGACTAAAACAAAAGGACGTATGATAAATTCCGCCGACACTCTCTTTTCTAGCACATCTTACCATATTTCTCTCCTGTTTTGCTTTATTATATTATTATTTACAGAAGGAGTGAACTCGTTTCAGCAGAGCTGAAACATCGGGGGTTCAGGTGGGAGAGTCTACTCCACCTGAACTGACGCCGCCTGTAGAGGCGGGAGTCTTGACTCAGCGATTAAGATCAAAAAGAATGTCCCTTTGCTTATTATTACGGCAGATTTTAATCAAAAACAAGAAAAATACTAGATTATGCGAGAGCTTACAGCAGCCGATACAAAGCTAGTGCCTGATAAATACCATCCTGGTCAACACTGGCTGTCACATGGTCTGCCTGGGCCTTCAGATCCGGATGAGCATTGCCCATGGCAATAGCTACATCAACATGGTTAAACATATCCAAATCATTTAATCCGTCGCCAAAGCAATAGGTTTTGTAATCAGTAAGCTTGAGCCGGAAAAGGACTTCACTCACAGCCACACCCTTGCCGGTATCACCGGCAAATACATCATATCCATGCTGCATCTCTTTAAGCGGTATAAATCGCAAAAAAGCAAGCTGCTCCTTTAAGCTGGCATATTGCTCTGTAAAAAAAGCATTAATCTGATAAACCTCTTCCTGTGCATGCAGATATGTTTCTGGTGTATCGAGTTTTACCTGCAGTGTTGCCAGAAACTCATCAATGAAGGCATCATGGTTAAAGGCCACCGACTTATAAGGGGTATGCAAAATATAAGCCACCTTGTTCCCGAATGCTTCCCTGGCTTTTTGCAATATATCGGCCTCAATTGGTTTACTATAAAGAACCGCACCTTTATAAGTTGCCAGACTACCATTCGAAGAAATAATAATATCTGCTAATTGCAACAGATTTTCATCCTGCAGCATTTTGAGCGACCGCCCTGTAGCCAGCGCAACCAGTGTTCCCTTTTGCTTTAACATATGAATCCCGTCCAGGGTTGACGGTAATATACTGTTGGTAGCACGATCGACAATGGTATTATCCACATCAAAAAAAACTATATTCTTCATCTAAACCTTCCTTGCTTACCATTTATTCCGGCGTTTAGTAAAAGCAGCCTAGTTGATAAATTAGACAACCTGTCCCGTAAGTCCTGGCAAAATTAAAAAATAGTAATCCTATTTACCTGTGCTCGCAGTTCTCTGGCTACTTATTATCATAACCTCAATCACTCGCTGGGATAACAGCGACTGCCACTCTTACAAGTATTCCTCCTGTATTACCTCCTGACAATAAATCAAGCCTTCCAAGCAAATGCCTGGAAGGCTTGATTTTCCTGGAGCAGGCAACGGATTCGAACTCGCGGCTCACGGCTTGGGAATTCAAAGACGGCATTTTCATTCCGCTCTCCTGATTGTTCTTTATACTGTCAACCGGCAATTCAGGATTTGTTTAATATAGTCAATATTAGTTGCGATGGAATCTGGTTTTTGCGCACACTGCTTTCCGTATTCGATGACAATATCCGCTTGCGGTGTATACTTTTGATAACAGGCAATAAACTGAGCGAAATCCAGTGTCCCATCAAGAATGGAATTATGATTATCCTCATGTCCATTGTTATTATGCACGTGATAGGCAATGATTTTATGAGCCAGCTTTTTTATCACCTGGCTCAGATCCCAGCCGTTGGCATGAGCATGACCCACATCCAACAAAATGGCATCCGGGATACTATCGGCCATATTGATAAACTGCTCTTCATTAAATAACATATTACCTCTGGCCAGCACACCTGCATTTTCGATTACAATCCGCGCGCCGAAATGTTCAGCTTCGCGCCTGATCGTTATGATATTTTCTGTGGAAGCCCTCACCATTTGCTGCCTGCACTCCGATTCCACCCGGCAATTATTGTGGTGATAAACGATATATCGGCTTTTCAGTCGTTGAGACAACTCCAGCGTTTGACGAAAGTAATCCATAGATCTGGCATACTCCACGGTTCCTTCAGCCTTGCTATGCTCGGTACAATAATAGGGGCCATGTAAAGCGATCGGATACCGCTGAAAGCTTTCCATGCGCTCCGCAAGTTTATGACAGAACACTTCACTCCCCCGTATCGGACTTACACCGACGAGTAAGCGCCCATGCTGGGCGCACATAAAAAAGCCATCCAAACAAATGCCTGGATGGCTTGAAATGAATAGAGTTTATTTCAGATTCCCGAGTTCATTAGCAAAAGCACCCCATCTCAAAGGACAGCACACTAACTAACTAGCTTTCTTATACAGGGGATATTTTACATTTACCACTTCTTTAATTTTTCCCCTTGGATGCCTTAAACGGGTGATGATTATCGAAATAACAAAAAACAGTATACGACCAAACACCTTAATCACAAAATCATCCCCCTTAAATTTATTAGAAAATTATTTCTACATAATTTTCCAAAATCCTTTATTTGTGGCAAATGAAAGTAAAAAGGCCGCCCACCAAGGCGAACCCGGCAGGAGACTATACTGAAGACTCTGCCACACCGAAATATCACTTGGTTTAGTCTTTAGAATTTCATGTAATAGTCTATTACCTTCCTGACACAAAAAAAGCCCTCCAAACAAGTGCCTGGAAGGCTTGATTTTACTGGATCAGGCAAAGGGATTCGAACCCTCGACCCACGGCTTGGGAATTCAAAGACCAGTTAGCTGATAGCTGATCTTTCACCCCCTGGATAGGAGCTATTTGATTTATCTTTCTAAGTTAGTTAGCATTGCAATGAAACTTTCAGTAAGGACAGGGTCAAATTGAGTTCCCGCACATTTACGTATTTCGTCAATAGCTTTTTGGTAACTCATGGCTTTACGGTATGGACGATCATTCGTCATGGCATCAAAAGCATCGGCTAGCGCAAGTATACGACACGCCAATGGAATTTCCTCGCCAGCAAGGTTAAGGGGGTATCCTTCTCCATTCCACCATTCTTGATGCTTTAAAATCCAATCGGCAATAGGAGCTAAGTCCGGCACTGATTTCGCTATCCGAAAACCAATATCACAGTGACGACGCATAACAGATATTTCATCAGGCGTTAGTTTGCCAGGTTTAAATAGGATATTGTCGGGAATACCCACTTTCCCTATATCATGGAATTTTGCCAGAAGCTTCAAATCGGCAACCAGCGGGGCAGACAGTTGTATTTTTTGAGCAAAATCTGCGACAAGGCTTTCCAGTCGCTCGGCATGCCCTTCCGTAATATAGTCCCTGGCTTCTAAAGCCAGCATCATTGCGTGTACTATTGCACTACGTGTACTTAAACCCTTATGCATTTTTTCCCGATACATGTTGTTATCCGCTTCTTTAAACAGCGAATTGATATCTTCAAAGCCTATTGCCCAGCCGCTGGAAAGACTTAACGGAAGCTTGTGGTTAGTATCGTTATATTGTTCTATAGCTATTTTAATTGCCTTAGATAACTCGTTCATTTTTTGAGACTCGGGATTTGACACCAATATTGCAAATTCGTCTCCGCCAATTCTAGCAATAATATCTAGCGGAGATATGCAGGAACTCAGTATTTTGGCTGCGGTCTTGAGTAATTCATCGCCTGAAAAGTGCCCTAATGTATCATTAATTAATTTAAGGCCATCTACATCACAAACGATAATGCCAACGTTTTTACCATTTTGCCTGCCACTCTTAAGTATTTGCTCTTCAAAATAAGTACGGTTATACACTTCAGTAAGTGAATCCCTTATACTAAGAAGTTCTAACCTTTGTTCGATTTGCTTTTTATAAGTGATATCTCTGATTATTGCCATTACCTCTAAATCACCATTTTTGACAAAACGAGCTTCAAAGTAATGTACTTGGTTATTTTGCGGTAACTGGTACTCCATAAGTTGTATATTTTCACTACTGATCGTTTGTTTTATATGCCCAAGGGCCTGATGTGCCAATTCCTGGGTAAAAATGTCCATAATATTTTTCCCTAAGAACTGATTTGGAGGAACATATAAATCAAAGTTAGCTGGCTTATTATAGTCAAGAAAATTACCATGGCAATCCATACGTAGGATTAAATCTGGAATAGCTCGCAAAATTTCTTGTTGTAACTGGTTAGTGTGAGCTAATTTTTGTATATATCGGTTGGCGATAATGTAAATAAGAAAAGCCGATAAACTAACAAAAATCCAACCCTTTATAACGGAAAACAAAATTATAATATCTCGGTTTAAAGATACAAATCCAACAATAGTATCAGATAAAAAAATCCATATTATCCCAAAGACAAGATAGACTAAAGAAATTTTTATTGCGTAGTTTTTGCTTGTCATATAGATAGATTATTCCTTTCGATGTATACGGATAAAATGGGGTCACCGTCTAATAGAGAGCGAAAAATACCATCAATTCTCGAGAAACATTATTCTTCCGTACATAAAAATTCTTGGCTCGACGATATACCATAATAAAGGAATTACTTGCAAAATATAATGTTTATTAGAAATTCTCTAAAATTCTCATTATTCCTGTTTTATCTCCAAAAAAAATCTAAATTCGACAATTTATGATAACTAGTTATTCCGATACTCGAATTTTTCGGCAAATTAAGGCGGCGATCGTTGTTGCATAGACGGTATAAATAGAATAGAGATAGTAATTAAAAAAGCAGGGCTTTTTCATCACCCTGCTTCTCAACACATTCACCTTATGTCAAGTTACCCTAACAATTGACAAAGAACCTAATCTTTATTTGAACCATCAGGCTTTTAAAGCATTATCAAGACCCTGGCTACGCCAAGGTTTCTTCTTTAGTAGTTTCACCTTTATATCACAAATATAACCCTATTGATCAATTAACCCAAGATATCGGTTCAATATTTTGAGACTCTCAATTGTTGTCGTCTTGGGACACTTATGTATTATTTTATAATATACCATGGACGGCGGTGAATCAGATAATTGTTGAATAACACATTGTCCCAGCTTTATAAATGCGGTTGCTATAGTTTTGGGAGCAATGGCCCATTGCCTAGAATCTTGCATCATCGGAAATATCATTCCGGTAGTATCAATTTTAATGCGTGCTGAAGAACCAGTCCCCCACCACCGATTATGCCATGTTTGGTAAGCGGAACCCCATCCTGTAGAATTTATATATAGTTCATACTCACATCTCAAATCTTTCGGATGAACCATCTTTGTTTCGATATTTTCCGGAGTTATAGGTCTTACTAATACCATCTCATCAATATAAAAAGTCTCTATTTCTACGTTAGGTACTGACAGTTTCCTTTTCACAAAGGCTACATCTACTTCTCGCCGCTCTACACAGTTATAGAGTTCACATGAATGTTCTGTACGAAGCCGGAGTTGTATTTCGGGTATATGCCTGCTTAATGCCTGAAATACCGGTGACAAAAGATAGCGGTTTAGGCTCATCGACCCACCAATAGAAAGATGCAATTCTGGACTACCACTACGCAAGGCGTCTGTCTCTAGCTGTAAAACTCGCCAACGTTCTGCAACATTAATAAAACTTCTCCCAAATATGGTCAAGGAGACCTTATGTGCTCCTTTATTACGCTCGATAAGGGTTTTTCCCATGAGGTGCTCCAGTGTTTTCAATCTATAACTAATAGTGGCTTGTGTTAAATTTAGCAAATCACCGGCTTTTGTTAGACTTCCTGTTTGCACAATGGCTAAAAAAGCTTCTATTCCCAGAAAATACACCTTGCTCACCACCTATAGAATAGTTCAATATAAAATACAAAATTTTCTCGTTTTACAATCTGACATTCTATATTTAAAATTAACATGAAGCTGGATAATATTCAATACATTTACTAAATTAAACTCTAAAGGAGGAAATGAATTTGACTGGTCTGGCCTTACTGCTTCTTCTCTGTGCAGCCTTCTTCCATGCGTCCTGGAATTTCATATCCAAAAAAACCTGTGGTGGCGCAATTTTCGTTTGGTTGTTTAATGCGGTTGCATCAGTAATGTATGTCCCAGTTGTTATTGGCTTACTATGGATTACAAACTCCTCACTCCAGTGGGATTACACCATTTTTATGCTCGGAAGCGCTATTCTTCATGTCGGATACTTCATATTGTTAAATAAAGGATATGATGTCGGCGACCTTTCGCTAGTTTATCCTTTGGCTCGTGGTACAGGTCCCTTACTCTCCACACTTGCTGCTATTTTTTTTCTGGGAGAACACCCTTCTTTAATTGCACTAATGGGTACGTTGTTTATCGCAGTTGGAGTATTCCTTCTTTTAGGCAACCCTGCAAAGTATGTGGAAATGAAAGCATCCTCGGCAGTGCTTTTTGCTGTTTTAACCGGAGTTCTTATTGCAGGCTACACCCTTTGGGATAAGTATGCAGTCAGCAATATAGCTGTTCCGCCAGTACTAATGTATTGGGGCACTACTGTCGGCCAAGCATTATTGCTGATTCCATATGCCTTAAAAAATCGCGAAGAAGTAATTACTCAATGGCGAACTAACCGCCTCTCAATTTTTGGTGTTGCAATTTTGTGTCCATTATCATATATTCTTGTTCTCACGACTATGGTTTTTACGCCAGTGAGTTATGTAGCACCCGCTAGAGAAGTCAGTATCTTAATAGGGGCAATAATGGGTGCACGATTCTTAGCGGAAGGCGACGCTAAACTTCGTATAGCTGCTGCTATAGTTATTTTGATCGGATTAACGTGTCTAGCACTTGGTTAATTGTCGTGACCTGCCTCCCCCCCAACCACAGCACAAACTCCACCTGCACAATATTCACTATCTTTATCCGCTCAACTCTTAACAGGGGACAGGTTTGCTGTCCCAGTCCCTATTATTGTCTTAACTATCGCCACCAGCAGGCCTAATACTACCGGGACATAGTGCCTGTCCCTCTTGTCCCCAGAGATAGTAATAAAAAAGCAGGGCTTTTTCATCACCCTGCTGCTCAACACATTCACCTTATGTCGAGTTACCCTAACAATTGACAAAGAACCTACTCTTTAATTGAACCATCCGGCATTTTAATATTACCGAATTTGGCCCCCACTCAGGTTGGCATTGTTGATACGTTTGCTTAATGTCATTTCCATCCGTTTAAATGCTGATTTAGCGATATTCCGCCTAGAGTACGTCATTTTACCTCTACATAGAGCTATGTAGGTACTTCCTTCGGGGGTTATTGGTACAATTTCAAATCCTGATTTACCGAAGTCGATAATAGCAAAGTGAGACAAGTTAATGGCCTCCTCATCTAGCAGTAATCTGCAATATCATATTCATCTCACTGCTAAAGGGGCACTATGTACAGCTAAGTCCATGATACCATTGCCGTTAAAGTCTGCTGACACTATTCCAACGGGATAGAACCTATGGTAATGTATTATTTTATGTTTCGCCCCAGTAACTGCCCATTATAATCGAGTAGGAGGCGGTGATTAACCGCCGTCCTCTCACACCACCGTACGTACCGTTCGGTATACGGCGGTTCGGTAAGTTTCAAATGGGGTTAACATTTATGCTAACTCTTTTCTTTTGGCGTATG
>Ga0316604_10003028_pt1 | contig 12148 bp, 7 predicted proteins | sample OWC_soil_day20_C_FD_207650 | JGI IMG/M metagenome (GOLD analysis project Ga0316604, IMG submission 207650) | Wetland soil microbial communities from Old Woman Creek delta, Ohio, United States - OWC_soil_day20_CT | ecosystem: Environmental > Terrestrial > Soil > Wetlands | place: USA: Ohio... | reverse complement strand
AGCTCCCGGCCGACCCTACCGCCGGCGCGGCCTGGATCGCCGGTATGCCGCCCTGGGGCGCCGAGAGGAAATAGAACAGGAGCTGCCCGACCTCGAGCAGCAGCAGGATCATCGAGAAGATCGCGCCCAGGCTGCTCGCGACCAGGCCGGTCCACACCGTGCGCAGGAGCGAGTCGCGCGACGGCCGCGTTGCCGGGTCGGCGATCCGCGGCGCGAGGCGCCGGTAACGGAAGAACCAGATCGTCGTGAACACCAGCACGAGCAGGTTCAAGACGGTCAGGTGCTCGATGAGCCGTAGCCCGGCGCGCGTCCCGGGCACGCTGAGGCTGCCGGTGAACACGAAGACGTACACCATCAGGATCACCGGAAACGCGCCGAGCACGACCTGCGTCCAGAAACCGATCCGGCCGAGTCGCCGGAAAGTTCCGGCGAGGCTTTCGAGCTTTGCATTGTCGAGACCCTCGACGACCGAGCTCAACATGTCGATCTCCTCCCCTTTGCGCGGCACCTTGTTGGTCCGTCACCCGCGCGGCGCCGCAGCCGCGGGACGACGCCACCCGGCTGGCAGATCACTGCGGTGAGGCGGCCACGGCCCTCGCCGGCTCCGCCTGCGCCCGGGCCTCGCGCCGCCCCTCCCAGATCACGTACAGCACCGGCAGGAAGACGAGCGTCAGCAGCGTCGCCACCAGCAGCCCGCCCATGATCGCGAAGGCCATCGGCCCCCAGAAGACCGTCGGGGCAATGGGGATCAGGCCGAGCACCGTCGACATCGCCGTGAGCAGGATCGGCCGCAGGCGCGAGCTGCTCGCGTCGATCACCGCGTCGCGGACCGGCTTGCCGGTGGCCCGGTCCTTCTCGATCTGGTCGATCAGTATCACCGAATTCTTGGCGATCATCCCCACCAGGGCGAGGATGCCGAGGATGGCGACGAAGCCGAGCGGCCGGCCCGACACCAGCAACGCGGCGACCACGCCGATCAGGCCGAGCGGCACCACGCTCAGCACCATCGCCAGCAGCGGCAGGCTCTTGAGCTGGAACACGAGCAGGGTGAGCATGATGAACAGCATCAGTGGCACCACGGCCATCACCGAGTCGCCGGAGCGGGCGCTCTCCTCCACCGTGCCGCCGACCTCGATCCGGTAGCCCGGCGGCAGCGCGGCCTTGAGCTGCTCGACGGCGGGCGCGAGCGCGGTGACGATCGTCTCGGGCAGCACGCCCGGAGACACGTCCGCCTGGATGGTCAGCGTCGGCACGCGGTTGCGCCGCCAGATCAGGGGGTACTCCTGCGCGTACTCGAAGGTCGCCAGCTGGTCCAGCGTGGTGGTTGTGCCGTTCGCCAGCGGGACCGGCAGCGCGCGCAGCGTGGCGACCGAGAGGCGTTGGCCGTGAATCTCCCGCGCGACCACGTCGATGAGGAAGATGTCGTCGCGAACCTGGGTGACGGTCGTCCCCGTGATGTTCGCGTTCAGCACCGCCGCGACCGCCGCGGACGACAGCCCCAGGCGGCGCGCCTGGTCCTGGTCGATGCGCACGCGCAGCTCGCGCGACGGCTGCATCCAGTCGAAGTTCAGGTCACGGGTCGTCGGCTCGGCCGCGACGATCTGTCCGAGCTCGAGCGCGATCTCGCGCAGCCGCTCCAGATCCGGGCCGCTCACCCGGTACTGGACGGGCCAGCCGACGGGCGGCCCGAGCTCGAGCGGCGAGACACGGGTGACCGCGTTCGGAAACTCCTCCTTCAGCACCGCGTCCAACCGCGACTCCAGCCGCTGCCTCGCGTCCACGTCCTTGGCCATCACCACCGCCTGGGCGAAGAACGGGTTCGGCAGCTGCACGTTGAGCGGCAGGTAGAAGCGGATTGCGCCCTGGCCGACGTAGGTGGTCCAGCGGGCGACGTCGGGGTCCTTCGCGAGGATGGCGTCGAGACGGGCCGACGCCGCGGCGGTCGCGTGGATGGACGAGTTCTGCGGCAGCGTGAGGTCGACCAGAACATCGACCCGGTCCGACGCGGGGAAGAACTGGCGGGGCACGTGCCCCATCCCCAAGATCGCCGCGACGAAGAACGCGACGGTGACCCCGATCGTCAGCCACCTCGCCCGCATCGCCCCGGCGAGAAAGGCGCGGTAGGCGCGCAGCACCCCGCCGGGCTCCTGCTCGCCTTCTGCCCCCGCCTCGGGCGGAACCAGCAGCAGCATCCCGAGCAGGGGCGCGAACACGACCGCGACCACCCAGGAGACGATCAGGGTGATCCCCACCACGGCGAAGATCGAGAAGGTGTACTCGCCGGCGGAGCTCTGGGCGAAACCGATGGGAACGAAGCCCGCGATCGTGACGAAGGTGCCGGTCAGCATCGCGAAGGCCAGCGTCTTGTACGCATAGACGGCGGCGGTCGCCTTGTCGTCTCCCAGGGCGAGGCGGCGCGTCATCGCATCCACCGTGGTCATCGCGTCGTCCACCAGCAGGGCGAGCGCAATGATCAGCGCGCCCAGCGAGATGCGGTGCAGATCGATGCCGAGGATCCCCATGACCGCGAAGACGATCGCGAGGACGAGCGGGATCGCCAGCGCCACCACGGTCCCTGCGCGCACGCCGAGGCTCACGAAGCTCACGCCGAGGATGATCGCGATGGCCTGCCAGAGCGAGGTCGTGAAGTCGGTGATCGCCTCGTCCACCGTCACCGGCTGGTCAGCCACCCGCGTCGCCTCGATGCCGATCGGCAGCTCCGCCGTGATCACCGCCATTGCCTGCTTGACGTTGTCACCCAGGGCCAGGATGTCGCCGCCCTCGCGCATCACGATCGCGAGGCCGAGGGCCGACTCGCCGTTGACCCGGAACATCGGCTGGGGCGGGTCGGCAAAGCCGCGCCGCACCTGGGCGATGTCGCCGAGGCGCAGCATCCGGTCGCCGATCGCGAAGTTCACCGCCAGCAGGTCCTGCTCGGAGCGGAAGGCGCCAGAGACCCGCAGCGAGATCGCCTCGTCGCCGGTCTGGAGGACGCCGGTGGGACGGACCAGGTTCTGCGCCTGCAAGGCCGCAGTCAGCGCCGCCGGATCGATGCCGAGCCCGGCGAGCTCGTCCATTGCGAACTCGACGAAGATCCGCTCGTCCTGGGCCCCGACCAGGTCGACCTTGGCGACGTCAGGCACCCGCAGCAGCTGGGAGCGGACGTCCTCGACGTAGTCGCGCAGCTCGCGATGGCTGAACCCATCGGCGGTGAACGCGTAGATGATGCCGAAGGTGTCGCCGAACTCGTCGTTGAAGCCGGGCCCGACGATCCCCGGCGGCAGGGTGTGGCGCATGTCCCCCACCTTCTTGCGCACCTGGTACCAGGTCTCCAGCACGTCGTCGGGCGCCGTGCTGCCCTCCAGGTCCACGAAGATGGTCGTCGTCCCGGGACTGGTGAAGCTGCGCAGGTCGCGCAGGTTCGGGACCTCCTGCAGGGTGCGCTCCAGCCGCTCGGTGACCTGGTTGAGCGTGTCGTCGAGGGTCGCACCCGGCCAGGCCGCGCGCACGACCATCGTCCGGGTGGTGAAGACCGGGTCCTCGGCACGGCCGAGGCTGAAGAAGGCGCTGACCCCCGCGACCAGGGCCACGATCATCAGGTACACCACCACCGAGCGGTTGGTGATGGCCCACTCGGAGAGGTTGAACGGCTTCACTTCGCGGTCCCCGCTCCAGTGGCGGCCGGACCCGTGGACGCCCCGCCGCCGGTTCCGAGCCGGACCTCGACAGGCGGCAAGCCGGCCGACGTGGCCGTCGGCGAGTCACCCAGCAGCCGCACCTGCTGGCCCGGGCGCAGGACCTGAACGCCCGCCGTCACAACGATCTCCCCGGGATTTAGCCCCGCACTCACAAGGACGCGATCGAGCTCGTAGCGGGCGACCTCGACGTTGCGCAGCGCGACGCGGTGGTCGCCCGGGTCGAGGACCCACACCGCCGGACTCCCCTGGGCGCTGGTGAGTGCCGAGCTCGGGATGGCGATGCCCGGCGTCCCGCCGAGCTGCACCGTGCCGGTGACCGTCGAACCCAGACGCATCGCCGGCGGGGGCGCGGCGAGCCCGACACGGACCTGGAAGGCGCGGGTGACGGGGTCGGCCTGCGGCGCCACCTCGCGAACGCGACCCTTCGTCGTCACCGCCGGGTCGGCGCTCAGAGCGACCACCACATAGTCGTCAGGGTCGGCCAACTCCAGCACGCGCGGCGGCACGTCGAAGACGGCGTCGCGCCCGCCCTCCCGCGCGAGCTGTACGATCATCTGCCCTGCCCGCACGACCTCGCCAGGCTCGGCGCCGCGCGCCGTCACCACGCCGGGGCCATCCGCGACGAGCGTCGTGAAGCTCAGCTGGTTCTCGGCCGCGGCCACCTGCGCCGCCACCGCGTCGACCTGGGCCTGGGCGGCGTTGCGCCCCTCCACGGCTCGGTCGAACTGCTGGCGCGCCACGAATCCGCGCGCCACGAGCGGCTCGTAGCGCTCGACCGTGTTGCGGGCGTCGGCGAGCTGGGCCCTGGCGGCCGCAAGGTTCGCGCGCGCCGCGAGCACCGCCTGGGCCTCGATCTCCGAATCGAGCCGCGCCACGACCTGGCCCGCCTCGACGGTGTCGCCGACGTTGACCAGCCGCTCGATCAGCTGGCCGCCCGTGCGGAAGGAGAGGCTCACGTCCTCCTTGGCCTGGACGGTGCCGGTGAGAGTCACGGTCTCGCCGCCCGGCAGCTTCTCGACCGTGACCACGCGGACCGGCCGAATCGGCGGCGGCGCCTCGGCGTCGCCGGCGTCGCGCTGGCAGCCAGCGAGGAGTGAAGCGAGCACGACCGCGCCGATGGCGGCGAAAGTCGCGGAAGGACCAGAACGCGCCCCTGCGGCACGCAAGAAGCTCGATGAGTGATTCACGGCAGTTACCTCGCAGCCGGTCGGCCCGACTAGCTTAGCTGAACGAAAGGACAGACGTATTCTCATGGTCGGAGCCTTTGAATCAACGCCCAGGATCGCCCCGTCGACTCGACCTGACGACTCGAACGGCCGATCCTCAGAGTGGGAACACCAGCGGCACCAGCACGACGCTCAGAACGAGAACGATCAGGGTGAGCGGAAATCCGACGCGGACGAAATCACCGAAGCTGTAGCTGCCGGCGCTCGCCACCATGGTGTTGATGGGCGAAATCGGTGACATGAATGCAGTGGACGCGGCGAGCGCGATGATCATCGCAAAGGGGTACGGCGACGCCTGCAGGTCCCGGGCCACCTCCAGCGCGATCGGAATCATCAGCACCGCGGTCGCCGTGTTGCCGACGAACAGCGCGAAAGACACCGTGACCGTGAAGAGCAGCGCGAGCATGGCGTAGGGGCCGGCGTCGCCCACCACCGTCACTATGAGCGTCGCCGCGAGATCGACGCCGCCCGCCCGCTCGAGCGCGAGCGCGAAGGGCAGCATCCCGACGATCAACACGAGGCTCTTCCAGTGGATCGCGCGGTAGGCCTCGTCCAGGTCGATGCAGCGGAAGAGCCCCATCAGCAGGCAGCCGATCAGCGCCGCCTGCACGTTCGGGATCACGCCCGTCGCCATCAGTGCGACGACGATGCCGAGCGTTGTCAGGGCGTGCGGGGCGCGCCGCGCCGCGGGCAGGACGTCGTCGGCCTCGCGCGGCAGGTTGAGCACCACCAGGTCGCGCCCGCCGCGGCGCAGCCGCCGAATCGCCTTCCAAGGGCCGGCGAGCAGGACGGTGTCGCCCACCCTGAGGATCTTGTTCCGCAGGTCGCGCGGCTCGAGGGCATCGCGACCGCGCCGCAGCCCCACGACCGAGAGCTCGGCAAGCGCCAGCGCCTCGGCCTCCCCGACGGTCCCGGCGACCAGCTGTGAGTCGCCGGGAATCATCGCCTCCACCATCCCGAGGTTCTGCGCGCGATCGGCAAAGTAGCTCCCGGCTGGCGGCAGGACGTCCACCACGAGCTCCTCGGCAATCGCGGCGGCGTCGCTGTCGGGCCTGTCGAGATCGATCAGCAGCACGTCGCCCGCCCGCAGGTGTCGGGTCGGCCGGCGCGGCAGGAAGCGCCTGGCGCGCCCCTCGCCGCGCTCGATCAGCACGATCCGGGCGCCGATCTCGCGCGCCCGGTCGGAGTCGATCTCGCCCAGCGCCTTCCCGACCAGGGGCGAGTCGGGCCGGATCCGCACCCGGTAGCCGCGTGCCGCAAGCCCGTAGCGCTCGATCCAGTGCTGGAGAGTCGGCCGACCCTGCTCGGCCTGCGCATCGGAGGCCCCGCTGCGCAGCCAGCGCCGAGCCAGCAACATATACAAGATCGCCGCAAGCAGGATGGGCAGCCCGAAGGGCGCGAAGTCGAAGAAGCGGAACCCCGCCGTGCCTTCGCGGACGAGCTCGTAGTTGACGACCAGGTTCGGCGCGGTCGCGACCAGCGTGAGCATGCCGCTGATCAGGGCCGCGAAGCCCATCGGCATCATCAGCTGGCCGGCCGCGATGCCCGTTCGCATCGCGATGCGCAGCACCACCGGCACGAAGATCGCCACGACCCCGGTGGAGCTCATCACCGAGCCCAGCAGGGCGACCGCCGCCATCAGCAGCGCGATCAGCCGCGTCGGCGCGCTCCCGCCCCGGTGGACCAGCCAGTCGCCGATGCCCTGCGCGACACCCGTGCGGGCCAGGGCCTCGCCGATGACGAACATGGCCGCGATGAGCACGATGTTCGGGTTGGCGAAGCCGGCGATGGCCTCGTTCACGGTGATGAGCCCCGTGAACGGCAGGGTGACCATCATGAGCAAGGCCGCCGCGTCGGACCTTGGCCAATTGAGCGAGAACATCAGGATCGCGGCGCCGAGCAGCGCGAGCACAATCAAGAGGTCAGCGTTCACGGCACACCTCCTCGGCCGGATGCCGGGCGCGAGGCGGCGCCGCAGCAGTCGCAGCGGGGTTGGATGCTGGCTGCTACCGAAGCACGACCGTTCAAGCCCAACGTGGATCGGCGGTCAGCGCGACCGACAGCCAGGCCTGGTCCATGGCCAGGCCCGTGGCCTTCCAGATGCGCTGGCGCAGGGCATCCTGCTGGGCCACGGTCTGCAGCGCGAAGCTCGGCCCGACCACGATGTCGACCTCGATGAACACGGTGCGACCGGACCGCGCGACGTGATGGACCGCGCGCACGATGTCGTGCTCACTGCTGATCTCCTGCAGCACGGCCTCGAGCTTCGCGACCAGCCCGTCCTCGTCGCTGGCCATCATCAGCACCTCGCGCAGGCTGTCCTTGAGCATGCCGAGGGGAACCGGCAGCAGGAGCACCGCGAGCACGGCCACCATGGTCGGGTCCGCGTAGCGCGCCCAGAGGCTGCGGTAGGGCTCGGGCAGGAGCGGCAGGACGGCGAAGGCGACCAGGGTGACGGCGCTGAACACCGCGTCCATCAGCCAGGTCTTGGCGTCGTTGCGGACGAGCAGCGAGTCGATCTCCCGCGCCACCCGCAGCTCGTAGAGTCCGATGCCGAGACAGAACAGTGCGGTGATTGCGCCGAACCAGACGACCCCCTCCGCATCCACCACGTGCCCGCCGGCGCGGATGCCTTCGATGCCGTTGAGGATGGCGTAGACGCACATGAACAGCACCATCAGGCCGTTGATGCTGTGGGTGAGCGGCTCGAGGTGCGAGTAGCCGAAGGGGAAGCGCCGGTCCTCCGGCCGCACCACCAGCTTGGCGGCGAGCAGGCTGAGTCCGCCGCCGACCAGGCTGAACAGCGAGAAGACGCCGTTCAGGATCACGACGTCCGATTCGATGACGAGGCCCCAGGCGATGCTGCCGACCGCCAGCACCACGACGCCCCACAGCGACAGCCAGAGGGTGCGCTGCTCGATGCGGTTCGCCGCGGCTCCCCGCGGCGACACCCGGTCAGCCGCGGCTGACGGCCTACCCGCCAAGGTCAGCTCCAGGTCGGCCGGGGCGACCAAAACGGGCCGCGCTCACTCATAACCGGGGTAAGGGCAGCCTTCGGGCGGACAGTCGGGCTGGTTCGTGAGGATGGTCGCGATGTCGGAGCCGCGCTCGCGGATTGCGTCGGTGCCGCGGATGGCGACCCGCCCGGCAGCGGGCGCCGTGTATTCCTGCACCAGGTCGCCGAAGGCGTTGCGCTGGATCGCGAGCGGCTGCCCTTCCTTCACCGCGTCGTTCAGCTCCACCAGGTACTCGACGAAGCCTCCGGTGTCGGCGACGACATCGACCAGCGCATTTCCCCGGAAGGCGTTGACCGTCGCGGCGGTCCGGCCCACCTTCTGCCCGGTCACGCCGTAGTGGGCGAGCACGTTGTCAATGCCCTCGACGCCTGCCTTCACCATGTCGGGCTCGTAGCCGCGCGGCCCCCCGAGCTCGAGCGTCAGTGCCGGAATGCCGGCCTTCACCAGTGCGTACTCGAAGGTCCCCTCGAGCCCGGGGTCGCGCTTGATCTGGTCGACCGGAAACAGATCGGCGAGCGCCAGCGATTCCGCATCGCCCGCGTAGGCGAAGATGAAGAGCGCGAAGTCCGCGCCGTTGCCGCCGGTGTGCATGTCCACGGCCACGTCGACGTTGCCCTTCACGAGCTTTTCCATGACCAGCCAGGCCTGGCGCTCGACCGAGTTCCCGGTCTCCTTTCCGGGGAACACACGATTCGGGTTGATCCAGGTGGTGCCCAGATTCTTGATCGGCCAGGTGCGCGTGACGTACTCGATACCCGGCCGGTTGATGCCGACGATACCGATGACGCTGCCGGCGAGCTTTGTCGGATCGAGCTTGCGAAAGACCTCGTGCACGGTCGCGACCGGGGTCAGCTCGTCGCCGTGCACGCCGGCCACCAGCAGGACGCGCCTCCCCGGCTTCGCCCCCTTAGCGACCATTACGGGCACGTACCAGCGCTGCCCGGAGCCCATCTCGACGGATTCGAAGTAAAGGCGATGAAGCTTGCCGGACTCGAGCGATTCCACGTCGAGTCGGTCGATCACCGGAATCCCCTGGATGCTGTCGCCAGCCGCTGCCGTGACGGTGAGGGGAACGGCGCCGAGACAGCAGAGGAGCAGCAGGGTCGATACGCGCATGGTCACTGCTCCCGAAGGTTGCGGGTGATCGGCGCGACGTGGCTCAACACGCCGGCCGTCGATCCGTGAACGTCAAACGTTTGGAGCCTCGTCCTCATCGCGCCCATCACCCCAGCACGGCCGCGATGGCGACGCCGCCGGCGGCCACGACGAAGAACCCGAGCAGAAGCGGCCAGATGAAGCGCAGGTACCGGTCGAACCCGACCTTGGCGATCGCCAGCCCGCCCACGACGACGACGTTCGTGGGGGACATCAGGAGGGTCAGGCCGTGCGCGAGGATCCAGGCGGTGATGGTGAGGGGACGGCCGACGCCGGCGAAGTCCGCCAGCGGCGTCAGCAGCGGCATCGCCAGCGCGGCGTGGCCCGAGCTCGACGGGATGAGGAAGGCGAGCGGGACGTTCACCAGCATGGCACCGACGGCGAAGGCGCCCGCCGACGCCCCGGCGATGAGCTGCTCCATGGCGTGCAGGATGGTGTCGAGGGTCTGGGTGTTGGTCATGATCGCCGACACGCCGCCCGCCAGGAGCATGACCATGGCCGGGCTCATCATGTCCGAGGCGCCGGCCGCGATCAGCCGCACGATCTCCTTCTCGTTCATCCTCGCGACCACGCCGACCAGGACCGATGCGACGAGGAACAGCATGGCCAGCTGCGGGAACCACCAGTTGAGCTCGAACCAGAAGGGCTCGGCCGCGACGACCGCGTGCGTGACGTAGTAGTCGGCGGGACCGCCCTTTCCGCCGACGACGCTGGACCAGGGGATGACCGAAAAGATCATCAGCCCGAAGGCCGCGACGGTGATGGCCAGCACCCACTTCTGCGTGACCGTGAGGCGCTCGGCAGCCGCGCCGGAAGGGACGGCCGGGTCGCCGGCCGCCTGCCCCGCGGAGTCCCCTGCCAGCGGAGGATCCTGGTCGAATTCGACGAACGATGCGCGCGGGTCCGCCCGCACTCGGGCCGCATAGCGCAGCACCCACCCGACTGCCATCGCGGTGAGCACCAGCCACAGGATCAGTCGCAAGACGATGCCGTCGCCGATGCCCACGCCGGCCTCGCCAGCCGCGACGCCGATCGAGAAGGGGTTGACGGTGGACGCCATCACGCCCACCCCGGCGCCGACGATGATCATCGCGGCAGTGACCAGCCGATCGTAGCCGAGCGCGGCCATGAGCGGTATGAACAGAGCGTAGAAGCCTAGCGTCTCGACGGAGAAGCCCATCGTCGAGCCGAGGAGCGAGAAGAGCACCATCACCGCGGTGATGAGCAGCCACCCCCGGGTGCGCAAGCGGTTGGCGAGGGCGCCGACGCCGACCTCGAGGGCGCGGGTCGCGAAGCTGATGGAGATGAACGCGCCGATCGACATGATGAACACGATCACGCCGATCTGGCCGAACAGGCGGCCCACCGTGCGCGTGTCGACGATCCCGCGCTCCGGACTGAGCAGGCCGTAGATGCCGTTGACCGGCGCGAGCACCAGCTGCTCGAGCCGCTCGCCGACGCTTAGCGGCGACTCCACCCGCTGATAGGTGCCGGGGATGGGCGAGCCGTCGGCGTCCTGGGCGTAGCGGCCAGGCGGTATGAACAGCGCCGCAACCCAGACCAGCAGGGTGACGATCGCCAACGTCGTCACTGCGCTGGGAAAGCCGAATCTCCGCTTCTGCTCGCCGGACGGCAGGTCGGCACTTACGTTCTGCTCGGACATGACTCCTCCTCCCGGGGCATCGCTCGGCTCACTAGAACGACCTGCGAACCGTGACCAGGAATTCGGTCGAGCTGTAATTGCCCCACAGCGTGTTGCTCTCGTCACGCACCCAGAGGACCGAGGGGCGCAGCGACCAGCCGGGCGCGAAGGTCCAGGTCAGGCCGGCCTCGAGCTCGTAGAGGTCATCGCTGCGGGAGTACGAGCCGACCGGGATCAGATCGTCGTTGAGGCTCTCGTGCTCGTCGTGGTAGCCGTTGTGCTCCCACATGCCAAAGAAGAACAGGCTCAGGTTCTCGTTGACGTCGATGCCGAAGTCCGCGGTGACACCGTAGATGTCGGCATCGCCGTCCGGCCGGTCGTCGGTCGCCCACTCCCGGCCCGCGTTGGCCGTGAGCGTGAAGGCGGCGCGCCCGTCCAAGAGGCTGCGGGTCCAGCTCAACCAGACCTCGCCGGTGTCCCGGCTGCGCTCGCTCAGCTCCCCGGGATAGTCGCGCCTGCGGATCTCCCCCTCGACCGTGATCCGATTGTCCGCATCGATCTGGAAGGCCCGATTGACGAACAGTCCGTAGTCCTGCCGGTAGCCCGGATCGCCGCGATAGCTGGCCCGCCCGCGCACGCCGATCGACTGGCTGCCCGCGGCCAACGACTGGGTCAGGGTTCCGTTCCAGCGCAGGTCGGAGTCGTCGCGCCGCTCGTTGTCGTCGTAGTACCGATACCGGTAGTCCAGGGTGCCGTCGAGCGTGAGGTCGTCCCCGAGGATGTAGCTCAGGCCGCCCCCCACCCGGGCCTTCCAGAACCAGTCGCGCGCGGTTTCCCCGACCGCCCGGCTCGACCGCGTCTCGTTCTCGCGGTAGTAGCCGCCGCCCGTCTCCGCATAGCCGAAGGCGCTGAGCCGCTCGCCGCGGGCGTAGCCCTGCGCAGCCTGCGCATAGATCTCCGCCTGCTGCCGCAGGTCGGGCGGCAGGTTGTCGAACCGCAGCACCTGCTCGAACTCGAGGACGGCCTTGGCGTACTCGCCCTTGGCCAGATAGGCCTGGCCGCGTTCGAGGTGGGTGGCGATCGGGTCCACGGCTGCCTCGTCTGCCCGGGGGACCTGCGGCGCCTCGGCGGCGTGGGCGGCGCCGTTCGGCATTGGCGTCAGCATCAGCGAGCCACCCACAAGAAATGCCGATGCCCAGGCCCCGACAGCCCCGGATTGAGTTGCGCCCATGTGGCTCATCTCCTCGCTTCTTCTGTCGACTCTGGCGCCCGTGCAGGCCGTGGTGTGGGTGACCGACGCAGGTTGCGTGGCTAGGCCAGCGCCTTCGCCTTGAGCCTGTCGAACTCCCCCTGGCTGATGGTGCCGGCATCGAGCAGCGCCTTGGCGTCGGCGATCTGCTCGGCGGGGGA
>Ga0316604_10003027_pt1 | contig 12152 bp, 10 predicted proteins | sample OWC_soil_day20_C_FD_207650 | JGI IMG/M metagenome (GOLD analysis project Ga0316604, IMG submission 207650) | Wetland soil microbial communities from Old Woman Creek delta, Ohio, United States - OWC_soil_day20_CT | ecosystem: Environmental > Terrestrial > Soil > Wetlands | place: USA: Ohio... | reverse complement strand
TTGCCATGGTGATGCAAGACCTTGAAGGCGTTTTCGGCCCATATAAGGACAAACCGTTATTGTCGGTGGCATGTACGCAAAAAGGCGCCAAGATTGTTCAGGATTATATGGACAAAAGCGGCTTTCGCAGCGTACATGAATGGATTCCTCAAGTTAACAACAAACCAGGGTTGGATATCAAGGCCATGCCGTATTACATTTTTACAGGCTATGACTATCCAGACTATCTGGCGACAGCTAGCCAAGAAAACAAGGAAGAGCTTCTTCTGAATACACGGCTGGCATTAAGATCGCTTTTGGAAAAAGAGGATAACGGCTATGTGTTCTCTTTTTGGCCTGACGTTCTTACTCTGAAAGAGATCGGAGATCCAAGGGACATTGCTACTTACTTTGGTCTTTGGGACGATCGGGGTGAACTGATGGCCCGCAATATCGTTGTGCAGTGCAGACAGAATACTAACTATGAGATCGTCAGATATGCGGCGCATCCTTTTTTTCTGCAAGGGTATACGTTGTGCGCTAATGGTGAAAATACTTTTTATACAAAGAACAAAGAATACCAAAAGTCGCTACATCGAGGATATATCGGGTTTGAGTCAGACTCCCAAAATTTTCTGTACACGTTGCATTATGTGCTTCATGAATTAAAATGGCCACTCAAGTACTATAAACATGTGATTACGCCACTGCCTTTTGAAGAAGTGGAGCAACGTCCAGATCGCAATGAACTAAGAGCTATCCGACAGACATTGGGCCATCTGGAAATCAATGGGCCAAACACCGTTATTGCTATGTTGCCGGATGGTAGCATTATGACTTGCTGTGACTCCAAAAAACTTCGCCCTGTTGTTGTCGGAGGAACAAAGGACATGATGGCAATCTCTTCAGAAGTGTGTGGGCTCAATGTTATATTGCCAGAACGGGACGAAACTAAAGATATATATCCGAATGAGCGCGAAATTGTTATGATTACGCCCGGCATGGAGGTGCAACGATGGAAACAGTAAAAACACAAGATATAACCTTCAATGATCTGCCGTGGAAAATCAGCTATACGCCGGAACGCTGCACGATGTGCGGCAGTTGCGTTGCAGCCTGTACGTTCAGCGCTATCGAGGCGAGGATCGAGCGGCGCTCCATGACGGTTTCCACTGGACACCAGCCTGAACCGACCCAGCGACATACCGCCGTACCCGTGATTCGCCAAAAAAATTCGTTGGCTAATGCTTGTGTCGGATGCGGAATGTGTGAAAAAGTTTGCCCGAATAACGCAATTCGCCCTTTTCGCAATGAGGACTCCCGAATGAATGTAGTGGCACGAGCTGGCGGGAGCCCGATTAAACGTGGTGGCCGCACAAACCTAAATGCCGACAGAGTCCTTGATAAGATTATTGTGGGCCGCATTTCTCAAATGACAGATCCATCACTTGATTCAGAACGTCACACTTTTGACGTTCTGGCGCCTTTTGGTCGGGTGCTGCTGCCGCACGAGTTACCATTTTCAGTGGAGAATGGTGAAATCCATATGCAAGGGTGGGTTCCACCTGTAAATTGGATTTATCCATTGATTTTCAGCGATATGTCCATTGGCGCGCTGTCAACTCGCGCGTGGGAAGCTCTTTCGTTGGCGACTGCGTATTTGAACGAGAAACATAATATGCCAGTGCGTATGTCTTCCGGCGAAGGTGGTATGCCGGTCAAATTGATGGAATCAGAGTACCTAAAGTATTCCATCATTCAGATTGCTTCGGGTCATTTTGGTTGGAACCGGATTATAAAAGCACTGCCTAAGATGAAAGTGGATCCGGCCGGGGTTATGATCAAGATCGGACAAGGGGCCAAACCTGGTGACGGCGGACTTTTGCCGGCAGCCAAGGTTGCAGAGCACATACAAGCAATTCGTGGCGTTCCCAAGGCGGACCTGTTGTCACCGCCAAATCATCAGGGACTGTATTCCATCGAAGAATCTGTGCAAAAAATGTTTATGTCGATGAATGCGGCGTTTAAATTCCGAGTGCCGGTCGCTATCAAATGTGCGGCATCTGCTACATCAGTTTCCGTATACAACAATTTACTGAGAGACCCCTATAAAATATGCGGCGGATTTTTCATTGACGGGATTCAGGGAGGTACCGGCGCGGCTAACGAGGTATCTCTTGATCATACAGGACATCCTGTGGTGTCCAAGCTGCGAGACTGTTATCTGTCAGCAGTAAAGCAGGGAAGCCAGGGACGCATTCCACTATGGGGAGGTAGCGGTGTCGGAATGACAGGAAATGCTGCAGCCGATGCTTTTAAACTAATCTGTCTCGGAGCAAATGGCGTATTTATGGGTAAGCTGCTAATTCAATTAATGGGTTGCGTAGGAAGTGAAAAAGGCCGGTGTAACGCCTGTAATACAGGACTTTGTCCGACAGGAATCTGTACGCAGGATCCGCGATTGGTCAAGCGCTTGGATATCGACCGGGCGGCTCAGAATGTAGTGGAATATATGCTGGCTTTTGATGCCGAACTTAAAAAGCTGATGGCGCCTGTTGGCAACAGTTCGCTGCCGGTAGGACGTTCAGATGCCTTAGTGACAAATGATCGCGCGGTGGCCGACAAACTGTCGATCACCTACGCGTGTTAAAGGGAGGGCACGGACATGTTTAAAATCAATACGCTGCAAAACAATGAGCGGATGTCCACCCAGGATCTACTGCAAACAATTAATACTGCAATAGCCGCAGGCGAAACAGAGTTTTCTATCGAAGCCTCCGGGCAACATGATATTGGTGGACCATTATGGCACCCCGAAGGGAAAACGCTGCGTTTTTATGTAACAAATCCTGGTCAACGCGTCGGTTGCATGTGTCTGGAAAATACAGAGATTTATGTAGAAGGCACTGCTTCAGCTGACGTAGGGTGGCTGAATGCCGGTGGTAAAGTTGTTGTTAAGGGAGATGGAGGCGACACTTCAGCTCATTGCGCCGCATCAGGCAAGGTTTTTATCGGTGGTCGCGCAGGGACTCGGTCCGGGTCGCTCATGAAACACGACCCGCTGTATTCTGCGCCGGAATTTTGGGTGCTGAAAAATTGCGGCAGTTTTTCTTTTGAGTTTATGTCCGGTGGAACTGCCGTTATTTGCGGTCATGACTGCGAAGACTTTGATTCGGTGGTTGGGGACCGTTCCTGCGTCGGGATGGTCGGAGGAAAGCTTTATTTTCGCGGCACGGGAAAAGGCCTCTCGAAAAAAGATGTAAAGATTGGCGACTTATCGCCGGAAGATATTGCTTACCTAAGTGGTGGAATGGAAGCGTTTCTGTCGGATGTTGGACGGCCGGAATTGCGAGAAATATTAACCCAATGGAGCGATTGGCACAAAGTTACTCCACTGACCTATGACGAGCGACCCAAAAAAACGTCTCCGGATATTCTGTCCTACCGGAAAAACAAATGGGTTCCAGGTGGAATTTTTGGCGATGTCTGCGAAGACGATTGGCAAGTCTTTGGATTGGTTGCTACAGGAAAGTACCGGCAACGTGTACCTTTTTGGGAAAACCAAAAATATATGGCCCCCTGTGAATTCAACTGCACTGCATCAATTCCTTCGCAACAACGCTTCAATCTTTTGAGGGAAGGAAAGGTAGATGAAGCGTATCGTTTAGTTCTTGACTATACGCCTTTCCCCGGGTCGGTATGCGGGGCCGTGTGCATGAATTTGTGTATGGATGAATGCACTCGCAGCCAGGTGGATATTTCCGCGCAAATCGGCCAACTGGGAAACTATTCCGTTGATATTGCCATACCGGCGCCGATAACAAAATCAGGAAAAAAAGTTGCTGTTATTGGTGGAGGACCAGCTGGATTATCGGCAGCGTGGCAATTGGCCCGCGACGGTCATGCTGTAGTGGTATACGAAGCGCATGAAGCAATGGGCGGAAAAATGGAACAAGTTATTCCCCGTTCACGGTTGCCGCATGAAACCTTGGAAATGGAGCTCAAACGGATCGAGTCGCTTGGCGTAAAATTTGTTATAAACTATCCGATTGATAAAGAAAAATTCGGCAAAATTCAACAAAAAAATGATGCTGTTATTGTGGCGACCGGCGGTCATGTGACGAGAATGTTTCCGTGGCCAGGAAATGAACGCATTGTCAAGGGCTTAGATTTTTTGAAAGCTGTAAATCGAGGCGAAAAAGTTAAAATAGGGAAAAGAGTTATTGTGATTGGCTGTGGGAACTCAGGAATGGATGCTGCCGTAGGAGCTTACCAGATGGGTGCAAAACAAGTTGTTTGCATTGATGTACAGCGACCAGCGGCCTATCAAAAAGAGATCGACCATGTTCAAGAACTTGGTGGGGAATTACTTTGGCCAATATTCACAAAAGAAATCACAATGGATGGCATTGTTACCCAAACTGGCGAATTGATAAAAGGTGATATGGTCATTATTACCATCGGTGAAAGTCCAGACTTGAGTTATTTACCGGCAGAGATTGTATTGGAGCGAGGTTACTTAAAGCTTTCCGACGATATGAGTATCGCCGAGGGAATTTTTGGCGCTGGTGATACTACTAAACCCGGGCGCTTAGTAGATGCCATCGGAAGCGGACGCAAGGCTGCGTTGGCGGTGAATGCTTATCTGACGGGAATGAAATATACTGAGGAAGAAAAAAACAAAATTCCGCAGACGCGTCTCAAAACTGCTTATTTCAAAAAGTGCCACAGTTGTGATTTGCCGACAGAGGCAAAAGATGAATACAATCGGTGTATTAGCTGCGGGACTTGTCGCGACTGCCATATGTGTATTAAATCATGTCCGGAAAATGCAATTTCGCGGATTCAACAGCCGGAAAATGGCGGCTTTGAATACGTGGTTGATTCCAACAAATGTATTGGATGTGGAATCTGTGCAGGGATTTGTCCCTCAGGCATCTGGGCCATGTATAACAATGCCGAGGCGATTTCCATGTATAGAACGGTGTAAAAGCAACAAAAGAGGAGAAGATTTGTCAGCGTATTGACAAACTTTGCCCAATTCTTCTATAATTATCTTTATGGTAAATATGGTCGCCAGTTGAACTCGAAAACCTATTAGAATTAAATCGTTTATTTGAATGAATTCCAATGGCGGAATAGGACAACAGTCTTATTCCGCCATTTTTAACGCGCTTTTCACATTCGGACACGGAAATGTCTTCCTGACGCGGACGTTTCTGCACAGAGTCGTCTGGTAGCGCGTTGACACTCCCCCTTATCGTACATATAATAACTGTGGACCAGCATCTCTGTATTGACAAAAATCCAACACAGAGAGTTGCCCGAAGCACCCAAGCCGGAACGTGGAGGGGCCACAAGAACCACGAAACAATCATAAGAGGGGGAGAAACAATGAAAAACAAAGTTGTCGTTATTGGACTATGTATGGTGTTGCTCTTGACTGCAGTAATCTTTGCCGGGTGTGGTGGAGAAAAAAAGCAGGCTGACGTTATAAAAATAGGCGCCGATCTCGAAATGACAGGTGGCAATGCAACTTTTGGACAATCTGCTGCCAATGGGGCCAAGCTGGCGATCAAAGAAATCAATGCCAAAGGCGGACTTCTCGGGAAACAGCTGACACTGGTTATTGCAGACAACAAAAGCGAGGCGGCGGAAGCCGCTAACGCTATGCAAAAACTGGTTACACAGGACAAAGTAGTGGCTGTTATTGCGCCAATCGCTTCTTCGAGCGTTATGGCGGCTGCTCCCATTAACCAACAGGCAAAGGTTCTGGCCATCAGTCCTACGGCATCCAATCCTAAAGTTACAGTAGATCCAGACACGAAAAAAGTTCGGGAATTCGTTTTCCGCGCAGCATTTATCGACCCTTTCCAAGGATCAGTCATGGCAAATTTCGCTGCCAAATCGTTAAAGGCGAAAACTGCGGCCCTGTACATTGACAATTCCAGCGACTATGCTAAAGGGCTTGCCCAGTTCTTTGAGGAGACCTTTGTAAAGAACGGCGGCAAGATTGTTGCCAAAGAAGCATATCTGCAAAAAGACACGGATTTTAAAGCGACTCTGACAAAAATCAAGAGCCAAAACCCCGATGTCATGTTTGTGCCTGGATATTACCAGGAAGTCGGTCTGATTGCCAGGCAGTCCAGGGAACTGGGCATGCAAATGCCAATGCTCGGCGGCGACGGCTGGGATTCGGCGAAGCTTGCTGAAATAGCTACGCCAAGCGCCATCAACAATGGATTCTTCAGCAACCATTATTCGCCTGATGAAAAAAGCGCGGCCGTTACAACTTTTGTCGAAGCCTACAAAAAGGAATATAACTCGGTGCCGGATGCGTTTGCCGCGTTGTCTTATGATGCTACCCTCATGATCATTGAGGCAATAAAAAAAGCAGATAGCGCCGATTCAGTCAAGATAAAAGATGAACTCGCCAAAATGAAGAATTTTGCAGCCGTTTCAGGGAGCATTTCCTTCAATGAAAATCACGATCCCGTCAAGAGTGCCGTTATCATTGAGATGAAAGACGGAAAGCAGACGTTCCGCGAAAAAGTAAATCCCTAATCGAGTCAAGACGGAGAAACCGCAGTCTTGAGCGCGGTTTCTCCGGGCTCCATATCAAGGAGGAAAACAAATGGACTCTTCATCTCTTACCCAGCAGTTTTTTCAGCAGTTGATTAATGGTGTTTCCCTCGGAAGCATATATGCGCTAATTGCCTTGGGATACACGATGGTGTATGGGATTATACGCCTGATTAATTTTGCCCATGGAGATATTTATATGCTGGGGGCTTATGCGGGGTATTTTGCAACAACATACTTCAAAATGTCGTTTTTCCCTGCATTGATTTTCTCGATGGTGGTCGCTGCCATTGTGGGAATGTTGATCGAGCGGCTTGCATACCGACCTCTGCGAGGTGCCCCCAAAATAGCCATTTTAATTACTGCGATTGGGGTGTCACTCTTGTTGGAGTATGGTGGGATCATTTTGGTTACACCGCAGCCGCGGACGTTTCCCGAATTGTTTTCTACTACAACCTTCAACTTTATGGGTATGATTGTAAATAGCCAACAAATTGTGATTTTAGGAATTTCCTTGGCACTGATGTTTATCCTGACGTATGTAGTCAACAAAACAAAGGTAGGCAAAGCGATGCGCGCCGTTTCGTTCGATACGGATGCTGCCCGCCTCATGGGTATCAATGTGGACCGGATCATTTCCTTTACTTTTGCTATTGGTTCGAGCCTAGCTGCTGCGGCTGGGATTCTGGTCGGGATTTATTATAATTCGATCGATCCGCTAATGGGGATCATGCCTGGACTGAAAGCTTTCGTTGCAGCGGTTCTCGGCGGTATCGGAGTGATTCCGGGAGCCATGGTGGGCGGAATACTTCTCGGTGTTATAGAAGCATTAGTCAGCGGATTCTTATCATCTACGTTCCGTGATGCAGCGGCATTTATCATATTGATTGTAATTCTATTGTTCAAGCCATCTGGATTATTTGGCAAGAACATTCGTGAGAAAGTGTAGGTGAGGCCGCAATGAGAATTAAAATGAAGCGGGATTTGTCGGCATTGGTAGCCTGCATCGCATTATACCTCCTCGTTATGGTATTGATGGAAACCGAAGTAATCGGTTCTTACTGGCAACTTAACATTGTGCTGATCTGTATCAACATCATTCTTGCCGTCAGTCTGAATCTGATCACTGGGTTTACTGGACAGTTCTCCATCGGACATGCGGGGTTCATGGCAGTCGGCGCCTATATGTCGGCGGTATTCACAGTAAAACTTGGTATGTCTTTTGGTGCGGGGATTTTGGCAGGCGCAGGGGCTGCTGCGATTTTAGGTTTTGCCATTGGGTTGCCTACGCTTAGGTTACAGGGCGATTATCTGGCAATAGCAACACTTGGGCTGGGAGAAATCATCCGGATTACTATCCTCAACATCCCCTATGTGGGTGGCGCGTCGGGCTTGATGGGCATTCCCCGGTATACGAATTTTACCTGGGCTTTTTTTGCTATGATCATTACTGTTTTCTTTATCAAGAATTTTATCAACTCCAGTCATGGTCGCGCGTGCATTTCCATTCGCGAAAATGAGATCGCGGCTGAAGCCATGGGGGTTGATACAACAAAATACAAGGTGATTGCGTTTACTATTGGGGCAGCCTTTGCCGGCGTTGCTGGCGGACTGTTTTCCCACTATTTTTATATTGCTCATCCTGCTTCTTTTACTTTTATGAAGTCCTTCGATATTTTGACGATGGTTGTACTCGGCGGACTGGGCAGCATTTCCGGTTCGATCACGGCGGCGATACTGTTGACGTTCATATCGGCTGCGCTGGCCAGCTATCCTGAATGGCGTATGGTTATATATTCTTTGATGCTCATCATCCTGATGATCTATCGCCCGCAAGGATTGTTCGGGAACAAGGAAATCGGCCTGAAAATCTTCAGCCGCATTTTGGGAGGTGGACAGCATGGCGCTGCTCAAAATAAATAAACTGACCAAAGAATTTGGCGGACTGAAAGCAGTTTCTAATTTTAACATTGAGATTGACAAAGGGGAACTAATCGGGTTAATCGGACCCAACGGCGCTGGAAAAACGACAGCATTTAATTTAATGACCGGTGTATATGAGCCAACTTCGGGTCAGATGGACTTCGACGGAAAAAGTTTGCTGGGACTTAAACCTTACCAAGTGACGCAACGAGGGATCGCAAGAACATTTCAGAACATCCGACTTTTCTCTGATTTGTCTGTGCTTGATAACGTCAAGATCGCCTATCATTTTCACGTGAAATATGGACTGATGGAAGCCGTTCTGCGAGTGGGTCGTTATTATCCGGAAGAAGATTCCATAGAGCAGAAAGCCATGGAATGTCTAAAAATGTTCAAATTGGACGATCGGCGTGATGAAATCGCTCGCAATCTTCCCTACGGCGAACAGCGGCGGTTGGAAATCGCCCGAGCATTAGCTGCTCAGCCTCAACTCTTGCTCCTGGACGAACCGGCCGCAGGAATGAATCCACAGGAAACACATGAGCTGATGAAGATGATTCGCTGGATCCGGGACGAGCTGAAACTGACTATTTTGCTGATTGAACACGATATGAGTCTCGTCATGGGCGTATGTGAAAGAATTTATGTATTGGATTACGGTAGTATCATTGCGGAGGGAACTCCTGCCGAAATTCGCAACAATCCATGTGTGATCGAGGCTTACCTCGGAGAGGAGGTGCATTGATGCTGAAGGTCGAAAATATTAATGTATATTATGGAGCGATTCATGCGCTCAAAGGGATCAGCGTGGAAGTCAAACAAGGCGAGATTGTCACCTTGATCGGCGCCAATGGTGCAGGGAAAAGCACGATTTTGCGGACAATATCAGGATTGCTGAGAGCTAAATCCGGCGATGTTGTGTTTGAAGGTAATTCTATTGCCTCTATGCCAGCGGAAGACATTGTTCGTAAGGGAATTAGCCAAGTTCCCGAGGGTCGGCGAATTTTTGCCAACATGACAGTGGAAGAAAATCTCGAAATGGGTGCTTACATCCGAACAGACAAGGCCGGAATTCGCAAGGATATTGACAAGGTGTTTGAACGATTTTCCCGTTTGGGGGAACGGCGCTCGCAGATTGCAGGAACGCTCTCAGGAGGAGAACAACAGATGCTGGCAATTGGACGCGGCCTGATGAGTCAACCAAGACTGATGCTGCTAGATGAACCCTCAATGGGACTTGCTCCGTTGCTGGTAAAGGAAATCTTCTCGATAATTAAAGAAATTAATGCCAGTGGTACTACTATTTTGCTCGTGGAACAGAATGCTCACATGGCACTGTCCATTGCACATCATGCGTATGTGCTTGAAACCGGACGTATTACGTTGTCAGGTACGGCAAAGGAATTGTCTGAAAGTGAAGCGGTTCGCAAAGCGTATCTCGGCGGTTAACTTTTGACCCACATTATTACGGAAGGGGAGATAAAGAGATGTTTGTAGCAAAACGAATGACTCCCACCCCCAAGACAATTGATCCGTCAGCGACTATTGCTGATGCGTCAGAGATGATGAGGAAGCATAAAATTCGTCGACTACCGGTGGTGAGCAATGGACATTTGGTTGGCATTGTTACAGATCGTGATTTGCGATCTGTATCGCCATCGCCCGCAACAACATTATCCATTTTTGAACTGAATTATCTTTTGGCGAAAATGCAAGTCAAAGATATCATGCACAAGGATGTGGTAACGATTAATGTAGGCGCCACGATAGAAGAAGCGGCATTAGCCATGTCCAATCACCATATCGCAGGATTGGTCGTTGTGGATGAAGCTGGCGGCGTTGTCGGCATCATTACGGAAACTGACATTTTCAATAGTTTTGTTGAGATTATGGGACTTAAGGAAGGAAAGACACGCTTTACGTTTAGTGTTACAAATCAAGTTGGTGTATTGCATGACATTACTCGGGTTTTCAAAGAACTTGGCATCAACATTAGCAGTTTGGCCAGTTATTCTACTGATGATGGAGGCGCCGAAATGGTTATCCGGTTTAATGCCCAAGATACGCAGGAACTGACTGAACGCTTGACGGCTATCGGTTATCCACCCCAGCACTCCGTCCAGATTGGTTGAGGCTGTTGAGGCTATTTTGAATTAAATGCGACACTGCGGGTCATTTGTGCTCGCAGTGTTTTTTCTTTGCGACAGCGGCGGCAAATGTTGTACAATAGGAAACGGAATGCAGTGTTGATTGTTGTGATCAAGGCAAAGGGCGAAAAGGAGGCGCGACGGCATGAAACTGACTGATTTTACAAAACGTGGCGGTTGAGCTGCTAAAATAGGGCCGGGCGCTCTATCAGATGTTCTTGCAAAGTTGCCAGCGATTCAGGATCCCCGGGTACTGGTTGGGATAGATACATCGGATGATGCCGGGGTCTACTTGCTAAATGATGAAACGGCGCTGATTCAAACTCTTGATTTTTTCACACCGATAGTGGATGATCCTTATTTATTCGGGCAAATTGCGGCGGCAAATAGTCTTAGTGATGTGTACGCGATGGGTGGGAAACCCTTGACGGCTATGAATATCGTCATGTTTCCTGTAGGTTGTTTGGAGGCAGATGTTTTATTAGCCATCCTCAGCGGCGGTCAACAAAAAATTGCTGAAGCCGGGGCGGTGTTGGTCGGCGGACATACTATTGATGATGACGAGCCTAAATACGGGCTTAGTGTTACCGGCATAGCACATCCGTCCAAAATCCTGACCAATGCGGGTGCGCAGCCAGGCGACGCGCTGGTGCTTACCAAGGCCATCGGAACCGGCGTGCTGAATACGGCATTACGGGCGAATCTTTTTGCGGCAGGTGTCATGGCTGCGGCCGAAAGTATGGCCCAACTCAATCGTTACGCAGCTGAAGTTATGGAGAAATATGCAGTTAATGCATGTACGGATATCACCGGCTTTGGCTTGTTGGGGCACGCTTTTGAGATGTCTGCTGGCAGCGGTGTGGAAATGGAACTATACGGTGCGGCAATTCCCTTGTTGCCGGAGGCGGCGGAAGCAGCCCGAATGGGGCTTGTTCCTGGCGGCGCTTATAGCAATCGCGAATATCTTAAGCATGTAACACTGGATCCTTCAATTCCTGTTAATATCCAAGACCTTTGCTATGATCCCCAAACATCAGGGGGGCTGCTCATCAGCCTGCCAGAGGGCCAAGTGCTGAATCTGCTGAAAGATTTGCATGCGGCGGGAGTTTTAGCGGCTACCTGCATCGGTCGTGTTACTGGTTTCGGCACGGGGGAAATTCATGTCAAGTGAAGCAAGGGAAGGAAGCGGAGCACCATGCCGATAAAATTGGAAATGGGCGATATAGCAAAAATGAAAAAAGCGCATCCCTGCGGGTCTGATCGGTGGGAAATTGTTCGTACCGGTATGGATATAGGAATCAAGTGCCTAGGATGTGGACGCCGCGTCCTCGTGCCTCGGCCCAAATTTGAGAAGGCGCTGAAAACGCTGGAACCGAAAAAGGAGAATCCTTAAATGAGCACATCGCTTGAAGTCGGCATTGTCGGCCTGCCCAACGTAGGAAAAAGTACTTTATTTAATGCAATAACAAAAGCTGGAGCGGAAGCGGCAAACTATCCGTTCTGCACAATTGAGCCCAATGT
>Ga0316604_10003025_pt1 | contig 12153 bp, 7 predicted proteins | sample OWC_soil_day20_C_FD_207650 | JGI IMG/M metagenome (GOLD analysis project Ga0316604, IMG submission 207650) | Wetland soil microbial communities from Old Woman Creek delta, Ohio, United States - OWC_soil_day20_CT | ecosystem: Environmental > Terrestrial > Soil > Wetlands | place: USA: Ohio... | reverse complement strand
GGTAGCCTGCAGTATTTTGGCAGTAAGCCCAGCTTTCGCCGATAGTGTTAAAGATGCGAAACTAGGTGATCTGAGTATCTATGTGACCGGGGGAGTTAAGCTAAGCCCGCCGTTTTCGAGTGAACAAACCCAATATAATGTTTATGTAAATAGCGATATTGGCAATGTTGTGATTAAGGCTACTGTGGCCTCTCCGGAGGGGCGTCTGAAAATTAATGATGGGGAAGTCGCTTCGGGTGCAGACTATGCGGCAAAATTGATAACAGGGGAAAATAAATTTGAAATTAGAGTTACCGGTTTCCATGGTGCGTCTCAAAAGTATACGCTATACATTACGAGAGAAAATATCCAGCCGGTAGCGGATAAGTTTTTAAAGGCAATGTATACTGATCCTGAGACAGGAGCCACTATGCCTTACCGTTTATTTGTGCCGGAAAACTACGATCCTGCAAAAGCGTATCCGCTTGTCTTGTTCTTGCATGGCGGCGGTGAGCGCGGCTCGGACAATGAAGCGCAAGTTATGGCCAATCAAGGTGCGACCGTTTGGGCGAAACCAGAGGCACAGGCTAAACACCCCTGTTTTGTATTAGCACCGCAGGCTCGAAATACTTGGGACGGCGGTTTTACGGTAACAAGAGGGGAAGATAATAAAGTTAGTTTGGGTCGCGTTTTAGACGTTTCGACCGATCTGGATATGGCAGAAAAAGTTCTGGAAAAGGTTATAGCCACTTATAATATTGATAAAAATCGAATCTATGCGACCGGCGTTTCTCAAGGCGGCTTTGGTGTATGGAATTTAAATGAGAAATATCCTGATCTGTTTGCCGCTATGGTACCCATTTGTGGAGGCGGAGACCCCGCACAGGCGTACAAACTGAAAAATAAGCCTATATGGGCTTTTCACGCTGAGGGAGATCCGATTATTCCTGTAAGCTATACCAGGAATATGGTAAGTGCTTTGAGAGCGCTTGGTTCCAGTCCTCTGTATACGGAATATCCGAAAGAAACCTACATCTTTCCGGTAGCCCATTTTTCCTGGGTATTGGCCTATCAGACTACGGAGATGAGAGACTGGCTGTTTGCTCAGGTTAAAAAATAGGGGGAGGTTATTCGCAAAGAAAAAGTGGGTTGCCTAGTCTGACAATGGTATAATTGTATTCAAAAAGCGAGTGTATTCTGCAACCGGATTATATAAAATCCGGTTGCAGGCATTTTACAACGAATTAGTAATAATTGTAAGGTGGAACAGGTCAATGAAACAGTGAGGAATAATCTTCCGAGAGTTTTTGTTGGGGTGAGTGGGGAAAAATTAAATTTAATACTCGGACTGTCGGTATGCAGAAGGAATTAGCTAGGAATTCGACGAACGTAACGTGAAAATGCGCAGTCGTTAGATGCCGCAAATGGCGCGGGGGATGTTTCGGCCAATGGAATTAAGTGGAATGAGGTATAAAAATATGATGGTTGAGGCGAAGTTATGGAAGAGAAACGGGCACATTTTAACGCGGCAAACGATATAGCTTCTCCGGTTAAAACCATGGATCAGTGGTATATCAACATATTAGACTCGATTAATAATGGGATACTGGTAAGCGACCAAGAATTGGTGGTTCAGTATATTAATGAGGCATATACCAGAATTACGGGTGTCAAATACGATGACATTGTTGGGAAAAAATTGACGGAGGTGCGCCCGGGGGCGGTGCTTCCTCAGGTGATTGCCACAGGGGAAGCGCTTTTGGGTGTATATCGAAAAGCCGGAGACAATGAGTATGTCGTAGATATAGCGCCGATTTTTGTTGACGGCGTCATTGCCGGGGCTGTGTCGGTGGTCAAGGATATAACGGAAGTTCGGAAGCTGTCCGAAGAAATTCAAAAGTTCACGAAAAGAAACAAGCAGTTGAAAACTATGGTAGATCGATTATATCAGGCGAAATATACCTTCAATGAAATCATCGGCAATAGTACGGTTATTGCCGAAACCATACGGGTTGCGAAACTAGTGGCGCGCGGCGGGGCCGATGTGCTGCTGAGCGGGGAAAGCGGTACGGGTAAGGAGGTTTTTGCCCAAGCGATTCATAACGCCAGCAGCCGGTCAACGGGGCCGTTTGTGGCGGTTAATTGTGCGACAATTGCATCGACGTTAATGGAAAGCGAATTATTTGGGTACGAAGAAGGGGCCTTTACAGGAGCAAAAAAAGGCGGACGAGTAGGTTTGTTTGAGAGCGCCAGCGGCGGAACTATCTTTCTTGACGAAGTGGCCGAACTGAGTCTGGAACTGCAAGCAAAACTGCTTCGGGTTTTACAGGAACGATCGGTCAGGCGGGTTGGGGAATCGAGCGAGGTTCCGATTGATGTGAGGGTGATATCGGCGACCAATAAAGATCTTGAAGCCATGGTTAAAGCGAATACTTTCCGGCAGGATCTATATTACCGCCTTAACGTATTAAATATTTATTTGCCACCGCTTAGGGAGCGGTGTGGTGATATTATGGTAATGAGTGAGCATTTTTTACGGTCGGAGGAACGGATATGGGGACGTAAATTCCGTATGGATACCGAGGCTAAGGAAGCGCTGTCAAGGCATGAGTGGCCGGGAAATGTGCGTGAGTTAAAAAACGTCATCGAGTATGCGGTAAACATGTGCGAGGGCGACTCAATTACGTTGGCGCAGTTGCCCAAATGGTTAACTCGAAATATGTCGCAGCCCAAATTATCCGGCGTGCGTCTGGAAGAGCTGGTGCGCGATTTTGAACGGAATACGATTATGGAACTGCTTAACCGTCAGGGAACATCTATCGAGACAAAACGGAAGATTGCTGCAGAATTAGGTATTTCTTTGGCGACGCTGTATAATAAAATTAAAAGTTTATAGCTCCCATGCACATTTAAAAAATCAAGGGTTCTAGCGAAGAGCTAGAATTTTTTTTGAGGATTTTGGGAGCCGGGCCGCTTTATGTTTGCGGACACAAAAAAACAAGGCCAATATGTAGGCCTTGTTTTACAATAAATAAGTTTTCGGGCAAGTTCATTATGTCATGGCTGTAAGGGTTTTAGTGATGCGGTCAATAATGGCATCGCAAGTTTCCTTGCGCAGTTCATCCCAGTCTAAAAAACACATGGTAGTATTATGGCCTAACCTAAAATAGGAGTAAAGACCTTGTAGTGTATAGCTTTGTCAACCCAAACGAGGAGTATTGAAAAAATACTATGGCTAGTGTAAATACCATATGGCACCAACAATAATAAGAAAGGTAGCGATTACCCAAAAGTTTGCAATAATAAAGATAAGTGCAGCAATAGTTGCGATAAGCATCCAAAGGTGCATAGCCATTCCCCCAGCATATTTTATTACATACTATGTTAAGGGAAGTTGAAATTTACAATAATCGAAGGATTTTTTTCCTGGCAGCGGGTAAAAGGTAAAGTTTTTTAGTAAAGAGCAGGCGGCTTACCCCCATAATTGATGCATACTAATCATGATTAAGAGTGAGCCTGAAACAACTGTGGCATATTTGCCAAGTTGATCTGAGGCATATTTTTTTCCGAAGAAACAGCCGGCAGATATCGTAAGCAAACTAACCAAGCCTATTAGGGCGGCTTCAAATAGTGCGGATATGCCTATTGTGCCGGCATCGAAACCGCCGGCTAATGCATTGATTGAGAGAGCCAGGCCAAGCAACACGGCTTCCCAATAGCTTACATCTCTAGAATTATCCATATCGGCATTTTCCGGGCAGCGCAGTATTTCTGTCGGGCCAACATATCGTCTGGGAGAGGAGGCCAATTTTTCCATTGGTCTATTCATTTTGCAGGCAGTGATGATCGGCTGAAAGATTACCCACAGCCCTACAATGCATAGGAGTATGGCTCCAAGCAAGTTGGCAAATTCCGGGTTCAGGCAGTACAAACTCATTGCTTGGCCAACGGTAGCTGAAAGCCAGGCTGCGCTAAAAGATATTACCGCAATGGTAAGGTTCGCTAGGGGGGGGATTTTTATCTTATTAATTCCGTAGGCAATTCCTACCCCCAGGTTATCAAGATTGGCTGCTAACGCAAATACAAGACTCCAAAAAAGACTATTCAAAATTACGCCTCCCTTGCAATATTGCTGTATATTATGGAAGGCATAATTGTTTGGTGCTACAATAGGAAAATCGTCAATTCTCTCTGTAAATAAGCGCACCCATTTGACTTTACACTCATAATCTAAAGTAGCTACATCTGTCGTAGTCGACCATATTTTATATGAGGGGTGATTAGAGTTTAGAGTTGAAAGGGTGGTAATATTGCAAGAAGAACACGTTGCTCAAATGGTTCCGCTACCTTCTTTGCTAAAACCAGGACAAATTAGGGAACGCGCGAAAAGTTTTTGGAGCTATCTCGGACCGGCGTTTATTGTTAGCGTGGCATATATGGATCCGGGTAATTTTGGTACCAACATTTCTGGCGGTTCGCAATTCGGCTACAACCTTATTTGGGTTATTCTTTGGAGCAACCTCATGGCTATTTTTGTGCAAATCTTATCGGCAAAGCTTGGAATTGCAACAGGGGTTAACTTACCGGACCATTGCGGGCGAATCTTCTCGCGTCCGATAAACTGGGGATTATGGTCAATAGCTACCGTAGCAGCGATGGCTACCGACCTTGCGGAGTTTCTCGGGGGCGTATTAGGGTTTTACCTTTTATTTGGTATACCTTTAGTATGGGCGGCTCTGATTACCGGTGCTATTACCTTCGGAGTTTGTCATTTGCAAAAATACGGACAGGTAATTGTAGAGCGGGTTATTACGGTTATGGTAGCGGTCATAAGCATCGCGTATGTGTGGGAAATGTTCATGGCAAAACCGGATTGGGCGCAGGTTGCCTATCACACTGCTGTTCCGATGCTCTTACCTTCAAGTGTGTTAATTGCTGTTGGTATGCTGGGTGCAACGGTAATGCCACATGTTATCTATTTGCACTCCCATTTGGTGCAGCCACGGCGTAAAGAATGTCAGGAAGATTGTAAACGTCATTTGAAGATGGCTAAGGCAGATGTGTTCATAGCAATGAATATGGCATTTATTGTTAATGCGGCTATGGTAATTGTATCCGCTGCGGTGTTTAACGGCAATGGGCTTACCGTTGATAGTATTGAAGCGGCATACCTTACTCTTCAGCCGTTGATGGGAAATATGGCAGCGGGTGCTTTTGGTTTAGCCCTTTTGGCATCAGGACTGTCATCTTCTACAGTTGGTACGATGGCAGGGGAAGTCATTTTGAAAGGGTTTGTCGGTTTTGACATACCGGCAAGCATACGTCGGTTAATTACGATGCTGCCTGGATTAGCCATTCTTGTGTCCGGAATCAATCCGATGCAAGCCTTAGTATTTAGTCAGGTTTTCCTAAGTTTTGCTTTGCCCGCGGCCATAATCCCTCTTATGCTTGTTACGAATAAGGCCGAAATTATGGGAAGGTTTAAAAACAGTTTACTTACGAATTGCTTTGGTTGGGTTATCGTCAGCCTGATTTTGTTAATTAACGTTGTTTTACTATATCTTACTTTAACAGGGTAAGGGTAAGCGGAGAAGGTTAAGGTGATTGTGCGTAAGGGTTACGGAAGGTGGCAGCCTGAAGTAACCCTGTAAATTTTTTATATAAACAGACAAAGAGACCTTTATTTCCGCCGCGAAACTGCGGAAATAAAGGTCTCGCTATGACAGCGTATACTGCCAGTAGAACCGGGCTCGCGCCAGCATGTCGATTCTACTCACGAACAAAAGCGTTCGTTAGCTACTCCCCTTTATAATGAAAACCATCGGGGGTTGATAGGTTTAAGGGACGATACCGATCCTTTGATAATCGTTATCGTTGGTTAAGCTACTGTATAATATGTCGTCTCATGCCCGGTTGCTACTATGAAACGCTAGAAAGTTGACAGGGCGATGGGATAGTTTTAGTGGTTACTACGGATGGGGTTTTTATCAATAATGTCTAAAAACATAGGAATTGTAGGATTAGAATTTGCTGACCGCCAGATTGCGATGAGAGAAGCATTGTTGGCGTTTTCGCAATCTAGCTCAATAAATCGAACGGAAGCGTTTGCCTTGGCTTGGAAACAGCGTGGCAGTATCGTAAAACCCCGCTTGGACTCAACCAAAAGTAGCAATGCTTCTGCCGAGCTGGCGGTAGTTACCAAAGTAGGTAAAAATCCGGTTTTTTTCGCATCTTTTACGATAAAGTCATAGCCTCTTGGGTTGCTTTTTTCGTCCCAAAAAACTAAAGGCTCATTTACTAAATCGGAACGATGGATAACTGGTTTTGAGGCTAATGGATGATCACAATGAACTACGACGCATAAGGGATCAAAATCTACCGGATAAATATTTTTCCATGATAACTTAGAGCTAGGGGAGAAATCATGAGATAAGCAAAACAGAATATCAATATCGTCAGTATGAAGAACATCTTGGAGGTCGTTTGTATCATGCTTAATTAAATTCAAATTGATATTAGGGTAAGAAGAGAGAAACGCCTGTATCCAGAAGGGCAAATTTTCTTTGCCTATATAACTATTAAAACCTATGGTTAAGTTCCCCTGGCAGTTTGAGTTTGCTCCGCGTGCTTTTGATACCGCTTTATCCAAACTTTCCATAATCTGTTTAGCTTCTTTGTAAAACACTTCCCCTGCCGTCGTTAAGTGGACTGCACGTTTATTGCGGTGAAAAAGTAGTAGACCTAACTCGGTTTCCAGAGAAGTAATTTGATAGCTAATTGCCGTTTGGGAGATATAATGATGCTCAGCAGCCTTTGTAAAGCTTAGATACTCAGCAACAGAAATAAAATACTCTAAATGCTTAAGATTCATAATAATACCCCTAAATAACGCTTTAATATATTAAAATTCCTTAACCCGGTATTACTCTTACAGAGAGACTACGGAGTTAGTAATAGAGTGTTCTTGGCTTTTTACCATGTTTATAAATGACAGAATGTTAGGATTATTATTGTTTGGCTTCCAAGCAGCAGTTAAAAAGGGAATATTTTTGTTTTCATCTGCAAGTTCAATAAATTTAACATTATCACCGGCGAATATTTCAAAACAGCGCGGGAGGATTGTAATTCCAATTTGAGATTCGACCAGGAGTAGCAATGCTTCGGCAGAGCTGGCCGTGGTTATAACGTTTGGACAAAACCCAGTGTGGTTACAATCTTCTATTATTAATGAGAATCCCAGGGGATTACTCTTTTGATCAAAAAAAACAAAGGGTTGATTAGACAAATCATTTTGATGAACTTCTAGATTTTTGGACAAGGGGTGATCGTGATGCATAACGGCGCATAAAGGATTGGCAACTTTACATATATTTTCCCAGGCCAGTTTCGGATTTATGTCAAACCCATCCGATAAGCGAAAAAGAATATCCAAATGTCCTTCAGCTATAGATTCTTGGAGATTTTCAATAGTGTTTGTAAATAATTTCAAATTGATGTTTGGATATTCTGATAGAAACGTGCGTATCCAAGGAGATAAGAATTTTTTTTCGGAGAGTCCATGAAATCCTATGGTCAAACTGCAAGGAGAACTATTGGCCAGAGTAGTATTTTGAACAGCTTGTTCAAATTTTGGAAGAACTAGCTTGATATCATCATAAAACATTTTGCCTGCATTCGTTAATTGAACTTTGCGAGTATTGCGTTGAAAAAGAGTTATGCCTAATTCTTTTTCCAAAGCAATAATTTGGTGACTAACTATTGTTTGAGCGACAAAAAGTTTTTGGGCCGCTTTTGTAAAATTCAGACATTCAGCAACTGAAACAAAGTAGTAAAGTTGCTTAAGATTCATAGAAGTTGCCTCCCTTACAAAAGTTTCTAAGGGACACTAATTTATTAAATTATCATACAAATATTATACAACAAACAGGAAGAATAGCAAGAGATGGAAGATTAAGTATATTTTATTATAACGCTTAGCCGATTTTTATGTTTTACTCACAATAGTTGACCCCTGTATAATGCTGCTAAGGTTAGAGAATAATTTGAATTTTAGAAATAATAAAAGGGGAATTGGCAAATGAAAATTTCAACAAATCTAGATAAGGAATTTTTTGAAGAGGTATCTTATGGTAACACACAAAAAACTAAATGTTTAGAGTGTGATGTTGCGGTGGTTGGCGCCGGCGGTTCTGGGATAGTGGCAGCCGTTCGGGCGGCTGAGTGCGGGGCTAAGGTCATCGTTATAGATAAAGCGGGCAGGGCCGGCGGTAATGCATGGATGGCTGTGGGGATGTTTGCCACTAACTCGAAGAAGCATCAGCGGGCAGGTTATGAAGATACAACCGATCAGGTTTTTTTAGATGCAATGAACGCGACTCGTTGGGCTACCGATCCTAAGATAGTTCGCACTTATATTGAAAACTCCGGAAAGTTTGCCGATTGGTTGGAAAATAAGGGGATGGAGTTTGAGCTTATTGCTTTTGATCCTAATAAATCGCTTATCGGGATAAAGGAACGGCGCAGCCACCACAAAGTCACCGATCCTTCTCACGGGCCGGGATTCATGGGCAGCACAGTGGTCGAAACCATGCTGGAAGAGTGTAAAAAGCACGATATTCAAATTCTTACTAAAACAAAGGTTACCAAGGTTCTTGTAGATGAGGCCGGAAAAGTGAACGGGGTACTGGCAACCTCGCAGTCTGAGGAAATTAGAGTGGCTGCAAAAAGTGTTATTCTTGCGGCCGGTGGTTTTGGCGCCAACAAGGAAATGCTTAAAAAGCATTTTCCAAACTTTTTTGGCGTCGATGGGATGATAACCAGGTTGTCATTAGGGCATTCAACCGGCGATGGAATAACCATGGCCGGTGAGGCTGGGGCGGTAACCGGTGAAAACATGGGGGTATTGTTGTTTGGACCGTCGCATCACCCGTGGTCATACCGGATACATAATTTGCTGAGACGGCCCCACTGTCTGTGGGTAAACAAAGAGGGTAAACGCTTTATGCCGGAAACTGTGGAGTTTGACGGGGCTAACGCCATGGTTCGGCAGCCAGAAACCATACTATATGGCATTATTGACGAAGCTACAAAGAACTTTATTATGAAAGAGGATACGGGTTGTGAAAATGAACAAATGAGTAATACTCGTGAATATATGGCGCTCTTGGATATCGATTTAAAAAGGGAGGCCGCCGGTGGAAAAACGGTAAAGATTGCGGACACTATAGAGGATTTGGCAAGGTTTATCGGTGCTAAACCTTCTGTCTTACAAGCTACTATCGAAAGGTATAATGCATGTTGGGCCACCGGATACGACAAAGATTTCCAGAAGGACAAAAAATATCTCCGGCCCATTGGAAAAGCTCCCTTTTATGCTATTCTTGGTGTGAGATGTTATGATACTACTCATGGCGGGATAAAAATAAATGAACGGCTGGAAGTAATAAATAAAAAAGGCAATGTAATTGGCGGCTTATATGCGACGGGAGATAATGCAAGTGGCTGGGTAACTCAGGATTATGGTCCGATAGCAGCCTCCTTGACCTGGTGCTTTAATTCCGGCTTTATGGCTGGCGAACACGCAGCCGGGTTTGCGCTGGGCAAATAAAAAATTAGGATTGTCCGGTGGAAAAACAGTCTGCAAACGTATTGTTTTAATACGTTTGCAGGTTGCCGTCGGGGTAATAGATACTGCACCTAAAGATATTACTGAGGGGTGGTGGTATTCATTTATTGATTTTTGCAAGGTGGACTTGATTGGGGGATTTGTGTAACTTTTTTCGGAGGTGACTATTGAGAAATAGTACTGGTAATAAGTAAACAAAAATTTACTGATTTTAAAGAAAATTCTGCTAATACATATGAAAAGCAAGTAGGGCAAGGACGGTTGAATTATTAAAGGAGGTAGAATTATGGAAAAGAAGAAAGGCATATTTTTAACAATCGCGGTGCTATTACTCAGTTTAGCCAATATTGATGTCGGGATAGTGAATGTTATTGTTGGTGAACTTGTAACGGTATTTCCGGGCGTTGATCCCACATTGTTTTCACTTATAATGACGTTGCCACCGGTAATTATGATTCCCTTTAGCTTACTTGCGGGCAGGATGTGTTATTACTATAGTAAAAACAGCATTTTAACTGTTGGATTTATAATTTACATTATTGGTGGTGTAGGCGGAGCGTTTATCAACAGCACTATTTATCAAGTTTTGTTTATGAGAATCATATTTGGTATTGGAGCAGGCATTGTAGTGCCGTTAGGTACAGCCATTATCGCCGATTTGTATGATGAATTTGACAGGGCAAAGATGATGGGTTGGTCTAACTCGTTTGGGGCTGTTGTGGTAATAGCTATGTCTATGATGGCAGCGTATCTGTGTGTAATGAACTGGAAGTATACATTTTTTACGTATCTCCTGTTCATTGTCATTATGGCAATTGAACTTATTGCTTTACCTTATATGCCGCCGGAACGTACTTATAAAGCGAAAACGGAGTCGGGTTCATTCACTAGTATTGTGCGCGATGCCGCCCCTGGTTTCGTGCTGGCTTTGACGGTGTTAGCCTCTATGTTTATCGGTATAATTATGATGTTAAAATTGCCAATTTTTATTATCCAGCAAGGCATTGGTGATGCGGTTACAACGGCTACCACAATTAATGCGTATTCGATATCGGCCTTTGCGATGGGTGTTACCTTTAAATACGTTTATAAAGCGCTGCGCAATTATACCTTGCCGTTATGTTTTGTATTCATGTCTTTAGCGTACATCCTGATGTTGAATTCTCACAGTATTTATGGGACATGCTTTGCGATGTTTATAAACGGTATCGGCGGCGGGATGTTTATGCCATATATTTTTACCAAAGCGACTGTGGTTAGCTCCAAGGCAAATAGGGCCCTTGTTATTGGGATTGTATTCGACGCTCTGTTTTTGGGTCAATTTCTCGGCTCGTTTATTGAACCAGGGTTACGGTACGTATTTGGAGATGCATCGATTCAATTTCTGTATACCTTTGGTGCGACTGTCTTCGGTGTGTATGTAGTAATTGGGTGCATATGGGCATTTTTTGCATCGAAACAGGGACAAGCTGACGAAAATGCCGTTGTACAGTAAAATTGAGTCCTTTCCCCACAAGTATAGTTGGTGATTAAAGCCTGAGGAGGGATTATATGAGAAGGAGTTTAGTACTTGTACTGACGTTTCTCTTTGTGTTTGGATTTGCCGGTACAACGTTTGCGAATCATGCTTTCGATGATGTCCCCGCGAATCATTGGGCCTATGCTGCCGTGAACAAACTGGTTAACGATGGTATTCTAAGGGGATATAGCAATCAAAATTTTAAAGGGGATACGGTCATTACCCGCTATGAAATGGCGATCATAGTGGCTAATGCTATGGCGAGAGCCGATAAAGCTTCAGCCGAAGAGCAGGTGATTCTCCAGAAACTTAAAAGTGAATTTGGTGAAGAGCTAAACGACCTTGGAGTACATGTTTTTTCCCTAGAGCAAAAGGCAGATAAACTTAAAATGAGTGTCTTGGGATTTTCAAAAGTGGATTGGCATGACATCAAACATACCGTATCAGCTGATAAATTTCAGGAAACTGGAAACCGGTTTGAATCGGGGGTCAAAATTGTTGTAGATACTTATTATACAGTTAATGATGACTGGACGGCTATGGTGGAGGGTGAATATAACAGGGACTGGAGAACTGGGCTATATGCATCAACGAAATGGAATCAGTGTAAGGAATTGAAGGCCTTTGGTAAAATCGGCGATACTAAGGCTATGGTAGGCCGATTTATTGATCATCCTGGTGAAGGCGTAGTGTTCGGTGACTTTATTACTGGGATGCAGGTCGGACTTGGCGACGGCGGCCTCAAGGGTCCCGGCGGCCCAGCCCCGTTGATCGCCTTAACTACGGGGGCTATAGACCAATATGAAGGTACTCATACTGATAGTTTATTCAGTCTAGCTAGTCCGAAGTATAATAATATGGCACTGGCTTATGCTCTTAGCCCGAAAACTAATGTTAGGGTGTCTTACACAAAAGTATTTGCCGGTGACGGTAGTGTAACAGGTCGTAATTATTTTGAATATGGCGTTGATACCATGTTGAAAAACCAAATCTTGCTGACCGCCGCTTATGCTAAGTCAACGTATGAAAC
>Ga0316604_10003022_pt1 | contig 12155 bp, 14 predicted proteins | sample OWC_soil_day20_C_FD_207650 | JGI IMG/M metagenome (GOLD analysis project Ga0316604, IMG submission 207650) | Wetland soil microbial communities from Old Woman Creek delta, Ohio, United States - OWC_soil_day20_CT | ecosystem: Environmental > Terrestrial > Soil > Wetlands | place: USA: Ohio... | reverse complement strand
GGGTTTATGAATATCTGGTCTTCAAAGGTCGTGTACCATTCGGACTCACTACTTGTTAAATCGGCGTTAATAAATGGTACATAGGCTAGGTTGTCGTATTCTCCACTATCGAGCGATGTCTCAATCGTTACCTTGATGATATTGTCCACATCACAATCTGCTGGCGGGGCATACCACTGATCGGCCAATGCCAAATTAAACGTATACGGAGTTCCTTCGTGCATGGCTTCTTGAAATATTTCCTTTTGTGCCTTATCCATCCATAAAATCTTTTGTGCGGCGGTGTAAGTATTCGGATAGAGCAGGTCTATGTCTGCGAGTAATTCGGTTCTATTAGGGATTGCCATCACCTTCTTTATGCTGTCGGATCGGTTTCAAATAAAACAAGTCCGGTATGTGCGGCCATTGCCGGTTCTGTAACCGCTGTACCGTCTAGCTGGTAATATGTTGCGCCCAGGGTTACGGCTGCATCGTCATTAGCTGTCGGGTTAACCAACACTTTCCCGTATGTAAAATCTCGGTCATAGGTGTTGTCTCCTCCGGTTAATGCTGCTTTTGCGTATGTGCTGGTTGGTGTGCCGATTAATGAAAATAAATCATACGCTCGCCCATTCCAATCAAATGCCAGCTTAGTCGTGACTGCTGGTGTGTTGGGGTTCGATGTGGTCATAAAGCAGTAGTGCGAATTAGAACTACACGCAAGCAGATATAAAGCGGTGCAATAGTTAAATATCTGCAAAGCCGTAGCCGCTGCTGCGCTACAATCTACAAGCAGATTGGCTTGGACACATGCTTTATCCCCAAGGTCGATTATCATAGCCAAGTCTTTGACGATATTGGCTTCGGTTCTCCAAGTATCGACCGCATCGGATAAGCCCCTGAAAGCCCCTTCCATCATTACGTAATCGCAGAGAGCGTTAATTCCTGATGCTTGACCACCCGTTGTATTGTCGTATTGGTCGCCGTTGAGCCAGCCTATGCCGTTCATGAATATTTCATAATCGGCCTGATCTATTAACTCGATTAAAAATGTGGTGAACATATTCAACCACTCAGCATCGGTATACGCAATTCCTGTGGCGTGGTTTATCGGTGTCTCCGCTGTTCCCGTATCATCAACTGAGGCATAATAGTTCTCATACATCCAAGAGCAGATCACATCAAGCGCAATCCCTTTTAAGTTGCCGTTAGCGACAATCTGATTTATCTGCTCGATTCTGTCAGCCCTACATGCGGCTACGTCCAAATCAAGCAAGTAGTTGGTAGAATAGTCTTTCTCGACCATCTTATTACCCGCTTGGTCTGCATCGTCATATAGAAAATATGTCGGATGAGAATCAACATAATGCTGATAGCGTGGCGTACCAGAAGGAATAGCCTCACAGTTTAAATATTGAAATACCTTACCGTTTTTCTGTTGTGCGTATCTAGTATGGAGTGAATGCGCATTAATCTCGGTAACGATTAAATCATAAATCGAGGTGCGCCGTATTTGACTTAATAAGGGATAATCGTTTTTTATCTCTCCCCAGTAAAATAACTGCATATCTATTCCTCCATGACGTATATTCGCACGTCAGCGATTGAGAAATTAAAGTCGCCATCTGTTTTGTACGCTGCGAAAACTAAATCGACCGTTGATACGTGCTGTGTCTCAAATTCCAGCGACCAGGTGTTCCAAGCGTTTGCTGCGTCCCCCGTATGCGCTGTCGCCAAAACAGCATTTTCAGGGAATTGGCTGGAATTGGTATAACTTGATGCCCCTAAGACGGGCATTGTAATATACATTTGAGGCTTTGAGCCATAGGTTTGGCCTGTAGGCATCTTTACCTTAGCGGTTATCTTCGTTAAGCGGTTCGGAACAACTCCGATTGTTTTTCTGATTGCGCTCATGCGATAGCCGCCCTCACGGGCGTCATAGACTATCGAGGCATAATTGCCGTCAGGATTCTTGGTGGTCGCAAGCGTCGCGTCTTGAGCGATAGCAGAATTGCTCATATAAGTATCAGATGCTTTTGTCCAGCCCACAAGGTTACCAAACTCAAACCCTAAGTTATCCCGTATTATCTCTACCGGCGTTGTGAGCGTTACGGGAGTTACCCGCTTCGCCCGATGCAGCACTTTTGCTCGTGTTGTCATAATTTCACCTACACGTTAAATGGCTGCACGTATACTGTGCAGGTTGCTGAGCCTGAATCCTCGTTAGTAACGACCTTGATATAATCCGGTACTCCGGTAAATGTATATCCGGCACTTGCGGTTAAGTTAAGCGTAGACATGGCAACGAGCGTTCCGTTATCCACAACATTCCAAGCTGTAAATGTTCCGCCAGAAGTCATAGAGCCTGTGATAGTAACGTCCCATTGTCCGGTTGTCGAGAGTATGACTTGCAGCAATATCGAATTATAGCCGACACATGATATCTCGCTTGATGTCGTGCCAGAGCTTATGGCGTTAGCGGCAGTTGTGACGGTTCCCTTTGTCATCAAATCAACATCTACGCCGTCCGTAGATGAGCTTAGCGCTGCCGGATTAGTCGGCAGCGGGTTAGAGCTTGTTACCGGCAGGCCATCTTCGGTATGTAATATAGGCATGCTTCACCTCCAAAGAGTGAATAAAATTTAAAGTAATGAGTCGTATAGATCACATAATGGCTGCAAATTAGCCTCCATTGTGAACAGGTGACGTTTTTTCAATACATCTTCACGCAGAGCTTTTACTTGCAAGCCCAGCGGTGGGTCACACATCCCGATAGAATCAAGGTCTGGCAATACAAACCCTACTTCGTGCTCTTCCACAAAACGCCCCGACTCTGAAGCGTTTTGCACAATCGGCACGCAGCCTTGGCTTATGTATTCAAAGAGCTTATTTGGCATGGCGTGTTCCATTAAGGGTATCGAGTGCGGACTTCCGACATATCCCATCGAGTAGCTTCTTATCGCCGATAGCATCGAAGTATAAGGTAGTGACGGTATAACCACAGCACCTAGATTCTCATATGCAAAGTCGGGCAGGGTGTCGGCTGCGAATATGTGAAAGCCGTAATTGTTCTTAACAAATGCCTCGACCGCAGGAGCTATATTTCTAATCGTCGCTACGGGCTTATCAATGTCAGCACAGTGCTCCGCCTGATATGGGGTAGCGATGCCGCCCTCATAAACAATTGTCTGGTATCCCACGCCTATGGGAGCTATTACATAATCTTCATTGACGTACGGGTGAAGGACTATCGACGGCTTTGTGCTGGCATGTGTTTCGTCGGCAATCGCTCTGATCGGCTCTGAGACATGTATAAAAGCATTAGCCGCTTCAAACGCGTCTAGCTCGTCTTGAGTGACTTCACCCCACCTCAGGCTTGATAGGTCGTGTATATCGAATACTATGGGCTTATTTGTCGCTTCTCGTACCGCCCTAACTATCCAATCCGGCTCGTTGTGGACATGGAATATATCGGTCTTTATACCTGATATAGTGCTTTTAAGCATATCCGCGCCAAGATACATGTGGAAAGAATCGTACATATTCCAGCCATACGAATTAACAGAGGCTACCGATTCGACACGGTAGCCCCTTTTACGTAATGCTTTTGACTCTTTGAATACCCTCATGCAGCAATGGTCAGAAACCATGCATATTTTAGGTAGCTTCATTATTCCCCTCTTAACTACTTATGTAATCTAAGTACCACAAGCAATCCATGACACTGTGCCTGCGGTAGATGCGGCAGCAAGTGTCGTTGTGGAAGCTCCACCATGTTTCCAGCGATATGCTGTGAGTGTGGCTGCTCCGGTATTTTTAGCGGAGACCTGACAGGCGTTATTAACAGCTGTTGCAGTTGTACCGACTACGCTAACCGCATAGCCCGTTATGCTTGCAAGTCCGGTATTAATCGCGCTTGAAGCGGTACAAGCTACTGTTCCGCGAGCCACCTTGTAACCGGCTGCAATTCCCTGTATGAGCGCGTTTACTTTTGTAGGGGTCATTACGGTATTCGACATAGCGACATAGACGGCTGTAGCCTTTCCAGGGTCGCCAAATAGAACCGTAGCGGCTTGTCCTGCCGCCGCAGCCCGTATTGTATAATTCGTGTTGCCTGTTTGCGCCGCACAGGAAATTATAAGTTTTCCCTTTGTTGCCGTAGTCGGAAAAACATCGACAGTACCAGCGGTTCCACTGGCTCCGGCATCAAGGTTGGTGCAATCAAGGTTCCTAAAGTCGCCGATGTCTTTGTCGGCGCTTGCGACAACGACTTTCGACGCTTGAACTGTACCGGCTCCGGTAATGTCAAGTGCGTTTATCTCAGCAGCACTCGATGTAATCTCGGTACCGCCTTGGTATAAATGGCCGCTCGTATCGATGACGGTGACTTCGGTCGTACCATCAGTGATAGAAACGGCATCAATAAGTTTTGGCATATTTTCACCTCCAAAAATATAATTGGAAAAGGTAAGAGCACCTTTTTTAGGGGTGCTCTGGTGTCTTAAGATATCGATTTTTAGCCGGCTGAACCTACTATCCCTCTAAAGTCTGAATAGCCAGTAGCATAGCGGCAGAAGCCGAAGAAGAACCAATCAACGGTCTTTGGAATCGGCTGTGAGTCAAACCATACTTTTTCGCGGAACTTAATCTTGACGTTATCCACGCTCGAGTCACGCAACCACCAATAAGCAGCGGCAGCAGTTGGCAGGTAGTCAAGGATTACGACGTTTAACTTTGGAAGTACGTTCTTGGTGTTTGACAGCTCTTGCGCCTTAAGTGAGCTTTCAAGTATCTCATGTGCGTTCCACTCGTTATCCCCTGCGACGATGAGCTGGTCAGCCCTGCATTGTACCTTAACCTCGCCGGTCTCGTCGTATTGATTTCTCATCAAGGTCAATCCGGCTTTAAGTGTGGTAGCGGTCAATGCGCCGGTTGTCAGGTTATCGAGTGTCGCACCTTCTGCGGATGTGTGTGAGTTAGAGCACATTGCAGCGCCATCATAGCCGGTGTTTGCAAATCCACCAGAATAGACGGTGGCAACTGCTGTCTCGATTGTGGCACGATACCCACGTCCTAGCATGCGAGCGCCGCCGTTTTTACCCTTGCCTGAAAGCACATTCTTAAACAGGTTGGCTTGGTCGTCTTGTACCATTTCCCAGGTAACTTCGTATCCTTTATCGATACGGCCTGCGGTATACGTTACGGTATCGCCTTCATGCATCTCATCTTCGTTGATAGCATTACCTTCGGTGTTGGTATCCCATAGCCCGAATCCGCCCTCGTGCTGCTCGGTATCTTCGTTGCGATTCATCATTTCTTCCGTACACACAGCACTGTACTGCAACGGTTTCTCATCAATTGCGTTGAAGAAATGTTTTGAGTGAATCGGAGTTAGAATCTCTGGAAAGTTTTCTCTTGTCATTTTCATAGCTTGTCACCGTCCTTTCTATAGCATGCCAAAGACACGCTTGTTTAATATGATGTCTGCGGTATTTGTGGCTACATTTCCCACAACTTGTAGGAATCCGCCTGTGGTATCGTCTGAGTCCATTGTGTATGGAGCTGTTGCAAAGTCGTAACATGCGCCGATTGCCGGTGTTGCACTTCCAGAGTGCACTATCTCATAGATACTTGCAGGGTTTACATCGGCGTAGATTACGTCTGCGGTTGTAACTGTCGATGTAGTCGTAGCGTCGCTGGTTGCTACACCGATAATGGTACGGGTGTTTGGAGCATCAGCTGCGGCTACTGCTAAATTGCTTGAAAGGGCGAGCACATCACCGGCGTAAAGCGTCTGGCTTGCACCGACATAAAACGGCTTAATGCATGGTGATGTATTATTAAGGCTGCTCTTAAATTTTAATCTGACTGCCATTTATTTTTCACATCCTTTACTTTTATGTTTTCCTAGCGAACCTGCTGCGGACTTTACGCGCTTTGTCGATGTCCATCCCCTTGCCGTAAGCCGCAAATTCTTGCGGCGTCATGCCGGCAGCTCTGGCAAATGCTTCTTGGTCAGCAGTAATATTGGTCTTTACTTTTGGCCTATTGTCGCCGCTTGAGCCGGTATCAACTTTCTTGGGCTTCTTTTTAAGGTTATTTAGGACTCGTTGTTCGATTTCGCGTTCATAGTCCACCATGCGCTCATTGCCGCGAATCGCCATATACGCCTGCTCAAGTGTGGAACCTGTGCGGATAGCGTATGGTTCTAACTCGTCTCTGACATCGTCGATGTCTGCAAAGAACGCATTTGTTTTGAGTTTTGCTGCTTCCAGATCGAATTTTTGTTTGGATAATTCTTGTAGGATGAGCTGGTTTTGCCGCTGCTGGGCTACAAGGACCCGCGCCGTTTGTTCGTCCATGCCTGAGTTGACATGGTTTTCAACTTCAGCTAAATCCATAGCCGCCATGATTTGTTCAGGGGTTTGTCCTGTCGCGCTCATTAAGCGGTCTGCTATAGCGGACTTGGCCTTTTCAGCGTCCATCCTTGCTTGCCATTTGCGGCGCTCTGCAATAACCGCATTGGCAGTGGTATTGTCTACCTGCTTGTAATCCTTCGCATTTTGCGCCGAATCAAGTACGTCAGTTTCCGATTCGGAATCATCCTCGATATCCTCCACGTCCTCGTCTGTACTCTCGTCAGCAAGCTCATCCTCCTCGTCCTCATCGAGTACCAATTCGATATCCTCGCCTTTTATGTCGATATCAATCTCCGGTACATATTCGACCTGTACATCTAACTCGTCTGTCATGTTTAATTCCCTCCTAGATTTTTGCGTGTTCACCACGATTTGGCAGGGTTTTCGCTTCCCTGATAGCGGATTGTTTAGCGACGTTAACTCGTCGAATTGGCGTACATTAGCCTGTACGAAGGCAATAAAAAAGACCTCGTTAGAGGTCTGGCTACTATATTTAGTTATAAGTGTGCTTACTTGCCCTTACAGCCTTTCTTTGGCTTCATTAGGATTCATCTCCTTCTTGATAAATAGGCGAGCAGATGTCCTGCTTCATGCACTCTGCTAAGCCCACTCGCTTTAATAGTAAATCATCTCCACCCCACATAGTTAGGAATCTATCATCGTTAAACTCAATTCCAACCGTGATGAGATTAATTTGACCTTGTGAATAATATTTGACAACTTCATCGAATATATCTGATACGCCAGGCGTGTTTTGTGGTAATTCTAGCTCTGGATGTACTTTTTGAAGCCTTCTAGAGTCAGAATATTTCATAACTATCCCGTCCTATTTAGACTTTAAGCGCATCGATTAACGCCTGCTTATTCATCCCGAATGAGTTAATACCCCGTTCTTTAGCTAACGAGCGCAACACTGTCATTGTCGGTTCAATTGTTTCTTTTTCTTCTTGTATCACTTCACTTGCAATATTTGACATTGTTATAACCCTAAACGTGTTGTACTCGGGCTTGAGCCAGAGCAGGTATTTCTTACCGCATTCGCATCTGGCCTTGGCGAATTTCTTTACATTGCCGCCGTAAAGGTTTACATCGTTTGTTCCTAGTGCTTCTTGCTGGCTCATGAATCGCCCTGAGATGTCTGCAGGTGTTAATTTATGCCCACAATCGCAGGTGGTAGTTCTAAGGTGTGTCATGATTTCTCCCTCTTATAATGCCGAGATCAAGAGCAGAGGGGACGACTCCTTTCACCCGGCAAAGTTTATATGGTTTCCCCTCTATTTATAGAGCTTCTCCTCGACATATTCTCGCATGCGAGGCTTACCCATCGCGCTTCCCCTGTGCCCGCAGTACGGGCATTGATACGCCTGTGTTTCGTTCCATCCCTTATCTCGCAAGGCGATACGCTCACAGCGTTCACACAAAGGATGGTCCTGGTAGTATCTCAATTGATGGTCTTGCAGCCACCCATGCTGCTTGGCGTGCTTAAAATAGGTTTCATCTGTCGTAGAACGCAAACCATTCGGGAGTATCAGCACTATACCGCACCCCCCAACATACCTAAGCCTGCAGGATTTCCATTGCCGGACATCCCTTGAATATCAGGACTCATCGGAGCAGGTTGGTTTGCCGCTGCCGGTGGCTGTCCTGGCATCATCGGTGCGCCTTCTTCGATAGGCAACCCGAATGTATCCCGCAATATTCTCTGGTATCCTGGTAGATCTAATGCTCCCCTGGCATATGCTTCATTTATCATCGTCCACAGGAACGCTTTATTATTCGGCAGTCCTGCACCCACTGTTACCTTAATATCGAACGCGGCATCTTTGGTCATTTCTTCTTGTTCGCCAAATTCGTTTATATCCGTAAGCGGCATCCAAGGCTCGGGAGTAAAGTTTGGATCCGGCATAAGCTGGCTTAGATTATTTTCAACCTGTGAGCGGATAAACTGCTCACTTGCCGGGATTAACTGCGGGATATCTTTCAGTTTTGAACCCCTAAACCAGATAAACTCATTCTTCTTATCCGTTATCTTAAAGGCCTGCTCTTCGGTGTAATATTCTTTTACCATCTCGAGAACGTACTCGAACACTTCTGAAAGCGTTTCTTCAAGTAAGCCCTTAATGTGGTCGATTCCGACCGCTCCGGCCTGTTGAAGGGCTAGTGCTTCGGTTGCTGTATCTACTCCGGTTTGCTTCTGCCCTGTCTGCTGGTCGGAGAAGCGCGTTATTCGCTGTCCTTCGTACTCGACCGCATATTTACGCCGATCGATAATATAGTTTGGCATCCCAGGGGTTTCCATATACTTTGCAGCGTTGATGTCGTTGCAAGGAATATTCAAACCCGGCTCATTTGTCCATTTCTCTATATCTATGCCTGCGGAAGAATCGACAAGTTTTTGCGGATTGCCCGTAAGCCTCGCATTTATCCGTATCTGGTCGTCTAAATCGTCGATGATGTCCTGGGTATTAATAAGCAGTTCTGCTATTCCCTTTGCCCACAGACACCCCTCACGGTAAAACATAGGGGTTGCAAAGTATGGGAATTTAGGTTTGTCAAAAAATGTCTTATCAGAGTCGAACGAGTCGTACAAGATAACGCCGCACCCGCTCATCTCGACAAGGCGTAGCCTTCTCTCACCGTCTTTTTTCTCGATGGTAAAGACAAGCATGTGAAGGTATGAATCCTTGGATATCTCGTCGGTCTCTCCCTCGTTTTCATCGAATAAGTCGTCTGATTCCATCGGAGAGTACCCAGGCTCGATAGCTTTTACCCGCTCTTCGTCATAATCATCATTCATGCGTGCCGAATTGATGGATTTATTGATTGTCTCGATTACAAAACGGCCTTCCTGCATGCGGTAAATGTCGGTAATCGTGGGGTCAAAGAACACATAAGCTGGGTTACAGGCTTCTATTGTAGGAAGACCAAACCCGTCCATGTAGTCGGGATCGAAGAATACCCTGAATACGCCCGTACCGAATTTTGCCCTTCTGCGCTCATGCACATCAATCTTTCTAACCATCTTATTTTTGTCTTTTACCCACTCTAGAATGGTTGATGTGGTATCGGCGAATGGAATCTCTGACGGGCTTCTAGGCTGCGCGAGTACCGCTATTGTCTGCTGGCACATCGACGCGACTTGCCCTTCGATGTTAGGATGAACGATGTTCGTATTAGAGCCAGGGTCGGTGTCCTCTTCAGGCAAGTTACACTCGCCCTCCCAGTATGTCTCTATTTCCTGCCACTTATCGAAAAGGCCGCGTGTGTCTTTGTCTTTCCAGGCAGATTTGTAGTAGTCTAAATACTTCTGGGCAAGCTTGCGCTCATCTGCGTCCATTATCTCATTTTTTCTAGCGGTGTAGTCGTTTGTCTGCTCTTCCATCACTTAACCTTTGACGTTGGTTTATGCGGCTTATATAGGTTGTCTGTGGTCTTGAACTTGCGATATTCTACTTCATACGGCTTCATGGGGTTCTTAAAGCTCGGACTGACTTGCTTCTTAACTGTTTCTAGTTGGTCTAGACTCTTTATCCTTCGTCTTGGAGCATAAAAATAGGCGAGTAGATACCCGCCTGCAAAGAGCGCTGCCCCCGTTATTAAGTTGATAGCTTCCATAGAATCATCCCCTCTAGTTACTTTACTAAGTTAAAGCGTTAAAGCGAACCCAGTGGAGTAGCAAATTACTCCGACACTTTAACGCTTTAATATAATAAAGTTTTTAATGAAAGAGCGCTAAGCGTATTTTTTGCTTGCGATATATCCTGCAAGCTCCAAGCTACGCTGTATATGCAGTAAGTAAGAAACATAACTATGAGCCAAGATGTCGAAAACTTCCCTTATCCGTAGTTGTGCTTCAAGGGGTAAGCGCTTCACTCTACGATGAACCAGAGTTGCTGTAACTATCCCCATCGGCTTGGTACTGTGAACAGTATCGCGTTGGCGGGATTTGCGCCCGCAAGAAATTACATCTCGATAATCAGGCTGGGTTCTCCTGTTAACCTCGCTTCTTCGCTCCCATAGCTATACCGCTATCTTATGTTGTAATATCCCTAATCTTCTTAGCCGGCACACCCGCCCACAACTCATTTGCTGGAATATCCTTTGTCACCACTGAGCAGCCGCCGATATATGCCCCGTCACCTATCGTGTTGCATCCTTCATAGATACGGGTATTCTCGCCAATATAGACGTTTGAACCTATCTGTAATGGGCTTGTGCGTATCTCTAATGGATTGCCTACTATATGGTCGTGGGTGAATATCTTTACATCTTCTGAGATTATCGTATCGCTTCCGATTGATATATTGTTGGTTAAATCAAACGATACTCGCTCACCGATTGACCAATTATTCACAAGTGTTAGCTTGCCGCCCCCGCCGTGTCTGTCTTTGAGTTCTATATGTAGGACTTCAAGATATTCATGCAGGGTCATCAAAGCACCTTATTTCACAGGGCTTGACTCTTTATCACGATTAATAAAAGTAAGCGTTGCAGGAGTGGTAGGCATGCCCTTTAGCATTTCCACAGGTTTTATTTCTACCCCCGTCATCGACTTTAGGTTTCGCTGGCGCTCGTGGACATAGCATGGGAACAACATCCAACAAGAACAACAAATATCCATGCGTTCTTGAACTGGAACTTCAATCAAGTTTATCCATTTCATAAAGTGACGGATAAACCGGAAAGGTTTTGGCTCAGTTTCGGCATGATACCATTCGCGCTGGCTCCAGCTAAACGACATGTCATCTCCACAAACATCGCATCTTCTCTTGTACGCCATTTCGTCTCCCCCTCTTAATTTTAAAAACCAAACATTTCTAATATCAGTTCACCTATCAAGCAACATAACAAGCATAAAAATATAAAAAACATCAGATAAACCATCCCCAGAATTATCCAGGGAGAATAAAGAAATGCTACACAAATCAATGCGCTCATAATTATGAATACAACCGCACCTACTAAAAATACTAAAAAATTAAACATAACTCCCCCTCTTATCTCAACACTTTCGCCTTGCCCTTAGCGGGCTTTACAATTCCTTGCTCTTTGAACCCGTAGTCTTTTAACTCGGCTTCTGAGTAGTAGCCATCTCCCGGTTGATTCTTTGGCATCTTTGATGGTTGCGGTCTTGTCATGATGAAGTATCTAAGCTCATCCATAGCATGATCGCGCTTCTTGATAGGCTTCTCATCAGTGTTCTTCTTATCTGTCGGCTCTGACCATCGATAGCTCTTAAACTCGGCTATCATGTTCGGACAGGTACGGAATATAAATAGTTTTGGCTTACCCTTCGGCCATATATCTATTTGTTCATTTGGCCGTAATTTCAGATACTCTTTAACTCTCTGTATCCCTGACCAAACGTCATTGTTGGCATCCCTGCAATATATCTTATAATCAGAAAATAGCTGCTTTACGCTCTTCTCTGCCGCTAATGTCTTTTGATTTGCCGCTGGGTCGATGAGAGCATTTAACCCATCGTTTGCCGACTTCTTCCATTTTAATCGTTTAGCAATAGCCCATATTGAGCCGGAGTGCTCTTCTACGGTTGTCTCCGCCTTATAGTGCTCTTCAATAACGTATATTGTCCCATCCCCATCTACAGCGTAGAAATGAGATGAGAGCGGGTTAGTGAAGCCAGGGTCTATCGCTATATCTGCATACCAGTGTTTCGGTATTTCAAACGGGTCGATAACATGTATATCTTCTCGAAACTCTTTGTAAACAAGCCCAGACATGGCCACAAACTTACCG
>Ga0316604_10003021_pt1 | contig 12163 bp, 11 predicted proteins | sample OWC_soil_day20_C_FD_207650 | JGI IMG/M metagenome (GOLD analysis project Ga0316604, IMG submission 207650) | Wetland soil microbial communities from Old Woman Creek delta, Ohio, United States - OWC_soil_day20_CT | ecosystem: Environmental > Terrestrial > Soil > Wetlands | place: USA: Ohio... | reverse complement strand
GGGGCCAAGTCTTTTTTTTATATTGTAGACTATAATTCTATGAAATACACAAACAAACTAAAATGGATTAAAACAAGTTAAAATGTAAAGTTTGGTAAGTTTTAGTTGACTTTAGTTTATTTTTGTAATATTATAATTTTAACTATATTGAAAAAGGACTTGTGGCAAGCGTAGTCTTTTTTACATGATTAGAAAGTATAATGACTTTCTGAATGATAAGTAAGAACGACGAAGGTTCGTGCTAAAGTACTAAGGGGATTGGCGCTAACCTTCGTCGTTCTTATAATTCATGAGCTTATTATTTTAATGTGATGGGGAGAAAAGAAGCATGAGAAGAAAACTAACCGTTCTATTATGTTTAATCATGGTGTTAATGTCGTTGACAGCATGCGGAACTGCGCCTATGGTATCGAAAAATACGCCGACCAGCCTTGATAATACGACGATTACCGTAACAGATCAATTGGGTCGCCAGGTGACTATACCCCGCAATATTGAAAGAGTTTCCGCTTGGGAGACTCATATCGGAGTTCATATAGCATATGCTCTCGGGCAGCAAGATAAGCTGGTAGGTGAGGCGTCCCTTGGTATGCTAGGCAAGGTTCTGGGCTCAGTACAACGCAAAAATGCAATGGGGACTGATGCGGGGCGGAGCCACACGCCTAATCTTGAAAATTTGCTTGCTTTAAAACCCCAGGTAATTTTTTGTGAAGTATCATTAGATGGCTCTAGTATACGTCAAATCGAGGATGCTGGTCTGACGGTAGTGGCCATTAAAGGTGAAACAATAGAGGAAGGTTATGAAGCTGTGCGATTGATGGCCAAGGTACTAGGTTGTGAAGCGCGAGGTGAAGAATATATTAATGATTGTGAGAAACTATTGCATTTGGTTGAGGACAGGGTAAGTGGTATACCGGTGGAGCAACGGATGAGGGTGATGGTCTCAGGTGACCGGAGCGTATTTTCCGTAGCTTCGGGTCAAATGTTACAGACGTACATATTAAAAAAAGCCGGGGCCTACAATGTAGCGGAAGATTTGCCTGGGCGCTGGCCGGTAGTGTCGCCAGAGCAGGTCATTCAATGGAGGCCTGATGTTATTTTACGGGGTTCATCATGGGAAGTATTCGGGATGCAGGATATTTTGGACAATCCACAGTTAAGTACTCTGACAGCGGTTAAAGAAAAACGGGTCTATGTCATACCGTCTAATATCGGCTGGTGGGACTTTCCAGCGCCTCATTGTGTGCTTGGCATAGTTTGGATCGCTAAAACTTTATATCCTGAGAGATTTGCTGATGTTAATATGACGGAAGTTGCTGATGAATATTATCAGAAATTTTTTGGTCGCTCCTTTACCGCTTTGGGCGGAAAACTGTAACAAGAAAAGGGATATTGTTCAATAAAATTTCCAAAAATAAAAGATTATTCGACAAAAATATTAAGAGTATTTGAGGAGGTGAAAGAATGTATTGTTTTTCCTCGCTAGCGGAATTTTCTATTTTACGAGAATCTATTAAAGAAGGTTTAATGAAAAATTGTGGGAAAGATGCTCTGGCTGTATTTATTGCTATCAATGAAAGTGTTAATAATGCAATTTTTCACGGCAATAAAGAAGATAATAGCAAAAACGTATATCTAATTATAGAAAAAATGCCCAATGGGATTAAAATTGTCATTCGTGATGAGGGTAGGGGGTTTTTGAATCGGGAAATACCTAATACAAGCGATTGGCTGGAAGAACATGGACGGGGCTTTGCAATTATACAACATTGTGTGGACTCGTATAGACTTAATAAGATGGGAAATGAAATAACGTTGATTAAAAAAACTAAGGTTGCTTAGAATGGTGGCTAGATATAGTTGTATTGGATTGAAAGGAGATCATTAGCATGGAGATTGATACTGTTATTAATAACGGACAAGTTACGGTGACTTTATGGGGTAGTATGTATGTTGAAGAAGCAGCTGTTCTTCGAGAAAAGCTGATTGCTTTTATGGAATCAGGTCATAAACAATTTATAATTAAACTCAATAATGTTGATTATATTGACAGCTCAGGGCTGGGGGTGTTTGTAGCTATACAAAAAAGGGCATTGAAAATGAATGGGGGGATAACCCTTGTTGGTGCAACTAGCCTTGTGAAAGAGTTGTTCGAATTAACAAGATTAAATAAAGTATTTGTAATGCAATAACTTTAAAGGAATAAGGTGAGGAGAACGATATCTCGACTATGGGAATTGTCATCTGTTAAGTTAAATATAATATAAAGATGGTGACATAAAAATGAAGATGAAGATAGGTACTAAAATTTTTTTAAGTTTCGGAGTGATTATTGCTCTGATCATGGTTATGGCAATGAATTCTCTTATTTCCCTCCGAAATGCAAATGAAGATTTGGTCAAAATAAATGAGTCAAATATTCGTATGGCACTTGCAGAGGAACTTGTCATTGAATTCAAAGGGAATGTTTCAGAAGTTCGTTCTTATATTGCATATGGGGACGAAACTAAGATCAGCAAGATTGAGAACAGTTTTAATCAAGTTTTAGCTCTAGAGAAAGAATTGCTGGAACTTGCCCGGGTGGAAAAACGGTCAGAAGTACAAGTATTGATTGATGAAACTATAAAAAATAAAAATGTTGTTATGACAGAATATTTGCCAATTGCCAGAGAATATAATGCGGAGTTGGCAATGGGGAATTTTGTGAAAGCACAAGATTGTAAGATAAGGTTAACCCAACTTGCAGCTACGCTTGCGCCGCAAACAGCAGGGATTGAAAAAACAATAAATATTTTTGCTAAGGGCAATGTTGATTTAGCAAAAGGATTGATACAAGAGAGTATCATCACGGCCAATAATGTAATGACGATTTCATCAGTTATCAGTTTACTGGTATTACTATTGGGCATAACGATCGCAGTTATTCTGACTAATATGATTCGTAAGCCTGTTGGAGAACTTACTGCCATTGCCAATCAATATGCAAATGGAGATTTGCGGAATAAGGTCAAAGTAAAAACTGGGGATGAAATAGGAGTGCTAGCTGATTCGCTACGAACTATGCATAAGAACTTTGTAGAGATGATTACTAATATTCGGTCGGTTTCCGGACATTTAGCTAGGGCTTCGGAAGAAATGGCGGCATCAACAGAACAAGTGACCGCAACAAGCGGAGAAATTTCGAATAATATGCAAAACTTATCCAAGGAGGCGGACTTAGGAAATAAATCTATGCTAGAAGCAGCTCAAGCATTAGTGCAGTTAGCGAGTCTGATACAAATGGCCAAAGCAAGGACTAATCATACTTGTGAAAACTCAGAAAACACGTTGCTGTCCGCGGAAAACGGGCGACTTAAGGTTGATGAATCGGTTAGCAAAATGGGTAATATTAAACGGCAGGCAGAACATTCTAGTCAGATCATTGGTGAGCTTAATGATTATTCCAAGCAAATATCCCGCATTACAGATACCATAACGAGTTTGGCTAAACAAACCAACCTTTTGGCACTTAATGCGGCTATTGAGGCTGCGCGGGCTGGAGAAAATGGGCGTGGTTTTGCAGTTGTAGCGGAAGAAGTACGTAAGTTGGCTGAGCAATCTGATCGGGGAGCTCAAGAGATCACAGCTCTAGTGAAACGGGTTACTGAGAAAACGAATGTGGCAGTATTGGCAATGGCGCAAAATGTTTCAGAAGTTGAATATGGTGTAGCTACGGTCAATGAAGCAGGATTAGCTTTAGATGGAATTTTACAGGCCGTAACGCAGACTGTTGCTGAAACCAGGGAGATTGGTGATTTAGCCTCTGAGGAAGTTGCCAATTCGGAACAAATTGTAAAATTGATTGACCATCTTGCGACAGTTATTGAAACTGTTGCAGCACATGGTGAAGAAGTTGCGGCTTCATCGGAGGAACAATCGGCCGCTATGCAAACAGTGGCAGCTAGTGCGGAAGAAACAAGTGCAATGGCGAATCATCTGAAAGAATCTGTTGCTAAGTTTCTCGTGTAAATAAATTCAATCAATCATTCTCCGGGAGGGGTATTATGGCTACGTCTTATCTCAAGAGATCACCAATCATTGCAACGACCTGGCGTATGGAAAAGTTCAATGAGTTAGATGAAATGCTTCAATTTGTACCATCAAGTATTAGAGAGGCCGTAATAATTACTGATTTCAATGCCAATATATTATTTATGAACAGTACGGCTGAAAAACTTACAGGTTATTCACAAATAGAGGTCTTGAGGACAACCGTAATAGAATTATTCGAAATAATAGATAAAGCAACGGGTAAGCTTATTGAGTTTCCAGTTGGTAAGATTAAACACGATGTATATATTAAGTTTGGCAAAGGTACATTGTTGGTAAAAAAAAATTTCGAAAAAATTTTTGTTGATGGATCAATTTCACAGATTGTAGATGATACCAATTATATTTTAGGGTTCGTCATTGTTTTCTATGATATGACAGAAGAAAGGCGCCTGGAAAAACAATTGATATACACAAGTATGCATGATATTCTAACTGGTTTATCGAATCGCACTTGTTTCGAAAATGAATTTTTAAATATAAGAGGACAACAATATGCTCCTGTTGGTTTAATTATATGTGATATTGATGGGCTAAAGATTATCAATGATACATTGGGGCATAGAGTCGGCGATAATATGATCATTGCAGTAGCGAATATACTAAAACAAAGTTTCCGCAAAGAAGATATAGTGGCTAGAATTGGTGGTGATGAGTTTGCTGTTTTGCTTCCCAGGAGCTCTTCTCATTCGTTAAGGGAAGCATGTCTGCGAATTAGGGATAATATATCAAAGTATAATGAAAATAAATCCGGACTACTTTTAAGTGTTTCCCTTGGGTATACTGTTGACAATAAGTTATCCGCCAATATTACCAGCTTATTCAAAAAAGCAGATCGTAATATGTACAAAGAAAAGTTACAACAAAAGAGTAGTAGTAGGAGAGCTGCTATTAACACAATTATGCGCATGATCGGAGCAAGGGATTTCATTACTGAAGGTCACTGTGAGCGTTTAAAAATCCTGGTGGAACTGATGGCATTTTCACTGGGATTATCGGAAGAAAAAGTAAATGAGTTAATGTTATTAGCAGAATTTCATGATATAGGAAAGGTGGGTATTTCAGATAAAGTGCTGCTAAAACAAGGCCCCCTTACTTCTGAAGAAAGAAAAGAAATGCAAAAACACTGCGAAATAGGACAATGCATAGCCGTGTCATCGCCAGACCTTGCCCATATAGCTAACTGGATATTAAAGCATCATGAGTGGTGGAATGGGTGTGGTTATCCTAAAGGCATAAAAGGAGAAAACATTCCACTCGAGTGTCGTATCCTTGCTATTGTTGATGCGTATGACGCTATGACAAATGACCGCCCTTATCGCAAAGGCATGTCCCAAGAAAAAGCACTCGCTGAACTGGAAAATGGTGCGGGAATACAGTTTGATCCAGTACTGGTTTCTGAATTTAGACGGATTCTCGTGGCAATAAAAATATACGTAGCCATCAGTGCTAAGGATGTGATGCTCGAAATTGAACAAGCGTATATGAAAGATAATCCTCAAAAAAATATTGTGTTTCGCTTCGGTGGTTCTGGCGAGTTAAAACAACACATTGAGGATGGTGCACTGGCTGATATCTTTATTCCGGCGGCACTAGGGCAGATGGATGAATTGCAAAAGAAGGATTTATTAATTGATGAAACTAGGAAGAAGCTATTGGAAAACGAAATTGTCCTGATCACGTCGAAGAATTCAAGCGTTGTTTGTGAGTTTGAAGATTTGGCAGGAGAAAAAATTAATAAGATAGCTATTGGTGATCCCAATACTGTACCTGCGGGGAAATATGCCCGAGATATACTGATGTCATTAGAAATTCTGGAGAAAGTTAAATCTAAGTTGGTTTTTGCCAAAGATGTTCGTCAGGCTTTGAAGTTTGTTGAAACAGGGAATATTGATGTAGGTATTGTATATCGGACCGATGCAAAGACCTCAGACAAAGTAAAAATTATCGACCAAGTAGTACCCTTTAAAGCTTATTCTCCAGTTGTATATCCGATCGCTATACTCAAAAACAACACGAACATAGAAGACGGAAAAGAATTTGTGAAATTTCTTTCAAGTAATAAGGCGAGAATGATTTTTGAAAGACATGGCTTTGTAGTTTGTTAGATGATAATGAATTTATTATGTTTTTTAAGAATTTAGTAAATACAATAAGCATGGGTCTTGCAATAGTTATAATTGCAAGACCCATGCTTATTGCGGTTTAATGATTTTTTATACTAATAAAAGTATTGAAAAGAGCTTCTAGTCGTTGTGCCATTCGCGTTCATGTTCCAGGATGGTGGTGGCTCAGCTACTTGTTGTCCTTGATGGAGAAATACTACTTCACTACCTAGTGCTTGGGCTTCTTCCGGTGAATGGGTAACAAGAACGAATGGGATGTTCCAAATTTCTTGCAGTTTTTTTAGTTCGTCTTGCAATTCGTAGCGACTTTGGGCATCTAGTGCAGATAAGGGTTCGTCTAGTAAAAGGATCTGAGGCTCAGCCATTAATGCACGAGCCATAGCTACGCGTTGCTTTTCGCCACCAGACAATTGGTTTATCCTGCGATGTGGTAAGTGTTCAATTTTTAATAAGGTAATGAGTTTTTCATATAATTCATTGGCTTGTTGGTTAAGAGTTTTAACCCCATACCAAATATTATGCTTTACATTCATGTGAGGAAACAGTGCAAAGTCCTGAAACATATAACTGACATTTCTCGTTCTAGGCGGTAAATGAGTAGTATTTTGTGAAGAGTAGAAAACTGTTCCATTGGATACAATGCTACCTTCATCTGGTTTAAGTAGACCTGCGATACAACGCAATATCGTAGTTTTACCGCACCCAGAAGGACCGAATAAAACAAGGGTTTTATTCGGAGCAGTAAATGAGATATTTAGGGTAAAATCAGATAATTTTTTTTTAATATCTACTGTTAACATTGTGCTACTCCTTCCTTGTTGCAGTTTAAATAAGTGCCTTTTTGCCTTTCCAATGGTTCAGTCCGAAAATAATGGAAAAGGTGATTACACTGATAATGATTACATACATACCTGCCGTTACCAAGTCGTTTGATTCTGTTGCAAAATAAATTGCCAATGGAATGGTTTGTGTCTTGCCAGGGATATTACCGGCAATCATAATCGTCGCGCCAAATTCTCCTAAAGTCCTTGAAAAGGAGAGCACCAAACCGGATACAAGACCTGGCCAGGATAATGGTATGGTCACTGTCCAGAATACCCGCCATTCGCTAGAACCTAGCGTGCGGGCAGCATCTTCTAATGTTTTATCGATGCTTTCAAAAGCTGCTTTGGTACTTTGATACATGAGTGGAAAGGATACAACAATACCAGCGAGAACGGCGGCTGATTGGGTAAAAATAATTTGCATATCAAAATATTCTTTCAGTAAGATACCTACTGGCCCTTGTTTGCCGATTAAGATTAACAGTAAAAATCCAATGACGACAGGAGGCAAAACTAATGGCAGAGTAAAAAGTGATTCTAAAGCGGCTTTGCCTGGAATATCTACGCTTCTCATCACATAAGCCGCTAGTATTCCTAGGAAAAATACAAACAATACTGAAATGGATGCAACTTTGATTGAGAGAATAACGGGTTGCCATTCGACCATAAGTTTCACCTGCACCATCTTATTATATTTATATTATTTACTCATGGTAAAGCCGTATTTTTCAAAGATGGCTTTACATTCAGGAGTATTTAGATAGGTAAGGAAATCTTCTGCTGTTTTTTGTTGTTTGGTTCCTGACAAAACTGCGACTGGATATACAATGGGCTGGTGAGAACCTTCTGGTGCGGTAGCTGTAATTTTTACTTTGTCACTGGATGCAGCATCTGTTTTGTAAACAATACCGGCTTCTACGTTGCCTGTTTCCACATAGGTTAAAACTGTACGCACATCTTTCGCGAGCACGGCTTTATCTTTTATTTTATCCCAGATTCCCAATTTTTTTAGAACTTCTTGGGCATATTGCCCTGCTGGCACCGATGCTGTTTCGCCAATGCTTAATTTTTGGACTTCATCCTTTGTTAAATCTTCATATTTTGAGATATTGATACTTGATGCTTTTGGTACAATAATAACCAGTTTATTTTCAACCAAGTTCTTGCGTGTAGGCTTATTAATAAGATTTTTTGCTTCTAAATCATTCATTTGTTTTGGAGCTGCCGACATGAAAATATCAGCGGGAGCGCCTTGCTCAATTTGTTTTTGGAGAGCACCTGAGGCCCCGAGGTTATATGTTAGTTTTATATTGGGATTTTTAGCTTCATAATTTTTTTGAATTTCTTCAAGTGCATCCTTTAGGCTGACAGCGGCCGATATGTTCAGTTCAACTTTTGGTTGTTGTGTGGCTGGAGCAGCTTGTTTTTCGCTGCTGCAACCTGTGATGAGTGATGTAATTAAAATGACTGTCATCAGAAAAGATAATAAACGAGTCTTCATGTTGTTTTCCCTCCAGTATTTAATGTTGCGAGTACTACTTCCGAAAAAAATCAACTAACGTAGCTCAACAGAACTAGATTAGTTGATACTCCCTTGTACCACGCTATTAAAATAGAACAAAAGGATACACTGAGAGCTTTTTAAAGAAAGTGAATACTTGTATTATAATTAAAATACTACAAAACTAAACTAGAGTCAATAAAAAATCTCGATTTTATAGCGGAAATGCATTGAAATAAGCGAAAGATAGATGTATAATTCGAGTTAAGTTTGTTTTAGTTGTATTTAGTTTGCTGCGTGTGCAAAGAAGTACCGGCGAGAATGTTTATTACGCATCACGCCAGTACTTTAAATTTTGGAGGTGATCAGATTAGACTTGTGCCATGATATCACCCATTCGTGATACATCATAGCCACCCATACTATCTATTTCCTTATGAAAAGCAGGAGAGCGTAGTATTGATAACAGGATTTGAAAGTGAGGTTTGTCCAAGTCGTGACGTAGTAGTACTAAGTCATAACGCTCTTTTTGCAGAGGAACAAATTCCACATTTTGAACTTGCATAGCCGCTTTTTCAATACCTACCCCTACATCAGCCTCTCCACGAGCGACTGCGCTGGCGATGGCGAGATGACTGGTTTCTTCTTGGTTGTAATTTAGAATGGTTCTAGGATCAATATTTAACTGTCGAAGCTTTTCATCAAGCAGTACTCGGGCTCCCGAGCCTGGCTCTCTGTTAATAAAACGAATATCTGGCTTAATTAAATCTGACCAGTCTTTTATATTCTTGGGGTTGCCGGGTGCTACATAAAATCCCGCTTGGCGATACACTAAATTAATAATGATTGCTCGTTGGCCTGGCAGTAGGCGACGAACATAGGGCGTATTATACTCCTCAGTATCACCATCCCAAAGGTGAGTTGTAATCAAGTTGGCTGTACCGCGATATAGGGCAATTAGCCCATCCATACTGCCGTTATAGGAACGTAGAAACCTAAGATAGGGCATCTGTCTTTGTAGATGCCGCGTTAATACGTCGAGAACAGCATCTTGCCCGTAAATAATCAAGCCATCCTGACTAGAAATAGGAATAGTGGCCATTTGCTGAGTAGGGCCAGAGGTTGGCTGGCTTGTGCCCTTGGCTTTTTTCATAAAGATGTCTAGATCCGCTGCCTCTATACGTAGTTTACGTCCGATGTGATAGGCGGTCAATTCGCCGCGTTTGATGAATTCATAGACTGTGAAACGTGAAATTTTAAGTAGTTTTGCTACTTCTTCCGGGGTGTAAGATATAGTATCAGACAAGTATTTTCACCTCATAGTTGCTTAATAGTATTGTTTACAGCATATCTTATTTTTAATAATTTCACAATGGACAAATAGCCGTTATAGGGTTATTTTGAGCAATTTAGGAAAATTTTATTAGGAATTATTTGTTTTTGCTAGTTAGGTTAAGTTAAGTTTAGAAATGGTGAGAATATAAGGGAGGAAGAAATTATGAAAATTTATCCATTAGAACTTGGTTTACAAGAAGACTGTCCTTACGCAGATATTACAACTGAACTACTTAAAATTGAAGGTGGGGGGAGGATGAAGCTTATAACTAGGGAAGATGCGGTTATTACTGGCGTGTTTCGTCTTAGAGATTTTTTTGAATCGCAAAAGCTAGAGGTGTTGTTTTGCCAAAAACCAGGCGAATTAATAGAATCTGGTGATACGATCATAGAGGCAGTTGGTGATTTGAAAATACTTTTTAAAATGTGGAGGATTAGCCAAACATATCTTACAACTCTTTGTGCTATTGCGACTAAGACACGACAAATTGTGAATGAAGCAAAAGAGGCTAATCCTGATGTTGAAATCGTTGTTGCCTGCCGTAAAGCCCATCTAGGAATGCGACAAGAAGAAATTGAAGCTGTAGAGGATGGGGGCGGATTGTATCATCGCAATTCTTTAAGTGATACAGTACTGATTACCCAAAATCATCTACGAATGCTCGGAGAATTGCCGATAGATATAAAATCTTTTCATCATAAGATTGAAATCGAGCCGCGCAATGAAGAGGAAGCTTATCAATGTGCTAGTTTTTGTGATGTTATATTGCTCGATCATTTTGAGGCAGAAGCGCTGCCTCCGATTGTTAAAAAAATAAAAAAGTTAAACAGTCAAGTAAAGGTTGGTGTAGCGGGAGGTATTCAAGGAGGGAATATTAAAGAATTTGCAAAAACAGTTGATTTGATTGTTTTCAGTTCTGTTTTATATGCTCCTCCATTGGATTTTACTTGTAAAATAGAAGGTATTTAAGAATGAAAGGGGTTAGTGTTATGAATTTTAGAAGTATAGTTTTATTATGTTTATGTGTATCTTTATCATTTCTTCCAGTTGGGTATGCTGCAGAAATGCCTGAGAAAACAGAAGTGATTGTATTTCATGCAGGAAGTTTAAATGGACCTTTTCAGAAGATTGCTAAGGCATTTGAGGCTGTTCATCCAGAAATTAAGGTGGTGTTGGAAGGAAGCGGAAGCCGGGAAGCCGCTCGTAAAGTAACGGAAATGAACAGACCCTGTGATATTGTTGCTTCGGCCGACTATGAAACCATTGATAGTTTGATGAAACCTGAGTTTGCGAAGTTTAATGTGTTTTTTGCAAGGAACAAGGCTGTCTTAGTTTATACTGATAAAAGTAAATATGCTGATGAAATTAACGAGGATAACTGGTATGAGATTTTAGCTAGACCTGATGTAGAATATGGCCATACTGATCCCAATTTAGATCCTGGCGGCTATCGGGCTGTCTTGTCGATGCAGTTGGCTGAGAAATATTACCAGTTGCCTGGTTTGTACCAAAGGCTGGAAAAGAATTTTCATCCTACTAATATTGTGAATAATGGGAAAGAAATTCAGGAAAAACTTCGTATTGGTCAATTAGATTATTTCTTTATGTATGAATCCTCAGCGAAACAAGGTGGTTATTCCTATGTGAAGTTACCAGAACAACTAGATTTCTCATCTTTAGGGTATGCGGACTACTATCAACAAGCTGTTTTAAAACTTACTGGTAAGGCAGAGGGATCTTTTGTGGAGGTAAAAGGACAACCTATTATTTATGGCTTAACCTTAGTAAATAATTCACCCCACCGTCAAGAAGCGTTGGAATTTTTAGAGTTTCTTTTGACTGATGGGCAAGATTATATGAATAAAGCGGGATTTATTCCAATGAATCCACCGCAAGTTCGAGAAGATGAGAAGCTTTTCCTGCCGATGGAACTTCAACATGTAGTGAAGGGGCTGCAAGAATAAGGGGGATATATTATGTCGATGAATGGCCTATATGCCAAAATGTGTTTAGTAGTAAGCGCCATGACCTTTTTATTCATTACTGGATGTGGGAAGATGCAACCGGTCGTAGCTCCTCAATCTCAGCTAGTTGAAATAAATGTATCGGCAGCCATGGGGCTTAAAGATGCTCTGCTGGAAATTCAACAAAAATATGAAGCTGATCATCCGATTAAGATTGTATATAACTTGGCTTCTTCTGGCGCATTGCAAACCCAAATAGAGCAAGGAGCATCAACGGATTTGTTTATTTCCGCTGCAAATAAACAAATGGATGCATTGCAGAA
>Ga0316604_10003020_pt1 | contig 12165 bp, 9 predicted proteins | sample OWC_soil_day20_C_FD_207650 | JGI IMG/M metagenome (GOLD analysis project Ga0316604, IMG submission 207650) | Wetland soil microbial communities from Old Woman Creek delta, Ohio, United States - OWC_soil_day20_CT | ecosystem: Environmental > Terrestrial > Soil > Wetlands | place: USA: Ohio... | reverse complement strand
CACTGGCCGGCCACTTCGCGCATGATGTGGATGGCTTCGGCTTCGAGCCAGTCGAGGTGGCTCAGTGTCGCGCGTTGAGTCGTTTGGGTCATTGCAGGGAAATCCAAGGATGGATGTGGAATGGTCGCATTGTAGCAAGGCCTTAATATTGTTTTAAGAACATGTGCGCATCTTGTTAGTTTCTTTGGTTATAAAAGAATATGTCCGTGGCGTGGAACGTTTCCTTGCGCGGTTGGTCATCCAATAGCTCGTCGTCATTTTGATGGCGCTGCCGTTCCATCCCTGGGAGATACCATGAAAAATCATTCCATTTTTGTCCTCGGTGCTTGTGCCGCCGTCCTGCTCGGCGGTTGTGCCAGCTCCCTCGGCGGTCCTTCGGCGACGGCCGAACTGCAACCCCGTTCGGGCAGCACGGTGTCCGGTAGCGTTCGCTTCAGCGAAGTCGACGGCAAGTTGCGGGTCGAAGCGCAGGTAGCCGGCTTGACGCCGGGCGAGCACGGCTTCCACGTTCATGAAGCGGGCGATTGCAGTGCGCCGGATGCGAGCACGGCGAAGGGCCATTTCAACCCGGCCGGCAAGGCGCACGGTTATCACGGCGGCAACGAACGGCACGGCGGCGACCTGCCCAACCTGCTGGCCAATGCCCAGGGCGAGGCGACGTACAGCGCCGAAGTGACGGGGCTCAGCCTGAGCGGCGCGACCGGCATTATCGGGCGCAGCGTCGTGGTCCATGCCGACCCGGACGACTACAAGTCGCAGCCGGCTGGCAATTCCGGCAAGCGCGTTGCCTGCGGGGTGATCGCGGCGCGCTGAACGCCGGAGGTGGCCGACGTTTCATTTTTGGCCATTTTTTCCGGTTGACCGCAGGAGTCGGTTGCAGCAGTCGGCAGGCCATCGGATATATCCGGGCCTGCCGAAATTTTTGGCACCTGGTGCCTCTGCTTGATCCCTTAATGTCGCTGAAGGTATCGCCCACCTCTGCGCTTAGAGTGTCTTCAGGTACTCGACCAGGGCATCCTTTTCGCTGGCCGACAAGCCAGTGCCAAACTCGTGTCCCTGATTGCCACCGGCCTTGCTGGCGGTGTCGAACCTGGTGCCGGCGCGCCTGGCTTCCGGCGTGTCGCTGACGAATCCGACCTTGGTCTGGTCGTAAACGTCGTAGCCGCGCCAGAAAACCTTGGGTCGCTGGGCGACGGGTTCGAGCAAGTCGCGCAGGGTCGGCACCGAGCCGTTGTGCAGGTAGGGGGCGCGCAGCCAGAGACCGTCGAGGAAGGGAATGTGATAGCCCGGCAAATCCTCCTCGACCAATCCTTTGCGCTCCAGGCCCATTTCCTTGACGATCTTGTTGGCCTTGATCGCCGCGTCCTTGTTCCAGGTGTCGAGACGCCCACGGTCGGTGCCGACTTCGGCCAGCGGTAGCGCGGTGCCGGTCTTGTCGCTGGCATGGCAGGCGGCGCAGTGACTGGCAAACAGCACTTTCCCCCTGGCTGCCCTGGCCTTGTCGATCGGGAACGGGTAGTTCGGGGGCTGCAGTTCCGACAGGTAGGCCTTCAGCCACTCGACCTGCTCCATGAATCGGGAGTTATTCTTGGGTGGAGCGCCGAGCACGCCAAGCGCCGAATCAATCACCACTGAATGGACGTCATGGGTGTCGCTGGCGTAATTCGGGCGGCTGCCCTTGGCCGGGTCGTATTTTTTGAGGTTCCAGATGGCGGGCATGTCGGCCGGACCGAAGTAGTCGTCCATCGGCGCCTTGATCATGAAATACCGGGTCAGGTTCATGCCGTCGTCGCGGCCACGTCCCCAGTCGGGGAAGTCCTCGCGGTAGAGCCAGGCAAATTGGGCTTCGCGTTCGAGCAGGCGCTGTTTGGTCATCGGGATGATCAGGAAGCGGTAGAGTAGCTGGTCGATCCAGTCGATGTGAGTAACGCGCTTGATCTCGGCCATCAGAATATCGGCGTTGAAGCGCGGGTCCTTGGCACAGTCGATGAGCAACCGGAAAAAGGCCTGGACGTTGGTGGTGTGGCCCGAGCCGCCGACGACAAAGACCGGGTTTGAATCCGGCGAAACGCGGTAGGTCGTGGTGTGGCAAACGGCGCAGTTGTTGGCGACACGTGGGAAGCCGATGGTCTTTTGGGTGAAGCCGACCGGCAGTTCCCGGCCCATCTCCCACGGCACGCCGAGCGCCGCGTAGCCGCCGGGAACAACCTTGCCGTCTTCCCTGAACTTCTCGGGAAAGACCCGGGGCAGCACGTAGAAGATCCAGTACGGGATGCCGGAATCCTGCTCGGCGCTGATCGAGCCGTATTTGAAGCGCATGTCGGGTGTCGCGGTGACCCAGTCCGGTTGCGGATATTCGCGAAAACCGCGGTCGTAGCCGATCATGGCGCCGATGACGGCGACCGTGGCGAGGCCGAGCGCGGCGTATTTGAGCCAGGTCTTGCAGGAGCTTGTCATGATGGCGTGCCTCTCAAAATGTCTTGAGGAACTCGACCAGCGCCGTTTTCTCGGCGGGGCTCAGTTCCGTACCGTAGGCCTTGCCCTCGTGGCCGCCATTGCCGTTGCCGGGCAGGCTGGTATCGAGGCGGAAGAATTTCTTGTTGCCGGCTTCGCTGATGTTCGAAACGAAGCCGACTTTAACTGGGTCGTAAACATCGTTGCCGCGGTAGAAGGCTTTCGGCCGTTTGTCGGCCGGTTCGAGCAGGTCGCGCAGGCTGGGTACCGAACCGTTGTGCAGGTAGGGCGCACGCAGCCAGAGGCCGTCGAGCGGCATGTTGGCGTAGCCATGGGTCTTCTGGAAATGGGTGAAGCGCCACGGGTAGCCGGCGTAGAGCGTTGCCTGGTTAACTGCCAGCGTATAAGTGTAGGAGTCGAGCCGGCGGCGGTCGGTGCCGATTTTGGCCAGCGGTTCGACGGTGCCGACATACTCGCCGCTGAATTCGCTGCCCGAGGCGCCGTGGCAGGCGGCGCAGTATTGCAGGTAGATCGGCGCGCCCTGGGCGGCGAGGCTGCGGTCGACCGGGAAAAAATCCGAAAAATGCGGTGGTTCGGCATCCCTGATCCAGGCTTCGACGCGCTTGATGCGTTCGATGTCGATGGTCGGCGGCGTCGTGCCGGTGCCGAAGGCAGCGCTCTTGTTGCGCTCCTCGACCGTCGTGTTGTTGCCGTCCCAGTGCAACTGCATTTCCTTCGGCTCCATGCGCTGGCGCTGGCGCCAGATCGATGGGAAATCGGCCGGGGCATCGAATTCCTTGGGGTCGAGCAGATGCATCGGCCAGTTGAAGATGACCTTGGCCGAATTGAAGGTATCGACCCGGCCCGGCCCCCATTCGTGCTGCTTGAACACCCAGTCGAAACGCCCGGCCAGTGCCAGCACTCGGTCGCGCATGATGGCGATGGCGATGGGGTAGACCAGGTAGCGGTCGAGCAGATCGAGCTTGGCGCCCTGGCGCTGAATTTCCGGCAGGATGTATTCCTCGGAAAACCTTGGATCAGCCGCGCAGCGGAAGAAGAATTCCTCAAAGCCCTTCATGTTGAAGGTAGCGGCGGGCATGCCAAGAACGATAGTGGCCGGCTGGTCGGCCGCGGTGCGCACGGTACTGACATGGCAGACGGCGCAATTGACGAAAACGCGGTCGACGCCCTGGTAGCGGCGCTGCGATGTGCCGACCGGCAGGTCACGGTCGCTGCCGTCGGGTTTCTTTTCATAGACCATGCCGAGCGACTGGTAACCCTTGCCCGGCAGATATTGCGGGCAGACTTCGGGCAGCGCCTTCCAGATCCAGTACGGAAAGCCCATTTCGTGCTCGCCGCCGGTCGAGCCGTATTTGAAGTGCTCGGTCGGGCTGGGGTAATCGACCGGAATGTCCTGGCCGAAGCGCTTGAGGAGCAGCAGGCCGATAAAGCCGGGGATGAGGACGGTGAGCACAAGAAGGATCAGGAAGCGGCGCTTCCAGGGGCTGGGGGGCTGTTCGCTGGGGCTCAGTTCGAATTCTTCGTTCATGGCGCTCCCCTTGTTTCGTTGCTGCTAAGGCGTTGGCAGGCAGGGCCGCAAGGCCTCATAGCCGCCGGCCAGCAATTCGTTGACGTTCGGTGCTCGGCCATTTTCGGCGCGCAGCCAGTCACCGACCTGGGTGAGCAGGGCCAGGCGGGTTGGGCTGTTCCGCCAGCCGGTGCGGTCGGTGGCGAAGGCCGGCAGCATGCTTTCCGGCGGCATCGGCGTCTTGTCGCGCTGCTCCGGAGGTTGATCAGCCATCGCCAGCCGGACGTAGAGGCGCGGCGCGCACTGGCGCAGCCGGGCGGCCACCTGCGTTCCGGTGCCGGTCAGGAAATTGGGCGGGAAAGTCTCCGCCGTCTGGTGGCAGGTCGCGCAGTAGGGGTAGAAAGCCTGTAATGCCGGCTCGACCTGGCCGGTTATGAGACTGCCTAGAGCTGCCGACGGCACTTCCAGCCGGGGTGCCGGCAGGTTGTGGGCGGTCTGGCAACAGGGTTTGGCGGCCGGGGCGCCGAGTTCGGCGAGCAGCGCCGCCAGCAGGCTTTCCCGAGGGATGGCTTGCGGGGCGAACAGGGAGTCGCCTGGGGGGCCTTCGGCCAGCCGCACCATGGCCCGCTCGATGGCGGCGAAATCCTGACGGATGTCGAGGACGACTTCGCCGGCAGCGGGGTCGCTCGCGCTGCGGCGAAAAACCAGGCGGCCAAGGGCATGACCATCGGCGCTGCGTGGTATTTGCTGCCCGAGGCGCAGCGTGAAATTTGCTTCATTTGCCATCGCCGGGCCGCTTGGCACCAGCTCAAGATTGCTCAGGGCGGAGCCGCCGGGCAGGGTGAGTCGGGACAGTTGTCCGCTGTTTGGCCGGCCGGCTGTCAGGTTCAAGGTGCCGGCCAGCCTGGGGCCGGTCTGCCCGGTGCTTGGGGTGCAGCTTACCGACCAGCGCGAGGCCGCTACGTTGGCGTTGATCCGGCAGGGGGCGCTCAGTTGTGTCTTGGCGATCTCCGGTTGCCGGGCCAGCGCAGCTTCGAGCCGCCGGCGTTCGGGGGCTGAAATGAATTCGGCCAGGCCAGCGATCAGCATGGCGAGCGCATCCGGCGCCTCGGCTTGCCAGACCTCGCGGTGGGTACGCGGGGTGAGCGGTTCGAAGCGGGCCGGGACGTGGGAGTGGGCGATGCGGGCGGCCGCTGCGCTAGGCCAGTCGGCGACATTCTGCAGCGGGTTGCGGTTGGGGATGTCGGGGTTGCCGATGGCCAGCCCGCCGGGCCAGCGACGGCGGGCTTCGTTGCGCAGCGGAACCATCACTTTCTGACTGAAGTCCGCATCCGGGAGCCAGCTCTGGCCGCCGGACAGCGCGTAGCGCAGGGCGGCGGTGAATAGCCCGGCCCGACAGCGGCGAGCGGCCAGATCGTTGTCGCCGCAGCCTTCGCGCCACAGCTTCTGGCTCAGGGCGAAGCTATTGGCGCGCTCGGTGGCATTGTCGATGGCGTAGGGAATATCAATGCCGCGCTCGACCGGGATGCCGTAGAACGCTTGGTTGCGGGCGGTGAGTTGGGCGGCAAGCTGCGGGTTGGCATTGGTTTCGTCCCACAGGGCGCGCGAGAAAATCGGCGAGCCGTTCTGGTGGCAGGCGAAGCATAGGTGGCGGTTGGCGTAGAAAACCTGCGGCTGGCCACCGGCCCGGTAGTCCTTGACCAGCTGAAACTCGAAACGCCCGGCCGCTTCGTTGTAGCTGATCACTTCGAGCACGGCCGATTTTTCCTGGTAGCCGAGGTATAGACGGTCCTTGAGGTAGGGCAATGAATTCGAGGCGGGCTGGGCGTCGACCGCAAGCACGACGCGCGGGAAGGTGAAATAGTCGGGCGCAGCGGCGGTGCGTTGCAGCGAGCGGCCGAGCGGAATCAGGATGCGCTTGGCGGGGGGGAGGGCGCTGCCCGGGTCGGGCGCCAGTTGGGCATCGAGGCGGGCGAGCAGGACGCTGAAGGGAAAGGGTAGTTCGATACTCGTTTGGCCGTTGCGCGCCACGGCAAAAAGCTGGTCGAACAGGGAGCGGCCGATGGCTGGCAAATCGTCGCCGGGCACGGCCGGGTCGATGACCCAGGTCGGCGCCGGTCGGCTGCTTTCAGCCACCGCCCACATCACCGCTCCCGGCCCGCAGGCCATAACGAGCAGGCTGGCCAGCAGGGCGTTGCGCAGGTTCATGGCGGGCTTCCATACCCAGCTGACGGATCACGGTTTGGCGGCGGCGACGGTAGCGATGGGGCGGGACTGGGTGCCTGGCCAGCAGTCTTGCTGCACGGCGCCGGTCTTGATGAATTCCTCCCTGTTCTTGTCGTCCGTCGCTTTGTCGTAGAGCGTGAAATTCAATGCGAAGCCGCGATCCAGATAGGCCCGGCCCAGATAGAGGCCGGGGCGGATCATGCGGATCTCGTCGCGCACCTTGAGGCCGCGGCGGCCGGCCAGGAAGTCCGGGCTTTCCTGGTAGCCGGGGATTTCGTCGGTGAAGAAGTAGTCGATGATGATCGACTCGCGGCGGGCATCGAGCAGGCTCTGCCCACAGTAGAGCTTGGCCGGGAAGAGCAGCCAGGTTTCCTTGCCGGCGTAGTTCATCTTCTTCGGCTCGCCTTCGACCAGCCCAATCTTTCTCAATACCGAGAGGTCTTCGATGCGGTTGCGCAGTACCCGTTCGTCGCGGAAGAAGACCTTGCCGCGCCACAGTGCTTCGCCGACATCCTCGATCACCAGCCCCTTGAGATGCAGCATGCTGCTGGTAAAGCCGCCGACAATTTCACTCAGCCTGAACTTGCCGCTTTCGCCGCGCGGCAGCAGGATGCGGCCATCGAAGGCACCGTCCGGGATCGGGCCGGCGGCGAGGCGGGCGTAAAGCTGGTCGAGCTGTTCCTGATCCAGTTTGGCCAGATAGTCCGGGGTGATCTTGGCCAGTTCGGCCGGGGAAATCGGGTATTTGTAGTCGACCTGGGCGAGATCGAGCTTCGACTGATAATTCTTGTCGTAGGGGGCATAAGCAATGTTTGGTGGCTCCGGCTTGCTGCAGGCGGTGATGGCAAGGGCGGCCAGGGCAGAGAGGGCAATCAGGCAGGTGTGCGGCAGTCTCATGATGTGATCTCCCGGTGCCTTAAAGGGTGGCGAGGAAGGCGGTCAGCGCCTTCTTGTCGGCTTCGGAAAGATCCTCGCCGAAGCGGTGCCCCTCATTTTCGATATCCTGTGTGCAGGTCTCGTAGTTGGCGCTGACGAAATCGCGTTTCTCGCGCAGGATGTCGACGAAGCGGGCTGGCGTCTTGATGATCTCATCGGCCATCGCCTGCAGAGTTGGCAGCAAATCCTTCTTGCCGGCGCCTTCCAGCTTGTCCGGGTGGCGCTTGGCAAGGAAGAGATCGCCGATCAGTTGTTTGTGCTGCAGACCGTTGAGGAAGCCGGCGCTAGTTCCGGCCGGGATTCTGACCTGGCCGAAGTCGCCCAGCGGTTTCTCGGTCAAGCCGTCGAGCGGGCGGATGCCGAGGTCGATGATTAGGTCGGCATTGGTCAGGGTGCGCTTGCTGCCGCGTTCTTTCGGGTGCAGCAATTCATGCATCGAGCGCTTGTAGAGCTCGAAGCGGCCCTCCACGGTCGGGTCGTAGCGCAGGCAGTCGGGCTGGGCGGCGAGCAGCTTGCCGTCGCGGTCGACGTAGCGGGCGCGATGGAAATCATTGTCCGCGTTGGCCGGCTTGCCGCAGATTTCGGGGCCGATGGCGTTGTTGTGCATGAAAGGCGCCGTCGCCCAGACATTGACCAGCGAAATGTTGCGCATGTAGCCGCGACCGCCGTCCTTCAGTTCCGGCCGTTCGGGAATGTCGGCCACCACCTGCTGTTTGCGCAGCGTGTCGGAGGCGTATTCCATGTAAAGGTGGCCGGCCTTGTGGTTGGAGTGCAGGGAACGGCAGCGGAAGGTGCCGACTTCGGTGACTGGCGTCGATTGGTCGTTGCTCAGGAAATCGGCGCGCACCTTGCGCGGGTGGGCGTCGTTGGGGGCGGCGAAGTCGCGGTTCTTGAAGGCGCCGCCGGTGCTTTCCGGAATGCTCGAATGGCAGCGTGCGCAGTTGTCGGCGAAGACCGTCTGGCCGCGGCCAACAGCCCCCTTGCCAAATTCCTTTTCCAGGTCGGCAGCAAGATCAGCCTGCGTATAGGCGCCACTCTTGTTGTTGGCGCGGGCGGCCTGCAGATTGGTTTCGTCCGATTCGGCCGAGGCGAAGAAGTCGAGGATGTTCTGTAAGCGGTCCTCGACCGCCCGGAAATTCGCGCAGTCGCGCCGGCACTGGCCGACGTTGAACGGCGTCTGGCCGAAACCGCGCTGCTCCGGGTCGATCTGGCGCATGTCGGAGAAGTGATTGACCCAGCATTGTTCGGAGCACGAGCCAATATTGAAATAGACGCGCTGGATCGCCTCGTGCGCCCCGGTCGAGTCCTCGCCTCCCTTCAGTATGTGATGGACGCCGGGCAGGGCGACCTTCTGGCCGCCAAGGAAGACGGTGGTCGTGTCGTCGTCGCGCGTGCTCTTTTGCCAGCACTTGCCGCTGCGACCAGGTTCGCACCAGCATTTGTCCTCGTCTTTTTCAGCGCCACAGGTGGTGACCTTGCGCCATTTGTTGATTATCTCGCCCTTGAATACCGGGCGCTGGGCGACATTGATCAGGGCGTTGATGGTGCCGGGGTTGTTGATCTGGTCGTGTGAAATGGCCGAGGTGTCGGTGACGCCGGGTCGGGCGTGGGCGAACATCTGGTATTCGAGCGCGCTCTTCGGCATGCCGGAGCCGAGCAGTTCGGACATCCGCGTGTATTGGTTGCCGATCAGGCCCTTGATGTTTTCCCATTTCGGATGGGCCGGGTCGGCCGGTGGCTTGAGCGGGTCGAAAGCGATGTGGCAGGAGCCGCAGGTGGTGCCGATCAGGAAGGGCGGTTCGACCGAGGCATCGGCCAGCTTGGAAACGCGGCTGTCGGATTCGATGCCGGTGGTCGCTGCCTTGCTTGCGTTAAACCCGGACCAGTTGGCCTTGCCGCCGTTGAGCGCCTGCCACTTGGCGGCGTCGAAGCGCGGGTTGGGGAACTTGCGGATGCCCAGGGCACCGGTCGAGGTGCCGAACTTGAGGTCGCAGGCGGAGTGGCGCTGATCGGCCTTGCCGCCCTGGCTATGCGGGTCATCCGGGTCGAGCGCGGCATCCTTGAGGCCGCAGGCCGGGTCGACGTAACCCGGTTTGCCGACGTATTTGAGCAACACGTCGTCACCCGGGCACCAGTCGAAGCCGTAGGTTTCATCGGCCGATTTGGCCGGACAGTCAGGGGCGCCCGGCTTACAGCAGGCCGGGTCGTTGATGATGCCCCAGGCCCAGAAACGGTCGTCGCGCTGGTCGGCGCGCAGGACGCGGAACCAGTCAACGAGCACGCCGATGCGCTGCTGGAAGGTGTAGGTGTGGAAACGTTCGTTGCCGGCCGTCGCCTTGAACCAGATCAGGCGGCCGACGCACTCGGATTCATTTAGACCCTCACGGGCGCAAGCCTCGTGGTAGGGGGCGTCCTGGTCGACGACAGATACTTCGGGGACCGGTTTGCCGGAGGGCTGCGCAGCGATGGGGGGCGAATTCTCGGCGAAGGCCTCACCGATGCTGTGCTGTTGGTTCTGGAATATCCCGATGCCTGCGGCAAGGGTGACGAATGCCGCAATGGCGGCCAGCAGAGTACGTTTCATACGTTTTCTCCCCATCAACGCCTACGAGTCTCAGGTTGACGTAATTCCACCTACAGACTCGATGACATTTGAGATGACAGGAAGTTCAGGCAAGGATGCAACTTGTTTGCACTGATTCCAAAATTGCTTTTTTTTCGCGTTGACCGCAGCAATCGGCCTTTCTTAGCCGTTTCCCGGGTGAATCATCGCAGCCGGCACGATCCAGCGTTCATAGTCATCCGCCGTCACGTAGGCCAGTGCCAGCGCCGCCTGTTTCAGGCTGCAGTTTTCGCGGCTGGCGTACTTGGCGATTTCGGCCGCCTTGTCGTAGCCGATGTGCGGAGCCAATGCGGTGACCAGCATCAGCGAACGTTCCATCAGCTCGGCGATCCGCTCCCGGTTGGCGCCGATGCCGCGCACGCAATGGCGCTCGAAACTTTCCATGCCGTCGGCCAGCAGGCGGATGCTTTGCAGGAAGTTGTGGGCGAGCAGTGGCTTGAAGACATTCAGTTCGAAATTGCCGGCGGCGCCACCGATGCCGATCGCCACATCGTTGCCCATGACCTGGCAGCAGAGCATGGTCAGCGCCTCGCACTGGGTCGGATTGACCTTGCCAGGCATGATCGAACTGCCCGGCTCGTTTTCCGGGATGCTGATTTCGCCGAGCCCGGAACGCGGGCCGGAGGCCAGCCAGCGGACGTCGTTGGCGATTTTCATCAAGGCCACGGCCAGCGTCTTCAACGCGCCGTGGGCGGCGACCAGGCCGTCGTGGGCGGCCAGTGCGGCGAACTTGTTGCCGGCGCTGGTGAAGGGCAGGCCGCTGCCGGCAGCCAGTTCGGCGGTGACCCGGGTGGCAAATTCCGGATGCGTGTTGAGGCCGGTGCCGACTGCCGTGCCGCCGACCGCTAGCGGGTAAAGCGAGGGCAGGCTGGCGCTGATCACCGCCTCGGCATGCTGCAGTTGGGCGACATAGCCGGAGAATTCCTGACCCAGGGAGAGCGGCGTCGCGTCCTGCAGATGGGTGCGGCCGATCTTGATGATGTCGGCGAATTCGACCGACTTTTCCTCCAGCCGGCTGGCCATTCGGCAAAGGGCGGGCAGTACCCTGTGGGTCAGGCCGATGACGGCGGCGACGTGCATCGCGGTCGGGAAAATGTCGTTGGACGACTGGCCGAGATTGACCTCGTCGTTCGGATGCACCAGGCGCTTGCTGCCGCGCTCGCCGCCGAGCAGTTCCGAGGCGCGATTGGCCAGCACCTCGTTGAGGTTCATGTTGGTCTGCGTGCCGGAACCGGTTTGCCAGACGGCGAGCGGGAATTCGTCGGCATGCCGGCCTTCGGCCACCTCTTCGGCGGCAGTGATGATGGCCTCGGCCTTGGCCGCCGGCAGCAGGCCGAGTTCATGATTGACCCGGGCACAGGCCAGCTTGACCTCGGCCAGCGCCTGAATCATTTCATCCGGCATGCGCTCGCTGGAAATGGCGAAGTGTTCGAGCGAACGCTGGGTCTGGGCGCCCCACAGGCGGTCGGCGGCAACGCTGATCTCGCCGAAGGCATCCTTTTCCTGGCGGGTCATGCTGGCGGCCGCCTAGTGCACGGCGTGCAACTCGACATTCAGTTCGTCGACAACTTCGGCCCAGTCGGCGTCCTGAAGTATCGCTTCGCACAGGAAAGCAGCCTGGGCCGGTGTCCAGAAACTGGCTTCGTGCAACAGCACGTTGCTGGGCAATGGCCGCCAGGTTTCGATGAAGCGGGCAATGGCCGGCGCATCGTCGGGTTTGCCGAGCTGGGCGAAAAGCATGCTCAGGCTATGAACAGGGGTTTCCATGCGCGACTCCTTGGCAGGCCTCAGTGGCGACGGCGTCGCCAGCCGGGCGTAAGGCTTGGAGTCCTGGCCGGCCAGGAAGTTCGGGCCGGCCCGGGCGGGTCAAAACTCCAGACTGGCCCAGTCTTTTTTCTCGGGCAGCGCGACGCGCGGAATGGGGCCGCGCTCGGCGACGATCACCTTGTCCATGACTTCGTAAAGCTGCTGGATCAGTTCCGGGCCGAAGGCCTGTTCGATGACCCGGTACTGGGCTTCGATCAGCGGCCCCAGTTCCGAGACGAGCTGCTCGCTCTTGCGGGTGAGGCGGACGATCACCCGGCGCTGGTCTTCGGGGACGCGGGTGCGGGTGACCAGTCCCATTTCCTCCATCCGCGACAGCACGCCGGTCATGCTCGGGCTGAGGATGTGGCACAGCTCGCAGATTTCCCGTGGCTCCAGTTGCTCCATTTCACTGAGCGTACGCAGGATTCGCCACTGCTGTTCGGTCAGCCCGAAATGGCTGATGATCGGGCGGAAATGGCAGAGCAGCTCTTCGCGGGCTTTCAGGAAGAGTTGGGGCAGGTTTCGGTAGGCTAGCTTGCGGGACATAGGGACGATTCCTCCAGTCAGGTGGGCTGGATGTGCAAATTATGGC
>Ga0316604_10003017_pt1 | contig 12177 bp, 10 predicted proteins | sample OWC_soil_day20_C_FD_207650 | JGI IMG/M metagenome (GOLD analysis project Ga0316604, IMG submission 207650) | Wetland soil microbial communities from Old Woman Creek delta, Ohio, United States - OWC_soil_day20_CT | ecosystem: Environmental > Terrestrial > Soil > Wetlands | place: USA: Ohio... | reverse complement strand
ACGCCGGCCGACGCCGAGCTGCTGCCGCGGCTCGCGGCCAGGCTCCGGCGGGTGGACGGCGATTATCGCGACGATGCCACCTTCGCGGCGCTGCGCGCCGCGCTCGACGGCGCCGCCCACCCTTGCCACTACCTCGCGATTCCCCCGAGCCTGTTCGCCGCCGTCGCGACCAAGCTCGGCGCCTCGGGCTGTGCCACGGGCGCGCGCGTGGTCGTCGAGAAGCCCCTCGGCCGCGACCTGTCGAGTGCGCAGACCATCAACCGCGCGCTGCAGCAGGTGTTCGACGAGAGTTCGATCTACCGGATCGACCATTTTCTCGGCAAGGAGCCGGTGCAGAACCTGCTCTATTTCCGCTTCGCGAACTCGATCATCGAGCCGATCTGGAATCGGACCCACGTCGAGAGCGTGCAGATCACGATGGCCGAGAAATTCGGCGTCGAGGGGCGCGGCCGGCTCTACGAGGAGCTCGGCGCGGTCCGCGACGTCGTGCAGAACCACCTGCTCGAGGTGCTGGCCATCCTCGCGATGGAGCCGCCGGTCGGCGCCGGATCGGAGGCAATGCGCGACGAGAAGACCAAGATCCTGCGGGCGGTGCTGCACCCCGAACGGCGCGGCATCGTGCGCGGCCAGTACGCCGGCTATCGCGACGAAGACGGCGTGCAGGCCGGTTCCGACGTCGAGACCTACGCGGCGCTGCGCTTCGACATCGATTCGTGGCGCTGGGCCGGCGTGCCGTTCTTCGTGCGCACCGGCAAGCGCCTGCCGGTCACCGCCACCGAGGTGATGGCGACGTTCCGCCGGCCGCCCCAGAGGCTGTTCGACGAGCCGCTGCCCGCGCGGGCGAACTACCTGAGATTCCGGCTCGGGCCCGACCGCGTCGCGATCGCGCTGGGCACGCGCGTCAAGTCGCCGGGGGAGGCGATGGCCGGCCGGGAGATCGAGCTCTACGCCTGCAACTCGCACGCCGACGAAATGACGCCGTACGAACGTTTGCTCGGCGACGCGATGCGTGGCGACACGACGCTGTTCGCGCGGCAGGACTCGGTCGAGGTGGCCTGGGACATCGTCGATCGGCTGCTCGCGAGCGGACCCCAGGCCGAACCTTACGCGGCCGGCAGTTGGGGCCCTGCGGCCGCCGGGCGCATGGTGGAGCGATACGGCGGCTGGTACGACCCGCCGGCCGACGGAGGTGACTTGTGCGGTTGAGGTCTGCCGAAGACGCGCAAGGCGCCGCGCGCCTCGCCGCCGCCGCAGTTGCCGACGTTTGCCGCCGTGCCGTCGCGGAACGCGGCCGGGCGGTCATCGCATTGAGCGGCGGGGAGACCCCGTGGCTGATGCTGCGCGAGTTGCGCGAGTACGAGCTGCCGTGGAACCGGATCTATGTCGGCCAGGTGGACGAGCGGATCGCGCCCGCCGGCGACGCGCGGCGCAACCGGACGAAGCTCGACGAGATCATGGTGCGCCACGGCCCGCTGCCCGCGCCCCGCCTGCTGGCGATGCCGGTCGAGGGCGGCGACCTCGCCGCGTCAGCGGTCACCTATCAGCGACTGCTCGAGCATTATGCCGGCACCCCCGCGCAGCTCGACCTGGTCCAGCTCGGGCTCGGCGCGGATGGCCACACGGCCTCGCTGGTCCCCGGCGACCCGGTGCTCGGCATCCGGGACCGTGACGTCGCGCTCACCGGCGAGTACCAGGGCCTGCGCCGCATGACGCTGACGTATCCGGCGCTGTCCCGCGCCCGCGCCCGCCTCTGGCTGGTGACGGGCGCGGCGAAGCACGACGCGTTGCGCGACCTGCTGGCGGCCCTGGGCGATTCACCCGCCATCAGCGTCGCCCGCGATGACACGATCGTGATCGCGGACGCCGCGGCCCTCGTCCGCCCGTAGGTCAGCTCCTGGAGTTGTCGCGCGTGACCGCGTGACCACCGAACGACTGTCGCAGCCGGGCCAGCACCCGGTTCGAAAAATCGTCGTGGCCCTGGCTCGCGAAACGCTCCATCAACGCGAGCGTCATCACCGGCGTCGGCACCCCGAGTTCGACGGACTCGATCGCCGTCCAGCGGCCTTCACCCGAATCCGCGACCACGGGCGCGATCGACTCCAGCCGGTCGTCCTCCGCGAGGATCTCGGCGGTGAGGTCGAGGAGCCAGGAACGGATGACCGTGCCGTGCCGCCACGATTCGGCAATTTTCGCGACGTCGAGCTGCAGATCGGTCTTGGCGCGCAGCAGCGACAGGCCCTCGGCGTACGCCTGCATCAGCCCGTACTCAATACCGTTGTGCACCATCTTGGCGAAGTGTCCGGCACCGCTCGGGCCGCAGTGCAGCCAGCCCCGGTCCGCGGTCGGCGCCAGTACCCGCAGGAAGGGCTCGACGCGCTGTACCGCACCCGGCAGGCCGCCGACCATCAGGCCGTAGCCGTTGACGAGTCCCCAGACTCCGCCGGACACGCCGGCATCGACGAGGTGCAGGCCGAGTGCCGCGAGTTCCTGCGCCCGCCGCATGCTGTCGCGGTAGTAAGCGTTCGCGCCGTCGACGATCACGTCGCCCGTCGCGAGCAGGCCACGCAGCTCGACAATCGTTGCCTCGGTCGGCGCGCCGGCGGGCAGCATCGACCAGACGACGCGCGGAGCAGGCAGCGCGGCGACGAGATCAGCGAGCGTCTGGACCGTGTTCACCCGCTCTTCGCCGGCGAGGCCTGCACGCGCGCCTGCGGCACGGTCCCAGGCCACGACGCCGAGGCCGGCGCGCGCGATCCGCCGCGCCATGTTCCCGCCCATGCGGCCGAGCCCGATCATGCCGATTTTCTGTTCCATCGCCGCTCCCCTGACGATCTCACGCCGTATGGCCGGATAGTCGCCCGAGCGTCGTGCAGGCACAAGGGGCGCTGCCTGCGACGAAGCGCGCGGTGCGAGCGACGAAGCGCAGAACGATCCCGCGCGGCCGCGCATCTGAATTGAGGCGTGGAGCATAGACACGCGCATTCACGGACAGGAGACGCGAGATGAAGACCAATGCCATGAACCTCGATCGCCAGGTCCTGCGGAAGCTGTTGCTCGGAGTCGTCGGGGTCACGTTCGCGCTCGGCGCGCAGGCGGGCGAACCTGCAAAAGCCGACCGCTTGATCCGCAGCGTCGTCGTCGACTACTCGGATCTCGACCTCGGCGAAGCGAAGGACGCCCAGGTGATGTACGCGAGGTTGACTGCGGCAGCCAGTACCGCCTGTGGCAACGAATCAACGGCCCGCGACCTGCGTCGAGCCGCAGATTTCAGGGCGTGCAGGGAGCGGGCTCTGAACGACGCTGTCGTCGGGGTGGACAGCGCACGCCTGCAGGCACTGCACGCCGCCCGCCAGCAGCGCACCCGGGCAGGTTGAACCGCCGCTGGCACGGCTAGCGCAGGTCGTTGATCCAGAGCAGGATTTCGGGGGTGCGGGGCGGCTGCGTGAAGCCGCGCCGCGCCCCTGAGATCCACGTATTTTCCGCGGCCGCCCGACGCGCTATCACTAGCGGCGCGAAGGCCCGGTGTTCGGGCCTGCCGAGGGCTCCCGATGACCACCAGCGAGCGGAAGTGGGTATACGCATTCGAGAACGGCGACGGCCGTAACAAGATGCTGCTTGGCGGCAAGGGCGCCAATCTCTGCGAGATGACGCGGATCGGACTCAACGTGCCGCCCGGTTTCGTGATCACGACCGAGGCCTGCCTCGCCTACCTCGACGACTCGCAGCGCCGGCTGCCAGAGGGCGCGATGGACGAGGTCCGCGCCCACATGCGCGCGCTCGAGCAACGCACCGGCAAGCGCTTCGGCGGCAGCGACGATCCGCTGCTCGTTTCGGTGCGCTCGGGATCGGCGATGTCGATGCCGGGCATGATGGACACGATCCTCAACCTCGGCCTCAACGAGACCACGCTCGCCGCGCTGATCCGCCGCACAGGCAACGAGCGGTTCGGCTACGACGCCTGGCGCCGGTTCATCCAGCTGTTCGGCAAGGTGGCCCTCGGCGTGCCCGACTCTGCGTTCGACGAGCAGTTCGAGGCGGTCAAGACCCGCGTCGGCGTCAAGCAGGACGTCATGCTCGGCCCGGACGAGCTGCGCGACATCGGCGAGCGGTTCCTGCGCGTCGTGCAGCAGCACACCGGCCGGCCGTTCCCGGCCGACCCGTACGAGCAGCTCGAGATCGCGATCAAGGCTGTCTTCAACTCGTGGATGGGCAAGCGGGCGATCGACTACCGGCGGGAGTTCAAGATCACGCCGGCCATGGCGAACGGCACCGCAGTCAACGTCGTGACCATGGTGTTCGGCAACATGGGCAACGACAGCGCGACGGGCGTCGGCTTCACGCGCAACCCGGCCACTGGCGAGAACCAGCTGTACGGCGAGTACCTGACCAACGCGCAGGGCGAGGACGTCGTGGCGGGCATCCGCACGCCGAAGCCGATCGCCGACCTCGCCGTCGAGATGCCCGCGATCTACACGCAGCTGGTCGACTTGCGCAACCGCCTCGAGCGGCACTACCGCGAGGTGCAGGACTTCGAGTTCACGATCGAGCGCGGCACGCTGTATTGCCTGCAGACGCGCAACGGCAAGATGAATGCCGCTTCGATGGTGCGCACGTCGGTCGAGATGCACGAGGAAGGCATCCTGTCGCGCGAGGAGGCGATCCTGCGGGTCAACCCGGCGCACCTCGAGCAGATGCTGTTCCCGCGACTCGATCCGCAGCACAAGGGCCAGCCACTGGCGACGGGCCTGCCCGCCTCGCCTGGCGCGGCGAGCGGCCAGGCCGTGTTCGACGCCGATCGCGCCGAGACGCTTGGCAAGCAGGGCCACAAGGTGATCCTCGTCCGCGAGGAGACCAAGCCCGAGGACATCCACGGCTTCTTCGCCTCGCAGGGCATCCTGACGAGTCGCGGCGGCAAGACCTCGCACGCGGCCGTGGTCGCGCGCGGCATGGGCAAGCCCTGCGTCGCGGGCGCCGAGGGCATCCACGTCGACGTGTCCGCGCGACTCGCGTTCGTCGGCGATCAGGTGATCAAGGAAGGCGACGTCATCACGATCGACGGCAGCAACGGCCGCGTGTTCCGCGGCGAGGTGCCCACGGTCGAGGCGGACTTCTCACCGTCGCTGGTCAAGCTGCTCGGCTGGGCGGACGCGCATGCACGGCTCGGGGTACGCGCCAATGCCGACACACCCGACGATGCGGCCCGCGCGATCCGCTACGGCGCGAAGGGCATCGGCCTGTGCCGCACCGAGCGCATGTTCAACGCGGGCGACCGGCTGCCGATCGTCGTCGACATGATCGTCGCCGACACGCCGGAGCAGCGACGCGCGGCGCTCGACCGGCTGCTGCCAATCCAGCGCGCGGACTTCGCCGGGCTGTTCAAGGCGATGGCACCGCACCCGGTGACGATCCGGCTGCTCGACCCGCCGATCCACGAATTCCTGCCGACCGAGCGCCAGCTCGAGGACGACGTCGCGAAATTGAACGAGCTGCGCGGTGCGGCACGCGGCATGGAGGTGCTGACCGAGGCGGCGCGTTCGATCTCCGACGGCAAGCTGCCCGCGACGCTGCGCGACCTCGCCGAGACGCGGCTGATCGACAGCGTGATCGCGCGCAAGGAAGCGATCCTGCGCAAGGCGCGCGCGCTGCGCGAGGTGAACCCGATGCTCGGCCATCGCGGCGTGCGCCTCGGCATCACTTACCCCGAGATCTACACGATGCAGATCCGGGCCGTGCTGGAGGCGGCGGCGAACTGCATCCGCTCGGGAATCGAAGTGCATCCCGAGATCATGGTGCCGCAGGTCTGCACCGCGCAGGAATTGAACCTGGTGCGCGATTACATGGCGGCGGTGCAACGCGAGGTCGAGGTCACCTACGGCGTGCCGGTGCCGTGCAAGTTCGGCACGATGGTCGAGGTGGTGCGCGCCTGCATGCGCGCCGAGAACCTGGCCGAAGTGGCCGAGTTCTTCTCGTTCGGCACCAACGACCTGACGCAGGCGACGTTCTCGTTCTCGCGCGAGGACGCCGAGAACAAGTTCCTGCCGATGTACAACGAGCGCGGCATCCTCCAGGACAATCCGTTCGAGGTGCTCGACGTCAAGGGCGTGGGGCGCCTGATGGCGCTCGCCGTGGACTGGGGCCGCGCGAGCCGGCCCGGCCTCAAGGTCGGGATCTGCGGCGAGCACGGCGGCCACCCGGCCTCGATCCGCTTCTGCGACTCGATCGGGCTCGACTACGTGTCGTGCTCGGCGCCGCGGGTGCCGATCGCGCGGCTGGCGGCGGCGCATGCGGCGATCACGGGGGCGGTGGGGCTGGACAAGGCGGCCTGAGGGCGCCGGGTCGGCCGATCAGCCGGTCACGTCCGCCACCGGGAACGTCATCCGGAACGACTCCACCTTGAGCGCAGCCAGGACCGCCGCGCCCGCGAGGTCGGGAAACAGCGCGGCATTGAAACGCCAGGACAGCAAGCGGCCCGGCCGGACCCGGCCGCCCGCGGACGGCGCGTAATAGTACGTGCGGCCCCGGAAATTCTGCGCCAGCGTACGCAGCCTTGCAGGCAACAGCCCGCCTGGCACCGGTAACGACGGCGCGTAGCGCAGCGTGGCGAGCCGCAACTCGCACAACTCCCGGCCCTCGCTGACGACACGCACCCGGTCCTCGCGGCCGCCTTCGAGGCCCTGCTCCACGTCGAAATCGGCGCGATCCTTGGGGATGCCCCAGTTGTCGCGCCCGTTGGCGACGCTGTCCCAGGTGGACACCACGATGCGGCTGATCGTCAGGTGACGCCGACCGTCGCCGAACGGGAACGCGCCCGGAATGAACAGCAGCTCGCGGTACGGGCCGCACTCCGACTCCGCATAGTCGACGTACATCAGGTACGAGGCGACGCCGCGGCCCCGGCCCGCAAGGCCCGGAGGCAGGAACGCGTCACGAGCAGGCGCGCCCGGCGGCAGCTTGAGCGCGATGATCCAGGCCGAGCCGCGCAGGTTCCAGGGCGCGGGGTGCCTCGGTACGTCCGGCAGCATCGAGTCGGTTTGCAGCATCAGAGCAACGCCGGCGTCGTCGCAATCGCGAGCTGCGCCCCGTAATACAGGGGCAGACCCCAGGCGCGGTTGACGAATTCGTGGCGCACGAAGCGATCGCGCGCGACCGACACGTCCGAGGCCGTGAACGCGAGCGCTCCGACTGCGACCGCCCACGGTCCGCCCGCTGCCGTGACGCCGCAGGCCAGCGCCGACATCAGGCCGATCACGAGCATGTAGACCCGCACGGGCCAGACCATCCCGGCGGGCAGCGCGGGACCGACCCAACGCAGCACGGCGCCGACGACGACCGCGAGCAGCACGGTTCCGGCGACGAGCCCGAGCGGATCGAGCGGTCGCGTCAGGAACGCTGCCGAATACGCCACGTGGCCCGCGAGGAATGCAAAGACGCCCGACCGGAACACGGCCGGCCGCTCGAGCGGGATCAGCAACACGTCGCCCACGAGGCACAGCACGAGGCCGAGCAGCACGAGCTGCCCGAAGCCGGAATCGAGCGCGCCGGCCGCGAGCCCGGCCCAGATGAACGCGAGCGACGCGACGGGCTTCGCGAGCCACAGGCCGGCCCGCGAGCGCCGGTATTCGGCCACCAGCAGGCCGGCGACGGCCACCGCGCACAGGATGTACGGACCCAGGTGTTGCACGAATCCCTCGCTTGCTCCGCGACTCACCGCGCGCGCCGCAGCATGCCGCAGCCGCACCGATTGCGCTATCTGCGGGTACCGCGCCGGCAGCGCCGGAGGTTACAGTCGGCCGGCATGCCTCACGTCGACTCGTATTACGCGGCCACGGCGCACCCGGCTCCCACGCACCCGCAGTTGCGGGGCGCGGCCGAGTTCGACGTCTGCGTCGTCGGCGCGGGCATCGCCGGCTGCGCGACCGCACTCGAGCTCGCCGAGCGCGGTTATCGGGTCGCGCTGCTGGAAGCAGAGCGCGTCGGCTGGGGCGCCTCGGGACGCAGCGGCGGCCAGGCGATCTTTGGCTACGGCACGAGCCAGGCGAGCCTGGCGGCCCAGGTGGGCCCCGAGGTCGCGCGCCGGATGTGGGACGTCTCGATCGACGCACTCGACTGGGTCCGCGAACGCGTCGCCCGGCACGCGATCGACTGCGACCTGAACTGGGGGCACCTGCATGCGGCGACGAAGCCGCGCCAGCGTGACGAACTGCTCGAACTCCAGCGCGAACTGGCGGAGGTCTACGGCTACCGATCGCCGCGATTCCTCGAGCGTCCCGACGTCGAAGGGCTGCTGGCGACGAAGCGCTACTGCGCCGGCCTGTTCGATCCTCGCAGCGGGCACCTGCACCCGCTCAATTACACGCTGGGCCTGGCGCGCGCGGCCGTCGCTGCGGGCGTCACGATCTTCGAATCCTCGCCGGCGACCCGGATCGAACGCGGCGATCCCGCGCGAGTCGTCACGCCGCACGGCACGCTGACCGCGCGCTTCATGGTCCTCACGCGCGGCGGCTACGTTGCCGGCCTGCGTGCCGGCTCCGAATGGCGCGTGATGCCGGTCGGCACCTACGTCGTCGCGACCGAACAGCTGGGCGTTGAGCGAATCACCGCGTTGATCCGCGAAAACGTCGCCGTCGCCGACACGAATTTCGTGCTCGACTACTTCCGCCGCTCCGCCGATCACCGGCTGCTGTTCGGCGGCCGGGTCAGCTATTCGGGGATCGATACGCGCGACACCGGCCAGGCCACGCGCGCGCGGATGCTGCAGGTCTTTCCACAGCTCGAGGAGACCCGTCTCGAGTACGTCTGGGGCGGCTACGTGGACATCACGATGAACCGCGCGCCGGATTTCGGCCGCATCGGCGGCAACGTCTACTACCTGCAGGGGTTCTCGGGGCACGGCATCGCGATGGCGGGCATGGCGGGCCGCCTCGCGGCAGAGGCCATCGCCGGCCAGACGGAGCGCTTCGACCTCTACGGGCGATTGCACCACCGGGTCTTCCCGGGTGGTCGCTGGCTGCGCACACCGGCCCTGGTCCTCGGCATGCTCTGGTACCGGCTGCGCGACCTGCTCTGAGCCCGGGGCGCGTTCCCGCCCGCGCCGAAATCCTCTACAGTCCGCGCCGATCAGCGCCCTCGCTTGGAGCGCAGGTAGATCACGTAGACGACCAGCACGACGATGGCGAGCAGCAGGATCTTGATCATGTTCTTGGATGCCCCGGGTTGCGGCCCATCTTACCCGTGCCGAACGGCGAGTCGCTGATCGCGTTTCGCGCCGGCCCCGGCGCGATCGAGCACGTGCGCGAGCACGGCATCGAGCCGGCCGACATCGCCTGCATCCCGGCGGCGGCTGGCGGGCCCAAGGGCCTGGCGCTGATCCCGCTCGACAAGCTGCTGTTCCGCGAGTGGCTGCAGGCGGCGCCGGTGACCATCGAACTGATCGGCGCCTCGATCGGCGCGTGGCGGATGGCCGCACTCGCGCAACGAGACCCGCTGGCCGCGCTGGATCGACTGCAGCACGCCTACGTCCGCGACCAGTGCTACACGGAAAAGCCCCAGCCGCGCGAAGTGGCGGCCACCTGCAGGCGTATTGCACGGGCCGTGCTCGGCGGTCGGCCGCTCGAAGTCCGCGAACGGGTCTCGCTGACGATCGTCACGGCGCGCGCAAGGGGCCCGCTCGCCGATGCCGAGTCGAAGGCGGCGTTCGCACGGGCGGTGCTGAGCAACGCCGTGTCTCGGGAGCGACTCGCGGGCCATCTCGAGCGCGTGCTGTTCACGGCCGGCCCGCCGGGATTCATGACTGAACCCTTTGACGCTTTCGGCCTGCAACGGATCCCTCTCGACGCGCGCAACGTCGAGGACGCGCTGCTGGCGTCGGGCACGATTCCGCTGGTCTGCGAGCCCGTGCGCGACATCGCCGGCGCCCCGCCCGGCAACTTCTGGGACGGCGCGCTCGTCGACTACCACCTGATGCTGCCCTACCCGCGCCTGACCCGGGCTGACAGTCGCCGCCGGATCGTCTTCTACCCGCACTTCAACGACTACGTGACGCCGGGCTGGCTGGACAAGCACCTGCCCTGGCGCCGCGCGCCGCGCGGCCACCCGTGGCTCGACGACATGCTGCTGGTCACGCCCTCGCCTGCCATGCTGGCCCGGCTGCCGAACGGCAAGCTGCCCGACCGGCAGGATTTCTATCGCTACGGGCAGGACCACGCTGCGCGGATCCGGGACTGGGAGCGCGCCATCGGCGAGTGCGAGCGATTCGCCGAGGCCGTGCTGCGCTGGCTCGAGCACCCCGACCCGGACCTGTTGCGTCCAATCTGACCCGGTATGATTCGCCGATGCCTATCCCCGCGCCCCGCAGCGTCGAGTTGATTCGCCACCCCGCCTCGCCCACCTCGGGCGTGGTCCGCCGGATCGACGTCGAGATCTCGACCACCGCCGAAGGCGCACTGCGGTTGCGCTATTTCGTCGATGGCGATATCCGCCGGATCCTCGTGCCGCCGCCGGCGCCCTCGCAGCCGGCAGACGGACTCTGGCAGCACACCTGCTTCGAAGCCTTCATTGCGGGGCAAGAGTCGTCCGCCTACTGCGAGTTCAATTTCTCGCCGTCGACGCAATGGGCGTTCTACGGCTTCACCGGCTACCGCGAAGGCATGGCACCGCTGGCGCACGCCACGCCGCCCACCGTGGCCATCAGCGTCACGGACGACCGGATCGCGCTCGAGGCGATCGTGCCGCGCGAGACGCTGCTCGCGTTGCCGGGCGACGCGATGCTGCGACTTGGGCTTGCCGCCGTCATCGAGCGCAGCGACGGCGGTGTCTCGCACTGGGCGCTCGCGCATCCTGCCGAACGGCCGGACTTCCACGACCCGGCAGGCTTCGTGCTCGAGATCGACCGCAGCCTGCCATGGTGAGCTTCGGCATCGATCGGCTGCTCGCGGAGCCGGAGCTGCGCCGGCCGCTGGCCGGACGCCGCGTCGCGCTGCTGGCACATCCGGCCTCGGTGACGGCAGGCCTCGAGCATTCGCTCGACGCGCTGGCGACCGTGGGCGACCTGCGAGTTACGGCTGCATTCGGCCCGCAGCACGGCCTGCGCGGCGACAAGCAGGACAACATGGTCGAGTCGCCGGATTTCCAGGATCCGGCGCACGGCGTGCCGGTATTCAGCCTCTACGGCGAAGTTCGCCGGCCGACGGCAGCGATGCTCGACACGTTCGACGTGCTGCTCGTGGACTTGCAGGATCTCGGTTGCCGGATCTACACGTTCATCACCACGCTGCGCTACGTGCTCGAAGCGGCGGCCCGGCATGGCAAGGCGGTCTGGGTGCTCGATCGCCCGAACCCGGTCGGCCGCCCGGTCGAGGGCTTGAGCCTGCGGGCCGGGTGGGAGAGTTTCGTCGGCGCCGGTCCGATGCCGATGCGACACGGCCTCACGCTCGGCGAGCTGGGCCACTGGTTCGTCCGCACGCTGCGACTCGACGTCGACTATCGCGTGATCGAGATGCGCGGCTGGCAACCGGAGGCGGCACCGGGTCACGGTTGGCCGCTCGGCGAGCGGACCTGGATCAATCCGAGCCCGAACGCGCCGAACCTGTGGATGGCGCGCTGCTACCCCGGCACCGTGATGCTCGAAGGCACGACGCTGTCCGAAGGCCGCGGCACGACGAGACCGCTCGAACTGTTCGGCGCACCCGACCTCGACAGCGGCGCGTTGCTCACCGAGATGCGACGACTCGCCCCGCAGTGGCTGCGTGGCTGCCGGCTGCGGCCGTGCTGGTTCGAGCCGACGTTCCACAAGCACGTCGGTCGTCTCTGCGCGGGGCTGCAGGTGCACGTCGAGGACGCGTCGTATGACCACGAGGCTTTCCAGCCCTGGCGGCTGCAGGCGCTTGCGTTCAAGGCACTGCGACGGTTGCGCTCCGAATTCGAGCTGTGGCGGGACTTCCCGTACGAATACGAGCACGGCCGTCTGGCGATCGACCTGATCAACGGCAGCGAGCGGCTGCGCGAATGGGTGGACGACCCGGCGGCCGCACCGGCGGACCTCGATGCGATCACGTCACCCGACGAGCGTGCCTGGCGCGAGGAGCGCGAGGGCCTGCTGCTCTACCGCTGAGTGCGCTTCAGCGGCGCGCCGCGCGCTTGTCGCGCAGCGTCACGAACTCCTCGGCCGCGGTCGGATGG
>Ga0316604_10003016_pt1 | contig 12177 bp, 10 predicted proteins | sample OWC_soil_day20_C_FD_207650 | JGI IMG/M metagenome (GOLD analysis project Ga0316604, IMG submission 207650) | Wetland soil microbial communities from Old Woman Creek delta, Ohio, United States - OWC_soil_day20_CT | ecosystem: Environmental > Terrestrial > Soil > Wetlands | place: USA: Ohio... | reverse complement strand
TGCGGTTCCAACGACGACGACCAGAATCATGATCGCTATCATGAGCATGATCTTATTGCCCATGAACGGTTTCAGGATGGCAATGACGTCATTGGGTATCTCGGCAATCGTGATCAGCCATGCCGACACCAGTGACGCCGCTACGAGGAACATAACGACTGCCGCTGATTTTCCGGCGCCCGTGACGATGCCATAGATCTGCGACCACTTCAGTTCTTTGTAGATGAACATAGAGACAAATAGCGCATAGACCGCACAGACCACGCCAGCTTCAGTCGGGGTGAATATACCGAACTTAAGCCCGAAGACGATAATGGCTGGCATTACGAGAGCCCATGCGCCGTCCTGGATCGCTTTCATGATTTCTTTTAACGATGCGCGAGGCGAGACCTCGACAGATTCTCCACGCGCAATCCACCACCACGCAGCCGTTAAGCCGAAGGCGATCATCATTCCCGGCACAATTGCGGCCATGAACAATTTGGTGATTGACAGGCTCGCAGTCACGCCGAAGATGATCAGAAGTTGGGAAGGCGGAACCATCGGGCCGATGATACTGCCTGAGGCGATCAGGCTGGCCGACTTCACCGGGTCATAGCCCGACTTGACCATCATTGGGAAGAGTAGAGCGGACATGGCCGCCGCGTCGGCTGCCGCAGACCCCGACAGTGAAGCGAGAATACAGGAAGCAACGATGGTGACGTAGCCGAGCCCGCCACGAATATGACCAGCCAGGGTAACTGCAACCCGAATGATGCGCCGTGACAAGCCCCCAGCGTTCATCACGTGCCCGGCAAGCATGAAGAATGGAACGGCCATCAATGGGAAGCTGTCGGCGCCGTGGATCATGTTCTGTGCAACGATATTTGCGTCAAACATGCTCAAATGAAACATCAAAGCCACGCCGCACGCGACTAGTGCCATGGCGATTGGCATGCCAAGCGCCATCGCTCCAAGCAGTGCGGAAATGAAGATTAATACAGTCATGTTTTTCCCCTAGATTTTCGTGCCGCCAACCGACGATTTTGACTTCTTGAGTTCTTGCTCCATTTCCTGCTGGAGTTCCTCGAGTTTGTCGTCGTCAAGTTCTTCCTCGGACTCCCTGATCTGGATGAGTTCGCCATCCTTGAGCTTGCCGCTTAGCATTTCGTACAGGTTGTAGGAAAGAATGATGAAGGTCAGCACCGAAAAAAACAGGCCACTACCGTAGAACCAACCCGTGGAAAGCTTTGTTCCTGCGGCTACCACGTTAAGATTGACCATCGTCTGGTCCCAACTGCCAGACATGAACATCAAGGCACAACCCAGCATGATCAAATGGCTCAGCACGAAACAGACTTTTTTTCCAAACACAGGGAGTTTCGCCACGAGCGTATCCATCCCCAAGTGGGTATGTTCACGCATAGCAATGACAGCGCCGATGAAGGTGAGCCAGACGAAAGCCCAGCGCGACAATTCTTCTGAAACTGTAATCCCAGAGTTGAAGCCGTAACGCAACACGACGTTGCCGAAAACCATGATGACCATCGTTGCGAGGCATGCGAAAACGGCAAAGTTAAGAATTCGAAAAAACGAATCAACTATTCGGGCCATGATGTTCCATCTTTCTTATAGACATAAGTCACCGTAAGTATCGGCACATGCAGCAATGCATGCCTAGATATACACGCCGCCATTGACATCAAGAATCTCGCCGGTCACCCAATCCGCTTCGTCGCTACTCAGATATAGCGCTGCGTTGGCGACGTCGTCCGGCCTACCAAGACGGCCGATACAGGCGGTGCTGATCAGTACCTTAAGATTCTCGGGGGGCATTGATTCCGTCATGCGACCGGCTAGCGGGCCAGGACAAATGCTGTTGACGGTGATGTTATTGGCGCCCAACTCCTTGGCGAGGCACATGGTCAGACCATTCAATCCAGCCTTTGAGGCTGCGTAATTGACGCCGACTGCACGGCCCGTACGCCCGCCAACCGACGATATCATGACGATGCGGCCGGAACCCCGCTGCTTAAGCAAGGGAACGGCGGCCTTGCAGGCGATGAAGCTCCCGGTCAGGTTGACATCAACGACCCACTGCCAGTCCGCCAACGACATCTCCTCGATCGGAAGATGCTTGATAACGCCCGCGCAGGGAACAAGAATATCGAGCCCCCCATACTGATTCACCGCCACATTGACCGCACGCTCCTGATCCTCAAGCGAGCATACGTCGCCGGTGACCGTGCGGAGCGCGTCGCCAGCGTTGATTCTTGTGGCTGCGGCACGCAGTAGGTCTTCGTTCAAATCGAACAAGACGACTTTTGCGCCGTTCTCAATGAATTTTGTGGCAATCGAGACGGCGACATCACCGCCGCCGCCCGTCACGAGCGCTACTTTATTTATTAGTCTCATGGACAAACACTCCCTAAATGAAAAAACGGAAATCGTTTCTCAGCTCTGGAAAACACGCACGAGTTTGCGGATGCGTGCGAGCCACCGTGTTCAAAGTTGATGCGATGCGAGATAGGTTTTGGCCTGCTCGATGCAACGATGCACATGCTCGGAGGAACCAATGACCTTGGTTCGTTTGATATGGGGGATTTCGATGCCGCAGACGACAGCGGAAGGCATGTTGCGAACGATGCCGGCAATGTCGATCCCGCCTTCGCCGACATACATGCGTTCGTCACGTCCTGTGTGGATCAGTCCGTCGACGGTATCCGGCAATTCGGCGGGCGCGTCGCACAAATGCAAGGCCGTCAATCGTTGCGGAGGCACTGCCGCCAGTTCTTCAAGGGAGCAGCGTGAGCGGCTGAAATGAAGCGTGTCTACAACAATGCCCGCGTTTTCGCAGCCTGACATATTGATCAAATCAAGCGCTTCACTGACATTCGTTATTTTCGCCCAGGTAACGAATTCAAGATTGACTCGTAAGCCAAACGTCTTGGCGTGTTCGCAAAGCTCGGCGAAGGTCTCAATGTTAAACGCCCGGTCTGCCGACCAGACATTGCTCAGAACCGCCTTGGCGCCCAGTTCGGCAGCTACTTCCATTTCTGGAAGGTATTTTTTGAGATTGACGGCATCATGGATACGCGCATTCTCGATATCGAGCACTTTTACGCCCGTTTCCTGCATCGCCCTCTTTGTATCGTTCAGCAAGGTCTTGTTGAACGCCAGTCCGAAGTTCAACTCGTTCGGCAAGCCCATGGCAATCGTTCGCAGGCTGACAAAATCGAAACCAGCCCGCGCCGCCTGGTAAATCATCTCGGGCGGACTGCTCGCTGCCGACGTGAGATAAACCAGTGAAAATTTACGTTCCATTGTTTGTCCCTCTATTTAGTGATTACTGCACCCGTGTGGTCAAAGCGCCCCGGGGGTGACATAGGTTCCCCGGGAGGGTGCATCACTTTTTCGGCGATTATTTGCCGCCCCGAGCCTTGGCAATAGCAGCCGTGAACTCTTGGTACAGATCGTCGCCGACATCCTTCACGTACGTGTCGGCGACCGGCTTGACCTTCTGGCGCAAAAGCGTGACTTCCTGAGCCGACAATTCATCTACGACCAAGCCTTCCTTCTTCATGCGCTCAATCGCTTTCATGTTTTCTTCGCGGGAGATGGCACGTTGATAGACAGAGGCTTCCTGTGCGGCTTCGTGTAAGATCTTCTGTTCATCGGGGGTGAATTTGTCCCAAGATTTCTTGCTAATCAGCAGGGCCATTGGGTTGTAGGTGTGCTGCGTCAGCGTCATGTATTTCTGAACTTCATTCAGTTTTGACGCCTCGATCGTGCGTGCTGGATTTTCCTGGCCGTCGATCACTTTTTGTTCCAGGGCGGTAAAGACCTCTGGAAATGGCATTGGCGTCGCGGTCGCGCCAAGCGTGTTAAACATGTCGATATAGATCGGGTTCTGCAAAACACGGATTTTGAGCCCCTTTATGTCGTCGACCTTGGTAACGCGCCGTTTGCTGTTGGTGAGGTTACGGAAACCATTGTCGAAATATCCAAGTCCGACCAGACCTTGTGCGGGCAATTTATCCAGCATTTTTTTCCCGACTGGACCGTCCATGATGGCGTCCGCTTCTTTGGAGCTACCGAACAAGAAGGGGAAGTCGAAAATAATGAATGACTTTTCGATATTGTTGAGCATGCCGGCGTTAAGCGAGGTCATGTCGAGGGTGCCGGTGCGCAATGCGCTGACCGACTGGAGGTCCCCGCCAAGAACGCCGGCAGCAAACAGCTTGACTACAATTTTTCCTTTGCTTTTATTGCTAACCAGATCGGCGAATTTTTGCGACCCGAGCCCCTGCGGGTGATCGAGTTGGTTATTGAAACCGTAGCGAAGCACCTTCTCCTGAGCAACCGCGAAGGTTCCCGTTGCGATCAGTGCTGCCGAGACCATCCCCATTGCAATTCGTTTGATTGTCGTATTCACGGACATCTCCATTGGTGAGTGGGTATTCATAAGGCACCTAGAACATCTGCCGCACTAGTGCCTCAGTTGATTAAACGCCGGAGGATTCATGATGTCAAGGATTTTTCTTGGCTTATTCGAGAAGGCAACGCCCAGGTGGCGTAGGATGAATTGCAGAAATTCCTGTCGGAAGCAGGATACGCACAGCAGTGCTTAACTTCTTAAAATGTATTAAAAAACAATTTGTTATTTGTTTTATCTGGCTCGGCTTGAAGCGAGGGGGAGCGAACGTTAGTGGAAGCCGTGCATTACCTCCCTCTTTGTTTTTCTGGAGTGGGGAGCTGTCGAACGACGGTTGTGGCGTTGGTCAGTTGCTATGTCGTGGGGGTTTTTCTCCGGTAAAACGGCTTATACACCAGAAAAATCTCTACTTTTCGGCCTGATTTATTGCAAACTAGGGTACTAGTGTTGTACATTGAGAAAAAGCAGAGGAATGATAGAATTTTCAGAAAATGCCGTTATTCTTGCTTGTCAATGCTTTCTTTGGTCCACATTCCCAATATTTGGAGGGTAATTTGTCTCGCGATTCTTCTGGCGCTCGCTCTGCTTCCTTGGCGACAAGAATTACCGATCGTCTTCGTCGTGCGATTCTGGATGCAGAATTCGGCCTTGGTGAAGCTTTGTCGGAAGACAAGCTTTCAGCGTCATTCGGCTGCAGTCGCACGCCAGTCAGAGATTCGTTGACCGGGCTTCAGATAGAGGGACTGATCGACATCAAGCCGCAGAGAGGCAGTTTTGTTTTTATGCCGAATGCAAACGATGTAGCTCAACTCTGCGAGATTCGGAGCATCCTGGAAGTGGCGGCATTGCGTTTGAGCGTTGTGCGCAACAAGGAAACCACTTTGGCCCGTTTGCGCAAGGCGACCGACGACATGGAAGTCGCTAAGGCGGCCGGAGATTTTTTGTCTGTCTCGCATGCCGACACCGAATTTCACTTGGCCCTCGTCGAAAGCAGCGACAACAAATATCTGATCGAGGCCTTCCGACTCGCATCGGGTAGGGTGGTGGCAATACGTTCCCACGTCCTGTTGGCGGTCGGAGATATCCGGACGCGCTCAATGCTGGAGCATCGTGCGATCATTGAAGCTATAGAGAACGGGAATCTCGCGCAAGCAGAGTCAACGCTGGCCGTACATATCTCGATGGCCCTTGAGGCCTTCAATATGGCAAGAGAAGCAGGCTTTCTCACTTTACAACAGGGGCGGCGCGATTCGGCCATCGACGTGTCGCTGGACGACGTATGATCAAAAAGCGCACCTTCTGTCTTTGCTGAAATAACGTCCTTTAGGTCATTTCAGCATTCCGCTGAATGAGAACAGGTCCTAGGCGCGCTTTTTTTGATTTGGCGAGCTTGTGCAAAAGGAGCGTCTTTCGGGGGATGGGGCGTCATTGTGTAAACTTACCGTTGGCAAGTTTATCCGTCCGAAATTCAGCAACGGCAAGGATATGGTTCCGTGTGGTGGGGTTACGCTCTAATTTGATCCGTTTATTGGGTATGATTCGGCAAGGATATGGTTCTTTCTAGTGGCAAAGTTATGGTTCCCGGGACACGCATTGTCCTTGGAACCATAACTTTGCCACTTGGCAAGCTTATGCTTCCAAAACCAAGTGGCAAGGATATGCTTCCAAGTAAAAGCCAACCGGATTACGGTTGGCTTTTTGCTTTTCTGCACCGACGTCGTGGCGATATGAAATGTGGTTGCCTGATTTCTCGATTTTCTGAACGACATGAAAATGACGATCACCTGCTGTCTAGCCAGAAACTAGGCCCTTCTTTGCGCAAGGCCTCGTCAAGAAACGCGACCACCAACTTGACACGGGCAAAGTCACGGGTATCTGCATGGGTTATCAGCCAGTAGGCGCGAGTGAACTTGATACTGTCCGGCAGGATGCATACCAGATCAGCCTCAGTTCGCGCCATGTAATGCGGCAGCACGCCGATACCCGCGCCTCCCAACACTGCAGACATTTGACTGATGACGTTCGAGATGTGTAGCGGCCGCGAGATCCTGCTTGCGATATGGGGGAAATAGTTGAGCTCGGATGTCCACATAAGATCCTCAACGTAACCAACCCAGCGGTTATTTTCGAGATCATTACGGGAAAGAATAGGCGCGTTGGCCTCGCAGTAGGCTCGTGAGGCAAAGAGACCCAGTGTGTAATCGACGAGCTTTCGAGCGTAAACACGACCATCTGGCGGAGGTCCCATGCCTACCGCTAGATCGGCCTCTCGTTTGGTTAGGCTGAATGCTCGCGGATTGGCAACCAACTCGATTTCAAGCTCCGAATACGATTCACAAAGGCTAGTGATTCGTGGTGCCAGAAAATAGGTGCCGAAGCCTTCCGGTGTGCCAATTCTCACCGTGCCGGACAACCCCGCGGAACCGTCCTCCAGGCGAGAACGCATGCGTAGCGTCAAGGCCTCGATTGCCTCGGCATCTTCGCTGAGTCGTAGTCCTTCGGGCGTGAGCACGAAACCCTCGGTGCGACGTTCGAAGAGGGGAACGCCCATCGCCGCTTCCAATGCCGTAATACGTCTGCTCAGTGTCGAATGATCGATTCCCATCTGCTGGGCGGCTACGGTCAATCGGCCAATCCGGGCCAGCGCCAAAAAAGCCTGCAAGTCGTTCCAGTCAAATTTGGCCATTGGTTTTTTTGCACGAGCCTGTTGTCAATTTACGCATTCCTTTGCGCGGGTTCTGAGAATAGCATCATTTCCACCGTGCCTTTACGCAGAAGTTGCAGGGGAGTCCAGACCCAAAGCTGAAGGTGATGGTAGACCGAAAGCGTATCTCAAGAAAGAAGAGATATTGGAGTTTATAAAAAATACAAATCTCTCGAATCACAGATTCGACCGCAGGTATGCGGACTTACCTTGTTTCTTAGCTGCCGTTTCCATGTGCGGCAATTTATCATTCTTAACGGAGAAATTTATGTCTTTGATTCATCAACTGAAGGCGCGAGCGGCCCAAGGAAACCCCGTTCGCGTCGCTGTCATCGGTGCCGGAAAATTTGGCTCAATGTACCTCTCTCAAGCGCCACGGACACCTGGTATCCATCTAGTTGCCGTGGCCGATCTTTCTCCGGCGCGGGCGCATGCGTCGCTGGCTCGTGTTGGTTGGGAAGCGCCGCGCTATGCGGCAAAATCTTTGCAGGAAGCGGCGCGTAGCGGACAGACCTTCATTACCGACGACGCCGATGCAATGATCAAGAGTGATTTCGTGGACATCGTTATCGATGCCACGGGTAGCCCTGCCGCGGGGATCCACCATGCTTTGTTGTGTTCGGAGAACCGTAAACACATCATCATGGTGAACGTCGAAGCCGACGTCCTGGCTGGTCCGCTGTTGGCACGGCGTGCTGCTGACGCCGGTGTCATCTATTCAATGGCTTCCGGAGATCAGCCGGCGTTGATTGCCGAACTGGTGGACTGGGCACGCACCATCGGCCTCGAAGTCATTTGCGCAGGCAAGGGGACCAAGTACCTGCCAATTTATCATCAATCGACGCCTGAGACGGTTTGGGGACACTACGGCTTCTCCGAGGCCCAAGTCAACGGGGCGGACCTCAACGCACAAATGTTCAACTCATTTCTGGACGGCACCAAGTCGGCACTCGAAATGGCCGCTGTCGCCAACGGTTGCGACCTAAACGTGCCAACCGACGGCTTGTTGTTCCCGCCCTGTGGCGTCGACGACTTGCCGCATATCCTTCGTCCGACGGTAGACGGCGGTACCTTGCCGAAGAAAGGCATGGTCGAAGTAGTTTCGTCGATCGAACGCGACGGACGTCCGGTGTACCGCGATTTGCGCTGGGGGGTTTATGCGGTGTTCGAAGCACCGTCGGAGTACGTCCGTCAATGTTTCGCACAATACGGACTGAAGACCGACAGTACCGGCCGATATGCTGCGATGTACAAGCCCTATCACCTGATTGGTCTGGAGTTGGGTATTTCGGTGGCCACCATCGCGGTTCGTGGCGAAGCAACCGGCGCTACTACTGACTGGCGCGGCGACGTGGCGGCCACCGCCAAACGCCTGCTCAAGGCCGGCGAGAAGCTCGATGGCGAAGGCGGTTTCACCGTCTATGGCAAATTGATGCAAGCCGCCGACTCCTTGCGGCTGGGCGCCCTGCCCATTGGTCTTGCACACAACATGGTGTTGAAGAACGATGTTCCGGCCGGCCGGCCGGTGTGCTGGAGCGATGTTGACTTCGATCCCAGTAAACAAGCCGTCAGCGTGCGTCGCGAGATGGAAACCATGTTCCGCAAGGAGCTCGGCCTATAAGATGTTCTCTCCCGGTTTCAGAACCGTTGTGCTGAAACCGGGGAGCAAAGGGGTGTTGTTCTGGTTGGTCAGTCCTTCAATGTGTCGCGCTTTGTCGGCTGATCATCCGTTTGATCCATGGTTCAATATTAGAGCAAAGGAATACGCATGAATGCATCATTCAAAACCTTGCTAGGTTGCATGATCCTTCCCGTTTTCGTACTGGGTACTCTCCCCAGCCAAGCTGCCGAGTTCCGGGATAAAACGTTCAAGTTCGCCCATGTGCAACCGAAAGAAAGCCATTTCGAGGCGGGGGTGCAGAAATTTGCTGAGTTGCTGGCACAGAAAAGCAATAACAAACTGAAAATCAAGAGCTTTCCGGGCGGCATGCTCGGCGGGGACATGCAGACGGTTTCGGCGCTTCAGGGTGGAACTGTGGATATGACGACCCTACCTCCTGGTCTGCTAGTTGGCTTGAGTAAGGAGTTTGCGGTACTCGATATGCCTTTCCTTTTTAACAACTTTGAAGAAGCAGACACGCTGCTCGATGGCCCAATCGGCGCCGCATTGATGGAAAAATCGCCACAAGGTCTTGTGGGGCTGGTCTATTGGGATCATGGTTTTCGTAATCTGTCGAACAGCAAGCGGCCAGTAAATAAGCTGGAGGACTTCGATGGCTTGAAAATTCGTGTTTCGCAATCGCCGATGATTATCGAGTCGATCAAAGGACTGGGAGCGAACGCACTACCGATGGCCTTTACCGAGCTATACACGGCATTGGAAACCAAGGCGGTAGACGGCCAGGAAAACCCTACGGCTGTTTTCGAAGTCAATAAATTCTATGAAGTACAGAAGTATCTGTCACTGACCCGTCACCAATACAACCCGCTGATTGTTCTGATCAGCAAGAAGACCTGGGACCAACTTAATGCGGACGAGCGCAAAGTGGTTTCGGAAGCCGCCCAAGAAACCCGGATCTACCAGCGCAAAGTTTCCCGCGACATGGAGGCAAAGTCGGTTGAGTCACTCAAGAAAAAAGGCACCTTGGTCAACGAAGTCTCACCGCAAGAGTTTGCCCGCATGCGCGAAAAATCAGCTCCTGTGGCTGATAAATTGGCCAAGGAATTCGTCGGCGAAGCAATTACTAAGGACGTTTATGCGGAGTTAGCCAAAATCCGCGCTGCCAAGAAGTAATCAGTAGTCCATTTATTCATGTAGTTACTGCGTGTGAGAAACCTCCAAAAACCGGAGGTTTTTCCTCGTCAGCAGGTGGGGCGTCAATAATGCCTGACCACAAAAATCGAAGAGCAAGGTGGGGGATGATGAAAAAATCTATGGATATGCTGTTTCATGCGCTGAAGGTTTTCGCAGCCTTGTGTCTGGCGGCAATGATCGTGATGGTGTTCGGTAATGTGGTCATGCGTTACGCCTTCAATACGGGGCTTGTGGTTTCCGAAGAGCTTTCCACATGGTGTCTGACTTGGATGACCTATACCGCCGGACTGGTGGCCTTGCGCGAGCACGGCCACCTCGGGTTTGACGCCTTTCTTACCAAGTTTCCGGCCGGGGTTCAGAGGGGTCTGCTGACGATCGCGCATGTGATCATGATCGCCATCATGGGCATGTTTTTGCAAGGAAGTTGGCAACAAACCATGATCAATCTGAACAACAGCGCACCGGCATCCGGCATCTCGCTTGGTGCCCTATACGGGGTTGGCATCGTGTTCAGTGTCGTAGCCATTCTTATCTTGGTTGGCGACATGATCGACATCATCACAGGCAAGCTCAGCCACACAATCAGTTCCGAAGCTGAAGGAGCTCTGGCTGAAGTTGCCGAGAGTCAAGACTCCCCGAATCAAATCAGCGGTTCTGTCAAGCACTAAGCTCGAAAGGAAGATAAAAATGACTATCCTAGTGTTCCTGGGTTCGCTGATGGCCGGCATGTTCATTGGCATGCCAATTGCCTTTGCCCTATTGACCGCTGCCGTAGCCCTGATGTTCCAGCAGGACATGTTTGAGTCGCAGATCATTGCCCAAAACCTGATCAACGGCACTACCTCATTTACCCTGATGGCGGTCCCCTTTTTCCTGCTGGCCGGGGAAGTGATGAATGTTGGCGGCCTGTCCAAACGGATCGTTAAGGTCGCTCTGGTGCTGGTGGGCCACCACCGGGGCGGACTTGGGTATGTGGCCATCGTCGCTTCCTGCCTGCTTGCCAGCCTTTCGGGTTCGGCGGTTGCCGATGCTGCTGCGCTTGCCACCTTGCTCGTGCCAATGATGAAATCGGCAGGCCACTCGCGCGGCCAATCCTGCGGTCTGGTCGCCGCAGGCGGCATCATTGGTCCGATCATTCCGCCAAGCATCCCCTTCATCCTGTTCGGTGTTGCTGGTGGCGTTTCCATCTCCAAACTCTTCCTTGCCGGAATTTTCCCCGGGATCATGATGGGAGCTGGCCTGGCCTTCACCTGGTGGTTTGTCACCCGGAATGACGAGATGACGATGCACGACAAGCAGTCCGCAAGCGACTTCTTTGATGCCCTCAAAGAAGGTATTTGGGCGCTATTTCTGCCTGGCATTATCATCTTCGGCCTTAAGTTCGGCATTTTCACTCCAACCGAGGCTGCGGTTGTGGCTGCAGTCTATTCACTGTTTGTGGCCATATTCATCTACAAAGAACTCAAAATCACGCAAGTTTTTGACGTTCTGGTTACCGCCACAAAGAGTACCGGTGTCGTCATGTTCTTGGTGGCGGCGGCACTGGTGGCGGCCTGGCTGATCACCGTCGCTGATCTGCCGGAACAGATGGTCCAACTGCTCAAACCGTTAATGGGCAACCAGACTGTGTTGCTGCTGGCAATCGTCGTCATCTTGTTCGCTGTTGGCTGTGTGATGGACCTTTCGCCAATCATCCTGATCCTGACGCCGGTGCTCTTGCCAGTGGCCAGGCAGGCCGGAATAAACGAAATCTACTTCGGTGTGATTTTTATCGTATGCGGTTCGGTTGGGCTAATTACGCCACCGGTCGGCACCGTGCTCAACGTTGTTGCGGGAGCAACCAGGAGCAGCATGACACAGGTGATTAAGGGAGTTGGCCCTTTTTTGCTTTCGCATATGATCGTTCTGTTGCTGATGGTCTTCTTTCCTGCACTGGTCATCGTGCCAGCCAAGTGGTTTGGCGGATATTGAGCTTAATGGGATGTCCGGTTTTGTTCCGTCCTTTCTCAGGTCAAGGAGAGTCTAATGAGTTTATTGCTAGGTTGCATCGCTGACGATTTCACCGGAGGGACCGACTTGGCCGGTATGTTGGTCAAGGCCGGAATGCGGACGGTGCAAATGATCGGCGTGCCGCAGGAGCCGATTGGCGACGACATTGACGCGGTGGTGATCGCGCTCAAATCGCGAACGACACCGGCCGCCGAGGCCATCGAAGAATCGCTGGCGGCGCTCGCCTGGCTGCAG
>Ga0316604_10003015_pt1 | contig 12177 bp, 18 predicted proteins | sample OWC_soil_day20_C_FD_207650 | JGI IMG/M metagenome (GOLD analysis project Ga0316604, IMG submission 207650) | Wetland soil microbial communities from Old Woman Creek delta, Ohio, United States - OWC_soil_day20_CT | ecosystem: Environmental > Terrestrial > Soil > Wetlands | place: USA: Ohio... | reverse complement strand
CCCGAACGGCCGATACGCGGCGATGCCACCGAAGAAGAATGTGAAGAACTACGGGACGAGGGCATTCCGATTTTGCGCCTGCCAGCGATAAGCGAAGAGGATCTGAATTGATCCTTTTTTTAATTTGTATTAGTTTACATAATACAAATTATGCGAAACCGAAGGGCATAAAAAAATCCGGCGAAATCGCCGACAATCCGCGGTATGTACATTCGATCACCTCACAAGAGCAAAAAGACGCCGTTGATTTAATTCGCTGGGTCTATGCCGTTACCGATATGCGGGCCGATAGCCCGCGCTTCAATTACTACGTTTCCCGCTGGGTCGTCCCGGAAAAAATCGCCTATGCCAAGGCAAACGGCACCTTCGACGAACTAACCAAGCACTGCCCACCGATTGACCCGGCATGGGTACGACTTGTGCCCGCAGCCCTTGACGCCTACCGGCAATTCATCGCCGAAACACGCCGCCCGCGAGCAACCCCGGCATCATCAAGCAAAAGCGGCAAGGCCCGCAACAAAGCGATGCTTGCCGCCTGATCGTTTGTTTCTATACATCGATAAACGTCATTTATCAGACTCCCTACCAACCGCGCCGGCAACCACCCGATCACCGCCCGGCGCAAATCGCTCCATCACCACACCGGCCAGCCACAATACACCCCAACGGCCACCACCCAACCAGACCACCACACCAAAGCCACGCACCGACAGACGCCCGCGCACACCTACCAGCCACAACACCGAATCGCAGCGCCGCCACGCAAAAGCGGCAAGGCCCGCAATAAAGCGAGGCTTGCCGCCTGATCGTTTGTTTCTATATGTCGATAAACGCTATTTATCCGACCCCCTACCAACCGCGCCGGCAACCACACGGGCACCGCCCGGCGCGAACCGCTCCATCACCACACCGGCCAGCCACAACACACCCCAACGGCCACCACCCAACCAGACCACCACACCAAAGCCACGCACCGACAGACGCCCGCGCACACCTACCAGCCACAACACCGAATCGCAGCGCCGCCACGCAAAAGCGGCAAGGCCCGCAATAAAGCGAGGCTTGCCGCCTGATCGTTTGTTTTTATCGGTCGATTAACTTGCTTTATTCACTTCCCGGCGAGAGCGCCACCAGCCCTTAACCACGCGTTCAACAGACGACAGCGCCGCCACCACAACACCAAACAAATACGCTGCCCAGCCCGGAACCCCCTTTCCCAATCCCCCCGCCCATCCCGCACTAAACAGCCACCCAACGAACAGCGCCACCAAAATAACCAGCGCACCAATCCCGGCCAAAATCCGCCATGCAACATGCGCCTTTGCCCCGCCAAACACAAACCATGACGCCCACCCACCAACAAACCACCACAGCGCCAACAGCAGATAATCGCCCATAAAAAAGCCCTCCATAGCTGGAGGGCATATTACCGCAGAGCGACCAACGTTACACTTCTGCCGCCGGCACCCCATTTGGCCCGGCCATCTTCAACGGGATATACAAATTCCTGTTTCCATGCCGCGCCCTGAACTTATCTTGCGCCGCCTTGATCTGCGCCCGCCGCCGCGACTTCTTCGTATCACGAACCACCACCCGCTGATAATCCGCAACAGCCCTCGACCCCATCTGATTGGCAATGCGCACCGCGATACGCTGCGCCGTGATGCGCTCAAAACTTTCCATGTCGGTCAGTTGGCGATTCATGGTCGCAGCCAGCCCCTCAACATCGGCCATTGCCATAATTTCATCCACCGAAATCCCGGCTTCCGATTCCAGGCGCGTGAATAGCTCTGCCTTCGCCCATGACAACAGCCGCTCCTTGATTGCCGCCGGATTCAACAACTCGCCCTCACCCGGCAACACGCCCGCTGGCACGCCGAGCTTTTCCGTCATCACGGCCAATGCGATTCTCTCCAAATCGTTTTTCAGCACCTCAACATTGAGCACCGAATGCACCTGATAGCCTGATCGCTCCGTTATCTGCGCCACCACAAAGGCGTCCAAATCCTCCTTCATCATTTCTTTGTCGCGCAGCGAACGCAGCGGAATCCCGATCCTGTTTGAAATTCCCGACGTTATCGACTCCTCAGAGAGCGGATTTTCGTAATCCAGATTAATGCCCGCCCGCTCTGCAAAGTAGGCAATCACCCAGTCAAAAACATCCCGCTTTATTTTTTCAAAATCAAAATCCTTTTTCAGCGCAGCCAGCCCATACGCCGACAACGACAAACCCACCCAACCTTCTATCGTCGTCAATAAAGGCACCAACACCAACGGTAACGGCATATCACACCCCCTTCAGCATCAAACCGACGCCCGACCGGCCACCGCCGACCGCCGACGCCCAAACATGCCGACGACCGACGCAAAACACACGCCCGCCGACGTCCCGACCGACGCCCGCCGCCGGCCTTTTTGGCCTTTCCCGACCGCCCGCCGCCCGGCCTTTTCGGCAATCCTTCTGATTATGAGTAATCAAAATCACGGTAAAAAAACATTTCACCGGGGGAAAGTCTCCATTTTTCATTTAAAAAAATATCTACTCGTTACACATAATCAAACAGAAAAAAAACGCCCGCTCGACCGACCACCGGTACGCCGCCCCGACGCCCGACGCATTGCCGCCCGGCGGTCGCCCCGACGCCCGCCGCCCGCCGACGCCTCGACCGACGCCCGCCGACGCCACAGACGCCCGCCAAAACGCATCACGGAACGACCCCGTTCAACTCGCACCAAAACGTTTCCAGAATTTCGGCCTTCAAACGCCTTCCAAGCACTGACACCTGTTCATTGACCCAATGAACGCGCTTTTCCAGCCCCGACAGCGGATCAACGAAGCACCAGCAATACGGCTCTTCGCTCTCAACGTCCACCGAGTTTTGAAACAAATTGTTGACCGGAAACGCCGCCGTTCCGCCCGCACTATTCGGATAGGGCAACGTCACTTGCTGACCCATCGACCCGCCCTCAATCGGCCCCCAATAGACCGCCCCAAACCAGCCGCCGCCGCTTTTTCTTGGCCAATCGTTCATGTCTTTCCAGCCCGCCGCCATAAATTCGGCCTTGTATCCCGGGTGCCCCGCCGGGCCATTTGTCCCGGTTACGACATAGAAACCATTGGGCGGCAACGCCTTCTTGTAGATCGTCACCCCCTCTTCTTTTAGATCGCCCTCACCCTCATTGGAGGCAACTACCCGGAGCGTTGTTTTAGGCACCATGCCCAGCCGCAACACGCCGCCAAAATTCAGCCCCTTGGTCTCAATCCAATCGAATTTTTCACCATCCCAACCCCAAAACGACCCGCCAAGCGTTTCCGACGCCGCCGCCTTGAATGCTTCGATCATGCCCTCATAGACTGGCCGCGCCTTGGCCTTCGCCATCCGCAGCCGCATGATTTCCGTTACCTCCGCATCCTTGGCCCTGCCGTAAAAGCGCCTCACCTCCGGGTCAGAAAATGCCGGCGCCATCGCATCACGGATCTTTTCCATAATCATTTTCTTGTCGGCGTATCGGTCGCCACCCGAGCGGCCAAGTAGCAGGTTATCCGCCCCGTTTCCGTTATTTCCGGCCATCCGTCACCCCCACTTAACCAGACAAAAGCCGGCTTCAGCCAGCAACGCAGCCCGCCGGCCATCATCGGGCACCCTGAGAGCCGCCGCCGTCACCCGGTCAGCAATGACGGCCAGCGCCGCCCGCTTGCGCTCGATAAATGCCGCCAGCTTGACCGGATCACCGGCCACCAATGCCCGCGCCCGCAATTCGGCCCCTTTGGCGTTTTCTGCCCACGTCGCAGCACTGGCCGGCGACTTGAAGGCATAGACCTTGCCCGCCGGGCCAATCAGCCGCTTTCCGCCGATCAGCAAGCCCGACCCAGAAGCCCGCGCCGCCGCTCCATCGGCCAAAGCCGTTTGAGCCATGACCGGCCCAATATAGCCACGCGCCACACCGGCAAAGGCCGACGAAAAAGCCGACGAGAACACGGCCTAGCCCTTCCTAAACCAAGCAGCAGCCGCCGCCGAATAGATGAACGACGCAAAGCCACCCGCCGGCAGCATGGCCGGCGCGCCATAGACGACGCCGCCGGAAAGTGTTAACGCCGTGATTTCCGAGCGCGTACAAATCGTGATGTTTTGCCCATCTGACAGCGCCGCCGATGGCAGCACCACAGTCAGCCCCGCCACCGACCCCGCCTGATCGTAAAGCAGATGATTGGTTGCAGTCGTCAGCGTCACCGTTCCACCTGACGCCGCCGCACTTCTCGTTGGCACCTGATTGAATGCCGCCTTGGCCGTCACATTCCCGGCGAAGTAGTTTTCCGCCGTCCCTGCCGCGTAGAAGTTATATCTCCCAGCGCCCGCCGGAATATTCCCGTAAAACCCGTAGTTTGTGCCAGCACCTACCAATGAACTCTCTGCAACAAAGCCGTATTGGTAATTCACAGAAGAACCCGCACCAATAGCGCCCTGAACCGCTGAGAAGTGCTTTAGCAATCCCATAGAAAACGATGAGGCAACGGTAGAGGCTACCGTCTGAAAATATATCGCCCCAGTGGTCACATCCGACTGAACAACGCCATCGCAACGAATACCGTTCGCGTTGGCATTCCCTGTCATTGGGATATTTTGTCTAATCCCGTAATTTGGGCTGTTGGCAGCACCGATCCCAATCGTCCCGGCGCTACCAATCCGCACCCGCTCAACTGGCGTAGCTGATCCATCTGGCGTAGTGCTGAACACCAGCCGACCCGGCATGTCACCCGCCCCCGGAACCCCATCCACCACCGCCGAAATTGACGCCGCTTCAACAAACTGCCCCCCATCGTCACCAGCAAAACGAATAACCCCAAGAAAATCGCCACTCAGCACAATGCCATTGACACCGACCGCCGCGCCCCGACTTTTCGCCAACGTGTTATACGCCCCAGACCCGCCAGCCTGCCACCGCACACCGACAATCGGATTCGCCCCATGAACCTGGATACCCTGACTCGACCCGAGAACCGACAGCGCAGCCGTATGCCCCCAAACAACGTTTCCATTCCCATCAATCAAGAACGGCGACGAATCCGGCGACAACGAATCCTCAACCAGAAACGCGGGCCCGCTCCCCGTTTGATTTATTTTCAACGCCGCAACTGCCGAACTCACCGACACAGCCGCCGGCACATCAAATGAACTTTTACCCTCCGGCCCCTGCTCGCCTTGCAACCCTTGCTCGCCCTGCGGCCCTTGCTCGCCTTGCAACCCCTGCTCGCCCTGCGGCCCTTGCTCGCCCCGCAACCCCTGCTCGCCTTGCAACCCTTGCTCGCCTTGCAACCCTTGCTCGCCCTGCGGCCCGCGCAGCAGTTCTATATCTTCAGCGGTCAACGTGACTCGGTGCCCCATCTCTGCCACCTCAGACGGTTGAATCGCGCCCTCTTCGTCGGTATCTTCCCAGCCGGCCGGCTTAATGTGTTCAACGATCACGCCTTTTCCTTTCGGATCACTTCGACCAGCCCGACCAGCGCCACGCCGGCACCGATCAGCGCATCAACCGACCCCGGCGGAATCACCCCCGCCGCGACCAGCACCCAGCCCAGCCCGCGCCACGTTGAAGGCTCAACCGCCCGCTTTTTCAGCCAATCCATAAATCCCCCTCGAAATAATGTCTTTCGTCGGCCCGCCGGGCGACCAGCCCCGGCAACACCTTGCCGCCGCCCTTGTTCCATCTGGAGAACTGCGCCGCCGCGCCGGCCATGTCACCGGCCACGACCAGCCGGCGAATCGTTGAACCGCGCCACGCCTCCGGCCCGATATTGAAAACCAGCGAAGCCAGCGCCGCCGCCTGCCCATCGGCCAAAACCCGGCCCACATCCCGCGCCGCATAGAGCGCCCAAGCCAGATCACGCAGCATCAAGGCTTCCGCCTCTTCTGCCGTCACCCCGGCCCGCAAATCGACCTCATGCGGCAGGATCACGTGCCCATAGCCCACGGTCAGCTTTCCCGCCGGGCAAAAATAAGGGGCCAAACGCAGCCCCTCATGCTTTCGGATGATCGCCGCCGCCAGAAAGGCCGCGCCGCCGCTATCAATCATCATGCCGACGCCCTACCCCAAAACGGTCTATCCGCTCATGCGCCTGATCTGCCGAACGCTCGACCCGGCGCAGATGCTCATGGATTGCCTTGATGTCCGACCGGATGCCGCCATAGACGGCCCCGGCCAGAATCAAACCCGTAATGACCTGATAGAGCAGGCCACCCTCAACCGGCATGATTAGCCGGCGGCAATCACGGCGAGGCGGGCAACCTCAGTGTCAATCGCGGCAATGTCGGTAACGACGCAGGCGCGCTGAGCTTGGGTTTCCAGCTTTTTGGCCTGCTGGGCAGAATTGCCGTTTTCCCAGCCGACCATGAGGCCAAGCTGCTCGTCAATGCTGACGATCAGCGCCTGTTGGGAGACCTTCGACTTGTTGAGGCGCACGATTTGCGACTCGGCCCAAGACTTCATGTCATTGGGCACGGTGGAGGCCAGCAGTTCTCCGGTATTGATCTCGACGGCATAGACGCCGTTACCCTTTTCCGCAGCCTTGGCTGCGAACTTCAGGAAGGAGTCAACATCGCTGAAGGTCTTCAGCTTGCCGGAATCGCTAGCCACTTCAAACGTGGTCGCACCAACTTGGATGGTGCCCATGAAGCGCAGCCCCTTGTCGCCCGGAATGGCGTTGAGTTTCAGGGTCGCAACTGCGCCCGGCGTGGTGCCCTTTTCGATTGCGAACAGGCGGGAAATTTCGCGGAGTGTCTTACGTGCCATTTTTGGCCCCTTTCGGAAAGAATTAATGTGCCCATAAGTAAATCTTATGGACTGCGCGCACCTTAACCAAATTCCAAACGGTTTACAACCCCCTACAAATTCGCCACCGCCAAGGCCGCGAAATCGTGCCCCGTACAGTTATTGACACAAGACCGAGGAACCCCAAAACCCCCCTTTGCCGCCGCGCCGGCCCATTCAATGCGCCAAACCTTCTCCGGCAGCAAGGCCCGCCGCGCCCCTTCTGCAATGCCGACAATCCGCGCCGCCGCTGCATCGCCGTAGGCCGTCACCCGGTCAGCCGCCCGGTAAATCAGGGAGAACCCCCCGGCCAGCGCCGCCCGCCAATAGCTGGCAAAGTCGGAATCGTCCGCAGCCGAGCGCGCCCGCTCTAACATGCTGCCAACGACCGCCACCGGCCCGCGCATCCGGCGCAAAACCCGCCAGCCCGAAATCGCCGGGCAACCGAAGAACTGGAATTGCCGAATCGACCACCTCGACGCCCACGCATCGACCCGCTTGACGCTGGCGGAAATCTTCTTTTGGCCTTCAGGGTCTATATCCCCCTCAAGCCCTTTTCCGTCGATATTCTTGCTCACGTACTTTGCCGCGTAGGCCGCGCCCTTGGTGCCCGCTTTGGCCGGCAGCCACTTAAAACGATGCTCCCGCGCCCCATCTTCCCAACCCTTTTCCCGCAAGGCGTAACGCTTCATCAAATACCGGGCAATCCGCAAATCTTCCGCCGGCCCATAAACGATCATGTGCCAATGAGGGCATCCATCATGATGCGGTTCGACTGTTCGCAACCCGAAAACGGCAAGGCCGCGCCGATGCCACGCCGCCCGCGCCCGCGCATACAGTTTCGAGAGGTAAATCTGCCCATCCCTTGGGGTTTTGTCGGTATAGGCCGAATTCGGCACGGCCACCGCTCCTGCCATCTTCATTGCGTGGTATTCGCTGGGCGCCGTCACCGTCCAGAACTCGCAAGCATCGCCGTTTTCGCTGGCAATCGCATCGCAGCCCTTAACCCTCACCATGAGTTCCGCCCGCTTCACTTCGGGATTGGCAATTGATCCCGCCACCACTTCCGCCAAACTCAACGACTCGCCCGAGGCATCACAGACCACATAAGCCGCCTCAATCGCCCGCGCATTGCGCCGCCGTTGAGCCAAGCGCATCTCGACCGCATCTTGCGAGGCATACGGCCACAAGCCCCGCTTGACCACGCCCGCCGCGATTGCTGCCGTTTCGCAGCGCCGCCCATGCGCCCGGCGCAAGCGGCGCAACCACCAACGCGGGCAAACCATTCGCCGAATCACCGGCATTTCGTCACCGCACCCAGGCACCACTGGCGGCAACACCCCCCAGCGCCCGCAATGGTCATTCAACAACGCCCGCACCTGAACCACTCCGAACAAACGGCAAATTTCCGACGCATGCGCCGCCGCCTCCTTCGCCGCCGCCCTCAAGTCTTCATCCGACGCCGCCAGCGACAAGCGCCCCGCCGCGCTGGCCGTCACCGCCAACACATAGCGATTCGCTTCCGGCACGGTCAGCCCGCCGCGCCGCTTATGCTCCCGGCGCACAAGGTTTGCCCAGTGCGATGGCAGCAAAGCCAGCCGCCCGGCCAGCCACTTTTCCGACCGCTTCTTTTCCGCCGCCTCAATACCCTTGGCAATCGGCGCGAACTCCCGGCAAGACATGCGCCGGCTCATTTCAGCATCTCCGCCCAACCGCTGAATCGTTTCAACCCCGCCAACACCTGCCCGCGCAAATCCGCCCGCAGATCGCACCACGCCCGGCCCGCCAAGCGCCCCGCCGACTGCGGAGGCTCCCCGGCCATCGCCAGCAACAGCCGCCGATCTTTGTTCGTCGCTTGTTCATCCCATACAGCGCGGAATGGATCGCGCTCACCGCCAATGATCGCCCGGCACTCGACCAGCTTCAGACGGATGGCGCTCACTTTGACGCCTCGCGCCAAATCACCGCCGTAACACCAAAGCAAACACTACCAAGGCAACTCCGCATGCCCCCGCCCGGCAACAAATCCGGCGCATCCATACCGCCGGACTGATCGTCAAAAAACGGCTTTCTTAACAACTCGACATTACCCAAAATCGCCGCCTCATGCAGCGCCCGACGAGCCGAAAACACGCGCACATAGCGTTCGCCGTCCCACACACAAAGCGCCCCACCACGACGAACCAGACCACGACGGCGGGCGCTCATTCCCGCCACCCATCACGCAGCACCGCGCCGCCATTGGCGCAAACCTCACCGCCACCAAGCGAATACTGCTCACACCCGCCCGCCGGCAAAAACTCCGGCGCATCAAGCGCCCCAACTTCCCAGCCCCGACAATCCATTTCTTCAATACGGTTCATGCCCGTAAAGCGCGCAGCACCCAGCAACACCACCCGACCACCCGCGCCGCGCCAAACCTTATGCTCCGGCTCAGTCACCAGATAGCCGCCGAAATCTTCAGCCAGCCGGCCCCCCACCGAAAACGGATCAAGCCCAGCCTCTTGCAAGCGCATCCGCGCCAACCGGCCCACGCCATTCGCCACCACCGCCAGCAAACCCAAGGCGACCACATGCCCACGCGCCCGGCGTGAATACATTGAAATAACAAACATGGTTTAGCCCTCCGACCGGAGAGGCATAGAAAAAACTGATTGGCCCGTTTCAGGCGCGTCAACTACAACTTTACGAACAAGAGCCGTTTCCATTTGACAAGCATCACTTGCCGGCCAGCCGCTCACCCGCCGCCGCGCCTTTCTGACACCGCCATGCAAAACGCCCTGATTGCCCAGCTTGTTAAACGATTCCCCAGCGCCGCCCAATGCGCCGCCGCCCTTGGCATCAGCCGCCAAGCAATGAATCAATCCATGAACAGAGGAACCCTGTCCAACGCCGCCGCCTTGCGCGCCGCCGCTTTGCTCAACCTCGACCCCGGCCAAGCCCTTCTGATTAATGCCACCAGCAAAGACATTCCCGCGCCAGTAATCGACGCCTCCCCTTGCAGCACAAGCAATCCGGTCAATAACGCCCCGGATAATACAAATTATGCGTACCTACAATCCCGTTGATTTGTCGTTTATCAGGAACCACGCCGATAACCAGGCAACCAGCACTGCATCATTTATTAGTCGACTTGTAGAGAGCCCAGGCCTTACGGAACTGCTCTCGGGTTAATCTACCGCTGCCCTTCGAATCGACAGCCAAGAAAGCCTCGCCAAAACCGATTAGCTCTTTGGTGTCCTGGCGAGTCACATAACCCCGGCCGGCAAGATCGAGTTCATTGAATACTGCATCGGCATTCTCAAGCTCTCCAGGCAAGACCGGCTTGATTATTTCCGGCGGAGTCCTCGTAGGCAGTGGTGACGCCACGGGGCTATCGTCACTCGGCATCTGGCCGTGCGCGCCATTAAGGTTCAGTGCCGCGAACACTATGGTTGCGGTCAACGCCATATTTCTGCACAACGTATAGGTCGTGTTTTTCATCATGATCATCTCCATCCTGGCCGGCGTTTCCGGCCGCCGCCACAGCGGGGACGGCGGCACTTGCGCTTGATTTCTCCCCTGCCGCCCGCTATCCGAATTGGCTGGCTCATTGCAGGACAAGCCCGCTTAGGTCGGGCTGGCTCGCCCGGTCGCCGGCGACACTTCTACAGGCTTACAGTCCCTATCCGGGATAGCCGGCATACGAGGGTGGGCGAACTAAACAGGCCGTGAACTTGTGAGTCGCCAGGTGTCCCTCAGGTTCCTTGGTCTGCATGGCTAACAGATCACAAGAACAAAATGACACCGTTGCCAACTCCCCACCAACCCCGAAGTACCGAGCAAAAGAGGCAAGCCTGCGCCATAAAGCGAGGCTTGCCGCTGGTGATTTAGGCCTCTCCTCCGTTTTGCGGCTTCAGTGCCGACTTGATGCTTTCCTCGCCGACATCCGGGCAAACCTTTTCGATGAAGGCGTGGGCATAGCTGCGCAGATAGGTCCCCCGGCGAACGGCAATGCGTGTGGTATTGGACGGAAACAGGTCGGGAACCTGAATGAGCTCCAGGTTGCGGTCCTGTTCCTTGTCGTAGGCCACTGAAGCGACGACCCCGACGCCCAGGCCAAGGCTGACATAGGTCTTGATCACGTCGGCGTCGATGGCCGACAAAACGATATCGGGAACGATGGCCGCCTCGGAAAATGCCTTATCGACATGGGCACGACCGGTAAAGCCCTCGTGGTAAGTGATGATCGGATATTCGGCAAGGATTTCCAGGGTGACTTTGTCGACCGAAAGCAGTGGATGCCCCTGCGGCACGATGATCGCGTGGTGCCAGGAGTAGAACGGGAAGGAAACCAGTTCCGGCACGCCTTCCAGCGCTTCGGTGGCGATCCCGACGTCGGCCTGCCCGGTTTCGACCAGTTCGGCGATTTCGCGCGGGCTGCCCTGCAACAGCGTGAGATGGACCTTCGGATAATCGGCCTTGAACCACTGGATGATCTTCGGCAGCGCATAGCGGGCCTGGGTGTGCGTCGTGGCGACGACGAAATGGCCGGTCTCGCGGCTGGCGAACTGGTCGGCGATGCGGCGCAGGTTCTGGGTGTCGAGCAGGATGCGCTCGACGACGCCGACCAGTTCCTTGCCCGGTTCGGTCAGGCCGAGCAGCCGCTTGCCGCGGCGAACGAAGATTTCGATACCGAGTTCGTCCTCAAGATCCTTGATGTGCTTGCTGACCCCGGGTTGCGAGGTGTACAGCGCATTGGCGACTTCCGTCAGGTTGAAATCCTGGCGGATCGTTTCACGGATGATTCTGAGTTGCTGGAAGTTCATTCTGGTCTGTCCCTTGCGGCCGTTTTGAACGGCTCCCCTGATTTTTTGCAACGTTGCGACTGTGAGCGGCCAGTGTATGAACCTCTGCTTATAAGTAGAAATATTTAATTTGTAGATAGAAATGCGTTTTTTGAATAAGCAGGGCGGGATCAAAGCCGCGCCCTACCCCACTTTCCAAAAAACGATGCGATTCTGAGTTTCTCGCCAAGGGGCTGCGCTGTTTAAGCACCAGGGCAAGGCAGCCGGTGCATAGATGAAAAGTTGATAAGCAACGAAGAATTCCATCTTTTTTGCTGGTCATCGCTTTCCCTACACTGGCAGCATCCAACTTACCGAAAGACCGTGATGCGCAAAATTGTCCTTTCCGTCGTGTTGACCCGAGGGCCAGCCGTTGCTTTTATGGTCGCAGCCCTCGGCCTCAGCACTGCCTTTGCCCAGACGACGCTGCTCAACGTCTCCTACGACCCGACCCGCGAGCTGTACAAGGATTTCAACGCCGCCTTCAACAAGCACTGGCAGGCGCAGACCGGGCAAGTCGTCAATGTCCGCCAGTCGCACGGCG
>Ga0316604_10003013_pt1 | contig 12182 bp, 14 predicted proteins | sample OWC_soil_day20_C_FD_207650 | JGI IMG/M metagenome (GOLD analysis project Ga0316604, IMG submission 207650) | Wetland soil microbial communities from Old Woman Creek delta, Ohio, United States - OWC_soil_day20_CT | ecosystem: Environmental > Terrestrial > Soil > Wetlands | place: USA: Ohio... | reverse complement strand
TTATGAGCTGGGATTTGGCCAACGCGCAGAACGAGTATGCAAAATCACTGCTGGCTTCGGTTATTCCTTTTGAAGTATAAGCTGAATTTTTAAGCTTGGATAGTTAGGCATGAAGCTATTGAGGACAGGGAGTCTTTTTAGTAAGATAAAAAAATATAAGTTTTTGAGAGTCGTGGAGGTCTTATAAAACAAGGAATGTCAAATACGAAACCCGGAACAGGTGGCTGTACTGTTTGCGTCCAGTAACCATCGTAACTCCCGTAACCCCTCGGCCTTTGCCGGAAAAAGCGTTCCGTAGGAGAAAAGCCTGGCGGTATTCCGTAAAAAAATCCGTACTGTCTGAGCGTAGCGAGTTTACGGATTTTAGGAATACCGCCTGGCTTTTCAGCTTTTGGAGGCTTGGGGCCTAGAACTTTTGTTACTTTTGGGGCAATGCTAAAAGTAAAAGGCCCTCACCATGTATTCGATTGATCAAATATCTGATGTGTGCAAATCTAAAGAACTAGCCAAAATCAAGCCCATCCCATTTTAAGGATTGTTACCGCAAAGTATTCAAAGTACGCAAAAGAATAACGGTATCGTGGACTAGAGCATTACTATTTTTTGGCTGAAGATTAAAAGGCCGTGCTAGCGGTTTTTCTTATTTTTCATGCTTTTTTAGTATAAAGATGGGATCATGACTAACATTTTAGAAAATATGTATTGCTTTTATGCGAAAAGATAGGCTATAATATTGTTAGAACATCAAACAATATTATAGCCTGATTATATGATAGTCAAACAAAATGGGGGGTAACAAGTTGGAAGACTTGACACAGGAGCTGTTCCGTTTTTTTAATGGATTTTCTTCATGGGAAAGTTCGGTTATTCGTGCGAGTGATCTGACAGTGTCAGAAGCGCATGCCATTGAAGTTCTAGGACAATATGGTCAGATGAATATGAAGAATGTGGCTATGAAACTGGGAGTAACAACAGGAACTACAACAGTGACAATTGACCGGTTGGAACGAAAGCAATATGCCAAGCGTGAGCTTAGTTCCCAGGACAGGCGAGTATATTTAATCAGCCTTACCGAAAAAGGCTTGCAAGCGTATGAGGAACACCATCAATTTCATTCAGAGTTGTCCAAACAAGTTTTGGGAACACTGACTGAAGAAGAGAGTGAGCAGCTATTAAAGACGTTGCAGAAGATAAATGCCGAAATTTTTTAGTTGGGGGTTACATTTGATGAGTTTACAACATCACGGCCATGAGCATCATGACCACCAGCATTATGGAGAGCCAGGCCACAATAATAAGCGCGGATTAGGAATTGCCTTGATTGTAACATTCGGTATAATGTTTCTGGAGTTCGTTGGTGGTTTGGTTACCAATAGCTTGGCGCTCCTGTCTGATTCAGGACATATGTTAAGTGACGTAAGCTCACTGGCACTTAGTTTGCTGGCAATTACTGTTGCCGCTAAACCACCTTCACTAAGAAAAACATTTGGCTATCAGCGGTTCGAAATTTTAGCGGCGCTGTTTAATGCCATAACCTTGTTTGTTATATCGGGGTTCATTATTGTGGAAGCGTTTCGGCGGTTTCAGCAGCCACAAGCTGTTGACAGTATTTCGATGATGGTCATTGCCTTTATTGGGATGCTGGCCAATATTATAAGCGCAGTGGCTCTGCTAAAACAGGGTGATGTTCAGGAGAATATCAATATGCGCAGTGCGTATTTGCATGTTATCGGAGACGCCTTAAGTTCGGTAGGCGCCATTGTTGCCGGAGTGCTTATGCAACTTTATTCCTGGTATTTCGTTGACCCAATTGCCAGTGTGTTGGTGGCGCTTGTCATCAGCAAAGGAGCCTGGAAAGTGGCTAAACAAGCGTTGCATATTCTTATGGAGGGAGTACCGCCGAATATGGATGCCAGCCAGATTCAAAGCGATCTTGCTGCTATCAGCGGTGTCAGTGAGGTTCATGAGCTGCGGGTATGGAGCCTGACAAGCGGCTGTAATGCGCTGAGTTGTCACTTAGTTGCTGAGGCTGCAGCAGATGGGCAGAATATACTAATGCAGGCTACGAGCACTATGCGCGAAAAGTTCAAGATTCAGCAAGCAGCGATTCAGATTGAAACCCCAGATTACCAGTGCGTGCAAAAGCTGATATAAAGATATAAAATGGACAGCCTTGGGATACTAGTATCCTGAAGCTGTCCATTTTATATCAGAGGGGGATAAAAGGGGATGTGGCTTTGTGTTACTTAGCGAAATTTATTTCAAAACCATGATCTTGAATAACTCGGATAATTTCAAACTCAGTATATTTGTGATGATTAAAGGATAGGGACAAAGTGTTGTCATTGATGGTAATGTCTTTAACTGTTTCCATGCTTTGCAGCGACTGTTGGATTTGATTGACGTCGCCCATTTTAGACAGGGTATAAGCAGCATTTACTTGACACATTCCAAACACCTCCTTTCCAAATAATAGTGTACAAATAATAAAACCACGAATAAGCCCGGTCATTGTGACCGATCCCTTCATGGTTTCAATTTCAATATATTAAATTAGTAAGCCAAGACAAATTATCAATACAATACTATAAAAAACAGCATTCATTGCTATTTACATTTAGTATAAAGCATGTCTTTGTAAAAGGCAATACCAGAATTATTAAAAATATTATTTTCACAAAGGCAGTTGCTGCACTATTTACAAAAATCGGGTGTCATTATATAATAATCCGTGAAATAAGGGTTATGAAAACTCTTGCACATGAAACTAATACATATAATAGAAAGTTAAGTGAACTCGTTTCAGCAGAGCTGAAACATCGGGGGTTCAGGTGGAGAGTCTACTCCACCTGAACTGACGCCGCCTGTAGAGGCGGGAGTCTTGACTTAGCGATTAAGATAAAATGGAAATCGGTATGAAGCCGCTGAGGATGCAAAATCCTTTTGGTTTTTCATGCCTTTTTTGTTTTTATTCGGTGGCCGATACTCTGCTGAGAATGTGAGCTTTGAGTACAATGCTGGCAGTGTGGCTGTGTTGGGTTAAGCGCTAGATATGAAAAAAGAGAGGGATTCGCATGGAAATTAAAAATAAAGATTGTACTATTCGCAGGATTACAGCAGAAGATATTGTACCCGCACTTGATTTCATCATTCCCATGCTGAAAGAGGTGTATCCCAATATACCTGATGTCGCAGTACGCTGGGATCTTGCTAACATGAAAGAAGCCTATGTGATACCTGATAACTCAGTCATGTTTGCTGCCTTTGATGGTAGCAGACAAGTTGTTGGAACAGTCGCCATCAGACCTTATGATGATAGGCTTGAGGCGGTTCATGGTTGTTATGATGTACCAGTCACTGCGGAGTTGTCCCGTTGTTATGTGAATAACTCGCTGCGTCGTCAAGGGATTGCCAGTATATTGGTGGCTGCCATTGAGGAATATTGCCAGCAATATGGCTATCAGACGATTTGTCTTCATACCCATAGGTTTTTACCTGGTGGTTTTCCATTTTGGATAAAGCAAGGCTATATAATCCGAAAGGAGAAACCAGAGAAGCTTGAGACCGTATATATGGATAAGCTGTTAACTCAGCAATGTTCGCCTATTGTTGAATTAACAGGCAGTTAATCCGCCATCAACTGTCCACACCGCACCAGTGACAAAGGATGCAGCAGGAGAGGCTAAAAAGGAAATAACGTGGGCAACTTCTGAAGGCTGCGCTATGCGACCAAGCGGATATAAATTTGCCATATCTGATAGAGTGCAGATGTTATTGGGAGCGGTAAGTTGGCGGTCCAGCAGCGGTGTTGCCACATCGCCCGGGCATACAGAATTGGCGCGGATGTTATAAGGGGCGCATTCTAAAGCTAATGCCTTGGTAAGAGCAATGACTGCTCCTTTGGAAGCGCAGTAGGCTGTACACAAGAGATTGCCATTGATCCCTGCATCAGAAGCGAGGTTGATGATAGAGCCTCCACCGGCTTTGCGCAGTTCAGGTAAAGCGGATTTGCACATGAAATAAACACCTTTTACATTGACATCCATAATAGTAGTATAATCTTCTTCGCTGACATCGGTGATTAAATTTTCTTGATAGACACCGGCCGAGTTTACTAAAATATCAAGTTTTCCAAAGATGCCGGTGGCTTGTTGTATTATGCTAATGCAGTCTGCAGGGCGAGAAATGTCTCCCTGCACATAGTCAATCGAATTTGAAATTGTAGCAAGGGATTGTTTTGCTACATGGCCCTTTGTAGAATCACGACCGACGATAACAACCTTTGCGCCATTAGCTAAAAAAAGATTGGCGGTAGATAAACCAATCCCAGAGGTTCCACCGGTAATAACGGCCACTTTGTTGAGTAGGTCATACTGCATAATATTAGCTCCTATCGTAAAAGTATTGTATTGTTTATATTTTTTATTTTACGTGCTTTTCCTTCTTTTAAATAGTTTTTAAAAATACATTAAAAAATAGCCAAACAAAAAAGGAATTCAACATTTTTTGTAGAATGGCATATAATAATAAAAAGAACAGCGTTCAGCACAGATGAACAAATTGAACTAGTGAGGAAACTAAAATGAGTCAAGACATAAACCGCAATAAGGAGAAAAGAAAATACTTAGTTGCCTCGGTGGATCGAGCAATCGAACTTCTTTTTATTCTTGAGAATTCACCACGGGAAATGGGTGTAACAGAGCTTAGCAGAGAACTTGGTGTGCAAAAGAGTACGGTTCACAATCTGTTACAAACCTTACTGGCAAGAGACTTTGTCCGCCAGACTGATACTGGTCATTATACACTTGGATTTCGCCTGATGCCCTTGGGACTGGCTTGTACGCAACGCTTGAATATCAGGAGAATTGCATCTCCGTATCTGAAAGAGCTAGTGATGGAGACCGAGGAAGTTGCGCTGTTAGCCGTATTATCTGCGGGACAGTTAACTATTGTTGACAAGGCAGAACCGACACGCCCTGTTTTTCTCATACCTCGTTTTGATTATTGTAATACCTTCCATAGTACGGCGCTTGGCAAAGTATTTCTTGCCTATAGCTCTGAACAATTCGTGGAAAAAGTGTTGTCTGAGCCCTTACCTCAATACACTGCCAGGACTATCGAAGATAAGCAGAGTTTGTTAGAGGAACTGGTGAAAGTTCGGGAACAGGGCTACGCAGTAGCAAGCAACGAGACCATTGAAGGTGTTACCTGTGTGGGCGCTCCCATTATTAATGCCAATGGAAAAATCGAAGCAGCAATCACTGTTTCAGGGGCGACTGCTTGGTTTAATAAAGATAAACGTGAGTCGGTAGTTCGCATCATGCTAGAAAAGACAAAGGCAATTTCAGCGCAGTTAGGATACCGGGGTTAGGTAGCGGCCTTCTTTTATTTATCGTAACAGGTGAACAGCGTTCAGTAATAACGAACATAAGTTTACAGTGTTATATAGTTTTTACAAATATATTTAAGGAGTGATGATTATGCCAAGGCCAGTATTTACCAAAGAACGGTGTAAAGGCTGTGAATTGTGTACGGCAGCGTGTCCCAAAAAGCTGCTGGTAATGTCAACTACTTTTAATAGCAAGGGTTATAATTTTTCCACATGTCCTGATGATTCGGAATGTGTTGGCTGTTGTCTTTGTGCCAGGGCTTGTCCAGATATAGTGATTGAGATTAATAAATAATAATGGGAGTGGTGAAAATGTCAGAAAAAGTGCTCATGAAAGGCAATGAGGCTATTGCTGAGGCTGCCATTGCTGCTGGGTGTCGTCATTATTTTGGCTACCCGATTACACCGCAAACTGAGATACCGGAATATATGTCCAAACGTATGCCCCAGGTTGGCGGTGTATTTTTGCAGGCAGAGAGTGAAGTCGCGGCTATTAATATGGTATATGGTGCTGCTGGGGCAGGGGCCAGGGTTATGACTTCCTCTTCCAGTCCGGGAATCAGTTTAAAGCAAGAAGGAATTTCTTATATTGCGGGAGCTGAGCTACCCTGTCTTATTGTAAATATTATGCGCGGCGGTCCAGGACTTGGTGGTATCCAGCCATCACAAAGCGACTATTTCCAGGCTGTCAAGGGTGGTGGTCATGGCGATTATCGTAATATCGTGTTAGCTCCAAATTCAGTGCAGGAAATGGTAGATTTGACGATGCTGGGTTTTGCCTTAGCTGACCAATATCGTAATCCTGTTATGTTACTGGGCGATGGAGTTCTGGGTCAAATGATGGAACCAGTTGAGATCAAAGAAAATAGTATCAAGCCTGTGGAAAAACCGTGGGCTGCTGTGGGGAAGCATGGGCGTACTAAGCCTAATATAATTAATTCGTTATTCTTAAAAGCCAACGAGTTGGAAGACCATAATACTCATTTGCAAAAAAAATACACGCTTATTCAAGAAAACGAGATGCGCTGGGAAGAAATTTATACTGAAGATGCGGAACTTATACTTGTTGCTTACGGAATTACGGCGCGTATTGCGCAGTCGGCCCTTGATATAGCCAGAGAAAATGGTAAAAAGGTAGGCTTGTTACGTCCCATCTCGCTGTGGCCATTCCCTGAGCCGCCGTTTGCCCGGCTAGCAAAAACAACCAAGGCTTTTTTAACGCTGGAGCTAAGCGCGGGACAAATGATTGAAGATGTACGTTTGGCTACGCACGACGCTAAACCAGTGCATTTCTATGGTCGTACCGGTGGCATGATAATGACCCCAATGGAGGTTTACCAGGAGATTATCAAGATTTTAGATGGCAAGGAGGGCAAATAACAATGGCAGAAGTGTTATTCTCTAGACCGAAAGCGTTACTTGACGTGCCTACTCACTATTGTCCAGGCTGTCATCATGGTATTATTCATCGCTTAGTAGCTGAGGTAATTGATGAATTGGGTATTCAGGAAAAAACAATTGGGATTGCACCAGTAGGGTGTTCGGTGCTTGCGTATGATTACTTTGATGTTGATATGTTAGAAGCTGCGCATGGTCGTGCACCGGCTGTAGCTACTGGTGTCAAACGGGTGCACCCTGACGCTGCCGTATTTACCTATCAGGGTGATGGTGATTTGGCAGCGATTGGCTGTGCGGAAATCGTCCATGCGGCTGCGCGCGGCGAAAAAATAACGACTATCTTTGTAAATAATGCTATTTATGGTATGACTGGCGGCCAAATGGCACCCACTACCATGGCTGGTCAAGTAACTACTACATCGCCTTATGGACGTAAAGTGGAAACTGCGGGTATGCCTATTCGGGTATCAGAGATGTTAGCTACTTTGGACGGCCCGACCTTTATTGCGCGGGTAGCAGTCAACACCCCAGCCAATATGAATAAAGCTAAGGCTGCTATCAAAAAAGCATTTGAGCTTCAACTCAGCGGCCACGGGTTTTGCTTAGTCGAAGTATTGTCAACCTGCCCAACCAATTGGGGAAAAACACCACTTGAGGCCGTTAAATGGCTGGAAGAAAACATGGTGAAACACTATCCGCTGGGTGTTTATAAAGACGTGCAGGAGGTGGCAAAATGAGACACGAGATGATTATGTCTGGTTTTGGCGGCCAGGGTGTTTTACTCATGGGACAGATATTAACTTATGCTGGTATGCTGGAAGAAAAGCATGTGTCATGGATTCCCTCCTATGGTCCTGAGATGCGTGGCGGAACAGCTAATTGTTCAGTTGTTATCACTGATGGGGCAACAGGTTCGCCGATGGTTGAAACGCCGACAGCGGCTGTTGTCCTTAACCTGCCATCACTTGACAAGTTTGAAGCTGCCGTTCAGACAAACGGAGTTTTAATTGTCAATAGTTCATTAATTGACAAAGAAGTTAAAAGGCGGGATATTAAGGTCTATCGTGTGCCGGTAAATGAGATCGCGACTGAGCTGGGTAATGTTAAAATGGCCAACATGGTAGCACTGGGCGCGCTTATTGCCGCTACCGATGCAGTAGAAATGGAAGTGCTGTTTAATGCGTTTGCCAAAAAATTTGCTTCAAAACCTCAAGTCATTGAGGCCAACAAAGTAGCGATTAACCGCGGTTATGATTATGTTAAAAAGAGCATAGCGTAACCAAGAAGCTGGGGTGTAATGCAGCAGGAAAAATATTACTAATATAGAATATTAACCTATAATAAGTGTAAGGGGGTTAAGGATAATGGCAAAGAAAATTCTTCTACTGACTGGTGACTGTGCGGAAGACTATGAGGTTAAAGTACCGCAGCAAGCATTGATGATGCTTGGCTATCAGGTTGACGTAGCCGTACCTAATAAGAGTGCCGGTGATATGGTTCAACTGGTTGTGCATGACTTTATCGGTCTGGACACCTATGTGGAATTAACTGGACACCGAATTCAAGTTGATATTGCAGCCAAAGACGCCAACGCCGCAGATTATGTTGGGCTGGTAGTTCCTGGGGGCCGTGCTCCTGAATATATCAGGATGTACGATGAAGCGCTCAAGTTAGTGCAGGATTTCTTTGCTGCTGGCAAACCAGTAGCTGCGATTTGTCATGGTACACAACTTTTAGCGCCAGCTAACGTGTTGGCAGGCAAGACCGTGACTTCCTACCCGGCTTGCGCTGCAGAGTGCCAATTGGCTGGTGCTCAATGGAAAAATGAGCCGGTTGTTGTCAGTGGGAATCTGGTGACAGCGCAAGCTTGGCCCAATCATCCAGCTTGGTTAAAAGCCTTTGTTGATCTCCTAGGTGCGAAGATCAGTATCTGAATTAGCTTTTATTGTATAAATGAGATTGCCCGCAGTTGGCTGCAATGGCTAGAAGAAAGTTTTTCTTTCTAGAATTGCGGCCAAAGTGAAGCAATCTCTTTTTAGTGCATGCTGTTGTTAAATAATTGAAAGCAGGCCATACTAATATAGACAAATTTCCCAGTGAGGGATATAATTATACAGTTATAGCTGTTTTTCAGCACTACGAAAGGAAGGGGTGCAGTTATTGTTTGTTCATGATCTTATCCTTAAAGGGAAAATAGATAGCCCAGCTTTTGCTGGCAAAGACAAGGTGTCTTATGGTGAACTGCAAGAGGAAGTAAGGAAATATCGCAATTATTTTTATACATCAGGTATCCGGGCAGGCGAAAATGTAGGGTTGTTTTCCAAAAATTCAGTTGAGTTTGTTTACTGTTATATGGCTATTGTCAGCCTGGGGGCTGTCGTTATCCCTATTAATTTTCAATTAACTGTCAGAGAAATTGCTTTTATTGTTAAAGACGCTATGATGAGCCACCTCATTACCATGGAGGGCTTAATGATAGATCCTGTGCTTAGCCAACATGGCTATACACAGAAAGTTACCCAACTTGTTATTCCTGACTTTAAATTAGTATTAAAACAAGAAGTGTTTTCGGCAGCCCCGGCGCTAGCAGCCGATTTTGACGAAAATCAGCCTTGTGTTATTATATATACTTCAGGTACTACCGGCAGTCCTAAAGGGGCTGTGTTAACCCACAAGAATCTTGTCAGTGATGCAGCGGCCTTTGGGGAAATGCTGCCGCTGACTGCTACAGATAATGTATTATGTGTGCTGCCAATGTATCACTGCTTTTCCTGGACGTGCGCGGTGCTTGTTTCTCTGCTGTGTGGGGCGTCAATTACAATATTGGAAGCTTTTGCGCCAAAAGAGACCATCGCGGCTATTAAAGACTACAAAGTAACGGTTGTCTATGCAGTGCCTCCTATGTATAATGTGCTTGCTCGTGTAGGACAGAGTCAAGACTTGGCCGGTGTTAAATACTTTATATCAGGCGGAGCATCTTTGCCTGAAAAGGTAGCTCAGCAGTTTGCCGATAAATATGGTCAGAAAATTATTGAAGGATATGGTCTTTCCGAAGCTTCGCCGGTAGTTGCCCTTAACCCTGCGGCAAAGCCGAAATATTGTTCGATTGGTAAAGCTCTCCCTGGCCTAGAGGTGCGGGTGGCCGATTCCAGTGGGCAAACCTTGCCGCCAGGCATGGTTGGCGAGCTTGTGGTGCGTGGGCCGATTGTCATGAAGGAATACTTTAATCTGCCTGCTGATACGGCCAATGCTCTTAAAGACGGCTGGCTGTATACTGGCGATTTGGCCTATCAGGATTCAGAGGGATATTTTTTTATTGTCGATCGCCTGAAGGATTTGATTATCTCCAATGGGGAAAATATCTATCCACGAGAGATTGAAGAACTACTTTATGCTTATCCCAGCATTATTGAAGCCAGTGTTATTGGGATTGATGACGAACTACGCGGTCAGGTTGCGCGTGCGTACATCGTTTTAGCCGAGGGGCAGAGTTTTAACAAAAAGGCTGTACGAGAATATCTTCAAGCCAATATTGCCGCCTATAAAATCCCCCGTGATTTTCATGTTGTGGAGGCTTTGCCTAAAAATCCGACAGGCAAAATATTGAAACGGGTATTACGCGAACAGGTGGGATAATGAAGAGTAGTACACATAAGGGTTGTATGAGTGTTGTTGTGGAAGGCGAGAGTTATGATTCGGTTATTAACAAGCGGTGACATTCCTGAGGTCACTTCTTATGTAGAACGAAACTATATGGAAACGACGGTGCTCAGTGGCAATCTTGCTAGATGTGGTATTGAGAATGACTGGCTAAGCCGCCGTTCTGGCGATTATTACGGGTACTTTTCTGCAGGCAGATTAGCTGGGATAGTAGCCTTCTTTAACTTGGGGAGTGTTGTGCCACATTTTGAAATTGCGGCGGCTATTGGCAGCTTTGTCGAAATTATGCGTCAACGTAGGTTTGAAGTAGTGGTTGGGATGAAAAGGATAATAAAGCCGTTATGCCTAGCACTGGAGCCATATAAAAAAGTGCTTGCCTGTGAGGATAGTTATTATTTGGTGAATCATAACATAAAGCACTATTCCCTAGCTGGTGGATACCAAATTGCTGCGGTGGAAGCTGTGGACAGGGAACGAGTGCTTACCTTTATTGTTGAAGCCTATCGACAGGGCTTTAAACGCCGATTTAACCGGGAATTGGCGACCAAGCTCATTGAAGACCGTGGTGCGGAAGAAGCTTTGATTTTTTTGCTTGTAAACCAAGCGCCTGTGGCTCAGGCTACCATTCAGGTAGTTACTGGACGGATTAATCAGATCGGTGGTGTTTATACCAGTGAGCATAGCCGGGGTAAGGGGTATTGTAAGGCCCTGGTTGCCGAACTGTGCCAGCAGATTTATGCTGCCGGTAAGCTTCCCACGTTAATGGTGCGCAAAGATAATAGTCCGGCAGTGAGAGCGTATCAAGCGGTTGGATTTTCGTATTATGATGAATATGTAATCGTAAAATTCGCAATGTAATTGGGAGGTATGTTTATGCGCATCGCTGTGGGGGTCACCGGCGCAAGCGGCGCCATCTACGGTTATACCCTAATTAAAGCTCTGTATGATTTGGGTATCGAAGTTCACGCCGTTTATACCGATATGGGCCGTAAGGTACTAGAATATGAATGTGACCACAGTATCGAAGGTATCCAAAAATATGCTACGGTTTATGATAATACAGATCTATTTGCACCGTTGGCTAGCGGCTCCTTCAAGATGAATGGTATGGTGGTAGTGCCTTGTTCGATGCATACCTTAGGCGCTTTGGCTGGTGCTAGTGGGCGGGATTTGCTTACAAGGGCGGCCGATGTTACGCTTAAAGAAGGCAGAAAACTTGTGGTAGTGCCACGGGAGACGCCAATGACGACCATTCATTTAGAGAACATGCTTAAACTGGCGCGTGCTGGCGTGGTTGTTATGCCGGCAGCCCCGGGATTTTATCATAAGCCGGCAACGATAGCAGATATAGTAACGTGTATGGCAGGCAAGATACTGGATAGTTTGGATATAGAACATAATTTATTCAAGCGTTGGGGAAGTTAGCAAGCGCTAGTGTGATAGTCAAAAAAAATAGAGGAATTGCCCTAATTTTGCCGAAGAATAGTGACAAGTAAAAAAAAGTGAACTCGTTTCAGCTGAGCTGAAACATCGGGGGTTCAGGTGGAGAGTCTACTCCACCTGAACTGACGCCGCCTGTAGAGGCGGGAGTCTTGACTCAGCGATTAATGAATCAGGGGTGAAGCTTGTATGCGGCTGTCTAAAAAGCTTGTGGCCGTTTGCCTGGTGGTTCTTATACTTGTTTTGGTTAATACTTCGGTATTTGCTGCTCCGGCTAAGCAAACAGCGGGAAAGA
>Ga0316604_10003012_pt1 | contig 12182 bp, 10 predicted proteins | sample OWC_soil_day20_C_FD_207650 | JGI IMG/M metagenome (GOLD analysis project Ga0316604, IMG submission 207650) | Wetland soil microbial communities from Old Woman Creek delta, Ohio, United States - OWC_soil_day20_CT | ecosystem: Environmental > Terrestrial > Soil > Wetlands | place: USA: Ohio... | reverse complement strand
TTTAAATTGTAGCATAATAAGAAAATTCTTGTAAAACTTCCATTTGTTATCATATATCACACACCTACGATTAAATATCTCAATCCCAAACCTCCCGAAAAACCATCATTAAAGCTCAAAAACCAACACCGAATATAGATATTCATTCGTAAATCAGCCAAATTACCACCCCCTAAGGTCGTCTTAGGCAAAAAAAAGCGCAGGCAACCTGCCTGCGCTCCCATCCCCCTAATAAAACTCTCTTGTAATACTAACCGCCGCTAAATAATTATGCCCCGTCGCCCCTTCCGTATAATTAACATTCCGCACCTTAGCCACCCCTAAGCTTCCGCTCAGAAAAACCTCCGGCCCAATCTCCTTTCGCGCCCCCAGCCACAGCGAATCCACCGTCTGCGGTACATTGCCGCTAAAATCCTGCACCAGCCGTTCCGCATTCACCGACACCTGAACCTCCCCCGGCAAATACCTGGTAGCCTTGGCATAATAGCGGAGCGCATTCGCCCCCATCACATCCCCGAAAATACTATCCTTATACGTCCAGCCATTAGTATACAGCGAATGCCTGTACCACGCCGGCCTGGTATGAGCCCATTCCAGCATCAGATCCCAGTCGCCGCTTTCCGTCAGCCGCGGGACATACACCCCCACCAGCTCCGACAACTGCGACGGCAACGGAATACTTCCGGCCTGATCCTCGCCATACACCTCGCCATAAACCTGCACTCCCCCCGCCTTAGGCAACCGCCAGCGAAAATCCCCCCCGGCCTGCGTATCCCAATTATCACTCTCAGCCGAAAGCGCGTTACTGCCAAACAAATAATCCCGCAGCTCAGAGCGGTTCAACATATGCCCCTGCCCGCCCACAATATCCATCCGGCTCAGCGCAAACGTAAAATTCCTCCCCGGCACAAAATCCCCTCTGACCCCTGCCAGAGAAGGATACCGCACATCAGCCCGGTCCTCCTCCAGTACCAAATACAGCACCGTGACATAACTCGGCCCCAGCCACCGGCTGTCCAGCGCATCAATATTTGCAAGCCTCACGCTCGTAAACGGCGCAGCATTATTCGTCAGACTGCGGCTGCCCCGCGTCCCCTCGCCCCACCATAAATTCTCGCGTCCTACCGTCAGCGCCACATTGTTCAGCCTGGTCTTAACATACCCTTCCTTCAGTTCGGCTTTCGTCTCCTCACCGCTAACCGAAAATCGCGGCGTAACACTAAACACCAGCCAATCCTTTATTCCCCCGTCAACCGTAAACTCCGCGGCCGCATTCAGCCCATTATCATACCGCTGCCCGCCATTATTCGTATTCAAAGGCTGCCACGAAGCCTTCGTCCCCAGCTCTTTTAAACTATCTCCATGATAATATGCCGAACTTACCGTCCAGTCCTTTAGCTTCAACTCCCGCTCCGCCTTACTCCCTTCCAGCCTGGCTAACTCCGGCCCAAACTCCCGTTCCAGCCGCATCACCATCTCCCTGGCATACCCCGGTACATCGCCTTTACCCAAAGTTGCCAACGCAATCTCCCTCGTCCACCGCGCCGCCTGCATCCGTGTATAAGGCTTCGCCCCAATCCGCATCTCCTCTAAATACCCCAGCCCATCCAACTTCTCCAGATAATCATAAACATAACTCCCCAGCGGAACATCTGCCGCCAAATAATGCTGTGAACTCCCTTCCCTCGATCCCTCTCCCGCTGCCCAAACCCCAGTCATCGAACTCCCGAAAACCACCAGCATTACTACCACAACCAAAATAAGCGGATGGCTCAAGAAATTCACCACCCTTCCTTTGAAATACCTAAACCTAAGCCCCGAACTTTTTCACTTCACTCGCTTGTCCCGTCTTGGCAACCCCATCACCCGAATAGACACTAAAGGCAGTTCGAAAAATTATTGTTAAGTCCAACCACCAAGAATGCCTTTGCAAATACTCTAGATCAAGGGCGACTTTTTCCTCTAAAATAATATCATCCCGTCCATTTATCTGTGCCCACCCGGTTAAACCAGGCCGAATTGTCGAAATTCCAGCCACTTTCCGCATTGCCCTAAGTTCATATTGGTTATAAAGCGCAGGCCGCGGACCGACAATCGCCATATCCCCCAACAAAATATTCACCAATTGCGGCAATTCGTCTAAGCTGTACTTGCGTAAAAAATAGCCAATCTTCGTTACATATTGTTCCGGACTGCTTAACTTATCTGTAGCAACATTAGGTGTTCCAACCCGCATTGTGCGAAATTTGTACATTAAAAATTCTTTATCCCCAACTCCAATACGCCGTTGACAAAAAAACACCGGCCCAGGCGAGTTCACTTTAATCAAGCATATTATTACAATCATAAAGGGACTGAGTAATATCAAGGCCCAAAATGAAACAACGGTATCAAAAAACCGTTTCATTTTTTTACTTTCAACCTCCTGTTATACTCAAACTAAAAACGCTTCATACCCCTAATCGATTCTGATTAGTCAAGAAACTTTAATATTATCTTTATACCAATTCATAGCCTCAGTAAACCCCTGCGTAAAATCCCAGTCCGGATTATACCCTAACAAGCTTTTTGCTTTAGTTGTATCAGCTAAGCTATGCCGTATATCCCCTTGCCTTGGTTCTGCATAGCTTGCAGCATGAATTATCCCCATTTGCTCACACATCAGTCTATACATCTGATTCACCGTAAACCGTTTACCAAACGCTATATTATAAGCCTGCCCGCAAGCTTCTTTCGGTGCAACACAAGCCTTCAAGTTCGCTTCAATAACATTTTCGATATATGTAAAATCGCGGGACTGCTCCCCATCGCCATAAATTTCAACTTTACCGCCTGTTTTTAAGGCCTTTATAAACTTCGGAATTACTGCTGCATACTGGGAATTAGGGTCCTGCCTGCGCCCAAAAACATTAAAATATCTAAGCCCAATACACTCCAAACCATAAACCTCAGTATAAAGTTTGCCATACTGCTCATTCACCTTTTTGGTTAATGCATATGGCGATAAAATATTGCCCTCTTCACCTTCGACTTTAGGAAGCTTTGCCGCGTCACCATAAACCGACGATGACGATGCATAAACAACCCTTTTTACCCCCGCTATTCTTGCGGCTTCCAGAATATTGGACGTGCCTTTAATATTGTTATCCTCATAAATCAATGGATACGCCATCGACCTCGGCACCGAACCTAAAGCCGCCTGATGCAGAACAAAACTAATCCCTTCACATGCTGCTTTGCATGTCTCTATATCTCTGATATCGCCTTCAATAAACTCAAAGCAGGGATTATTGCTAAACTCAGCTACGTTTTCTTTTCTTCCTGTAGCAAAGTTATCAAGCCCCCGCACCTTATAACCCTTATTAAGCAAAGCCTCAACCAAATTAGTCCCAATAAACCCCGCTGCGCCCGTTACTAAAAATTGTACATTTTGACTAAATTTTACAGTATCGTAGCTCACTTTAAAGCCTCCAGTACAAATAATTCAAGCTCGCTGCATGCTTGTAATCAAAAATACCTTTTACATCGATTAAGACATTCCTGCCCTCATCCATACCAGCTTCACTTGTTGCCGCAATCTCTTTCAGTTCATACATACCCTGTAAATTACGTCCTGAATAAAACGCCTTTATAGCTTCCAGTTTTAGTGCCGTAATTTCGTCATGGGCCACCGCAACAATAACTGCATCAACAGCTTTAATCTCATCGAATCTGCACAAATCAATGCCATATTCTGCTTTTACTTCGGCTGCATCTGCCACCGGGTCCGCCACCTGCACTTGAATCCCGTATTCCCTAAGCTCTCTAATAATATCCACCACTTTGGTATTTCGGCTGTCCGGACAATTTTCCTTAAACGTAATCCCAAGTATTGCTACCTTAGCTCCCTTTATTGCAATATTAGCCTGAATCATCTTCTTAACAGCATTCTCCGCAACATATTTTCCCATATCATCATTAATTCTTCTGCCCGAAAGAATAATCTGCGAATGATACCCCTGCTCCTCGGCTTTATATGTAAGATAATACGGGTCTACCCCTATACAATGCCCTCCAACTAGGCCAGGGGTAAACTTTAAGAAATTCCACTTAGTACTCGCCGCTTTCAAAACCGCGGTTGTATCTATTCCAAGCTTATTAAATATAATTGCTAACTCATTCATAAAAGCGATATTAATATCGCGTTGGGAATTCTCAATAACTTTTGCCGCTTCCGCGACTCTAATGCTCTCTGCTTGATACACCCCTGCCTTAATTACCAGCTCATACACTTTTGCGATATCTTCTAACGCTGCTTCATCCATGCCCGATACGACTTTTACTATCGTTTCCAATCGATGAGCTTTGTCGCCTGGATTAATTCGCTCCGGCGAATAACCAACCTTAAAATCTTTGCCGCATTTTAGGCCTGATTCTTGCTCTAATATTGGCACACAAATATCTTCTGTCACCCCAGGATACACCGTAGATTCATATACAACGATCGAACCGCTGGTAAGATTTCTTCCCAGCGTCCTGCTCGCCCCCGTTACCGGCTTAAGATCAGGAGTTTTATCCTTATTTATCGGTGTCGGTACCGCAACAATATGAAATTTGGCCTCCCGTAAATACTTCTCCTCCCAGGTAAAAAAGGCACTGCTTTGTTTTATCGCCTCATCCCCGACTTCTTTCGTTACATCTTTGCCGCTTAAATACTGCTCTACCTTTTCTCTTGAAATATCAAACCCAATTACCTGCGCAAATTTAGCAAACTCAATCGCCAGCGGCATTCCTACATACCCTAATCCGATTACCGAAACCTTTTCTTCCTTTTTCTTTATTGCTTGATAAAGTCCCATTTTATCATCTCCTCTCGGGTTCAATCACAAATTACAACTCCATAGTTTTCATAATTACATCATTAACCTTATTAACATCATACTTTTCCCGACAAATTCTCAGACTTTCACGCCCCATCGCTTCGCTTTGGCTTTTGTTCTCAATCATCCACATCATCTTTTTCGCTAAGTGCTCACTGCTTTTTACCGGCACCAAAAAGCCATTAACCCCATTCACCACAGTTTCCCTGCACCCCGGAGCATCGGTTGTTATAATTGGGCGTCCTATCGCCATCGCTTCCAGCACACTTTTTGGCGTTCCCTCATGATACGACGGCAGCACAAACACCGAGCAATTTGCCAAAAACGGCCTAACGTCATCTGTACGCCCTAAATACTCAATCGTTCCATCATCAATATAGCCTTGAATATCGGCCTGGCTTATTGCCGTGGGATTAGAATCAAAATACCCGACAATTTGTATTTTCACCTCAGGATACTTATCTTTTACTATTTTTGCAGCTTCAATATATTCGATTATCCCCTTGTCTTTGATAATCCGCCCAACAAATAAGAACACCGGTTTATCAGGCATCGGCTGGGGTTTAAACTTATCTAAATTAACCCCCGAACCATTTATCATTACAACTTTATCCCTGTTTATAAGACCAGCATCAAACACAGCCTTGCAGTCATCGTTATTTTGAAAAAACACCTTCTTGCAACAACTAAAAGCCACCTTATACTCTGTCTTTAAGATTGCTCTGGCTAAACTTCGCTTACTTTCACTGCGAAATACCGAACCCAACCCTCCCATCAAAACATAAACCTCACTTAGCCCCGCTACCTTAGCGGCTATACAACCATATACAACAGTTTTCGCTTGATAGGCAAAAACTTTGTCAGGTTTTTCCTTTTCAATTGCTCTTAGGATAGAAAAAAAAGCCAATACATCTTTGGCAGGATTAGTACTTGTACGTTCAACATTAATTTCAAGATATTTAATATCCCGCTTTTCAAACCGCTGCGCCCATTCGTCCCCTGAATCCGGTGCTGCCGCACTAACCTGATGCCCACCTTTAAGCATCCTAGCCATCATATCCTCGCGAAAATAAAACAACGTCGGCGCATAGCTTGATAATACTAAAATCTTCATATTAATTACGCTACCTTCTATTTTTAAAAATCATCTATAAATCTAATTTCTTCTTACTTTAGATAAACCAATATAAATGTTTTCATATTTGCGAACAATATCTGGCAAGTTAAAATACTTTTCAATACGTTGGCGCGCCTTAATTCCTAAACTCTTTCTTTCATTTTCACCAAGGTCAATTAGATGCCCTAACGCTTTTGCCAGTTCTTTATAATTTCTTGGCTCCACTACGCTACCAGTATCTCCCACAAGAAGAGCAGAATCTCCTACATCTGTGACAACACAAGGAACACCACTAGCCATCGCTTCCCCACCTACCAATGGAAACGCCTCACAACAAGATGATTGAGCTAGAATGTCCAAAGAAGCCATAATACGCGGAATGTCATCACGTTTTCCAAGCAAATAAACCCTGCTTCTAATCCCCGCCTCCTCAATCAATTTCACCAGTTCGGAATTCTCCCAAGTTACCCCAGCCCCACACATTAAGAATTCTACATTAGAATACTTACTACAGAGTCGACTCGCAGCTTGAATAAAATTTCGATGATCTTTTTCTGGAACAAATCGCCCAATGTGTCCTACTAATATCGTGTCTTCAAAAATCCCAAGTTCTTGGCGAAGTGATAATCTATCATCTGAGCTAGGATGAAATTTATTTAAAGAAAATCCATTCGTAATAACCTCCATTATTTCAGTAGGATAACCTAACGCTTCATGAACTTTTTTTGAAGTTTCCGAGCAACAAACAATGTGTGTTGGCAACCATTTCGCTAACATTGAACATAGTTGAACAGTACGCTTAGTAAGCCACTTTGTACTAACAGAATTGATAGTAGTATGATGAATACCCCAGGTAATAGGAATACCACCTGAAAACTTAGCAGCTACCCCTCCGATAAGATCAGCATGATACATCCATGTTTGTATCACATCAGGATGATTGCCTCTTAACCAGAATATCAGTCGCATCAAAAATAGTGGATTCGGAATACCTTGTCTCATCCCTAGAGATTGAACCGAAACTCCAAGCTGTTGAATTTTTTCCCCAACAGCTCCGATGTTTATTAAAGATAAAACGCTATGCTCAAATCGTGAATAATTAGTGCCACAAAGCAAGTTATAAAGCATTATTTCTGCACCACCAATATTCAAACCAGTAACAATATGCAAAACTTTTACTTTTTTTGTACTTTCCATAATTCCCTCATTTTTTGTTCACCTTATTCACTATCTGTACAGGTTAGTTAAAATTAACTATTTAAATCTAAAAAACTTGATACCTTTTACTCCTGTATAGCATTTCCCTACAAATTTCATTTAGCCGTTTCTAGCATTCTCGCTAACTCCACAGCCACTTTAGTAATACTAAAATGATTTACAACACACGCTCTTCCTTCGCGTCCTAGGTCCTGGGCATATTTCGGATTCAATAACAGTCCATCAATCGCTTCAACCCATTCATCTATTTCATTAGAACCAAATCCGCACTTACTTAAAGAAAGTATATCTGCATTCATACCAACTGGAGACACAACAACCGGTATACCGCAAGACATATAAAGTAGCATTTTATAGCTACACTTACCTCGATTCCAAATCGAATCAACGAGAGGCATAATACCAATAGAAAATCCTTGTATTGTCTGAACCTCAGTATCAGGAGTCCAGCGGATAAATTCTATTCTACTATTAGGGATAGTTCGAAAACACGGTGCACGATCAGCAATAACTCTAAGTTTTATATCTCGATGTTTATTTAAAACCTGTAATAAAGCCTTTTCTATCCTATACAGTTCTTGAAAAGCACCACTAGCACCAGACCAACCAATAATTTTTTCTCCTCTATCCTTTTTTATGCCTAACGGCTGAAACCGCTCAGTATCCACTGCTGTAGGCAAAATATTAACTTGATTATTCCATTGACTAAAATACTCAGCTAAAAACCTATTTCCACAAATAACCAAACGCGCTTGACGTGCAAGCTGTTGAGCAAATTTGCCGTTTCGATGCTGCCAAATAGCATCATCCACATCTAATATATATGGTTGTTTAATAAAAGGCTCCAAGGTTACGTAAGTTGATAACATTTCTCTTTGTAATAGACAGATATCAAATTGCTTCGACCTCAATATACTCGGAACGCGCTGTGCTAATGAACCGATTGCCCAAAATGGTCTCAATAATTTAGTCTTAGGGGGATATGAAGTTAATTGGGGATAAAACTCAGTGATACCGACACCTAAACTTTGTAATGGTTCAATATACTGTCGTACCCTAAATCGTGCACTCGCAACGTTTTCCCCCCCAGTGTACGCTGCAACTTTTAGCATAATTTCTCCTTTAATAATCTCATAGTCACCTGTTTGTAACTATATAATTTTCATTTGAATATTTAGGGAACATACGTGGAAAACGATACAACATAAATATAGCCACCATTAACTTTATTAGTAAATTTAGCCCTTCAAAAAACTCATCATTAAAACCGCTCTTTAGCATTGCATAAAAAAATACACTATATACAACAACAGCTTGAGAGTTTTTTCTCATTGCAATTCTATATATCCAAGTTATAACAAACCCTTGAAACAACATCCCTAATATTACACCAAACCACCCATAGTCACTAAAATAGCCAAAATAAACCGTATAAACATTTGTTGTAAAGCTCGAAGAAACCATTGTAAACTCCGCATTGGATAGAGGCATATCTATACCAGCCCCAAATTTATTGGCAATTATTATAAAGACCCATAAAATTCCTCTAATCGATGGTATACTATTCGTATTATTTACAATACTATCAAAAGCTACACTGCCTCCAAATGCATATAAACCTAAATGTTCTAAAGCAATAGCTACTCCTTCAACTAAAGAAAGTTCTGATGTTTTAAATGCCAATTCTCGCTGAATAGCAATAAATGAGAATGATAAAATCACTAAAAAGAACATTACAATAGCTAATTTCCAGGGAAAACGGCGATTTCGAATAGCTATCATAGACACTGGCACAATAAGTAAAATCAAAATACCAGATCGCGCTCCTGTAAAAATTGTATAAAAAGACGCTAAAACAAAAGCAACAACAGCTCGTACTTTTGAGAAATTCGATCCATCTAGTTCATTACATGAAAGCCAGGCAATGATAATAGAAAACGGTACTAAATTATCAATTATACTAATAGATGTGATAGTTTCATCATGCCTTTGTATTGACAGTTGCCTAATTGCCCCCCAATAATTATTTATACTAGATGATAGTGCAAGTTCTTGCATTTTGCCCCAATATATAGGAATAGCTATAATCAATATTACTAAACATATATTAATTATTCGCTTTACCAATTCTTTATGAGTATCTGTTATAGGCGTATAATAATTTATTTCACCTCTAACCAGTAACACTTGAACTATACCGCCAATACTAAATGACATTGCCCCTACAATATAAACCAATAATGTTTCCACAGATATAGGATAAAATAAATTACCAGCAAGCAACAATCCAGATAAATTTATTACCCAAACCATTGTAAATACTACCGGTGGATAAGAATATGATTTATAAATATAAATGTTTATCATAATTAATAAAACTAGTGTACATATTGCTATAACAAGCATAACATTCTCCCTATGGCCAAAAATACTTCTACATTATCCATAAATACGCCATAAATTTATAAGTCTTGTTAACAATAACTACCAACTTACTAACCCATACAAAAACTCACACCAAAAAATGCCATAACTGGAAAGCCTCTTTAATATTAGATGGTAACGTTAAATATTTCAAAGAAAAGAACATCAATAAACATCCATCAATTAGCACACGTATAATCCATGCACTTGCTGTACCTGCGATACCATAATTAATTGTCAGTAAATACAAAATGCCAAGATATATCGGTAGTTCAAAAATATGCAGTTTAGCAGTAATGTCCGGTCGTCCAATTCCTTGTATAAAGGCAAACGGAATTTGCGCCAGCGCATTAATAAAGATACCAATTGATAACAATTGCAACACTAAAGTGCTGTTTTCCGCAAACTCTCTGCCTAACCACCAATCAAGGCCAGTGTAGCCAAATGCCAGTATTAACACGACACATGGAAATAGAATAAGAAAAGTAAATTTACACCCAGAAGAAAAATATTTCCCTGCTGACTTTGGATCAACAGCAAAAGTCCGGCTAAACATTGGAAATAGTACTCCCGATAATGCTGCAGGAATAATTAGAAGCTTAGTTACTATTTCATAAGGTGTAGCATAATAAGCAACTGCAGAAATTGAAACCAATGTCCCAATATAAAACCGATCCATATAAACCATGATCGGACTAATAACATTGCTTACGGTCATCCAACCACCAAAAGACAATAATGGTTTTATCAAATACTTATTAAAGCCTATACTTCGATAAAAATCCGGATTAATATAGCAACAAAGTGCTACATGAATTGACCAGGCTATCAATCTGACAACCAATAAGATTAGAACGATAGCTACCAGACTGGATGAAAAAAGCAAAGTCACCAACGGGCATAAGTACGTTAATATTCCCATACATAGTCGCACTGTACTTGTCATATCAAAACGCTGATACGCCTCTAATATCCCGCGCAATCCTGCCGTTGTGATCACAATTGGAACCGAAAGAGCAAGTAGATACAGCGACTCTAAAGTTTCCCTCTGTAATGCCTCAGGAACTTTTAATAAGTCTGTAATCAAATAAGCAGAAATAGCATACAAAATTGCCATCCCGACGGCCCCGAATATTCCCATTAATATTAGACCAGTCCAGACCAGCCCAGGTATCTCCTTATCTTCTTTTTTTCCAAGCTTTTCGGCCACTAGTTTTGTTAAAGCTCTGCCAATACCAATATCGAATAAGCCAAAATAGCCGATTACCATCCATGCCAGTGTTAATAGTCCAAACTTTTCAGTCCCTAACCCCCTGATTATAAGCGGTATAGAAAAAACCGCCACTAACATCGGCACCGCTTGACCCATTAGGTTAAAAGCAGTATTCCTAACAAGCGCCCCTGACCTCTTGGGGAGCTGCCAACTCTCAGAAGTGGTAATTAGTTTCGTCATTAATATTGTCTTCCTTTAATTTTTTGAAAACATAATCCGCTAACCAATATCCCTTAGCCGTACATTTTTCTTATCCTTCTCCGACAATACCGGCTCATCAATCGGCCACCGTATTCCAATATCCGGGTCATTCCAAATGATCCCTTTCTCAGCCGCAGGGTTATATAGGTCAGTACATTTATAAGTAAATAACGCTGTTTCACTGGTCACGCAGAAACCGTGGGCCAGACCTGGCGGAATGTAAAACTGCCGCTTATTTTCGCTGGACAGCATCACACTAGCCCATCTTCCAAATGTCGGCGAACCGGCGCGAATATCGACCGCCACGTCAAACACTTCTCCCTGCAAAACATAGACAAGCTTTCCCTGGGGATTCGGGTCTTGAAAATGCAGCCCGCGCAATACTCCCTTCACCGAATACGACAGATTATCTTGAACGAAAGGCCCCGCTATCCCGGCCTCAACATAGCGCGCTTCATTCCATGTCTCCAGGAAGAAACCCCGGTTATCGCCGAAAACCTTTGGCTCAATAATAACTACGCCAGGAATCTCAGTCTCTAAAACCTTCATGCCGATCTTCCTTCCCGGATAATATCCATTAAATATTGGCCATAGCCGTTCTTTTTCAGTATCTCAGCCAATCTGGCAAGCTGTTCCACACCTATCAACCCCCGGCGATAGGCAATTTCCTCAGGGCAAGCCACCTTTAACCCTTGCCGCTGTTCAATAGTTTGGATAAAATCCGACGCTTGCAGCAGCGCCTCATGCGTTCCTGTGTCCAGCCAGGCAAAACCACGTCCCAGCTTCTCAACCCTTAATTGTCTTTGTTCAAGATACACCTTATTTACATCAGTAATTTCCAATTCGCCTCTCGCTGATGGCTTTAATTCTGCCGCAATATCCACTACCTGATTGTCATAAAAGTACAGGCCGGTAACGGCATAATTTGATCGGGGCTTATCCGGCTTCTCTTCAATACTCACACCGTAGCCGACCTCATCCAGCTCAACCACGCCATATCTTTCCGGGTCTTTGACCCAGTACGCGAAAACCGTTGCTCCCTTCTCCTGACTAACAGCACACCGAAGACTTTCTGTCAGCCCATGACCGT
>Ga0316604_10003011_pt1 | contig 12184 bp, 9 predicted proteins | sample OWC_soil_day20_C_FD_207650 | JGI IMG/M metagenome (GOLD analysis project Ga0316604, IMG submission 207650) | Wetland soil microbial communities from Old Woman Creek delta, Ohio, United States - OWC_soil_day20_CT | ecosystem: Environmental > Terrestrial > Soil > Wetlands | place: USA: Ohio... | reverse complement strand
CCCTTCCCCCCGAGCCCCCCATCCCTCCTGATTGGCGCTGCCATTCAAGCGGTGGGCCGCCATTGAAATTCGGGGGGAAGGGAGGACTTCGGGCGCCCTAACGGGAAGGACTACCCCCCAAACCCCCCGCTAAGGAGCGGCCGAACAAATTTGGGGGTACGCGGCCGCGGCAGGGCCCTTCACTCACTGGGAGGCAGCAAGACGGCGGCGGCGGCAGACGGCCCGGTTACGCTTTAGGGAACCCACCCCCTTAATCCCCCTCCCGAACAATAAACGGGAGGGGGAAGCCGGTACCACATGACTGAGTGACTAATAAGACGGCTTACCATGAGCAGCCACGAAACCCATGTGGCCGCACATCGTAAGCCTGTTTTGTTTGCTATAGTTTGTCTGGCAGGGGAAGCGCACCGGCCACGGCGGCCAAACCCGCGCCGCCGCGTCCCGTGCGAACGGGCCTGCCGGCAGCAAGGAAGCCGCGAACTACGCGGCAGGGAAATATAAAAAGGCCGCCCTCAGTTGAAAGGCGGCATCTAGAAATTTTATCTCAGCAGGTGAATAGGATAAATTACTTTATTGGGGCCAGTTTATTCTGTATTCAGAACTGTCAGTTGCAAACAGTTCTCTCAGCCATAATATGGCCAATAACAGCAAAGCCATTAGTGTCAGGTCATATAAAAGAGGCGATAAATGGTTTATGATAGACTGCATGCTCGATTGTGTTTTAGTAAAATACAGATCGAGGCTTAATAGCAGTAGGAATTTAAAGGTAATGCTTAAAAAATCTTGTTTAGCGCTGGCTCTTTTGTTACAGAGCAATTGATGCTCGTTAAATATTTTAAGTTTGAAATCACTTTCTTCTTTTAGTGCCTCATCACGCAAATCAAAGATGCTTTTTGAATTCATATGGGTATTAACAATAGTATCTCTCTTAAAAGAAGCTTTGATATTTCCGACGGTAGGGCCCAAAAACAGTAAAAGAAAATATGTTATGATTGCAAATAAGATATTGGCTATAAATGAAAAAAATATATAGGATGCCACGAAAACAACAGTTATTCCAACTGAAAGTTGTGACCATGCAAAGGTCAGAAGGTTTTGTTGGAATGCGAAATTAAGCCCGTAATCAATTGCTAAAATAAAATTGAGTATGTAAAATGCATCCGGGTAGTTATGGATATCTCGAACCATTTTAAATGCTTTCTCATTTAGCGCTTCTATTTTCAATCATCCTTTCTGTATTAAATCGTTGGTCGTATAGTAATACATTATGAAATGTTTTGTCAATGGATGGGTTTGATAGGTATAATAAATATGATAGAAAATTTTAAAATTCAGTAAAAAAAGAATGTAAGCTGCGGTAAAGGGTAGGAGTGGTATTAATGAAACTATTTTGTGATTACGACTTGCGAAGTGTGATAGACAATCAGTACCAGAAGCTAAACCATAGAGTTGAAAAATATACAAATGATGAAATTATGGCCAATGATCTTGAGATATTAGCTGATAATTGTTTTGAGGAATTTAAGATTTCTTCTGTGGAATTTGGCGAAGAAGAATTCTCTAAACGAAACATCGATCAGAGGAAAATACAGAAGTTCATTGAGCCAGCGTTTCGAAGCTTTTACCAGAAAGACTATGTTGAAGTCGATGGAATAGTAGCTAATTTTTATTTTCCATATACCGGCGAAGACGATTTATTCAAATGTAAGGCATCAACATATTCGTTATCTGGTTATCCTGAGATTGAATTATCAAAAGGCTTTATTGTGTTTACTTATCAGAAGACATTATCTGAGATGCAGAGCAAAGAAGATACAGAAAAACTCTTTGCTCAGTTAACCCGTGATCTCTCATCAGTCAAGAGTGGTATCGACTATGCGAACAACGATGTAAACGAGTTTAATAGAAATCTAAGAACTACAGCATTAAAGAAGTTACAAGACAGGAAGCAAAAAGTTGAACAGTTTTTTTCTATTTCGCAGATGTTTGAAGTCCCCCTGAAAAAATCCGATTTTGCAACCACTCATATTCCAATGCAACGTAAAATTGTTCCTATTGCTAAAAGCTATAATAGCGAGCAGGCATATTGTATTTCAGACGCGGAATATAAAATTATTCTGGAGATCATTAAGCATAATGGCAGTACGTATGAGCGTACACCGTCATCATATAGATCAATGCACGAAGAAGATTTGCGTAATACCCTATTGGCTGCTTTAAATGGAATGTACCAAGGTGGCGCTATGGGAGAGGCTTTTCGCAACAAGGGTAAAACTGATATTTGTATCGAGAAAGATAACAGAGCTGCGTTTGTTGCTGAGTGCAAAATGTGGACTGGGCAAGGGGCAGTAGCGGATGCAGTCAATCAGCTTGATAGCTATCTTACGTGGCGGGACTGTAAAACCGCTTTGATATATTTTGTTCGCAATAAGGACTTTATAAAGGTTTTAGCAACTATTCAACAGGCTTTACAAGCAATTGCATCAATGCGTCAGGTTAAAGTGATCGATAAGAACGAATTTGACTGTTGTTTAATTTCTACAGCTAATCCAGGGCAATTAATAAATATTCGAGTAATGCTTTTTAATCTTTATTCGGCTTAAAAAAGAGGTTATGGCCAGTAATCACGAGCCATTCACTTTTACAGTGCCGGTGCGACGGGTTGGCCGGTCATAAGGAGCCGCCGACCCGTCGGAAGGTAAAATTAAAAGGCGCCTTCGGTTAGAAGGCGGCGCGGTGTTTAGGTCAAGCTAGGAGCGGTAAATTTTCTTTTTCCTGTCAGAAACACTATGCTATAATAAATGTGCAGGTTGTCAGGGAACGGTTAGCCACACCCTTCTTAGAAAGGGGGTGGTATTTATGACTACATACGAAGCATTGACATTTGCCGTCGCATTTGCCACGCTCATGGTATTAGTCGTAAAAAAGAAATAACCGCCCCTGCTCAAATAGCGGCGGTTATTTCTTAACTCCGTAATTATGGGCTAACCGTTCGGTTAGACAATCTGTGGGGCTGGCGTGTTAGAGCACGTCAGTCCTTTTCTTATATTATACCCATTGGAATAAAAATATGCAACCGGTCGAGAAAATCATGCCTGCAGTAAAAAATGTGGGTAGCAGAAAAAACTGTCCCGATGTATGCGGGCGGTCATATCAGACGGCTTACCATGAGCAGCCACGAAAGACGATACTGGGCGTCTTTGATGCCGAAGTCATTTGCCGAAAACAGGCTGGCATGTTACGGGTTTATCCGGAAGGAGGGCTAAGTTCCTTTTTTGCGAGTGGTAGTGGCAATATAAATAATACTGTTTTAGTTAGAAAATTTGCTTCCACTCGTCATCGTATTGAGTAGTAAACATTTGACCTATCATTTCTTTTGGGCTCCGTTTTTTTTCACGAATGTTTTCCGCTGCATATATTGACATAACCAATAGTATTATAACTTCTCTTGCATTCTTCATAAGTGCAATGGTTAAGGCTTCAAACTCTTCAAAGCTAATTCTGTAAGCAAAATTGTCTATCCTATCGTTAGATGACGAATTCGAAAGATTATCTAATATTTTAAAATAACGATGTTCCATAGCATTGCGTACTTGGCTAACTTTTGACATAACAGGGTCAATACGTTTGTTAATATCAGCAATAGACTTATTATTAATATCTTTAAAAATCCACCATAATCCCAGAAGGGGGTAATTTTTTTCAACAATGTTCGATAACTTGTTTTTATCTTTAGAATTTGGATTCCAGATGCGTTTGTAGGATACTTCCCATTCCGGAATGCCCAAATCGAAGTATTTATTAAGAAAATATGCTACCCTATCAAAAATCGCATACACGCTTCTATAAGCTGCTTTTACCTTTTCGATTCCAAGACCATAAACGGGATAATCTAGGGTATTTACAAGAAAAACATCTTTGTCCGAAAAATGAGGTTCACGAATCGTTAATCCCTCATATGCAAAAAAACGAGCAGAAACATATTCTTGTTTTATCTGGTTAAATAACCCATGATAGCGTGGTATTATTCCAGTTTGAATTGATTCAACTATACTGGGCAAGTGTAAAGGGTCATATCCTGCACCTAACCCTGGATGTACATCATTCAAAGTATTTAAAGAGAGAACTTGATTAGCGCACCATTCACGATAGTTTCTTTCGTTTAAGTTATCGATGTCCATAGGAAAGTCATAAGGGTGCTGTAAATAATCTAATCCAAACCAAGTTTCTAGTTCTTCTTTTTTCATTGAAAAGACAACTTTCGCTTCAGGATACATGTTATCACAGTCTAGACTTTTAGAGAGTTTCTCATATGCTTTTTGATATAAAATAGGTTTATGTCCGGTATCATAGTCCAAATCAGCATAATCACTAATTTTTAACCCTAAATTGCCTAAAGCCATAGAAAAGTTTGTTGCTGAAATTTGATTTAAAATATCTAAAGCCCTTATTATACGGCCACATTGCCATAATAAATTAGAATAATTTACTATTAGGCTATAGTAAAAGCCTTTGAAATAAGCAATGTCCATTTCGTCGTCACTCTTCAAAATATCCTTATAGATAGGGTAAGAAAGACCATATGACGTACGGAATAGATAAAAGCACTTCTCGTATTCTGCTTCATATTTTCTAATGCCATTGATATTTGAATAATATTTTTTAAATTCAATATCTTCTTGAATAGACAGAGAGATCCAGTCAGATAGACAGGTAAAGCTATTATAAAGAAATTTTGCTCTCTCTAAGGGTTGTAAACTTTCATCGTGGCCTCTTTCCCAACAAAGATTGATTAATTTATTTAATTTGTTTCTATCGTTTTTAGCAAATGCTTCATCACATTCAACTGAAATTTTTATGAGTTCTTCATTTTCATACCATTTCGCCATACAAACACCTTCCAACAATTGCTTGATTATAGCTAAATTCGATTGATTTATTCGCACTCCTTCTTGTTTTAGTGGGCTTACTACCAATGATCCTTCAAAATTTTGTCAATATATGATAAAATAAGCGTCATTAAGTGCTAATTTTTTTTAAATTTGAGGGATGAATATGGCGGGCGAAAATCCGATGAATTACTTTCGGAAACTTAATGCAACAATAACGCCTCAGGAATTTGAACTTCTTTGTTTAGGCCTTTTACAGCAGACTAAAGATTTTTCTAACCTAAGTAATATATCTGTTGAACATAACAAAATTTATAAAGCACATGATGGAACATACCAATTAGATGGATATTTAGAGTATACTGCTTTAGGCGTAAAGATGAAGGTTATCGTTGAATGCAAACTATATAAACAATCAATCAAAAGAGATGCTATTGTAGTGTTGCATAATAAATTACAGAGTATTGGAGCCCATAAAGGAATATTTATGTCATCGTCTGGTTTTCAATATGGCGCTGTTGAATATGCTAAGATACATGGTATTGCGTTGATACAAGTAGTAGATGGTTCAATTTTAACTATCCAGAATTCTGCTAACCCGAATATAGAGTTATTAATGCAGAGATATCGGAATATGCCAAAGCATGTTGCATTAATGTATGATCTATATTCAGATTTCCCCTCGTATAGACTTCCGCATGGTTTAGAACAATTTCTGACGGCTGATTTTGCGTAGCTCCAGTAGGTTATTCATAAGGGGAGGATAATGTGGCGAAAATATTATATGATTTTTTAACTGAGAGCCTACTTTTTAACCCTAACAATGTTGAGCAAAAATATAGTAATGTACCTACAAAAGCTTTACAAGAAGAGTTAACGAAATATCGAGAGTATTCTATCGCCCAATCTAATAATCTATTTCAAGAGATAAGCCAAAATAATCATAAGATTTCTGTGACTATGGAAGGTTTTAATTCATTTCTCCCTAATGAATCTGTTCTTAAACAATGTGCTTTGTATGTTGATACTGTAACAATTAATGATCCTGTATTTGAATTAACACCCACTCGTAGCAAAGTCGATAAAGTAATGAATGAATATCTTGGAATGCGAAACAAAGATGACGATGAAATTGATCGAGCTGAATTAGCAAAAGCAATTTCCTATATGAAAAGAATGATACCTGCGGTCAGTACAGAGTTTGTCAAATTTTTTCCTATGTCATATGTACATGAGCCTCCAGATGAATTACCAATAAAATTCTCAAAGAGCTATTTTTCAGACATTCTTCCGCAGGAATTGTTGCAGTGGTTGCGTAAAAGAATCAAGGTGAGTAGCCTTCAAAAATTAGATAGCGGAGGGTGGCGAGTTCTAAATTCTCTTTACGCTTCTCGCTCAATAATCATAGATTTTAAGAATCATACTTCAGGAAAGGGAATTATATATCAACTTTTCGAAAATGAATTCTATGATGCTGACGAAAAAACAAGGAGGATAAAATTTAAATCGCACATACCAGATACTCCTCCTGAAATCCGCTATTTCCTTGCATGGGTTTATCAGTCAGAAAATCAAGCTGCAAAAGTCATGTATGACCAGATAATGGCAGAACTATACTATACTTCTGCCATGGGAAACACGTATTTTACTCAATCTCCTTTTATCGCTGAACTTATTAACTTTTTAGGTGAAAAATCTACAGGTTTTAATACAGAAATCTTAAATGTAGCTTTGAACTTAGAGTTGCCCACAATACAGGAGGCTTCTCTTGAGCGAATTATGGATATCAGAGTCAATGACGGAGAGGCGTTTCAGAACTTTCGTGTTGAGCTTGAGAAACAACTTCGAGATTTGCGTAATAACCTGGACCCTCTGCAAGTAGGAAAAAAACTACAGAATATATCCCATGAACTGGAAGAGGTACAGATAAACGAGATAAAGAAAAAGTTAGCTCATTTGAAAAAAACTGTTTTTGCCGAAACAGCATTTTGGACAGCTTTACTTTGTGCTTCACCATACTTGGGAATTCCCGGCATTTTAACTTCGCTATTCGGAATAGGGTGGACTGGCATGAGAGCATATAATGATAAATTAGGAACGATAAAAGATAGTCCAGCTTATTTTCTCTGGAAAGTGAAGAAATGAAAATTAGGTTTCATCTTTTAACTAAGCTCTAACTCCGATTTATAATCGGTATTACTAATGAAGTTGAACTCCTTGAAATGAACATCCTATAAGAGATACTCCAATAAAACTAATTTAGTAAAAACAATAGTTCACGGAAAAATACCGTGAACTATTGTTTTCGCAATCTAGCGTGTCGTAATTTGATGCGTGGTCTGTTTTTTCTCATAAAATGATATTTGTTAAAGGTTTTTACAATAGTTGGCCGTAATAGAGTGCTTAGTAGCTTTTTTCGAGTTGGAGGAGGTAACAATGAAATGAGAATACACTCAGGGCTAAACCTTCCTGCGGAGCTCATTTCCGCACAACATGTAGGTAAACTTGTTATTTTTGCAGGAGCCGGGGTATCAATAGATCCACCTTCAAGCTACCCCAATTTTAAAGAACTAGCCTTAGAAGTTAATGAAACAGCTGGAAATATTCTTCCGACTGATAAAATTGAGCCCATAGAAGGATTTCTTGGGAAACTAGATAAGTGTGGAATAAACGTACATAGCCTTGTAAAACAAATGCTAAGTAGGGAAACCTCGAAGCCTAACCAAATACATAAAGATATTATTGGACTTTTCGATAACCCCAATAATATAAGAATTGTTACAACGAATTTTGACAGTCATTTTTCTACTGTATTATCTTCTTCTAGGTTAGAAGTACCAGAATATAGAGCGCCGGCTTTGCCATTAGGAGGATCTTTCTCAGGGCTAGTTTATCTGCATGGTAACGTAGATCAGCATGAAAACCAACTCGTAATAACAGACGAGGACTTTGGAAAAGCATATTTAGTTGACTCATGGGCGACGAGATTTCTCGGCAGTCTGTTTACCGAATATACCGTATTATTTATTGGATATAGTCATAGTGACGAAATTATGAAATACCTAAGTCGTGGATTACCTCCTAATTCTTCGCGATATGCGCTTACAAAACACGGAGAAGAGGACAATTGGCAGTATTTTAATATTACTCCAGTTGGGTTTAAGAAAGGACCTAGCGCAGATAAGTTTAGAGCATTTAGAGAAGGAATAAAAAATTGGGCAAAACTAACCCGAATGGATGCTATTGACCACGGAAAAAAAATTAAAACAATTGCGAAGAAGAGACCAGAGAAATTAAATGATGTAGAAGAAGATTATATAGTTTATTGTCTTAGTAGAATTGAAACAACTCGAATTTTCACTCACTATGTTAAGAATGTAGAGTGGTTTTCCTGGTTATATAGTAAGGAGATAATCCATTCATTGTTTACTCCTTATTCAACTGCAACAGACATTCAAAAGCTTTTGGCTTCATGGATTTGTGAGAACTTCTTGTTTAAGGACTCCGAACTAATACTTGAAGTTATAGAAAAAAAAGGTCAAAAGATCAACGTGACTCTGTGGGAAACAATTGCGTATAGACTTGCATATGGTCCGAGAATAAGCCCTTCGACACGCGGGCTATGGGTAGCATTGCTGTTGAATAATCTTCCGCCAAATGACCATGCGGGTGATCTTCTTAGCCAGGTACTTGCGAACTGCAAGTTTCCAGAAGACAGAGATGTAATAATGGTGTTATTCGAATATCTTATAAGTCCTCATCAACATTTACAAAAGTATTTCAACGTTGCTTCTGACAAGTCTGCGCCTAAGGTACTTGTTGATGTTACTATTCCCGGCGAATTATATCATCTTGGAGAAGCATGGAAAAATCTAATTGAACCTAATATAAAAGATTTTGCTATATATCTTGAAAACGTAGTATCGGTTAATTTGATGCGTGCGCACTATATTCTTAAGGCATCTGGGAAAGCCAATAGTCTATGGGATTCTCAAAGTTTTCGGCGAAGTTCAATCGAGCCGCACGAGCAAGATAAGTATGAGAGTGAATTTGATATTCTCATTAATACGGCAAGGAGAGTAATGGAATATTTTGCGGAAGAGGACGAGCAAACGTGCCAGAATCTTATTGAAAAATGGTTTAATTCAGATGTACCACTACTTAAAAGGATTGCTATACATGGCGTTATTAAGTCTTCCTTTCATAGCCCCGAAACAAAAATTGCTTGGCTATTGAAACATAAAATGTTTTTTGAGCTAAGCTTAAGACGCGAGGTATTTCTTCTTTTGCAAGTTAATTATGGTTCAGTGTCTGAAACTTTGCGAAAACAAGTGTTAAAAGTCATTGCAGATTGGGCTAAAGTAACACTTAGAAGAAAAAAAGATAGGGAAAGGTTGGCATATGACGTTTTTTCAATGCTTGAATGGTTACATAGGAATGCTCCTGGTTGTAAACTAACCGAAGAGAGATTTGTCGCTCATAGTAAAAAGTGGCCTATTTTTAAACCTCGGCCAAATCCAGAGTTTGTGAGATGGTCAACAACGGGTTTCGTGAAATTTGAAAGCCCAGTATTGGCAGATAATTTAATAAAAGCACCACCAAAAGAAAACTTAGAATTGCTACTTAATTACCGGGCCGATGGAGATGCTATGTATCGTAATGGAATGCTCCAAGAATTAAGTATGGCAGTATCTAGTTCGTTTCCATGGAGTATTGAATTGTTTCAGCTGCTTGAAGGGCAGATAAACATGCCACAAGACTTATGGCAAAGCATTTTTCAGTCGTGGGAAAAAAGCGATTTAACCTTCTCTCAAATGAACACAATTATCCCGATGCTGTTACAAAGCCCAGCTCTTGGCTCAGTTACTAAAGAAATTTGTCACTTCCTTGCATTCAAAATTGCTAATGCCGAGCCGGATAGACCCATAAATTTATGGGATTCGGCTGATAAACTCGCAACACTTGTTTGGGAAAAGATTGCCGGTAATATGGTTGATTTAAAAGTAGATAATGATCCTTTTCAAAACGCTTTCTTTAGTGAGGGTGGTTTATTAGCGGAGTTTTGGGTTCGTTATCTGCAGAGGCTGCAAGAGGAAACTCCAATGTTCCCGACGAAGATAAAGCAAAAGCTTGAGACTCTTATAACCGGAGTTGGTAACAAGGCAGATGCTGCCAAAATAATTTTATTAAGTCATACTAGCTATCTTTCTGGATTAGACAGCATTTGGGTTAAAGAAAAGTTACTTCCTTTGCTTGACTACACAGATCCGAGAGAATTAATGTATTGGGCAGGTTTCTTACAGAGTAATTTAAGTAACGAATTCGTTGATGACATAGTCCATTATTATAGGAAGTTATTCAATAAAGATGATGCTTTTGTAGGTAACTTACTTCGCGAACTAACTAATCAAATCGCCACTATATGCATTTACCATAAGGGGTTTAACCCTCTGTATGATGGGTGGCTTATTCACTTTCTAAAATTTGCCCCAATAGAGGGTAGGTGCGAATGGGCAACATGGGTACGAAGATACCTTGTCGATTTAACCGAGTCTGATCGTGAAGTTCTATGGAAAACATGGATTAAAGATTATTTGGTTCTCAGATTAAATGGAATACCGAACCAAATTGATAATAGGGAACTAATTGAAATATTAGGGTGGGCATTATCATTCAAGTCAATTTTTCAGGAAGTGCTTCTTACTATTAATCGATTTAAAGCACCTGATCTAACCGGATCATCATTCTTCTATTGGCTGAAAAAATCTCAACTGAGTGATAGACCAGAAGAATTGATTGATTTATTGTTGTATCTTTTTGAAGCTTCTCGTCATGACACTTTCTTTGGACAACAACTTTATATAATTGCTCAACAGATTAATGGCAAAATTCACTCCAAAACTAAACTTCGGCGGTTTAACAATACCTTGGTTCGTCATGGGGTATATGAAGTTCTGGGCCAGTAATCTAGTACGCACAAAAAAATACAGCATTAACGGAGTGGGAGGTCTTTGCGTGGCAGGCTGTTTACGTGTCTGAATCGCTCCGGGCCAGTCTTTTGACATTGAGGCAGCTGCGATACCACTAAGGGCTAGTGATTTTCTACGGTTTTATCCCGGAATAGGGGTCTAGCTCCTTTCTGGTGTGAGACTCCTCGAAAAGAAATTATCAAAAATCTTGATGATAAAAAACCACCACGGAATGAACCGTTCCGTGTCTAACGGACATTGCAAGGAAACCACCCCCTGTTGTAGGATAGGAACTACGACAGGGGGATTATTTATGGGAAGACAATATACACACATTAAACAATACTATTCATTAATGCAGCAACTACAAGACGAAGGAAAGAGTTATCGGGAAATTGGAGAAGAACTGGGGTTTAGCCGAGAACAAGTCAAAGAATGTATGCGTCGGCCAAGACGGCTTACGCAAAAGCAGAAACAATCAGTACCAAAACGAAAGGGCCGTCCGCCAAGGCAAGCATCAGCCAACTGGAATGCTCTACAAAAAGAAGTTAAAAGCTTACGGATGGAAAACGAACTATTGAGGGATTTTCTCAAAACAACAGAAAGGATGTGAAGGCAAACATAAAATATCAAGTAATACTAAACCATTCATCAAAATATTCAATTACAGCAATGTGCCATTTTTTTAACGTATCACGCAGTGGATACTACGATTTTGTAAAACGAATTCAGTTACCTGGTAAAGACAATTTCCTTCGCGCCCTAGTTATGGAGTGTCATAACAGCGGTAAATATATGCGAACCTATGGTTGCCGCAGAGTGGGGCTGTGGATTGAGCGGGTCTATGGATTGCATTACAATTGCAAAACAGTATGGCGTGTAATGCACAAATATGGACTACTTTCATTTATAAGGCGCAAAAGATTCTTTCGATGTGGCGATCAGTTGAAAACCTATCCTAATCTATTAAACCGTAACTTTTTGGCTACAAAACCAAATCAAAAATGGGTAACAGACATTAGTTATATTCAAACAAAACAAGGGGTCCTATACCTTTCCATGATTCGTGACTTATTTGATCGCAGTATTGTGGCATATAAAACGGCGGCAAGTCAAAGTACCAAACTTGTATTGGACACAATTAAGGCTGCCATGAAAAAAGAAAAGATCACTGCAGAGCTGCAACTCCACAGTGACCAAGGGTTTCAAGTGCGACAAGAAGTCGCATGATATATTGCTACAATGCTACCCTATCCATTCAAGGTAACCCTATTGTGACTAGCGTAAATGGTAACGTTTGGGTTAGAAAGCTCACAAGACAATGCA
>Ga0316604_10003009_pt1 | contig 12192 bp, 10 predicted proteins | sample OWC_soil_day20_C_FD_207650 | JGI IMG/M metagenome (GOLD analysis project Ga0316604, IMG submission 207650) | Wetland soil microbial communities from Old Woman Creek delta, Ohio, United States - OWC_soil_day20_CT | ecosystem: Environmental > Terrestrial > Soil > Wetlands | place: USA: Ohio... | reverse complement strand
AATGCGGAGATCGGCCATGGATGCGGGTCTTCGCGGCATGCGCAGGAAAATCTGTCAAGCCATGAAAGGGCTTTTGGATGGAAAAAACGGCCCGGATTTTTCCACAAGGCTGCATTCATCCACACAAAGCGTGGAGAAGTCTGTGGATGAGTGCCGGATAAGTGGGGCAAGTGCTTGACGGGGTAGCAGAAAATCTCTTTGATCAAGAAGTGAGCATTGTGGAGATCGGCCATGGATGCGGGTCTTCGCGGCATGCGCGGGAAATTCTGTCAAGCCGTGAAAGGGCTTTTGGATGGAAAAAACGGCCCGGATTTTTCCACAAGTCCGGCGGCGTCCACAGAAAGCGTGGAGAACCCTGTGGATGAGTGCCGGATAAGTGAGGCAAGTGTCTGATGCCTAGGGAAAACCCGCAGATGCGCAAAAATGGAGCAGAACCCCCGCAGAGGCGGCCGGGATGAGCCAGGGGCATTTCAGGGGGAAACTGTCAAGACGCGAAGCAGCGTTCAGGACAGATAGTTTTCCTCTCCATACGGTGCACGCGCAGTCTGTCCACAGAAAACGTGGAGAAGCCTGTGGATGATTTTCCGCAAAGTGGTACAAGTGCTTGAGCAAAAAGAAAAAAAGTGTGTTGCTCAAAAATTGCACAGATGTGTCATTTTCATGAAATCGGTCTGCTTTCGTTGACTTTTGCAGTTTTCAGCTACCGTGAACGACTCTGTGCGGAAAAGAGGAGCGTGCCATGCGTGGGCTGTGGATTTTGGGCTGGTTGCTGTTGACCGGGAGCGTTCTGGCACAGGCGCCTGTTACGCGCGGGCAGGCCGATTTCGTGGCGCAACCGGTGTTGCGTGCCGCGGTCGAAGCGCGTTATGCCCGCCTGTTTGCACAGGGGCAATTGCGTGAGCGCATGACCTCCATCGATGTCGTGGGGCTGGTGCTGGACGCGGTGGCCGTCAAGGGGGATCCAGGCCAGATCAGCAACATGCTTGCAGCGCTGCCGCCCATGCAGGATACGGATCCGGCCAGCAAGACCTACGGCAACATCCGCTGGTATCAGGGCGATGCGCGTATCGTGGATCGCAATGGCATCGAATTCGTGACCCGCCGTGCCGCACTGCTCTGGCTGCTGTATGCCGATCGTCTGACCGTGGCCCAGCGTGAATCCCTGCTGCGCGTGCTGGAACTGGCCAGGACCGGCATTACGCGGCACAGCGTAGCGATCAGCTATACCAACATCTGGCTGATGAAAACCTGGAATCTCATCGCGTTGGGCGAAGGCCTGCAGGATGAGGCCCTGGCGCAGCAAGGCTACAAGATGCTGGCGGACTGGCTGGCCTATACGCAGCGGACCGGCATCAACGAATATCTCAGCCCGAGCTACTATGACGTCGATCTGGAGAGTCTGGCGCTGATCTGCAACCTCTCGCGCAATGCCGAGGCGAGACGCCTGGCCCGTGCTGCGCTCGACTGGATCTGGCATGACATTGCCTTGAACTGGTATGCGCCGGGCGAGCGTCTGGGAGGCACCCATAGCCGCGATTACAACCGCCTCTTCAATGTCGGCGGGGTCAATCGCTGGGCGGCACGGACAGGCTGGATCGGCGGTGCGGCTTCCCTGGCAGAAGCTTCTTCGTCGGGAGGTCCCTATGATGTCTATGCCTGGGCGCCGCCCCCGCAGGCAGCAAGTGCCTGGTTGCAGGGGCCGTTCCCCCGCCTGGTTTCGGCACGCTGGGGCAATACACCTGAAAAAGTCCATACGCATTATCTGGGCCGGAACTTCAGCATTGCCTCGAATGACGCCGGCTATCCGGCTGGTCACGACAATGCGCCGCTGGTGATCAATCTGGGGCATGGTCAGGATGTGCCCATCATCAATTTCTTCATGGATGGGCGGCGTGACTACTACGGCCAGAACAAGACCCTGGAAGCCGGCTCCGGCCACATGAAGGCCTTGCACCTGCGCCCCTTTCTCTCCAGCGTGCAGCATGACAATGAAGTGTTGTTCCTCGCTTCGGTACAGGATGCCAATCCCGAGCTGAGTGCACTTGAATCCGTCCTGACCCTGCCGGCCGACGCCGAATACTGGCTGGATGAGCGCAAGCTGGATCTGTTCACTGCAAGCAGTCGCTGGCTGTACGACTTCGGCCCGAACCAGCAGAGCACTTTCATCGATGTGCAGGAACGCGATGGCCGGCCGGAACTGCATATCCGCGATCTCGACGACAAGCTCGGCGTCGGCGTGTCGCAGGTCTTCCCGGTGCAGGCGGGCAACACCTATCGGCTCAGTGCCAGCCTGCAGGGCGGTGAGGTGTTTCTGTATCTGAACTATCTGGATGCAGCCAAGCGCCTGATCGGGGGCGAGCATGCCGTGAAGGTGAGTGGCGGGCAGGCCGCCTTTACTGCGCGTGCGCTGAGTCTGCAGGCGCCGCCGGGCGCTGTGTGGTGCAAGGCCTGGCTGTATTCGACGAGCACGAACCGCACGGATGTGCGTATCAATGATCTGCGCTTCGAGGAACTTCCCGCGGCGTCTGGCGCGGTGCGTCTGCTGGGAGGCTTTGATTTCCGCAGTTTCGTGCCGCAAAGCCTGGCTCTGCCGGCAGGCAGCACCCTTTTCGTGCGGCGCGAAGATGCCGTGGCGGCCTTGCGCTTGCTCGGTGCCTGGGACGTGCAGGGCGCTCCGACAGGATTCACGCTGCATAACGATGGACTCGCGTACCGTGCCCTGCGCTTGACCGCCAGCCATTCTGCCGTGCGCAGTGATCAGCGTGCATCGCTGGCGATGTGGGCCTACGCGAAGGATGGTGTTGCCAGCGAGGCGGCGTATGCAGGCTTGCGCCGGCAAGTGCTGGGCGCGAAAGGCACGGCAACGCTGCGGGCGGGAATTCTGGATGCCGCACTGCAAGGGTTGGGCACGGATCTGCGCTTGCAGGCTGATGTGACCAAGGGCCAGCGTCTGCTGCGCAGCGGTCACACCCCGATGCCGGAGGATGCGGCCGTACTCGTCAATGGGCAGAAATTCGATCCGCTGAGTCCTTGATAAGGACAACGGCATTGCACCGGAGGCTTTGTCTCCCGCCACGGTCTTGTGGCCCCTGCGTTGCGCTTCGAGCGTTCCTGGGCGCTTCCTGCGTCTTTCGTGGATGACGGCTAGCGTCTCGCCGTGCCCGGTGCGGGGGATGTCTTGTTTGTGGCAATCCTTTCCTGCGGCGGGATCGGGGCGGCTCTGTTAACATAGGCGCCGGTTCCGGCATTGGCCCGGGTTGGCCGCCTTGTTCACTACCCCCGAGTTCCCAGCATGCTTCGCCTCACTGAAATCAAGCTTCCCATCGACCATCCCGAACACGCGCTGCATGAGGCGATTCTTGCCCGCCTTGGCATTGCGGAGGATGCACTGCTGCGTTTTGATGTGTTCAAGCGCAGCCCGGATGCGCGCAAGAAGAACGCGATCCTGCTGGTCTACTCGGTGGATGTGGAACTGCGCGACGAGGCTGACGTGATCCAGCGCCTGGAGGGCGTGCCGCATGTCGGCCCGACGCCGGACATGCGCTACCGCTTTGTGACGCAGGCGCCCGCTGGCTTGAGCGAACGGCCGGTCATCATCGGTTTCGGCCCCTGTGGCATTCTTGCCGCGCTGACCCTGGCGCAGATGGGCTTCAAGCCGATTGTGCTGGAGCGCGGCAAGTCGGTACGCGAACGTACCCAGGATACCTGGGGCCTGTGGCGCAAGAGCACGCTCAATCCAGAATCCAATGTGCAGTTCGGCGAGGGCGGGGCGGGCACCTTCTCGGATGGCAAGCTCTACAGCCAGATCAAGGATCCGCGCTTTCTTGGCCGCAAGGTGCTGGCGGAATTCGTGAAAGCCGGTGCGCCGGAAGAAATCCTGTGGATCAACCGCCCGCACATCGGCACTTTCCGTCTGGTCGGCATGGTCGAGAAGATGCGCGCCGAGATTATCGCGCTGGGCGGCGAGATCCGTTTCGAGAGTCGCGTTGAGGATATTGTCATTGAAGACGGCGCGGTGCGTGGCGTGCAGGTGAATGGCGCTCAGGGAAGTGAGTTCATCGCCAGTCGCCATGTGGTACTGGCCGTGGGCCACAGTGCCCGCGACACTTTCCAGATGCTGCACGCACGCGGCGTGTATATCGAGGCCAAGCCGTTCTCCATCGGTTTCCGCATCGAGCATCCGCAAAGCCTGATCGACGCGTGTCGTTACGGTGCGGCAGCCGGTCATCCGATCCTGGGTGCGGCCGATTACAAGCTGGTGCATCATTGCAAGAACGGCCGTTCCGTCTATTCCTTCTGCATGTGTCCGGGCGGTACTGTGGTGGCGGCTACTTCGGAAGAGGGGCGCGTGGTCACCAATGGCATGAGCCAGTATTCGCGCAACGAACGCAATGCGAACGCGGGTATCGTTGTCGGCATCAATCCCGAGGATTTTCCTGGCTATCCCGAGAATCCGCTGGCGGGCATGGACTTCCAGCGTCACTGGGAAAGCCGCGCTTTCGAGCTGGGCGGGCGCAATTACAACGCGCCCGCGCAACTGGTCGGCGATTTTCTGGCTGGCCGGCCGTCAACCAGGCTCGGCGTGGTGGAACCTTCCTACAAGCCGGGCGTGACGCTTACCGATCTCTCCACCGCCCTGCCGGATTACGCAATCACCGCATTGCGCGAGGCCATTCCGGCACTGTCCCGCCAGATCCGGGGGTACGACATGCCGGACGCGGTGCTGACCGGTGTCGAAACACGTACCTCCTCGCCGATCCGCATCAAGCGCGGGCCGGATTACCAGAGCCTCAATACGCGAGGCCTGTACCCGGCAGGGGAAGGTGCGAGTTATGCTGGAGGCATCTTGTCGGCCGCAGTGGACGGCATCGAAGTCGCTGAGGCGGTAGCGTTGAGCATGGTGGCGGCATCATCTGGCGCATGATTGCCTTACTCGGGATTTGATTTCGGTGCGGCTTTGATGTGCACCGCTGCTATCGCCCCTGAGACTAAACCGCTCGCGCGGTAAGGGTGGGCTCAATCACGGCGGGGTGTTTCTTGAACGATTAAGGCATGCGGTTCCTATGTTGAGGACTGAGGCAATCCGCCTCGTTTTCATCAGGAGCCGATCATGGATTCAAACGCTGCTCGTCCCATCTCCCCGCTTCGCCAACGCATGCTCGATGACATGCGGGCACGCAAGCTGGCCCCCAAGACGCAAAGCCACTACCTGCGTGCCGTCCGGCAATTTGCCCGCTATCTGGGGCGCTCGCCGGACACCGCCAGCGTGGAGGATCTGCGCAATTACCAACTTTATCTGGTTGACCAAGGCACCTCACCGATCTCGCTGAACGCAGCGATTACGGGACTGAGGTTTTTCTTCGACGTCACGCTTGATCGCGGCGAGCTGATGGCCCGGATTCCCTACGTGCGCGTCCCACGCATTTTGCCCGTCGTGCTCAGCCCTGAGGAGGTGGCACGCCTGATTGCGGCGGCGAGCAACCTGAAGCACCAGACCGCGCTCGCGGTGGCCTATGGTGCGGGCCTGCGCGTCAGTGAAGTGGTCGCGCTCAAGGTGGGCGACATCGACAGTCAGCGCATGACCTTGCGCATCGAACAAGGCAAAGGCCTCAAGGATCGCTATGCCATGCTCCCGCCAGTGCTGCTGGAGCGGCTGCGCGTGTGGTGGCGCGTGGCGCATGCCCAAGGCAAGATGCTCGAAGGGGGCTGGCTCTTCCCCGGGCTGAATCCGGTTGAGGCGCTCAGCACCCGGCAGCTCAATCGCGCCGTCCATGCAGCGGCTGAGGCGGCGGGTATCGACAAGCGCGTTACCATGCACACGCTGCGCCATAGCTTTGCTACCCATCTGCTTGAGCAGAAGGTTGATATCCGCATCATCCAGGTTCTGCTCGGACACAAGAAACTTGAAACCACCGCCTTGTATGCGCAGGTCGCCACCGACCTGCTGCGCGAGGTGATTAGTCCCCTGGAGCGCTTACACCCGGCGTAGCGCACGCCCATGGGGCGCACCTCACTGGAGGTCGCCGACATCTTCCGTGCGCATGGGCCCGAGTGGCGGCGTGCCCAACGCGGTCACCTGAGTCTGGCGCAGCTCAAGGTCATGACGGCTATTGAGCGGTGCCGCACTGTGGCACTGGGGGGACACGTCTTGCGCTGTCCGGACTGCGAAGCCACCGAGGTTGCCTACAATTCCTGCCGTAACCGGTATTGCCCGAAGTGCCAGGCACGCGCGGCACAACTTTGGCTCGAAGCGTGGCAAGTGGATTTGTTGCCGGTGCCGTATTACCACGTCGTGTTCACCCTGCCCGCACCGATCAGCGTACTGGCCTATACCAACAAGGCAGTGATCTATCGGCTGCTGTTCGAGATCACTGCGCAGACGCTGCAAACCATCGCAGCCGATCCACGCCATCTGGGCGCGCACATCGGGTTGAGCTTGGTACTGTATGGGGCTCGACACTGACTCATCATCCGCACGTGCATGGGGTGGTGCCGGGGGACGGTCTGTCACTGGATGGGACGCGCTGGGTGGGCCTGTCGGCCGGGCTTCTTCTTGCCGGTGCGGGTGCTCTCACGCCTGTTCCGGCGCCTGTTTCTGGAGGCCTTGGAGCAGGCGCATCACGACGGGTTGCTGCAGTTCTTCGGCGAGCATGCTGCACTGGCCGAGGCGCAGGCCTTTGCGAACTGGCTGGCTCCACTGCGTGTCTGCGAATGGGTGGTGTATGCCAAGCGCCCGTTTGCCGGGCCCGAGGCGGTGCTGGCCTACCTGTCCCGTTACACCCACCGGGTGGCGATTTCAAACTCCCGACTCATTGCGCTGGATGCGCACGAAGTGACGTTCCGTTGGAAAGAATACAGGGCCAAGGGACGGACGCGGCAGAAGTGCATGCGCCTCTCGGCCGACGAGTTCATGCGGCGCTTCCTGCTGCATGTGTTGCCCACGGGTTTCATCGCATCCGTCATTACGGCCGTTCGCGTATGAGCCCGACTAAGGTTGCAACGTGTCGCTTACCGGCCGTTCGCTCTAGGTAAAAACTGAATGGCTGCATTACGTTCTGACGAACTAACGATGGACGTTTTTGGTGCGCAAGCACTATTGACGGGCGGGAAATCTGACAAAGTGAGCTGTTAGCCACGTTAAGTTATTGTAATTTATATAAATATAGTCTGGCATGAGACGTGCTTTATAAAAAATACATTCGCGAATGTATTTTTTATAACCCAAAAGGACCAATCATGCGATATTCCACACTGCTGCTTTCCCTGCTAACAGTCATTGCTTCCAGCGCCGTGTTCGCGGAAGAAAACACTCCCGCCCATACCGTCACCGGCAATTTTTCGCTGGTGTCCGAATACATGGTGCGCGGCCTGACCCAGACCCGTCACAAACCGGCCGTGCAGGGCGGCGTGGATTACAGCCACTCCAGCGGATTTTTCTTGGGGGCTTGGGGCTCCAACGTGAGCTGGTTGTCGGACATGAACAAGCTGGACGCAGACGGTGATGGCAATCCTGATGGCGGCATCAGCAATTCGCTGGAAGTTGATTACTACGGCGGCTATCGCTTCGATCTGGGCCCGTTCAAGGCGGATCTGGGTCTGTGGCGTTACTGGTTTCCCGGCACCTACCCGGCCGGTTTCACCAGCCCGAACACTCTAGAAACTTATGGCGTACTGAGTTACGAGAGCGTGAGCCTGAAATACCAGCGAACGCTGGGTAACTCCTTCGGGATGCTCTCGCCCGATGGTCAGAAAACCACCAGCAGCCAATATTTTGATCTGTCGGCCAACCCGGAAATCGCTGAGGGGCTCACCGCCAATCTGCATCTGGGTTACCAGACCGTGACCCACTACTCAAACGCCAATTACGCCGACTGGAAGATTGGCGTAAGCAAGGCGCTGGATGCAGGCTGGAGCGTGGGGTTGGCCTATTACGGCACCAACGCCAAAAAAGAAGTCTATGCCAATGCCTACGGCCAGAACACCGGCGCGTCTCGCGTGGTGCTGAGCTTGGCCAACACATTCTGAATCCAGACCCCGTGCGCGGGGTCGCGCACATGAAGGAGTTTTGAAGATGAGAAACGTTAAAGTTGCTGCTACCCAGATGAGCTGTTCGTGGGATCGTGCAGACAATATTCGCAAGGGCGAGGCGCTGGTGCGTCAGGCTGCAGCACAGGGTGCGCAGATCATCCTGTTGCAGGAGCTGTTTGAGACGCCGTATTTCTGTCAGGAAGAGAAGCCTGAGTATCAGCAGTTGGCCACGCCGCTGGAAGAGAATCCCGCCGTACGCCACTTTCAGGCACTGGCCCGCGAGCTGGAGGTGGTGCTGCCGATCAGCTTCTTCGAGCGTGCAGGGCGTGCACGCTACAACTCGATTGCCGTGATCGATGCCGATGGCAGCCTGCTGGGGGTGTATCGCAAGGCGCATATTCCGGATGGCCCTGGCTACGAAGAGAAATATTACTTCAACCTCGGCGACACCGGTTTCAAGGTTTGGAAGACGCGTTTTGCCACCTTCGGTATCGGGATCTGCTGGGATCAGTGGTTCCCCGAAACTGCTCGTGCGCTGGCTTTGCTCGGCGCCGAAATGATTTTCTATCCGACCGCTATCGGCTCTGAGCCACAGAACGCCGCGCTGGATTCGCGCGATCATTGGCAGCGCTGCATGCAAGGCCATTCCGGCTCCAACCTGATGCCGGTGATTGCCTCCAATCGTATCGGCACCGAGGTGTTTGGCGATTCACAAATCACTTTCTACGGTTCGTCCTTCATTACCGATGGCACCGGCGCCAAGCTTCAGGAAGCTGACCGCACGAGCGAAGCCGTGCTGGTGCAGGAATTTGACCTCGATGCGCTGGAAACACAGCGCACAGCCTGGGGCGTATTCCGCGACCGCCGCCCGGATCACTATGAAGTGTTGCTTACGCTAGATGGCATGACATGCAAAGGATATAAACATGAATAGCCCACGCAAAAAAACGTTGGGTCTGACTGACCTTGCACTGTTCAGCTTTTGTGCGATTTTCGTACTCGATACCATTGCCGCCTCGGCCAAGATCGGGCCCTCTTCGATCGGCTGGTGGCTCGTGACCGCCGTACTGTATCTCCTGCCTTACGGCCTGATTTCGGCCGAACTGGGTAGTGCCTTCCCCGCGCAGGGCGGGCTCTCGGTGTGGGCGCGCAAGGCTTTTGGGGAGCGTTTCGCGGCACGCACCACCTGGTTGTACTGGGTGAATGTGGCGCTGTGGATGCCATCGGTCTACGTGCTGTTTGCTGGCATGCTCTCCTCGTTGTTCTTCCCGGAGATGCCGCTGTGGACGCAGGTGCTGGTGGCCATCTGCATGAGTTGGCTGACCGTGCTGGTGAATATTTGTTCGCTGCGCGTGGCCAAATGGGTGCCGAATCTTGGCGCTGTGGCCAAGCTGGTGGTGGTGCTGGCGGTGATTGCCGCGGCGGTGAAAACCGTGCTGAGCGGTAAGGGGCTGGCCAATGAGTTGAGCTTCGGTGCAATGCTGCCAAGCTTTGATGCAGGCCTCGCCTTCCTGCCGGTAATCGTCTATAACTTCAGCGGTTTCGAGCTGATGTCCAGCGCGGCGGGCGAGATGAAGAACCCGCGTCGTGATGTGCCGCTGGCGGTGATCATCTCCGGACTATGCATTGCCGGCCTCTACATTCTTGCTTCCGGCGCGTTGCTGGCGGTGATTCCGATGGAAGACCTGAGCATTGTCTCCGGCATCACCGACATGCTTCGCGCAGTGTTCGCCCAGTCCGGTTTCGGCACTGCGGTGGTCGATGTGATCGGCATGTTTGCGCTCTTCACCTTCTTCGCCAATATGGTGACCTGGACGCTCGGCGCCAACCGCGTTGCGCTCGAAGCGGCGAAATCCGGCGAGTTGCCACATGTGTTTGCCAGCGAGTTTGGCACCCAGGGCACGCCGCTGGGCGCTGGCATCCTCACCGGTCTGGTGTCTACCGGCGTGCTGCTGGCCTATGCCTGCTTTGCCGGTTCGGCCGCAGACTTGTTCTGGTCGCTGTTCTCCTTCAGCTCGATCATTTTCCTTCTGCCCTACGTGCTGCTCTTCCCGGTTTTCCTCAAGCTGCGCCTGAGTCATGGAGAGGTGGCCCGCCCCTACCGCGTGCCCGGCCCGGCCTGGCTGCAGTGGTTGGCCTGTGGCATCGCCGAGTTGTTTCTGCTGCAATCGATCGTGTTCTTCATCTGGTCGCCGGACAAGGCCTTTGAGTGGAGCACGGTTGGCCCGCTGCTGATCGGGGTGGCTGCCACCTTGCTGATCGGTGAAGCCCTCATCCGTTGCCGCAAGGGCGCTGCTGCCGTTGCGCCGGCGCTGGCGACTCAGGAGTAATGCCCATGTCAAACATCATCGATTCCCTGCCAGCGCAAGACGGTTTCCGTATGCCCGGCGAATTCGAGTCGCACGCCGGCTGTTTCATGGTCTGGCCGGAGCGGCCGGATAACTGGCGCCTCGGCGCCAAGCCGGCGCAGCAGGCCTTCGTGGCGGTTGCCAGTGCCATCAACCGCTTCGAGCCGCTCACCATGGGTGTATCGGCAGCGCAGTGGGAGCATGCACGGCATGCCCTGCCTGCCTCGGTCCGCCTGATCGAACTCAGTAGCAATGACGCATGGGTACGCGACACGGGGCCGACCTGTGTGGTGAACGCTGCCGGCGAAGTGCGCGGCGTGGATTGGCAATTCAATGCCTGGGGCGGCCTCGAAGGTGGCCTCTACTTCCCCTGGGATCGTGACGCGCAAGTGGCCGAGAAACTCTGCAAGCTGCAGGGCCTCGACCTCTACAAGGCGCCGCTGATCCTTGAAGGCGGCTCAATTCACGTGGATGGAGAAGGCACCTGCATCGTCACCGAAGAGTGCCTGCTCAATCACAACCGCAACCCGCAGCTGAGCCGTGAAGAAATCGAGCAGCACCTGCGCGATTACCTCAATGTCTCCGTCATCATCTGGGTGCCACGTGGCGTGTATATGGACGAGACTGATGGCCACGTCGACAACATGCTGGCGATTCCGCGCCCGGGAGAAGTGATTCTGCACTGGACGGACGATGCGAGCGATGCGCAGTACGAGCGTTCCGTGGAGGCCTTCGAAATCCTATCGCAAGCGCGCGACGCCAAGGGCCGTGCTCTGAAGATCCACAAGCTGCTGCAACCGGGGCCTCTCTTCCTCACGGAAGAAGAGAGTGCCGGCGTGGATCAGGTGGCAGGCAGCGCCGAGCGCCGAGCGGGCAGCCGCCTCGCCGGCTCCTACATCAACCATTACCTCGCCAATGGCGGCGTGGTGGTGCCGGTGTTCGGTGTGGCCGAGGATGGGGAAGCGCTGCGCGTGCTGCGGGAAATCTATCCGGAACGTGAAGTAGTGGCCGTGCCGGCGCGAGAGATCCTGCTCGGCGGTGGCAATATCCACTGCATCACCCAGCAACTTCCGGCAGGACGCTGAAGTCTGTGCCGACCTGTATTCAAAGTGCAGGTCGGCATGCTGAGGCTACAATGTCGCGTCCTTATCTTTCGGGTGAAATCCCTTGAAGTACCAGCAAGAGAAAGCTATCGCCACTCGCAGCCAGGTTCTCCGCGCTGCGCTGAAAGTTTTTGCGCGCAAAGGTTACTCAGCTACCACGTTGGATGACGTGGCCAAAGAGGCGGACTTAAGCCGTGGCGCCATCTATTTCAGCTTCAAGAACAAGCAGGACCTTTACGTGACACTGGTCCGCGAGTACTTCGAAACAACGATTCATGGCGCGTTGCTGGCTCGTGTAGAGAAAGAACAAGACCCACTCGCCGCGCTGCGCGACTATATGTTCAGCTATAACCACGCCGTGATCGCGAACGAAGAAATTCGCGAATTCATGGAGCTGATTCGGTACAAGACCGAAGTCAAAACACTCAGCGAAGAAATTCTGGCTGTGCAGCAGAAAATGGACTTGCTCATGCAGGAAGAAATTGCCCTGCTGGTGCGTGCCTGTTTGAAAAGCGGCGTGCTGCGTCAAGATGTGCCTGAAACGCTACTCACCATGGCCATCCACAGCTATCTGAACGGCATCGAGAGCACATGGCTGTTCAACCCGGGAATCTTCCCTCTCGAAGTTCATCTACGTGACTTGATCGACATCTTTGTAGATTCGATGTTGTTGCAACGCTAACGGGGTCTGCTGGTACTGCCCGGATGAGCCC
>Ga0316604_10003004_pt1 | contig 12202 bp, 13 predicted proteins | sample OWC_soil_day20_C_FD_207650 | JGI IMG/M metagenome (GOLD analysis project Ga0316604, IMG submission 207650) | Wetland soil microbial communities from Old Woman Creek delta, Ohio, United States - OWC_soil_day20_CT | ecosystem: Environmental > Terrestrial > Soil > Wetlands | place: USA: Ohio... | reverse complement strand
AACGCGGCATACTGAGCCTGGCGCCGGACATGCAGCCGCCATCGTCATGCCCATCGGGTTTCTCGGCGCCGTCAGGACAGCACCCGTTGAACCGAAGCATGGCCCTGCTGTCCGAAGAAAAAGGGAGTCTGGAAAGGCTACGCAGGCTGAAAGCGGATAACTGCTATTTCGAAGCGTGGCTCCGGTTCGCGCGCGTGCCGTCAATCGGTGAAAGTGAGGCTTCGGATCTGCGGTTCGCCTATGGGGAACGAGGCAATTTTACGTCCATGGATCTGGAAAAACTGGCCGGGCACTCCTGCCCGACTCACATTCCCCGTTGGGGCTTCCCGCGGGCCGACCTGCTGATGCAATCTGGCGCGAGGGAATGATCCTGAAGCCGTCATGACGGCTTCGCCTTTTCAGCGACAGTCGTCCTGGCGGCCATCCTTTTCCTGATTCACTTTTTTCGGCAAACGGTCGGGGCGTTCGTCGACCGCGACCGGATCACTGGCCGGAAAGCTTTCTTTCAGTCCTTCATCCAGAGCGGCGTCAGGATCGTAGTCGATATGGTGCTGTTCCTGATTTTTCGGAGGAAGGAAACCGGGAGGCGGCGATTTCATGTCTTCTTCCCTTCTCGTCCCGAACCCGATTTCTTGCCGCCGCCCGACATCTTGTTTTCGGTCGCCCAGGCACGCCGCGCCGCCTCCTTTTCGGGAACGCCTCGCTTTTCATAGCCTTCCTCGATATGTTGGGCTTGCCGTTTCTGTTTGTCGGTATAAGCCGATTTGTCCCCTCTGGGCATGATAGTCTCCTCCAAGAATCATTAATTGCCTGACAATCCTTCGACAGCAAAGGCATTTCGAAAGTTCGGCAATCGACGGAAGCGACTGCTTCCGGTTAGAATCTTGCCGCAGGCCAAGGCCCGCCCCGACCCAATCATTCAGCACGACAGGAAAACACATGTCCGAACTCAGATACCCCTTCGACCGGGCCATGCCGGAGGTTGCCGCCACCATGGAGGTCGCTCCCGGCATACAGTGGCTGCGCATGCCGCTCCCCTTCGCACTCAACCATGTCAACCTCTGGCTGCTCGCCGACGGCGGCGGCTGGTGCGCGGTCGATACCGGGCTGACCTGGGACAGGATCAAGGATATCTGGGATCAGCTTCTGCCTTCCTATTCGCTGACGCGGCTGCTGGTCACGCATTACCACCCCGACCATATCGGCCTCGCCGGCTGGCTGCAGCAGAAAACAGGCGCTCCCCTGTGGACGACGCAGGGTGAATACGTGTCAGCGCTCGCTTTTGCCGAGGAAGCGGGCAATTATTCGGTCGATGCGATGATCGAGATGTTCCGCTATCACGGTCTCGACAGGAAACGACTGGATGCGCTCAAGGTGCGCGGCAACGTGTACAGGCAGGGATTTCCCATCGTTCCGCCGACCTATCACCGCCTGTTCGACAATCAGGTGTTCCGGATCGGAGCGGACGAGTGGCGGGTCATCATTGGCTACGGACATGCGATGGAACACATCTCGTTGTACTGCGAGGCCAAGAAAGTGCTGATTTCCGGTGACATGCTGCTGCCCTCGATTTCGACCAACGTGCCGGTCCTGGCCGCCAACCCGCGCGGCAACCCGCTGAAGTATTTCCTCGACTCGATTCAGCGCTACCGCGAACTGCCGCCGGATACCCTGGTGCTGCCGTCGCACGGACGTCCGTTCGTCGGCATCCATCCTCGTGTCGACCAGCTCGAAGCGCATCATGCCAACCGCTGCAACGTCCTGCTGGCGGCGGCCGGGACGCCGCGCACCGCGTGCGAGCTCCTACCGGCGCTGTTCGACCGCGACGTGACCGACACGCACCAGTCCATGTTCGCCATGAGCGAAACCATTGCCCACCTCAACTACCTGGAAGAGCAGGGCAGGCTGAAGCGCAAAGAAGAGGACGGCATCGCCCGCTTCATCGCCGTCTGAACCTGCGGCGGGCGCTTTGAAAGGAACGCGCCGGCTTGATCAGGCCTCTTCATCAGCCGGCAGCATGAGTCGGCCGGTATGGTAGTCGTACTCGTAGACTTCGCCGTAGCGTCCCCATTCGACCGCAACGCCGAGGACACGCTTGGCTTCGTCATCCTTGAGGTGTTCTTCCAGCAGATCGAGGAAGGGGTCTTCCGGCAGGCTGCCGGTCGTTTCCTGTTCCAGCCTTTTCCGGATCTGGGCTGCAAGCGGAACATGAGCGATCAACTGCTGGCCGAACAATTCCTGCCGTTCCGGCTGTTCGGCCTGCACGTACCGCCGCCCGAGCGGAGTCAGGGTCAGGTCGCCCTTCTCGACATGCGCCAGCCCGAGCAGGCCGAGCGCTTCGAAGGCGGGGAAAAGCTTCTCGTCGGGGAGTTCCGTTTCCTCGGACAGCTTCGGCAGATCGGCGCGTCCGTTGAAGGGGGCGTCCGCAAGCGACTCGAGCACGCCTTCCATCAGGCTGATATCGGTTTCCGGCAAACGGTAGCCGAGGTTTGCCGCCGGGGCCGCGGCAGTTGCCGGACGCATGGTCATCAGGCCATAGACCTCGTCGATCAGCCGCCTGACGTCATACGATTCGACGGTGCGCGGACGCGGCAGGTTGACGCGGATCTCGCTTCGGATGCGTCCCGGGTTGCTCGACATGATGATGATGCGGTCGGCCATCATGACTGCTTCTTCGATGTTGTGGGATACGACCAGGATGCCCCTGGTCGGGATGCGGCCGCTGTCCCACAATTCCAGGATATCGTCGCGTAGCGTCTCGCCGGTCAGGACGTCGAGGGCGGAAAACGCTTCGTCCATCAGCAGGACGTCGGGACCGGTCACCAGGGCGCGAGCGATGCCGACACGCTGGCGCATGCCGCCCGAGAGCTCCCTGGGCAGCGCGCCGCCGAACCCGGACAGCCCGATCAGTTCCAGCATGGCGTCGGCCCGCTTTTCGCGTTCCTCGGGGGCGATTCCCTGCGCCTCAAGACCCAGTTCCACGTTCTGCTGGACGGTCAGCCAGGGAAACAGGGCGAAGGACTGGAACACCATGGCGATGCCGGTAACCGGTTCGAAAATCTCGCTGCCGCGATAGACCGCCTTGCCGCGGTCGGCCGGGATCAGGCCCGCCATGATGCGCAGCAGCGTGGATTTGCCCGAGCCGGATTTGCCGAGCAGCGCCACGATCTCGCCTTCGGCAAGCTTGAAATTGACATCTTCCAGCACGGTGCGCTGTGCGCCATCGGCCGTCTGGAATGTCTTGGCGACCCCATCCAGATTGATCAGGACGTTTTGGCTCATCATGCTCTCCTAACTGCGATTTTCCGCCAGCAGGTACAGCCTGCGCCAGAAAAAACGGTTCAACAACATTACGAATATGCACATGACGCCGATGCCGAGCGCGATGCGATGGAAATCGCCCGCATCCGTCATCTGCTTGATATAGCTCCCGAGCCCGTCCGCCATCAGCGTGGTGTTACCCCACGTGACGTATTCGGCGACGATGCTGGCGTTCCATGACCCGCCGCTGGCCGTGATCGCGCCGGTAATGTAGCTGGGAAAAATGGCCGGAAGATAGATGCGTTTCCATTTCAGCCAGCCGTTCAGTCCGAGATTGTCGGCGGCGAGCCGCAGCTCGTTCGGGATGGCTGACGCGCCCGCCACGACGTTGAACAGGATGTACCATTGCGTCCCGAAGACCATGAGCGGACTGAGCCAGATGTTCGGCGTGAGCCGGAATGTCACCAGCAGATAGACCACCAGCGGGAACATCAGATTGACTGGAAAGGCGGCCAGGAACTGAGCGACAGCCTGAACGCGCTGCGCATATTGGGGACGCAGTCCGATCCAGACCGCGATCGGCACCCATATCAGAGACGCCAGGCCGATCAGCAGCATGACGCGTGCCAGCGTAATGCCGCCCAGCATGCCGACGTGCAGCACTTCTTCCCAGCCGACGTCGTCATGCACGAAGACGACCAATTGATAAACGGCGATCAGGAATGCCGCCGCCAGAATACCGTTCTGCAACCGCGCCCAGCCAAGCCAGCCTAGTCTGGGAGGGACTACGGGCGCAACCTTTTCTTTCTTGACCTGCCAGCTGAGCGCCCGCTGCATCGTCGCCCAGAAGCGTTCGCTCATCATGCGGATCAACCGGCTGCGGCGGCCCCAGTCCAGCAGCCAGGAGCCCTGCGCCGTATCGCCTTGCGATTCCTCGAAACGGAACTTGTCCGCCCAAGCCAGCAGCGGGCGGAAAAACAACTGGTCATACAGAAGAATGCCCGCCAGCATGGCGCCGATCGCCCAGGCAATGGCCGTGCCGTTTTCCGCTTCGATGGCGACGGCGATATAGGCCCCGATACCGGGCAGCTTGATATCCTGCCCGGCAACCGAGACGGCCTCGGCAGCCACCAGGAAGAACCAGCCTCCGGACATCGACATCATCATGTTCCAGAGCAGGCCCGGCATGGCATAGGGCAATTCCAGCCGCCAGAAACGCTGCCATGCGGACAGCCGGAAAACCTGGGACGCCTCGTTCAGCTCGGGTGGCACGGTGCGGATCGACTGGTACAGGCTGAAGGCCATGTTCCAGGCCTGTGACGTGAAAATGGCGAAAATCGCGGCGCACTCGACGCCGAGAAGGTTGCCCGGAAAAAGGGCGATGAAAGGCGCAATGGCGATAGCCTGGAAACCAAGGATCGGGACCGACTGCAGGATGTCCAGCGATGGGATCATGATTTTTTCCGCCGTGCGGTACTTGGCGGCAATCGCGGCGAAGGCGAAGCTGAAAAGCAGCGCGAAGGCGAGCGCGGTAAACATCCTCAGGATGGTGCGCAGCAGGTAGTATGGAAGATAAGCGGGGTCGAGCGTAATCGTGGTTGCCTGGCCGATGACGAACGGGCGACTCATCTGCGTGGCGCCGAACGCGATGGCAACCAGTACCGCGAGCAGAAGCGGCAACAGCGCCCAATCCCAGCGGTTGGGCGAAATGTCGAGCAATGTCCTGCCCGCGCGTCGCGTATCAAATACTCCAAACATGATGCCTCGTCTCAATTACCGCTTTGTTCATCGGGTCGGGTAACAGTCCCGTGTGCCGTGCTGCCCGGAAACAGGCAAGGATGCGCCTGCGTATTTTCCGCGCGGCCCAATCGTCCCGGTGCAGTCCGCCCGCTGTCGACGCAGGCAAAAGCGTACTCTTGCCGCTGGTGCGGCACCGAATGTCGTAAGAGGAAGTAGAAAGAAGGCGATTCGCTGATCGCACGATGTTGCCACTCCCTGCCATCTTGGCAAGGTGACAACAGGAGAACCTGTGGACTACCTTGCCAGCATGTTTTCGATACGTGATCGACAACTGTGACTGTCCATAAATAAGCCCGAGATAAAACCGGGAACACTTTACCACCGGGCATAGAGGAGCGCAACGCCAACGAGAGAACAATTTCTACGGCGAACCCGAGGCCGCTTTCGGCTTGCCGGAAATACGCGGCCGGACGGGGCAGGGAGATTTTTTGCCTTGACGAAAGCGGCCGCCGCGATGAGGCAGGCGTGCGGTTGCCACCAGGGCTTTGCCGCTCGGCGCCTTTCTGCAAAGAAGGTTGTTGCAGCGCAATACGGCAGGTTGCAGCGCGATGCATATTGATGGCTGCGCCTACCCAGAGCGAGGGCTATGTGAAATACATCGTACTCAAGCGAACCTGGCATTCCTTCATACAGGAAGTGCCGATCATCTTCCCCGGTGACCTGAATCACAACGAGGTTTTCGACTCCATAAAGGACCTGGCAGGAATGGAGGATGCCATGCTGGTATCGGCAGGGTTCCTCACCATACTGGACGCGCCATATTGCTTCGGCAACAGCGACACGCTCCATACCGTGTCGCGCGGCCCGGTCGACGCCGATATGATCAAAAACTTCATCAACAACCACGGCATTGTGGACTGAGGGCGTCCGAAAGGTTCGATAGCCTGCCATTCGGACCCGGCACCGAATGCGGGCCGATATACCCGGATTGCCGTCATGCATTCCACTTCAACGCTGCGTTTGCGTCTTCGATCTGCTTCATGCGCTGCAACTAAACCGCTCCAGCCTGCACATTGCCGGTCGAAGGTACAGAACGAAGAGGCGGATATTCGCATTTTCCTGCGGACTTCATGGTCCTGCGCGGCACTTGCTGTGCCGCATTTTTATCGATGAGTGCGGTATATCCGGAAAGGCCGCAGTTTCTGCTAATCTATTGATAATCTGCAACTGGCAGGGAGATTAGACTCTGCTTATGTGACCCTCTGGCACCATGCACATCCTCACGCTTCCTGATCGCCACGGCTTGAACGGACCAATCACCAGGCGGCGATTGGTGCGATTGCTTCTCATCTATATTGCTTTTTACGCAATCGGACAGCTTTTCTTTCAGTTTGCCTCCACCGCCCCTTGGCAAGCGTTCGGCCTGGGCCTGATGGCTCCGGGTGGCGGTTTCATGGCCTATGCCGGGATAGCGTGCTGGCAGGGTATCGCCCATCTGTTCCTGGCGGGATTCGCCTTCATGCTTTTCATGGCGGCGGTCTTGCTGTGGTTCGCCACCGGCAATGTGCTGCTGCCGCCGCTGATCTGGATAATGATGGCGTATGGCGCAACGTTCATGGATCATGGCCCCGTACGCATAGGCAGCCGCGATGTGGCTATCACGACGATACTGGTGGTTGCCTCCGTTGCATGCGTCGTGCTGTTTCGACGCTTTCGGCAAGACGCGGCAAGGAAAGAGGCTAATCGCTATTTGGCGGACTCGGCGCCGCTCGTGGCCGCAAAAATTGCCGATACGGCGTATTCGCCGGACAGCGAATTTTCATTCCGGGAAGTCAATCTCATGCGGTTTCTTCTGGACCGCGCATTGCAGCCCTTGTCCGAATTTGAAGGATTCGAATGGCTCGACCAGTTTCAGACGGCGGCCGTGCGCTATCAGCTCCATTTCGCGGGCTATGCCTTGTCGATGGCACAGTCGACAAGGCTGCCCGCCATGCGAGGGTATCTGGAAGAGGCCCAGCTGCGCTTGATTCAAAAGCAGACGGATCATCGCATCTGGCGCTACTGGCAGCTCGAAAACCTGTGGGGAAACCTGAAAAGCGGCAGGGACCCGAATGCCCGCGGCAACATCATGTACAGCGGATTCGGCGCGCTGCAAATCGCCCTTTTCCACAGCGCGTCCGGCAGGCGCGACTTCAACCAGCCGGGCAGCTTCACGCTCACGCATCCCGACGGCACGGCATATGTCTATGATCTGCCGAAACTGACGGAGACGCTCCGGAGGCAATACCTGGAATCGCCATTCCATCTGCTTCCCTGCGAGCCGAACTGGATTTACCCTTTGTGCAATTCGATTACCGCGTCGGCGCTCCATGCGCAGGAAACCATGAGCGGTACGCCATACTGGACACCGCAGGCGGAAACATTCAGGCGTTACGTGGAAGACGAGTTCATCGATCTTCATGGACGTTTCGTTCCATGCCGCTCCAGCTATACCGGCCTGGCGCTGCCGATGATCGGTGGCGCGATGCCGCAGGCCATGCCCAGCTTTTTCCTGAATGCGATCCTGCCCGACATGGCCCTGCGCCAGTGGCTGCTGTTGCGCAGAACGCTGATCGATGCATCGGGCCGGTTGCGCATGAAAAGCTTCTGGCCCATCGATACGGGCAACTACGGATTCTCGTACGCATCGGCGTTTGCCGCCACGGCCCTGGCAGCCGTCGAGTTGGGCGATGATGAGATTGCCGAGTTATGCTTAGCCGAGCTGGACAAGCGAAACCCCATCGTTGAAAGCGAGGACGCTTGGTTCCGTTCCAAGGCTTCCGTCTGGGCACACGCTGTGGAAATGATTGCGCGTAGCGGCGGAAAAAACCGATTCCGCAGCCTGATCGAAAATCCGGTGGCCGCAAGGACAGGCCCTGCCATCCAGCACGTCAATTATCCCGATGTCCTGGTCGCCAGGGCGGTCAGCCAGGGAGAAACGCTGACTGGCGTCTTCTATCCGGGCGATGCGCCTGGCAGGCAGCCGGTAACCTTGTGCGGATTGATACCGGAACGGGCTTATTATTGCGAAGGGACGGAATCGCCTCATCTGCTGGCGGACCGGCAGGGCTGCGGCGTGGTCCATGTCGTACTGGAAGACCGTACGGAGGTGGTCGTCCGGCCCGTGACTTGAAAGGAATGCGATGGCCTGTTGCGTTTTATTGGCGGGATTGATTGCCTTGGTCCTGGCGTGCAAGGCGCGCATTTTCGGCAATTCCAGGCGCTCGGGCGCCAATGTGCTGCGCTGGCGTTTGAAAAAGGAGAATATCCATGGCCTCTGACGAATCCATCGCCGAAACCGGCGGCGCTCCCCGGTTTTCGCTGGCCGCCCGCTGCAGGAGCTTCCGCTACGCCGCCAGCGGCATCGTGTTCATGCTCAGGACGCAGCACAACGCCTGGATACATGCCGTGGCGACGGTCGCCGTTGTCATTGCCGGATGGCGGCTGGGCATCAGCGCCAGCGACTGGCGCTGGCTGGTGTTCGCTATTGCCATGGTGCTGGCGGCGGAAGGCTTCAATACCGCGATTGAATACGTTTGTGATCTGGTTTCGCCCGACTACCATGCCTCCGTCGAGAAAGCGAAGGATGTCGCCGCAGGAGCCGTACTCGTGTGCGCAATCGGCGCGGCACTGATTGGCGCGCTGACTTTCTGGCCTTACTTGTTTCGGTAAACCGGATTTTGCCCGTTGCGCAAACGTGCGGAGCTACGCGCCCAGCAGCCTGCGTGCGAGCACGGACTGCATATCCCGGCGGCCATCGGCAATCAAGTAAATGATGACTTGGCTGCCCATGATGCGGTAGATCACCCGATAGGGTTTGAACGCGGTTTGGCGATATTCCTTGATACCCAGTACCATCAGTTCTCTCGGGTAGCTGCCACGCTCAGGATGCCTCGACAAGCTTTCAACGACATTCATCAACTGGTCTAGCACATAGTTGGCGTTGGCCACGCAGTCGAACTCCGCGATGTAGTCGTGGATAGCTTCCAAGTCCTGTTCCGCCCCCTCGGTGAGCATAACCGCGAACTTGGCGTGCGTGCCTGCCATCAGGCTGGATTCCTCTTGGCCCGCAGACGGGCAACAACATCTGCCACAGGCTTGACCTTGCCGGCCTCGATTTCTTGATTGCCCAGGGCGAGAATTTTCAGCATGGCCAAGGTTTCCTGTGTTTCCTCGAACGAGGCCACGTCTTGCAGCACGGCCTTTGCTTCCCCGTTTTGCGTAATGACCAATGGCTCCCGCTGTTCCGCGAGACGCGTCAACACTTCGGCGGCGTTCGCCTTGAGGTAGCTGATCGGCTTGACTTGAGATGAATAGCGCATGGTGGCCTCTGGAATTTTTGTAAGACTAAATATAGTCTTTTTATGGTTCCGTGGCAAGGCGGACTGATTGGCGCGTTCTGTGTCATGGATGTGCCGGCCTTGGCTCAAGTATGGGAAAAGGTATACCTCTACAGAACCGTCGAGCGCAGTCAGAATCCGCAGGTTTTGAGGGGCAAAACCCGCATTTATCGAACCGAATTTGTGGAACCACTTAAATCGAACCGGAGCCAAAAAAATGTATGTCCGAGCCTACCTTCGCGCATCATCCCAAGACCAAGACGCTAACCGCGCCCGTGAGCAGTTGCAGCAATTCGTCAGCGAACGCGGATTGACCATTGCCGCCCATTACGTTGAGAATGAATCCGGTGCAAGCCTAAAGCGCCCTGAACTCTTCCGCCTACTCAATGACTGCCAACACGGGGATGTGCTGCTGATTGAGCAGGTTGACCGCTTGTCGCGTTTGAATGATGCGGACTGGGAAAGCCTGAAACGCGAGATTCAGGCGCGTGGCGTTCGTATCGTTGCGCTTGACCTGCCAACATCATGGGCATCTGTCAGCAGCGACGAAACGACAAGCCGCATCATGCAAGCCGTCAATAACATGCTGCTGGACATGCTGGCCGCAATTGCCCGTAAAGACTACACGGATCGTCGCCGTCGCCAAGCGCAAGGAATCGCAAAAGCGAAGGCTGAGGGGGCGTACAAAGGTCGCAAGCCGGATGAGGCGAGAAACGCCGCCATTATCGGCATGTTAGCGCGTGGCGAAAAGTGGGCGGCAATTCTGGATGCGACAAAATGCTCACGGAGTACGCTGAGCCGGTTAGCTAGATTATCCAAGTCGGTTTGATGCTGTTATAGCTTGTTCGCCAACTCAACCCACTCATTGAAGTTGGTCCGAGATGGGATGCCCCAATTCTCGACAGCACCTCCGCCAAGTCGCCTCAAGCCCAGCGGACCAACACCAGATGCCACCTCGATCAGCTCTGGCAGCGCACTCCACAATAGCTCAACGATCAGTGTATCTGGAACACTCCCCCGATGAGCAAGGTCATTGCGCTTGCTGCGAGCTTGTTCGAGTACTTTGTGGCAATCTCTGCTAATGATTTTGGCAAGGCGTAGCTGCCTCAGCTTCGCTTTGATCTGATCGTTACTAATGGCCTTCTTTACTGTTGCATGGCATTTCGCAACCCGCGATGGGAACGTGTTTCTGTTCTTCATGTACCTTTCGATCCATAAGCACTCAGTAAGCTGCTCCACACTGATCCAGAGATTGTTGAGTGCATCACTGCTATTCCGATACACCATCTCTGTGTAACCGTTCAAGAGGAAAATCGGAGAGAAGTTGCCAATTGCTTGAACGACCTGCTGCCCCTGATGAAATGCTTTGTGCATGTCTTCCACCATGAGAACTCGTGGGTACATCAGCGGGGCCAAGCGGTCGGTCAGAGCGGCCGAGTTCAAGCGAAGGTATGAGTGCAGTGATGGAGTGAAAGCGAACAGGCTTGTCTTCTCGTGCAAATTCCCGATCACGAGATCTTCGGAATGAAGAACCTCTGCATGAATCCCGCCGAGCAAAAGACTACACAACACCTCGTTAAGCTTGCTGACGCCATCAGCCTTGCTTGGAAAATCTCCGCACTGGGGAATCGCTATGCCCCCGTCAAAACTGATAAGTGCAGGTATCTCACTCGCATTCCTGAGGGGAAGCGTTGCGACCACTTCCGCCAACTTACTTCCGTCGTAGGAATTCGTGTTTATTTGGTCAAGTGTAATGTTCAGACCAGAAGATTTATCACGATAAACTGTCGTATATGGGCGCAGATGAGCCATCCATGCTGGGTTATATGAAGGAACACTTGAAACGAGCTGGGTGTATCCGGGAGGAGCCTCCTCTTGCTTAATCCAGCCACCCTGATACCAGATATGCGACTCATCAGGCTTGGGCTTGATTTCCGCTGTCAGCGTCTTGGGGATGTTCCGATTATTCGCAGTGAAGGGATCATAGCCGTCTTCAAAAGCATGAATCTTTCCGGTATCTGTGTCTTGATAGTACTTCATTGATCTTCCGTATTGTGACCACATCCGCACTTGTTGACCAATATACACGACTCGAAGACAATGCTGAAAGACGTGCGCCCCAAAGGTGGTACACATTTTCACGGTCTTGACACCAAGCGTCAGCAAGACGGCTTATGAATCAATGGGTTAGGCGATACCGACAGCAACGAAGTCGATTCCACCTATCACCACCAATACTTACTTGATACCAACATTTGTCGCGCTTGAAGGGAAGCGGATCGGCGAATGGATAAAAGATGCGCTGACTTCTTTTGCAACTTCAGTGGATTATTGAGCAGATTTGCGGAAGCGTAGAGCACATCCTTATTCTAACGGTCGCCTTAATTTTCTGTCCGGCTCTATACGTCTCCGACATTTGGCGGAAATGATGGGGGCAAAAATGAAAAAGCCCGTTGATTGCTCAACGGGCTTTTGGTGATGGTGGAGGCGGCGGGAATTGAACCCGCGTCCAGAAGCACTCTACAGACAGTTCTACATGCGTAGTGCAGCCATTTGATTTGACCTTGCCGACGCGGACGCACACGCTTCGTCAAGGCGAGTCACCTAAATTTAACGCTAGGCCAAGTAACCCGGCATAACGCGATTCCCTGTATATGACTTCGCTGCTATTGCTAGCCCACCCCAGGGAAGTGATGGTGCGAAGCTAGAAAGTTCTTAGGTTTCTAGGGGTTTACGCTGCGAGAGCGTAAGATTCATCGTTTGCATTTAAGCATTTCTGGATGGATTTACGAGGTCACCAGCCCTCGGCATGCCCTGTTCTG
>Ga0316604_10003003_pt1 | contig 12205 bp, 10 predicted proteins | sample OWC_soil_day20_C_FD_207650 | JGI IMG/M metagenome (GOLD analysis project Ga0316604, IMG submission 207650) | Wetland soil microbial communities from Old Woman Creek delta, Ohio, United States - OWC_soil_day20_CT | ecosystem: Environmental > Terrestrial > Soil > Wetlands | place: USA: Ohio... | reverse complement strand
GTAACTCGTCGTCGCCGTCACGCAGGCAATTGATTATTTCACTGCACCAAAGTCCGACGCCTGAATCGCAGGCGGTCATAAACTGCGTCACACCATTCCTGCGGAGCATTTGAATCTGCTGTAATAAGACCAACTTGAGTCTTATGCAATTTTCATCCTCTTCATCCCATCCGAACCGAAAGCGCATCGGGCTGTGTCCCAACAGTGCACAACATATCTGTCTCTCCATGAATACCTTCCTCAAGCAGGCTATATATAGTCCAATAGTAGCATATATAGCCTATATTCTGCAAGCGTTTTGGTTAAACTGGATGCAGAATGGGGGATTATCATGGATACCAGAAAAATATTAGGCACACGATTGATAGAACTTTGTGGTGAACGAAATCTTACAATAAATAAACTTGCGAATCTCGCGGCAGTGCCGCCCTCTACAGTTAAAAATATCTTATACGGGAAAAGCAAAAATCCAGGTATTATAACAATTAAAATGTTATGTGACGGTCTCGGCATCACTCTTGGCGAATTTTTCTCCACGCCCGAATTTGACGCGCTGGAGCAGGAAATAAAATGATACCATTGTTCACAAAATACATGGTTTCCCGGCTCAGTTTCGATTCACTTTAGATTCAAATGATATTGTTAGACTGTGAGGTGATGAGCCATGTTCCAAATTCTAGTTGTTGATGACGATAGAAACACCCGGCGGCTGATGCGTGCCGTATTGGAGGCGGAACGCTATACGGTGTTCACCGCCGAAAACGGCGAGGAGGCTCTTGCTGTCATGGATACGGAGCACATTGACCTTGTCGTGCTGGATATTATGATGCCAAAAATGGACGGGTACGAGTTTACAAAAACACTCCGCAGTGTTCAAAACGAGCTGCCGATTCTGATGGTATCGGCCAAGCAGCTCCCCACAGACCGGAAGCAGGGCTTTCTTGCGGGAACGGATGATTTCATGACGAAGCCGGTGGATGAGGAGGAAATGCTCCTGCGCATCAAGGCGCTTTTGCGCCGCGCAAAGATAGCAAGCGACCACAAAATTGTAATCGGGGGCGTCACGCTGGATTATGATTCCCTGAGTGTAATAAGGAATGATGAGACACAGGTACTTCCCCAGAAGGAATTTCTGCTTCTCTATAAGCTGTTGTCCTACCCTAACAAGATTTTTACGCGGATACAGCTCATGGACGAGATATGGGGCGCTGACAGCGACACCGGCTGGGAAACGGTCACCGTCCATATAGGCAGGCTTCGCAAGCGCTTTGACGGGTGGTCTGAATTTGAAATAGAATCTGTGAGAGGACTTGGGTATAAGGCGGTGAAAAAAATATGAGAGAACCGAAGGCTCCGCCACGTGCCGTGCTGACGATCGTATTCGCCATATTGGTTTTTATCATCCTTGCCATCACGATGCTCATTGTCGGAAGCGTGGTGCTTCTCTTGGTTCAGACAGGGGTACTCGGAGAGGTTGGCTTACCTAACGTGATGCTTCCCATCATTGTGCTTGCTCTTGCGAGCACAATGGTAGGAACTGTCGTCGCGACGATTATGAGCCGCATTCCGCTCAAGCCGGTTAACATCGTGATAAACGGTATGAACCGGCTGGCAAGCGGCGATTATAGCGCAAGGATTGATTTGGGACGTCACTCAATCTCTCTGGAACTGTCGGATAGTTTCAATACCCTTGCCGACGAGCTTCAAAATACAGAATTGCTCCGCTCAGATTTTGTCAATAATTTTTCCCATGAATTCAAAACGCCGATCGTTTCAATCCGCGGTTTTGCAAAGCTCCTGCAAAAAGGAGCTCTTTCTGATGATCAGCAGCGTGAATACCTCGACATTATTGTGGAGGAATCTACCCGTCTCGCTGATATGGCAACTAACGTACTCAACCTGACTAAGGTGGAAAATCAAAGCATCCTCACAGACGTTACCCGCTTCAATCTTTCGGAACAAATACGCAATTGTGTCCTGCTGCTTGAAAAAAAGTGGTTACAGAAAGAGTTATCCGTTACCGTTGATTTCGACGAGTATAAAATAAACGCCAATGAGGAGCTGCTCAAACAGGTTTGGATTAATCTGATTGATAACGCTGTCAAATTTTCTCCTGTGGCTTGCGAAATCGGCATCTCGATTGCAAAGGCGCCGGGAACGATCACTGTTTCAGTGAAAAATACCGGAATTGAGATCTGTGAAGAGGACAAGAATCGAATTTTCAATAAATTCTATCAGGGCGATACATCCCACTCCTCAGAAGGAACCGGTATTGGACTCGCTATCGTAAAGCGAGTGATAGACCTGCATAAAGGAAGTATATCCGTCATCAGTGCTCCGGGTCAGACCACCTTTTCTATTGTGCTGCCAAGTGAATAAATCATGCGCAAACAGGTAGATATATTAACAATGTCGGCCAACGCTTTTTATTGATTGACAACGCTTTCACCCTGGTGTACAATGAACAAAATTGAATAGTATCTTCAGGGCAGGGTGAAATTCCCTACCGGTGGTAAAGCCCACGAGCCGCAAGGCATGATTCGGTGAGATTCCGAAGCCGACAGTACAGTCTGGATGAAAGAAGATCAAAGCGCACACATGTGTATCGTATATTTGCTCTGAAATGATTTTATCGTTTCAGAGCTTTTCATTTTCAGATACATGAGATACCAGGACGCTAATGAATGCCTTGAACGATATTCGTTCAAGGTTTTTTACTTTTTTAGGAGGTGCGCTTTGATAGACAAGGATTATATGAAAATGGCAGCAGATCTTGCAGTAAAAGGATGTGGTTGGGTTAACCCAAACCCAATGGTTGGAGCCGTGCTTGTAAAGGATGGGAGGGTGATCGGCCAGGGGTACCATGAACGATATGGCGCCCCTCATGCGGAACGGAACGCGCTTGCAAACTGTACCGAATCGCCTGAAGGTGCGACCCTGTATGTGACGCTGGAGCCTTGCTGCCATTATGGGAAAACACCTCCCTGCACGCAGGCGATCCTGCAATGCGGAATTCAAAAAGTGGTCATCGGCAGCCATGACCCTAACCCGCTGGTTGCGGGAAAAGGAGTCGAGCAGCTTCGAGAACAAGGCATTAAGGTCGTGGAGGGTGTGCTTAAGGATGAGTGTGATCAGCTCAATAAGGTGTTTTTCCACTTCATTCAAACCGGAAAGCCGTATGTGGTGATGAAATATGCCATGACGATGGATGGAAAAACCGCCGCTTACACTGGGGCTTCCAAGTGGATTACCGGTGAAACCGCACGCCATAGAGTCCATCAGGACCGCCATCGGTACAGCGCCGTCATGGCGGGAATCGGTACGGTGCTCGCAGACAACCCACTTCTCACCTGCCGCATGGATGGCGGCAGAAATCCGCTGCGTATTCTCTGTGATACGCACCTGCGTATTCCGCTGACGTCCCAAATCGTCGCGACCGCCCATGAGACTCCGACCCTGATTGCCACGGCCTGCAGGGACTTGCAGGCGCATCAACCTTACCTCGATGCCGGCTGCCGCATCATACCTGTTGCACAAAAGGACAGTCATTTGGATTTAGTTGAGTTGATGGAACGCTTGGGGGAAGAAAAGATTGACAGTATTCTGCTGGAGGGGGGCGGCATTTTAAACTGGTCCTCACTGCAGGCGGGCATCGTAAATAAGGTGCAGGCTTATATTGCCCCCAAGCTGTTTGGGGGTGCGAACGGGAAAACACCTGTAGCTGGAATGGGTGTCTCTCGTCCGGAGGATGCGTTTTTCCTTACAAACAGTGTTGTCACCTGTCTGGGTGAAGATATTTTAATAGAAAGTGAGGTGGAATCCCATGTTTACAGGAATCATTGAGGAAATCGGTATACTGAAAGAGGTACGAAAAAGTGCACATTCCTTCGTGCTGACCATAAAAGGAAGTGTGATATTTGATGATCTGCGTATCGGAGACAGCGTAGCGGTAAACGGCGTATGCCTGACGGCTGCAAGGCTTTCTTCCAACACCTTTCAAGCGGATGTGATGCACGAAACCCTGAACCGGGCTTCTCTTGGTGCGCTTCACCCCGGAGCTTTCGTCAATTTAGAACGTGCGATGTCCGCAAGCGGGCGCTTTGGCGGACATATCGTTTCCGGACATATTGACGGCGTGGGTACGGTGAAATCGATCCAAAAAGACGATAACGCCATCTGGTACACCATTGCAGCGGAGCGGAGAATTCTGCGCGGCATTGTAGAAAAGGGGTCCATCGCGGTGGATGGTATTAGCCTGACGGTAGCGGCGGTTACCGCAACGGACTTCAGCCTGTCTGCCATCCCCCATACGGTAAAATCCACGATTTTGTCGCACAAAAAGGCAGGCGATCCCGTGAATCTGGAAAATGATCTTGTGGGGAAATACATTGAAAAACTGCTACACGTTCATTCGGAAGGGCCTGTGTCAGGCAGTATGACAACAGAATTTTTAGCGAAATTCGGCTATTAGGAGGATTACGATGTTTAAGTACAATACCATTGAAGAAGCGCTTGAAGCACTGCGGCAAGGAAACATCATACTTGTTACGGATGATGAGGGCCGGGAGAATGAAGGCGATTTTATTTGTGCGGCCGAGTTTGCCACAACAGAGAATATCAACTTCATGGCAACCTACGGGAAAGGGCTGATCTGTATGCCCATGCATGAAGAGCTTTGCAATCGACTGCATTTTCCTCAGATGGTCTCTGAGAATACGGATAACCATGCCACTGCGTTCACCGTTTCGGTGGATCATGTGGACACCACCACAGGAATCTCTGCGGTGGATCGCTCTGTCACCGCAAAGAAATGCGTGGACGAGATAGCAAACCCAGAGGATTTCCGCCGTCCTGGGCATATGTTCCCCCTGCTTGCAAAACGAAACGGAGTTTTGGAGCGTGACGGACATACGGAAGCTACCGTCGATTTGATGCGTCTGGCGGGACTGAAGCAATGCGGTCTTTGCTGCGAAATCATGCGGGATGACGGCACCATGATGCGTACCCCCGAGCTGATCCGGCTGGCTCAAAAGTGGAACCTCACCTTCATTACCATCGCCGCCTTGCGGGACTACCGCAAGAAGCACGACCGGCTGGTTGAGCAAACCTCTGTCAGCGAAATGCCTACAAAATATGGTGACTTTAAAGCCTGTTGCTACGTAAACAAGCTCAATGGCGAGCACCATGTGGCGCTGATCAAAGGCGACATCAGTGACGGAAAGAATATTCTGTGCCGTGTCCATTCCGAATGTCTGACGGGCGATGCCTTCGGTTCAATGCGCTGCGACTGTGGACAGCAGCTTGCCGCCTCTATGGCGCAGATTGAGCAGGAAGGCCGTGGAGTCCTCCTTTATATGCGCCAGGAAGGGCGCGGGATCGGACTGGTCAACAAACTGCGCGCCTACGCGCTGCAGGATGAGGGCATGGATACACTGGAAGCCAACCATGCACTTGGATTTGACGGGGATTTGCGGGAGTATTACATCGGCGCTCAGATCCTGCGTGATCTGGGAGTCAAAACCATGCGGCTGCTCACCAATAATCCCGATAAGGTCTATGGGCTGTCCGGTTTTGGCATGGAAATCATTGAACGAGTTCCCATTCAAATGCCTGCTAATGACTATGACTTGTTTTACCTTCAGACAAAGCAGAACAAAATGGGCCATATTTTACATTATTAAATGATAAGGGAGCACTTATTATGAGAGTTTTTGAAGGAAAGCTTGTATCAACGCAAACCAAAATCGGTATTGTAGCCGCACGGTTCAATGAGTTTATTACGGCAAAGCTGCTCAGCGGAGCCCTGGACTGCCTCAAGCGCCATGACGTCAGCGAGGAAAACATTGAGGTCGCATGGGTACCCGGCGCCTTTGAGATTCCGCTGATCGCATCCAAAATGGCAAGCTGCGGCAAATATGACGCCGTGATCTGCCTGGGTGCGGTCATTCGTGGAAGCACCACCCATTATGATTATGTCTGCAACGAGGTATCCAAGGGAATTGCCCATGTGTCGCTTGGCAGCGGCATTCCGGTTATGTTTGGGGTGCTTACCACGGAGACTATCGAACAGGCGATTGAACGTGCAGGAACCAAGTCAGGCAACAAAGGATTTGACTGTGCGGCTGGCGCTATTGAGATGGTCAATCTGATCCGCGAGATTCAGAACTAATATGTATGGCGTCAGCAAAACTGCTCAGTGCCACAAATCAGATTTCTCGTTTGAAAGGAATCTTGGCTATGCGCTATTCTCAAAAAATGTAAAAACCGTGCTTATCTAATTTGCGAAAGGACTTGGGCGAAAATGCATGGGTCTTGCATTTCAAGAGGAAACCAACCCTGTAAAAATAGGAGCCGCTGTGATTTTTTACAGCGGCTCCGTTTTGTTTAGTTTCACTTTAGATTTCTGCCGTATCATTCTCTTGTACTACGAAGGGAGCAACATATATGCTGAAAATACTCAAATATCTTACAAAAAAAGAATGGGCGTTTGTCGGGGTAAGTCTTGTGTTCATTGTGGCGCAGGTCTGGCTCGACTTGAAGCTGCCGGATTACATGAGCACGATCACCATGCTTGTCCAGGCGGACGGCAGCACCATGAACGAGATTCTCTCGGCTGGCGGCAAGATGCTGGCCTGTGCGCTGGGGAGCCTTGCCGGCGCAATCATGGTCGCCGTTTTGGCGGCAAAAGTCGCAGCCAACTTCGGAGCGCGTCTGCGGGAGCTGCTGTTTGATAAGGTGCAGTCCTTTTCCATGGAGGAGATCAGCGGTTTCTCCACAGCCAGCCTTATCACTCGCTCCACAAACGACATCACGCAGGTGCAAACACTGGTGGTCATGGGTCTGCAGGCAATGATCAAAGCGCCCATATTAGTGGTTTGGGCAATCGTCAAGATAGCGGATAAAAGCTGGCAGTGGACGATGTCTACCGGAGTCTCCGTTGTCCTTCTTCTGCTGATTGTCGGCATCTGCATCGGGCTTGCGTTTCCGAAATTCAAACAATTGCAGAGGCTCACCGACGACCTGAACCGCGTGACACGGGAGAATCTGACCGGTTTGCGGGTGGTGCGGGCGTATAATGCGGAACGTTACCAGGAACGCAAATTTGAAACAGCCAACACTGGACTGACGGACGCAAACCTGTACGCAAATCGTGTCATGGCAATTATGCTGCCAAGCATTCAAACGATTATGAGCGGCCTTTCTCTGGCAATCTATTGGGTCGGCGCGTATCTGATTCAAAACGCCGATATGATGAGTAAACTGACTCTTTTTTCCGATATGGTGGTGTATTCCTCTTACGCGATGCAGATCGTCATGGCTTTCATGATGCTGGTTATGATTTTCATCATGCTGCCTCGTGCCTCCGTTTCCGCAAAGCGTATTCTGGAGGTCATTCAAACCAAGCCCACGATTGCAGACGGCTCCGTTACAGAATCCCCGTCGGGGATCAAAGGCGAAGTAGAGTTTCGCAATGTGAGCTTCCAGTATCCCGATGCCGAGGAATATGTCATCCGCGATGTGAGCTTTACGGCCCGCAAGGGCGAGACAGTGGCCTTCATTGGTTCGACGGGCTGCGGGAAAAGCACCGTTGTGAATCTCGTCCCCCGTTTCTACGACGCCACCGAGGGAGAGGTCCTTGTGGATGGGGTCAATGTCAAGAATTACACGCAATATGCCCTTCACAATAAAATCGGCTATGTTTCTCAGAGAGCCATCCTGTTTGGCGGAACGGTTGCATCCAACGTGACCTACGGAGATAATGGCAGGGCCGGCGTTCTCCAAACGGATATTATCGATGCCGTGTATACAGCCCAGGCATCCGATTTTGTGGAGAGCATGGAGAACAGCTATGATGGTTTTATCGCGCAGGGCGGCACCAACCTGTCCGGCGGTCAGAAGCAGCGGCTGTCCATTGCGCGGGCAATCTGCCGCCGCCCCGAAATTTTCATTTTCGATGATTCCTTCTCGGCGCTGGACTACAAAACGGATAGAAAACTGCGGGAGGCACTGAAAAAAGAATGCGCGGACGCGACTAAACTTATCGTTGCCCAGCGCATCGGAACCATCCGGGATGCCGACAAAATTATCGTGCTCGATGACGGCGGTGTTGTCGGAGTTGGCACTCACGATGAGCTGATGAAAACCTGTGGAGTCTATCAGCAGATTGCATATTCTCAATTATCGAAGGAGGAACTGGCGTAATGGCTAAGGATGAATATAAGTTCGGTCAGCATACGCAGCGGAAACAAGCAGGCCCACCGGGTCCCGGTCCCGGCCCTGGTCCCGGAATGGGCGGCGGAGAAAAAGCGACGAATTTTTCAGCCACCTGGGGAAAACTGCTGCGCTATTGCAAACAATACTGGGGCGTTATGATTGCAGCCCTTGCCTGTGCCGCACTTGGAACAGTACTGACGCTTCTCGGCCCGGATCAACTCTCAGAAATGACCAATCTGATCACAGATGGGCTGATGACCGGCATTGACATGGGCGCAGTCGCAAAAATCGGGCTGACGCTGGTGGCCCTCTATGGCCTGAGCGCCATTCTCTCTCTCGGGCAGGGGATCGTCATGGCAACAGTCACGCAAAAGGTTTCAAAGAGCATGCGGGGAAACATATCCGCCAAGATCAACCGCCTGCCCATGTGGTATTACAACCGGACCACCACCGGCGACGTGCTCTCCCGTGTCACCAACGACGTGGACACTATCGGTCAGTCCCTCAATCAAAGCGTTGGCACGCTTGTCTCAGCGATCACGCTCCTGGTGGGATCCCTGATTATGATGCTGAAAACCAACCTCATCATGACAGCCGCAGCTGTTGTGGCAACACTGATCGGATTCGGGCTGATGATGGTCATTATGGGAAGGTCTCAGAAATACTTCTCGCGCCAGCAGAAGCATCTTGGAGAGATCAACGGCCACGTGGAAGAAATCTATGCCGGGCATACCGTAGTTAAGGCGTATAACGGAGAGGCGTCCGCGAAAAAAACCTTTGATGAGATGAACAATCATCTGCGCGACAGCGGTTTTAAGGCACAGTGCCTTTCCGGACTCATGATGCCACTCATGTCCTTCATCGGTAATTTCGGCTACGTAGCCGTCTGCGTCGTTGGCGCTCTTCTGGCAATGCACGGCAGCATTTCCTTCGGCGTTATCGTTGCATTCATGATATACGTGCGTTATTTTACGCAGCCGCTGACACAGCTTGCCCAAGCAGCACAGTCCATGCAGTCGGCTGCTGCTGCAGGAGAACGCGTCTTCGAATTTCTGGAAGCGGAGGAAATGGCGGACGAGCGTAATAAGACAGAACGGCTTGAGAAATCACAAGGTACTGTGGAGTTTCGTAACGTCCATTTTGGATACGAGGATTCCGACAAAACCGTGATCAATGATTTCTCCGCAAGCGCCAAGCCAGGGCAAAAAATCGCGATTGTCGGCCCCACCGGCGCAGGCAAAACTACAATGGTTAATTTGCTCATGCGCTTTCATGAAATACAGGGAGGCGAAATTAAAATAGATGGTATGCCCATCAGCGAGCTGCGGCGTGAGGATGTACACGCGCAATTCTGTATGGTGCTTCAGGATACATGGCTCTTTGAGGGGACCGTGCGCGAAAATCTTGTCTACTGCACGGAGAATATTACCGACGAGCAAGTCAAAGCCGCCTGCAGAGCCGTGGGGCTTGATCACTTTATCCGCACACTTTCTCATGGGTATGATACGGTGCTCAATGATCAGGTGAACCTGTCGTCAGGTCAGAAGCAGCAGCTCACCATTGCCCGCGCGATGATCTCTGACAGGCCCATGCTCATCCTCGACGAGGCAACCAGCTCGGTGGACACGCGCACGGAGCTGCAGATCCAGAATGCCATGGATGAACTGATGAAGGGCCGCACATCCTTTATCATTGCTCATCGTCTCTCCACAATCAAAAACGCTGACCTCATTCTGGTGATGAAGGATGGTGATATCATCGAGAGCGGCAATCATGATGAGCTTCTCCGAAAAGGCGGTTTCTACGCGGAGCTGTACAACAGTCAGTTTGAAAAAGCTTCTTAATGAGCAGAAAGGTGCGTTTGTTTAAACAATGGAGGTCGCGAATATCAAATATAGTTATGTTCCAATAGCATGGGAATATGGGCGCGGCGGGACTAAGCTCGCTCATAGGCAGTCCGGTGAATGAGGCATTGCTTGCGCAAAAACACTCATCAATGTTGACACGTCTGAAAAAAGATTTAAGGAATCATATTGCCACAATTGTGTAATCGTTGACATTTAGCAAAATAAAGAACCCGGAAATCGTTGATAATCAACGGCTTCCGGGTTCAAAATCTGGTCGGAATGGAATTATGGGACTTGGGAAAATCCTGTAATATCAAGTGTTATCCCTAATAGGGACAGTAATTAAACCGAGGGGTAACATCGGTACGGGGAAAGAAAAGAAGCGGTCAATCATTGAGAAGTGATTGGCTACTTCTTTTCTTATATACGGGAACATATCCCATCCGGGCTGGAGAGCAAAGTCCGTATTCTGTCCTGCTGCATCATTGTTGCCAAATCATAAAGATGCTTTGCGGCGTCAAACAGCATACCGCGCTGATAATGAAACTCTGCCGCCAGGATTTTATCCGCAAAAATTCGTTCAAGCGTAATGGTATTGATGGTGAATGGTTTCACCGCATAATCTTTTTCAAGAATATCGTCCCGGATGCCGGTGTTGTGATAATCCGTGTAATCCACAGCGGGATGGGCGTCGATGATCTCGGCCAGCTTTTCGATAGACAGGCGGGTTCCCATATCTTCGAGTGGGATCAGATAGCGGTTCACGAGGTCATGGTCGATCTCGCAATACAGCTCGTCCTCATTGGGTACGGCTTCCTTCAATGCGTATGACACGGCCTTCTCTACCGCATCTCGAATCAGCCGGGCCTGATCGGAACTGAAAGACTTCAGCTTTTTATCAAGGGGAGATTCTCCCGGCTCCACCCGTTTGTTTTCCTGCTTTTGTTGCGGGTACGTGAGTGAATAGAGCATGTCCCGCGATTCCTGGCTTTCCTGCGGCGTTGGATCGCAATAACCATTCAGAGCATTTTGACAGACGGCTTCCATCGCCATACCTTGTTTCAGGAGCCGCGCTGCGCCGCGAATTTCATTGGGGTTAAAGGTAAAGCTGCGCCCGATATCAAAAAGCTGCCGGGCAATCTCACTGCCGTCGTGCTGTTTGACGAGGGCCAGTTCTACATATATTTCTTTAAAGAAATCTGTCGCCGGCTGTGTGCCGTCCTGCTCCAGCTCCTGTGCGTAGCCAAGCCATTTACGCATGGCCTCCTGATCCGCTTTGGGGAGTAGCTCCCGTACCCTGGCTTCGAATCCGTTTTCCACTGTATCCTCGCTGAGCTCCTGAGTCGGACGATTAATGAACCCGGAGAGGCGCTCACTCAGACTATCGGTCAGGGCCGATTCCGCGATTCTGCTAAAGAGCGCGTAGCTTGGCAAGCCGTTTGCCGGGATGTATTCCGATTTCTCAGGTAGTCTAGCGTTCCGCTCAGCAAAACGCTGAACCGCCTCCGTGGTAACCGCCTGTGTCGGAGCTGAGGTAGCCGTGCCGGTACTGACGCTCGCACAGATCATCGGCAATATTTCTCGTATGGGATTCGGGTTCCGGCAGATCGACTGGAAATCGGTCGGATTGTTCTGCTTAACCGCGCTGCCATTGGCCGCACTGGGGGCGTTTGGATTTTCTGTGCTTCCTACAGAAATTGTCACCCGCTGTATCGGCGGGGTTTTGATCATCCTCGTCTTGATTAAGGTCATCAAGAAATTAGAGTTTAAGAATGGCAATCTGATTCCTGATTTTATTCCTGTGCTGGGCTATATTGACGATATTATCTTGCTTCCTGCGCTTGTGGCGCTTACCATGCGCATGATCCCAGCGGACGTTCTCGATGTAGGCCGCAAGGAAGCGGCGGAGCTTTGGTTGGATGGCAATCCTAAAAGTGGTATTGCGCGATGCCGATTGTGGTTTTGTGGATTCTTATTACAATAGTGGAAATTAAAGCAATCTTTTTTAATGGGTAGGCTGACTCTGTAGGAAGCCTACCCATTCTATGTGATGGTGAACCATGATCATACGCAGGTTTTTCTTCAGGGTTGCATCCCCAGGATGTCCCAAGCAATACTTGCATATGGATAGTGGAAAATTACAG
>Ga0316604_10003002_pt1 | contig 12208 bp, 10 predicted proteins | sample OWC_soil_day20_C_FD_207650 | JGI IMG/M metagenome (GOLD analysis project Ga0316604, IMG submission 207650) | Wetland soil microbial communities from Old Woman Creek delta, Ohio, United States - OWC_soil_day20_CT | ecosystem: Environmental > Terrestrial > Soil > Wetlands | place: USA: Ohio... | reverse complement strand
CCTTCGTCATGAATTAATTGACAAAGGATTTCGCCATAAAATCCAAAAACCATTTTCTTAACAAATAACAATTATCAATAGTTAGTTCCTTTTGATACTTTTTTTACTCTTTAATGCGTTGTATATAATAAGTTCAAATAGAAATTTAGGAGGTTGATTATTATGAAAGCGTTGGTTAAGTATGGCACAGCATTTGGGGGGTACAGATACGAAGATGTTTCAGAACCTGTATGCGGCGATGAAGATGTCATCATCGAAGTCAAAGCAGCAGCAATCTGTGGTGCCGATATGAAACACTACAGGGTGGAAAATGGTTCGGATGAATTCAATTCGGTAAGAGGACATGAATTTTCGGGACAAATTGTTCAGGTTGGCAAATGTGTACAAGACTGGAAGGTAGGCCAACGAGTGGTTTCTGATAATACTGCGCATGTATGTGGCGTTTGCCCGTCTTGTGAATCAGGCGATTTTTTGACGTGTCCTGAGAAAGTAAATCTGGGACTTGGATATGGAACTAATGGTGGGTTTACAAAATATTGCAAAGTTCCAGGAGAAATCCTTAAAATCCATAGACATGCAATCTGGGAGATTCCGGAGAACATTTCCTATGAAGAAGCGGCTGTTCTTGATCCAATTTGTAATGCTTACAAAGCGATCGCGCAAAGATCAAAGTTTTTGCCCGGTCAGGACGTTGTTGTTTTTGGTACAGGTCCGCTTGGCTTATTTTCTGTGCAGATCGCAAAGATTATGGGTGCTATTAATATTGTAATGGTCGGTTTGGACGAAGATTCGAAGGTCCGTTTTGATGTTGCCCGAGAACTTGGAGCAACGCATATTGTCAACAGTTCAAAACAAGATGTTGTAGCGCGTTGTCGGGAAATATGCGGTAAAGATGGTATTGGTCTTGTAGTTGATTGCGCGGGAGCAAACATTGTTTTAAAACAGGCAATTGAAATGTGTAGGCCAAACGGCGAAATTATCAGAGTCGGTATGGGTTTTAAACCTGTTGATTTCTGTATTAATGATATTTCCATGAAAGCTATTTCTATTATTGGTCATATGGGATATGATACAACATCTTGGAGAAACGGAATTGCATTACTTAAGAGCGGCAAAATTCAAGTAAAACCAATGATTACACATAGGCTTCCTCTTTCAAAATGGGATGAGGGCTTTGCATACATGGCAAGTAAAGAAGGTATTAAGGTTATTTTGACTTATGATGGAGAATGATTTAGGAAAACTTGTGCAAACTTTTGCTCGTGTCTAAATAATCAGGCGGAAGGGAAGGAAGGGTGGGTTTATAAAAGTGAGTAGAAAATTAATGGTTGCGCCATCATTAGGTTGCTGTGATATGTTTAAGATGGAAGAACAGATCAGATTTATTGATGAGCATGCAGATTTTTTGCATATGGATATTAAGGACGGCAATTATGTAAAAACCTTTAGTATTGGTCCGGACTTTTTGTACTATATCAAAAATATTGTAACAAAACCAATGGATGCGCATTTAATGGTGAAGTATCCGCAAAATTTTCTAGCAATGTTTGCCAATGCAGGTGCCACTTATATTACGCCTCATACGGATTGTATTGCGAGTGATGCATTTGTTACGCTGAATAAAATAAAATCACTCAACTGTAAAGCCGGTATTGCAATGAATCCGTCCAGTTCGATAAATGAAATCAAGTATTATATTCATTTGTTGGATAAGGTTACAGTCATGATGGTGGATGCCGGTTATGCTGGACAAGCATTTATTACTCAAATGTATGATAAAATCAGTGATCTTGCCAAGCTGCGTAAGGAAATGGGATTAAACTTTTTGATAGAAGCAGATGGTTCTATGGACGGCGAATTTTATGGACCGCTGTATGAAGCTGGAGCAGATATGGTTGTTTTGGGAGCACCGGCACTTTGGAACAAAGATCCAGATATAAAAACAGCTTGGGCAGTCATGGAAGCAGAACTAAGAGCGGGTGTAAATAAAATTGGACATAATTGGAAGGAGGGATAGAATGAATACAGTAAAGAAGCCAAATTGCGGGGCGCGACTTGACCGATTGCCAGACTCTGGATGGCATTGGAGAATATTTACCCTGGTGGCTTTGGGTCTCTTAGTCAGCTGGAGTAACGCCATTGGAGGGCTTGTTCTGGCACAACTTAAAAATATCGGCTGGGCCGATAATAATATAAGCGCGACTTTTTCTTCATTGACTACGGCTGGTATGTTCTTGGGAGCCTTGTTGGGGGGGATCATCGGCGATAAGATTGGCCGTCGTAAGGGTTATTTGTTATTTGTAGTTATCCATGTGGTTTCAATGTATGTCGGGGCATTTTCTCCGGATATGAATTTTCTAATCATTTGCCGTTTCTTTATGGGTTTGGGACTGGGAGCTTTGCTGGTGACTTTGTTTGCTGGCTTTACAGAATATGTTCCAGGTCGTAATCGTGGTACATGGTCCGGCAGGGCTTCTTTCATTGGTAACTGGTCGTATCCGGTTTGTTCTTTGATTTCCATGGCTATTACGCCAGTTATTGCACCTGAATTGAATTGGAGAGTGCAAATTATTATCCCGGCAGTACTATCCACTATCCTCTTTTTCATTGTAAAGGTAAATTTTCCTGAGTCGCCTCGTTGGCTGGAATCCAAGGGCAGATATGAGGAAGCGGAAGCTCTCATGTCTGAAATTGAGTCTGCAGTTGAACGCCAGACTGGGAAAAAACTGGAATCGGTTACAGTCGATTCCGGGGTGAAAGAAGAAAAAGTTATCCCGTATTCGCATTTACTACAGGGAGAATTGCTAAGGCGGGTAATTTTGGGCTCCTTTGTGCTGATTGCGATGAATGTGGTTCAGTATACGCTTATCAACTGGCTTCCTATTATTTTTATGCAACAGGGAATTAATTTAAAGGACTCGGTTGTTTTAAATACGATGAGTATGTTTGGTGCACCATTCGGCATTTTTATTGCCGCTTTGGTTATGGATAAGGTTCCACGCAAAATTATGGGTGTGGGGCTGCTCTGTATCATTGCGGTGTTGGGATATATTTATTCTCTACAGAACAGTATGTCGATGATTTCGCTGGCTGGTTTTTTTCTAATCACATTTGTTTATATGTTTGTTTGTTATGCTTCCGCGGTATATGTTCCAGAGATATGGCCAACGGAAGCAAAGCTTCGTGGTTCAGGTCTGGCCAATGCGGTTGGGCGTATTAGCGGTATTTTGGCACCGTATGCAGTTGCCTATCTGTTAAATACCACAGGTGTGACAGGGGTATTTAGCCTGTTAGGTGCCGTGGCGATCATCACTGCCATTGTGATTGCGTTCATTGGTATTGAAACCAGAAATGCTTCCGTTGAAGCTATAGGCGTAAACGCAAAATAAGAAAACAAATTTGATTTTATGAAATGGCTTAAAAGGAGCGGTAGGGTAAATGAAAAATACAAAAGCAATTTTGGTTATTCCTGGTACGATGGAAATTCAGGAAGCACCTGTTCCGATTCCAAAGGATGATGAAGTATTAATTAAAGTTGAATATGTGGGGATTTGCGGATCTGATGTGCACGGCTTTGAGTTCGGTCCGTTTATTCCGCCGTCTGATCCGAAACAGCAGATTGGGCTTGGACATGAATGTGCGGGAACGGTCGTTGACATTGGTGGAAAGGTGACTAATTTTAAGGTGGGAGACCGAGTCGGTATTGAACCTGGCGTGCCTTGCGGAAAGTGTCGATTTTGTTTGGAAGGAAAATATAATATCTGCCCGCGTGTAGATTTTATGGCTACTCAACCGAACTATAGGGGAGCTTTAACGAATTACCTCTGTCATCCGGAAAATTTCACATATATGCTCCCTGACAATATGTCCATAATGGAAGGAGCACTAGTCGAGCCTGCTGCCGTAGGAATGCACGCTGCAATGCAGGCAAATGTTAAACCCGGAATGAAGATTGTTATTTTGGGCTCCGGCTGTATAGGGCTTATGACCTTACAAGCTTGTAAAGTCATGGGAGCAACTGAAATCATTGTAGTTGATATGATTGAAAAGCGTTTACAGATGGCACAGCAGTTAGGTGCTATGAAAATTATAGATGCCAAAAATGAAGATACCGCTGCCATAGTAAAAGAACTTTTCGGAGAATACGGCGCAGATGTCGTATTCGAAACAGCCGGGGCACAGGCAACAGCTAAACAAGCGCTGTCCTTGGTTGTGCGTGGTGGAAAAATTATGGTTGTGGGTACAATTCCGGGTGAGACGCCAATTGATTTTCTCAAGATTAATCGTGAAGTTTCCATACAGACTGTATTTCGCTATGCGAATAATTACCCTATGACGATTCAAGCAATTTCCTCGGGGCGGTTTGATGTAAAGTCTATGGTGACACATGTCTATGATTATAAGGATGTGCAGCAGGCATTTGAAGAATCAGTCAATTGTAAAGAAGATATTATTAAAGGTGTTATTAAAGTTTTCTAATTCCTAATTAAGAAACTAACTGACGAGTTTTAAATAATTATGTAGTTATATAGGATTGTTATGGTAGTTTCTTATGGGGCTTAAACTGTTTTAGGTTAATCTGTTTGTTAAAATTCGAAAGGTTGGAGAAGTGGTAATTTATGTTAGCAAATATGAAATATTTACTTACTGAAGCACAGAAAGGACGCTATGCGGTTCCTCATTTTAACGTGTGGAACGTGGAAATGCTCCAAGGTGTTATGGATGCAGTAGAAGAAGCAAAATCACCAGTTATTATTTCGTTCGGTAGTGGGTTTCTTGGCAATACAGAATTTGATCATTATGCAAAAATGATGGTTTCTAGAGCAAAGGCATCGGCTATGCCGGTAGCTATTCACTGGGATCATGGTAGAAACATGGATGTTGTTACTCATGCTTGGGAGTGTGGTATGAACGCACTAATGATTGATAATTCTTCCCAGGATTTTGAAACAAACATAAAGCTAACTAGGGAAGTTGTTGATAAATTTCACATAATGGGGATACCTATTGAAGCAGAACTAGGGCATGTTGGTGCGGAGACAGTTTATGAAGAGGCTCTGGCAAACTATGGTTACACAGATCCTGCTCAGGCAGCAGAATTTGTAGAAAGAACAGGGATTGATTTTCTTGCGATAGCAATCGGTAACCAGCACGGTGTGTACTCTTCCGAACCGCAACTCAATCTGGAAATTCTTGAAAAAGTAAGAGCTGTTGTATCCATTCCCTTAGTGCTTCACGGTGCTTCCGGTATTAGTGATGAAGATGTGAAAAAATGTATTGAGCGCGGTATTACCAAGATCAATATTCATACTGAACTATGTCAGGCGGCTATGATAGCGGTTGTGGCAAATCAAAATGAACCTTTCCTCAAACTGCAGCAAGAAGTTAGAAAAGCGGTTGCCAAAAGGGCGATGGAGAAGATTAAACTTTTTGGCAGTTACGGAAAGGCAAACGAATAATCATGGTTAAGAAAATCGATGTTATTTGTGTTGGCGCTGCAATTGTTGATATTCCTCTTCAGCCCGTGAGTAAAAATATTTTTGATGTTGAGTCCTATCCTTTGAACAAGATAACCATGACGATTGGCGGCGATGCAATTAATGAAGCAACGATCATTTCGAGGCTCGGCTATAAGGTTGCACTCATGAGTCGAGTAGGGAAAGATGTTGTGGGAGATTTTATTATCAGTGCGTGTAAGAAGGACAAGATAGACTATAGCAGCATCCATGTTGATCCGGATATTGACACCTCTATTAATGTTGGTTTGGTGACAGAGGACGGGGAACGCACCTTTGTCACCAATCGTAACGGTAGTTTATGGCGTACAACTATTGATGATGTAGATTTTTCTCGTTTCCCTACGGCAAAGTTGCTTTCTTTGGCCAGTATTTTCAATAATCCGCTTATTGACGGTACTGCATTGGTCAAAATTTTTCAAGTGGCAAGAGCAAGCAATATGATTATCTGCGCAGACATGATTAAGAGTCGCCTGGGTGAGGGCTTGGAAGATATTAGAAAGGCATTATCCTATCTTGATTACTTTTTCCCCAACTATGACGAAGCTTGTTTAATTACCGAAAAAACGGATATAGATGATATTGCTGACGTATTTCTAGGTTGTGGCGTTAAAAATATTGTGATAAAAACTGGTAAAAAGGGTTGTTTCATCAAAAACAGCAGGGAACGCTATATTGTGTCGGCTTATAAGAATGTCAAAGCAATTGATACGATCGGTGCGGGTGATAATTTTGTTGCTGGTTTTATCGCCGCGATATTGGACGGTTTACCGCTTGAGGATTGTGGCAAATTTGCGAATGTGACAGCTTCTATTTCGGTGGAGCATGTGGGAGCGACTATCGGTGTACAAAGTAGGCAACAAGTGAATTCCAGAATGCAGGAATATTTAAATTCTTAGAGACAAGCAGTTATGTGTTTCTAAGAGCGTAAAGCAGAAAGGAATGGTTAAAATGAAGACAATGAAACTGGGGAAAACTGAGATTGATATTTCCCGCATGGGTCTTGGAACATGGGCGATCGGAGGTGGACCGGCGTGGGGTGGCGATAATGATTTACAGGAATGTGTTAATACCATCAGAGAATGTCCGAAGTTGGGCGTGAATCTGATTGATACTGCTCCAGGCTATAATTTTGGTAATAGTGAAAAAATTGTCGGCAAGGCGCTTGCCGGTATGAACCGGCAAGACGTTGTTCTGATCACAAAGTGCGGTATTGTGTGGACCAGGAAAGGAAGTTTGTTTAACAAGGTTGGGGATACGCAGCTTTATAAAAACCTGTCAAAAGAATCCATACGGGAAGAAGTTGAGTTGAGCTTAGAACGTTTGGGCACGAATTACATTGATGTTTATATGACTCATTGGCAGTCGGTAGAACCTTTCTTTACTCCAATTTTCGAGACAATGGAAGTGCTCAACGAACTTAAAGCAGAAGGTAAGATTCGAGCGATTGGTGCTGCGAATGTTTCGACTGATCATGTTAAAGAATATCTTAAATACGGAGAGCTCAATATTGTTCAAGGAAAATATAGTATTCTTGACCGAAAGATTGAAAATGATTTGCTGCCAATTTGCAAAAAAAATGGAATTACCTTGCAGGCTTATTCCCCGCTTGAACAGGGGCTTTTAAGTGGGAGCATGAGCAGAGATTATGTTCCGATTGGAGCTCAGATAGGCAAAAGATGGTTTGAACGTGATAACATGATTAAAGCGATTGGTATGATGGAGGATTGGAAAGATCTTTGCGAAAAATATGATTGTACGGTTGCCAACCTCGCGATGGCTTGGATTCTAGCGCAGGGCGACTTTATCAATCTGTTAAGCGGCGCAACTACTACAGAGCAGATTGAGCAAAATGTTCAGTCTGCTGAGATTGAACTTTCTAAAGAGGACGTTCAGATGATGAGAGAGATGGCAGAAGCGATCGATAAATAACGTCGGCTCCTTTCTAAACCTTTATTGTTGATTACTGTTAGATGTATTCTGTTAGGAAAGTTTCCTTAATGGGGTACATCTAATAGTACGTTTGAGAAATAATAAATTTCCCCGGGAGGCCATTGAAAAAGTCGAAAAAGCAATAAGAGAGTACTTTCAGTAGAACATCTTGTAATGTAACCTTTAACTGACGAATAAGGCAAATACTCAAAATAATTAGTTAATAACGCAAGATAGATATATTAGGGGGTATTTCATGAACACCAAAAGCAATATAGGTGCAAGACTCGACCGGTTGCCTACGTCAAAATGGCATTTTCAAGTGTTTTGGTTGATTGGGTTAGGGTTATTGATTGATGGTTGTGATAATTATTTAGGGGGAGTAGCAACGGCTCAACTTGTAAATATAGGATGGTCTAACAATTATTTAAATGCAGTATTTAATTCGGTTACAATGGCTGGTCTTTTTATTGGTTCATTATTTGCAGGTTTTTCGGGTGATTATCTTGGAAGAAAGGCTGCCTATCAAATTAATCTCCTTATATTTGGAGTTGGCTCAATTGCCGCAGCATTTGCTAATGATATGGTAACGTTGATTGTTTTACGGGGATTAATAGGGGTCGGTTTGGGGGCTGAAATTGTTGTCGGGTTTGCTACCTTCTCAGAATTTGTTCCAGCAAAGTCAAGGGGAAGATGGTCGTCGGCATTATCCTTGGTAGGAAATTGTGCGCCACCAGTAACACTTGGAGCCTCGTATTTAATTATGCCAGCATTGGGACCTGATTTAGGTTGGCGAGTCATGTTTGCACTTACTGGTGTAGCAGCACTGATTATATGGGGATTACGACACGGCATGCCGGAATCGCCCCGTTGGTATGAGGCGAAAGGAGAAATAAAGAAAGCGGACGAAATACTTTCTAAAGTCGAAAAAGATATTGAAATTGAAAAGGGAATCAAGTTACCACAGATAGAAGAGCAAGTCATGGATACACCACAAGAAATAAAAATGATACCTTTTTCAAAATTATTTCAAGATGGCTTATTAAGAACAACAATAGTTGCGGTCAGTGTGCTTATTGCAATGAACACCGCAATCTACAGTATTGTTAATTGGATTCCAACTATCTTTGTAAATGCGGGCATAAGTATTACTAAGACTCTTGGCATGACAACGTTAATGATGTTTGGGGCACCATTAGGAGTATTTCTTTCTACACGCTTTATTGACAGATTCCCACGAAAATGGACGGCAGTCATGCTTTTAATTATTTTGGGGCTGCTTGGTTTTATTTATTCATTGCAGCGAGAGGAGCTTTTTATTGTAGTCGTCGGCTTTTTCTTAACAGTGGTGTTATACATGTTTGTATGTTTTTCATCAGCCGTTTACGTTCCAGAGTTATGGCCGACAGAGATTCGATTAAGAGGTTCAGGATTTTGTAATTCAATAGGGCGGCTAGTAACTGTGTTTACTCCATATGGCGTGGCATGGGTTTTGACAAATTATGGATCTGTTGCGGTGTTTGCAACAATTGGTGGAGTATTGGCTTTGGTAGCATTAATTGTTGGGACTATTGGTATTGAAACCCGTCAAAAGTCACTTGAAGAAATAGGTAGGAATGCAGGTATATAACTGTGGTAAGTAGTACGCTCTTCTAGGGCTTGTGCAGGCCACCCGTTTCACGGGTGATCTCAGAGCAAAGTGATAGAGATCACACTTAAATAGAAGGTTAATCGGTATATCTGTCGAATAAATTTATCTTGCATTCATGTAGCATGCGTGCCAAACTATAGAATGAATACTATTATTACTTAATGAGAAAGGTACGAGATTATATATGAATATTAAAGATACCGATTCCGTCAACTTGACCCAGGCTGCATACAAAATTATTAAAGAAAAAATAGTAACGGGAGAACTTAAACAGGGAGAGTTTGTTAGTATTTCTGCTATGGCGAAAAGTTTAAATATTAGTAGGACTCCCGTAACGAATGCTTGTCAGAAACTCGAACATGATAAATTTTTAACTATTGTACCTAAACAGGGAGTAATCATTAAAGTTATAACAATTAACGACGCAAGAGAAATATATGAATTAAGAGCGGCAATCGAAACATATTCAGCAAAGAACAGTTTTTCAAGTTTTACCAAAGAAGATATAGATTATCTGGAGTGTTCTTATTCTAAACAGGTTTGTGCCGTAGAAAAAAATGACCCTCAATTATTTATGTTGGAGGATACTATTTTTCACAAATATTTAGTGTCAAAATATGAAAATGCACAATTTTTCTCTGTGCTAAATATTCTTTTCGATAGAGCTTTTTTAATTGGACTTAATTCATGTAAAAATCCCTTAAGACTTGCAGAAAGTCTGAGGGAGCATAAAGAAATAATTGATTGCCTAATAAAGGAGGATAAGTACGGTTTTACTGAAGGAATTGAGAAAAATATTTTGAATGGCTATATTAGTTTAACAGCAAAAAAGTGAAGAAATATATCATGCTTAAGTAGCTAGCGTTTTGGCTGCTTTTTTTTTCTGACAAAGACGTAAATATTTTTCAAATTAAACAGCTTCATGATTGACAAATCAGAAAAATAGATATATTCTTAATATAAAATTATTTTATGCTCAAAGCTTGCATGTAAGTTGAATTGCTGATTTTTTTTATTCACATGTTGCATGCAAGCGGGATTCAATTAGAATTCCAGGGTTGTGGAGGTGAGAAGTTAATAGTTAAGCTTGAGTGCTAAATCCAATTTAACAACTAAAGGGAGGCTGTTTATGGTGAATGAAACAAGTAGTATTGGTGCCAGATTAGACCGGTTGCCTATAGCGAAGTGGCATTACCAAGTCTTAGTCTTAATTGGATTAGGTATGTTTGTAGATGGCTTTGATAATTACATGGGCGGAGCAATTTTATCTGAACTGGTAAAGACTGGCTGGTCCAACAATTATCTTAATGCAACATTTATTTCGGCCACAATGATAGGACTTTTTATAGGTTCGTTATTTGCCGGCTTTGCCGGAGATCATTTGGGCAGGAAATTTGCTTATCAACTTAATCTCCTTATATTTGGTGCAGCCTCAATTGCTGCAGGGTTTGCAACAGATATGACGATGCTTATCATTTTACGTGGAATTATGGGCATAGGGTTGGGCGCAGAACTTGTTGTTGGTTTTGGTACATTTTCCGAATTCGTACCGGCAAGAGTCAGAGGGAAATGGACTTCACTCTTGTCATTGGTCGCTAACTGTGCTCCGCCAGTGGCCCTTCTAGTGGCATATTTGCTTATCCCGACTTTTGGGTGGCGTGCAATGTTCATTATTGGCGGAATTGCAGCAATCATTGTATGGTGCATGCGATATAGTCTGCCAGAATCGCCACGTTGGCTAGAATCTCGGGGCGAATTCGATAAAGCAGATAAAATAGTTTCTCGAGTTGAACAAAATATTGAACGTGAACAAGGTATAAATTTGCCACAGCCAAAAATTGAAACTTCTGAAACCACTCAAGTTATAAAAAAAATACCTTTCTGGAGCTTGTTTAGAGGGGCTTTATTGAGAAGGACTATCGTCGCTTCAGCAGTTCTTATTGGTATGAACACATTAGTATACACTGTTGTCAATTGGGTACCAACAATGTTTGTTCAGTCAGGTATTAGTATTACTAAGTCAATGGGTATGATGACATTGATTCTGCTTGGAGCTCCTATTGGGGTACTTATTGCATCGCGGACGGTAGACAAATTTCCTCGAAGAGTAATGACTTCATCATTACTGCTCTTTATAGGACTATTGGGATACATCTATTCCTTGCAACGCTCGGAGACGCTTATTGTCATCCTCGGTTTCATTTTAACAATCGTAATCTATGTATATGTTTGTTTAGCCTGTTCGGTTTATGTACCAGAAATGTGGCCAACCGAAGCCCGGCTTAGAGGAACTGGTTTTGCTAATGCAGTCGGAAGAGTATCGGCAATCTTCTCCCCCTATGGCGTAGCTTGGCTATTGTCAAATTATGGACCCACTGCCGTTTTTATTGGACTCGGCGTAGTTGTAATCATACTAGCAGCTATCATTACAACAATGGGAGTTGAGACCAGACATAAGTCCCTTGAAACAATTAGTAAAGAAGTAGGATTCTAGGCTATCAGAATTTTAGACGCAAATCCATGAACAATAGTAGGTCAAGAGATTACAGCATAATGCTAAAGAATAGTAACCCCAAAAAGAGTGTCCTCCAGTGGAAATAAAGCAAGGAGAGGTGTGGAATATGACAAAAAAAAATTACAAAGCATGCGAAACCCTAATTAATATCTGTGCAAAATGTAAGAAAGAGGATAAAATCCTTATCGTGACTGATCCTGACAGCCTTTATATTGCTCAAGCACTGTGGGACGCTGCTGAAGACTATCCAAACCGTAGTCTAATAATGATGCCTACTCAGACGATGCATGGACAGGAGCCAACGGCCTTGGTTGCTGCTGCTATGATGGAAGCAGATGTCATTTTCAGGCCTACTAAGTTTTCTATCTCGAGCACCGAAGCCAAACGTAACGCTTGTAAGAATGGCGCGCGGGACTTGAATTGCTCAGACTACGATGCCCGGATGCTAGAATCAGGCGGACTGTATGCAGATTTTGAAGCACAGGAAGAGACTGTAAGTAAAATGAGTGGCCTTATGGAGGGAGACAATGTTGTAATTACATCTCCAATTGGAAGCAATTTTACCGCCAATATCACTGGCAGAAAAAGCTTTCC
>Ga0316604_10003001_pt1 | contig 12217 bp, 7 predicted proteins | sample OWC_soil_day20_C_FD_207650 | JGI IMG/M metagenome (GOLD analysis project Ga0316604, IMG submission 207650) | Wetland soil microbial communities from Old Woman Creek delta, Ohio, United States - OWC_soil_day20_CT | ecosystem: Environmental > Terrestrial > Soil > Wetlands | place: USA: Ohio... | reverse complement strand
TGGAACCCCCGTCGCGGACGTCTATACCCCCGAAGGCAAGGCCATCCTGAATGCCGTCATCAGCGAACGAATGGCCAAACAGGCCCGAGGCGAAAAGGTCGAACAGACCATTCGTTTCGAAGCGCCGGAATTGCGCAAGGATGGCAGCGTTTTCTGGGCAGAAACCGTCTCCACCCGGATTCTCGATGCCAACGGCCAGATCTGCGGCTTTGTCGGCATAACCCGCAATATCGAAGAGCGGCGCAGTTATCAGCTCAAACTCGAAGAAGCCAACCAGCAACTCAAGACGCAGCTGGCCGAAATCTCCGCCTTGCAACGCCTACTCGAAGAAAAGGCCGTGCGCGATGCCCTGACCGGCCTCTACAACCGCCATTATCTGCACGAAACCTTGTCGCGCGAACTGGCAAGAGCCCGCAGGGAAAAGACGTCCCTGGCCATCGTCATGATGGACCTGGATCTTTTCAAAACCATCAACGACACCTACGGCCACGCCACCGGCGACCAGGTCATCCGGATGACCGCCACGATCCTGCAACAAGGCTCGCGCGAGAGTGACATCGCGTGCCGTTACGGCGGCGAGGAATTCCTCGTCGTCCTGCCGGACATCTCGCTTGAGCATGCCCTGATGCGCGCAGAAACCTGGCGCACGGCCATCGCCGACGCCCATCTGCCACATGAAGGGGGCACGATCCAGACCACCGCCTCGCTGGGCATCTCGATCTTTCCCGGGCAGGCCGATGACATCGATGAACTGCTGGCAGCGGCGGATGCAGCGCTATACGCCTCCAAGCACCGGGGCCGCAACTGCGTGAGCGTTTTCACGCCAGGCTGATCGCCGTTACAGGGCGCGAGGATCCGCGCCCTGCTCCTGAACGCTAGTTTCCGGGTGCCTTCAATGCCACCGGCTTGACCTTCGGCGTCAGCGTGCCGCCCTTCCTCGCCCGCTTGCCACGACAAGCTTCCAGCGCCACACCCTTGACGAGCAACTCGACGTCCTTGCCACCACGGCCGGAACCGGTGACGACAACTGCATCGGTCGGCGGGCAGCAGATGGCGCAGAGCTCTTCCTTCTCATCCAGCCCCATGACGATCATGCCCCGGCCACGCGGCATGACTTTCATCTCGGCGCGCGGGAAATAGAGCAGGCGACCATTGCCGGAAACCGCCGCCAGCCAGTCGCCCTGCACCTGCGCAGGCGCGAGGACGGTTTCCTGCGCTTCGAGGGTCATGAACGCCTTGCCGGCACGCTGGCGTGTGATGAGTTCTTCGAGCTTCGTAATGAAGCCGTAGCTGCCCGAGTTGGCAAAGAAATAATCATGCGTGGGATCATCCGCCAGCGCCTGGGCGATACGTGCACCGGGCTGCAGTTCGATCAGGGTGGAAATCGGCACGCCATCGCCGCGCCCGCCGGGCAATTCGCTGATGCGAACGGAATGGGCACGGCCCGTCGTATCGATCAGGATCAGCGGCCAGGGCGTGCGCGCTTCGGCCACCAGGAAGGGGCCATCACCACTCTTCCAGCTGAGCGTTTGCGGGTCGATGCCATGGCCTTGACGCGTGCGTACCCAGCCATGCCGGGAAAGCATCACCGTGACCGGTTCATCCAGCACAGGCGTTTCGATTGCTGCAACCGGCATCGCCGTCTCAACCAGGGTACGGCGATCATCACCATATTTCTTCGCGTCCTCGGCGATTTCCTTGAGGATCAGCTTGGTCATGGCATTGCGGTTTTCGAGCAGCTCGATCAGGCCGGCGCGTTCTTCACGCAATGCGGCAAGTTCCTTCTCGATGGCAATGTATTCAAGCTTGGCCAGCTGGCGCAGGCGGATTTCGAGAATGTCCTCGGCCTGCATTTCTGAGAGCCCGAAACGCGCCATCAACTCGGCCTTGGGCTCATCGGCTTCGCGGATCACCTTGATCACTTCGTCGATGTGCAGCCAGGCAATCTGGCGGCCTTCGAGGATGTGGATGCGGCGTTCGACCTGCCCCAGGCGATGACGCGTACGACGTTCGACGGTAATGAAGCGGAAATCGATCCATTCCCGGATCAGCGTTTTCAGCCCCTTTTGCGCCGGGCGACCATCCAGCCCGATCACCGTGAAGTTCATCGGCACCGAAGCTTCCAGACTGGTATGCGCGAGCAGCACGCGCATCAGGTCTTCCGGATCCTGCGTCCGCGTCTTGGGTTCAAGCACCAGACGTACTGCCGCCTGATCGGAACTCTCGTCACGGGCTGCGTCCAGCACCCCCAGCAGCAGCGCCTTGTTGTTCTTCTCTTCCTGGCTGATTTCCTTTTTGCCGGTTTTGGGCTGCGGATTCGTCACCGCCTCGATTTCGGAGAGGACCTTGGAACTCGACACGCCATGCGGCAGCTCTTCGACAATCACCCGCCAGGCCCCGCGCGCCAGCGTTTCGATGCGCCAGCGCGCACGCATGCGAATCGAACCGCGACCGGACTCGTAGGCATCCCGGATCGCCGAATCCGGCGAGATGATCTGGCCCCCACCAGGGAAATCCGGGGCAGGCAGCACCTGACGGATGTCTTCCAGCGTGGCATCCGGTTTCTTGATCAACAGCTGGGCCGCTGCCGCGACCTCCCGCAGGTTATGCGAAGGACATTCCGTCGCCATCCCCACGGCAATGCCTGAAGAACCATTGAGCAGCAGCATCGGCAGACGTGCCGGCAACAGCTTGGGTTCATCGTGGCTGCCATCGTAATTTGGGCCGAAATCCACCGTGCCCTGATCGATCTCGCCCAGCAGCAGCTCGGCAATCGGGGACAAGCGCATTTCGGTGTAGCGCATCGCCGCGGCGCCATCGCCATCACGCGAGCCGAAATTGCCCTGACCATCGATCAGCGGGTAACGCAGCGAGAAATCCTGGGCCAGACGCACCGAAGCATCGTAAATCGACGAGTCGCCATGCGGGTGCAGTTTCCCCATCACGTCGCCCACCACACGCGCAGATTTGACCGCCTTGGCGCCGGGCACCAGACGCATCGCATGCATGGTGTACAGGATGCGGCGCTGCACCGGTTTCAAACCGTCTTCAACCTGCGGCAAGGCACGGCCGCGCACCACGCTCATGGCGTAAGCCAGATAGGCACGCTCGGCAAAGGCGGCAATCGGCAGATGGTCGTCAGGCAACTCGGTCAAGCTGGGTGGCTCGGGCGGAGCGGGAGGCTCAGCCGGCTCGGCAGGCAGTTCCTGAACGGGCGCCTGTACCGGCTCGTCGGCAAACATGTCGGGTTCTTGGTCAATCGGATGCGTCATTACAAGGCGGAATCGGGTAAGTCAGGGGGCCGATTATCGCAGGCTCTGGGCCCAAACGGTACGGCGCAAAGGAACAGGCCCCCGTCCGGCCTGCCGGGTTTACCGCAGTGCTCAGCGGACGCAAGTGAAATCATAATTTGACCGGTCAGTTCTCTGGCATATAACTAAAAGCAGGCGCGGGACACTCGCGCTTCCACAACAGGAGATGAAATCATGAACACCCGCCGCAAAATGCTGCTTGGTCTGGTTTGCCTTGCCCTCAGTTCCTTCGCCTTTGCCCAGCAAGCTCCAATTGTCATCAAATTCAGTCATGTGGTTGCTCGCGACACGCCCAAAGGCAAGGCCGCCGATCAATTCGCCAAGCTGGTGAACGAACGCGCCGCCGGTAAACTCAAAGTAGAGGTCTACCCGAACAGCCAGCTCTACAAGGACGGGGAAGAGATGAATGCGATCCAGATGGGCGCCGTGCAGATGCTGGCCCCCTCGCTCGCCAAATTCGGTCCTCTGGGCGTAAAGGAATTCGAGGTCTTCGATCTGCCTTTCATGTTTGATGACTACGCAGCCCTGCATCGCGTAACCAACGGCCCGATTGGCGCCGGACTGCTCAAGAAGCTGGAACCCAAGGGAATCACCGGCCTTGCATACTGGGACAATGGCTTCAAGGACTTTTCAGCCAACAAACTCACCAAGACACCGGCCGATTTCAAAGGCTTGAAGATGCGCATCCAGTCCTCCAAGGTACTCGAATCGCAGATGCGTGCGCTAGGCGTCATCCCGCAGGTCATGGCTTTCTCCGAGGTCTATCAGGCACTGCAGACCGGCGTGGTGGATGGGACGGAGAACCCGCCATCCAACTTCTATACCCAGAAGATGCATGAGGTGCAGAAGTACATGGTGCAGTCGCATCACGGTTATCTGGGTTATGCCGTGATCGTGAACAAGAAGTTCTGGGATGGGCTGTCACCGGATCTCCGCCAGATCATCACCACCGCGATGGAAGAATCCACGCGTTATGCCAATGCTATTGCCCAGAAGGAAAACGCTGACGCAACCGACGCGGTCAAGGCTTCAGGCAAGACCCAGGTGATCACACTCAGCGCCGCAGAACGGACCGATCTGAAAAAGGTGCTGGTGAAAGTACACAAGGAACAGGAATCACGCATCGGCGCGGACCTGATCAAGAGCATCTACAAGGAAACCGGGTTCGACCCGAACAAGCTGTAGATCCGAGCAGAAGGGGGCGCAAGCCCCCTTTGCATAAGTGCCCTGCTGAACCCGCTGTTCTTTGTCGGAGCCGCACATGAAAATCCTTGATCATCTTGAAGAGTGGCTGATCGCCACCCTGATGGGTGCCGCCACGATCATCACCTTCCTTGCCGTCGTGCATCGCTATCTGGCTGGACTGTCCATCCCCGGCCTGCAGGACTGGCTCCTGACCATCAATCTGGGCTGGTCGCAGGAGTTGACCATCATCCTCTTCGTGTGGATGGCCAAATTCGGCGCAGCTTATGGCGTGCGCACCGGCATCCACGTCGGCGTGGATGTGATGATCAACCAGCTCGCGCCGCGCAACCGGGCCCGTTTTGTCATTTTCGGCCTGCTCGCTGGCGCATTCTTCACGGCCATCGTCGCCATACTGGGCAGCATGCTCGTGTGGGGCAACGGCCTTCACTACGAATTCAACCAGTGGACCGGCAGCAGCGAGTTCGTCCCGGAAGGCCCCACCACACCGGACCTCGAATGGCCGACCTGGATGGTCTTCATGGTGGTCCCGCTGGGTTCCAGCCTGATGTGTTTCCGCTTCCTGCAGGTCGCGTGGAACTTTTACAAGACAGGTGAGTTGCCCCGTCACGACCATGGCCATGTCGATGGTCTGGATACGGAAACCGCGGAGACCGCCAAATGAATGCACTCATCATCTTCGGGCTGCTGATCGCGCTGATGCTCACCGGCATGCCCATTTCAATTTCGCTGGGCCTCACGGTACTGGCCTTCCTCTACACCATGACCTCGGTGCCAATCGAATCGGTCGCGATGAAGCTCTTCACCGGCATCGAGAAGTTCGAGATCATGGCCATACCCTTCTTCATCCTTGCCGGCAATTTCCTGACCCACGGCGGGGTTGCCAAACGCATGATCAACTTTGCCACCTCGCTGGTCGGGCACTGGCACGGCGGGTTGGGGCTGGCAGGCGTGATGGCCTGCGCATTGTTTGCGGCAGTATCCGGTTCCAGCCCGGCCACCGTGGTGGCCATCGGATCAATCCTCCTGCCGGCAATGGTCAAGGCCGGGTTCCCCAAACGCTTCGGGGCCGGTGTGATCACCACCTCCGGCGCGCTGGGCATCCTGATCCCGCCCTCCATCGTGATGGTGATGTACTCGGTGGCCACCAATGCATCGGTGGGAACCCTGTTCATGGCCGGAGTCATTCCCGGTCTGGTACTAGCCTTCCTGCTGGGGCTCACCACCTGGTGGCGGGCGCGCAAGAACAATTACCCTCGTGTCATGCTGTTCCCGCAACGCAACAGCCTGCAGGCCACCATCGGCTGCCTGTTTGGCGCCTTCTATGCGCTGATCTTCACCGCCGTACCGCCCTGGCTGCTGGGCATGGCGCTGGCCAACTGGTTGCCGAATGCCGGCTTCGCGTACTTTCTGGCGGGGGTTTTCTGGCTCGGGCTCGCGCCATGGACCACCCAAAGCAAATGGATCACCCGCATCGTGTACATCGGCCTGATCGTGATCGGCCTGCCGATGTACGTGAGTTTCCTGCTCATCGAACCGTTTGCCGCCGTGTCACCACTTTATGCCAGCTTCGTACCGGTGGTGGTCATGCTTGCCTGGCTGACCCTGATTCAGGCCTGCGGCAGTTACACGAAAATAGCGCCCACCTTCAAGTTCGAGTTGATGTGGGAGTCTCTCGAAGTCTGGCGCGCCTACTGGAAAAGCATCTGGGGCCTGTTGCTGATCGTGGTGGTGATGGGAGGCATCTACACCGGCATTTTCACGCCGACGGAGGCCGCCGCGATGAGTGCGGTCTACGCCTTCTTCGTTGCCGTATTCGTGTACAAGGACATGAAGCTCGCCGACGTGCCCAAGGTACTGCTCTCCTCGGCCAACATGAGTGCGATGCTGCTCTACATCATCACCAATGCGGTGATGTTCAGCTTCATCATGACCAACGAGAACATCCCGCAACAGCTTGCCGACTGGCTGCTCATGCAAGGCTTCGGGCCGGTCGTCTTCCTGCTCGCGGTCAACGTCCTGTTATTGATCGCCGGCAACGTGATGGAGCCCTCCTCCATCGTCCTGATCATGGCCCCGATCCTGTTCCCGGTTGCCGTGCAACTGGGCATCAATCCGATCCATTTCGGCATCCTGATGACGGTGAACATGGAAGTCGGGATGTGCCATCCCCCCGTCGGACTGAACCTGTATGTGGCCTCCGGCATCACCGAGATGGGCATCACCGAACTGACCAAGGCCGTCTGGCCCTGGCTGCTCACCATGCTGGGATTCCTGCTGCTGGTCACCTACTGGCCACCCTTGACCTTGTGGTTGCCGAACCTGCTGGGCATGCATTGACACCAGCCTTCCCTCACCTGGCGTGCCAGACAGCACGGCCGGGTGAGGTCGCCCCTGTAAGTGCACCATCCCGATCAAGCTTGCCGGCGACGTGACGCGTAGAATCGGCCCTCACCTCGCATAAGGACTTCCATCATGGCCAAGGGCAGCACCCTGCAGTTCACCTATCACGAAACGCGCGACCCGGACACCGGCGTACGGGTGACCCGCCTTTCTCCGCCAGATGTTGCCTGCCCCCGCAACTATTTCTACCAGAAATGTTTCACCACCGATGGCTGCAAGCTTCTCTTCGGTGGGGAATTCGAAGGCGTCTTCAACCTGTACCTGCTGGATCTTCCCAGCGGCGTCGCGCGTCAGCTCACCGAAGGTACGGGTGACAACTATCACGGTTCTTTCATCGCGCCAGATGATCAGTCCGTGTTCTATGTGAAGAATCGCGATGAATTCCGCCGCGTCGATCTATCCACCTTGAAGGAAACCGTGATCTATACCGTTCCGGCAGGCTGGAAAGGCGCGGGCACCTGGGTTCCCAACAGCGATTGCAGCAAGATCGCGGCCATGGAAATCCTCGCGACCGATCTCGCTGGCGGCGCGACGGGCTGGGAAAAATTCCGCAACCAGTTCGAAATCAAACCGCTCGAACGCCTGATCAGCATCGATGTCGCAAGCGGTGTTGCCCGCCGCGTATTCGAGGAGAAACGCTACATGGGCCACCCGATGTACCGGCCATTCGACGACAGCATCATGGGCTTCTGCCACGAAGGGCCGCACGATCTGGTCGACGCTCGCATGTGGCTGATCAATGCGGACGGCACGAAGCTCCGCAAGGTCAAGGAACACGCTCCGGGCGAATCCTGCATGCATGAATTCTGGGTCCCGAATGGATCGAAACTCATGTACGTGAGCTACACCAAGGGGGAACAGGAGCGCACCATCTGGGCCGCCGACCCGGTCACGCTGGAAAACGAAAACATCATGGCCATGCCGCCCTGCGCCCATCTCATGAGCAACTTTGATGGCAGCCTGCTCGTAGGTGATGGCGCCGGCCAGCTCGGCGACGTTTCCGACAAGGATGCTCACGCTTTTGAAGCGGATCCTTACATTCATGTTTTCGACATGAAAACACGCAGTCACCGCCCCGTCTGCCGCCACGACAGTTCCTGGCGCGAATACAAAGGCAACACCCAGGCAAGCCACCCGCACCCATCTTTCACTCCGGATGACAAACGGGTCTATTTCTCCAGCGACCGCGAGGGGAAACCGGCTTTGTACCTGGCAGATCTGCCTGCGTAAACCGAGCTTTTTTTGTAGAGATGCCTGACACCCAGACCTTCGGGCAGCGACCGAGAGCCTTGGGCGTCGATCAAAAGAGTCAGAACGAATCCACGTAGAATCCCGCGGCATGTCTGAGTTCATCGCGGACATGTCCGTGGGGTCTGGCCTGCAGCACGACCTGTGCGCACCTCCCCGCATATCTTGCTGGAGGCATCGTGGGAATCATGGAGTTTGCCCTTGAACACCTGAATGCAGTGATCATCACTGCAGCCATCCTGATCGTACTGCTCTGCTACAAGTGGGTGCTGTGGCTGTTCGGCGTGATCATCGTGCCGGACGACTCGGTCGGCATCGTCACCAAGAAATTCGTGCTCTTCGGCGCCAACAAGAGCCTGCCGGATGGCCGCATCATCGCCCTGAATGGCGAAGCCGGTTATCAGGCCGATACGCTGGCGCCGGGCCTGCACATCGCACTGTGGCCCTGGCAGTACACGGTAGAGCTGGTGAAGTTCTTCACCGTACCGCCCAACCAGATTGGTGTGGTTGAAGCCTGCGACGGCCAACCTCTGCCGAGCGGTCGCATCATCGCCCTGCAGGTTAGCTGTGACACCTATCAGGATGCGCGCGCCTTCCTGCAGAACGGTGGCATGCGCGGCCCGCAGATGGCCCTGATGCCTCCCGGCACCTACCGGATCAACCCGTTGCTGTTTACCGTCACGCTCGGCAGCGCCCTGACCATCCCGCCCGGCAAGGTCGGTGTCGTTGAAGCGCTGGATGGCAAGCCCCTGCCCAGCGGCCGCATCATCGCGCGCCAGGTCCTGTGCGACTCGTATCAGGATGGCCATGCCTTCCTCGGCGGTGGCGGCGAACGCGGTCCGCAGATGGGCCTGATCACCCCCGGCACCTACCGCATCAATCCGCTACTGTTTGAAGTACAACTCGCCGAAGTGCTCGACATCCCGCAGAACAAGATCGGCATCGTCACCACCAAGGAAGGTGAACCACTCGCCGCAGGCGAAATCGCCGGCGCCTCGGTGGATGGCCACAACATGTTCCAGAACGCCCAGGCCTTCGTCCAGAACGGCGGCTGCAAGGGTCTGCAGGAACAAGTGCTACTCGCTGGGCGTTACTTCATCAACCCGCGCTTTGCCACGGTGGAAGTCGTCGATATGGTCGAAGTGCCGATTGCGCACGTCGGCGTGGTAATCGCCTATGTCGGCAAAGAAGGCAAGGATGTCACTGGTGAATCCTTCCGCCACGGCAACCTCGTCTCGCGTGGCGAAAAAGGCGTGTGGGTCGAGCCGCTTGACCCGGGCAAGTACCCAATCAATCCCTATACGCATAAAGTCACCAACGTGCCGACCGCCAATGTGGTGTTGAACTGGGCCACCGGAAAAACCGAAGCACACAACCTCGACGCCAACCTGTCGACCATCACCGTACGCTCGGCCGACGGTTTCAAATTCAATCTGGATGTGTCACAGATCATCCACATCCCGCGCAACGACGCCCCCAAGGTGATCGCCCGCTTTGGCAGCATGTCGGCGCTCGTCACCCAAGTGCTGGAACCGACCATCGGCAACTACTTCCGGAATACCGCACAGGGTTCGGACGTGATCGAATTCCTGAAGAATCGGACAAAGCGCCAGGACGAAGCCCGCCTTTCAATCTCGACCGCACTCAAGGAATACAACGTTGGCGCGGTCGACACACTGATCGGTGACATCGTGCCGCCGGACGAGCTGATGAAGACCCTGACCGACCGCAAGATCGCCGAGCAGGAACGCGTCACCTATGACACCCAGCGTCAGGCACAGGACATCAAGCAGGCACTCGAACAAGCTACCGCACTCGCCGCCACCCAGGCGCGCGTGGTGGATGCGGAGCGCCAGGTGACGATTGCCGAGTTCAACGCCAAGGCCACCGTAAAATCCGCCGAAGGTCAGGCCCAGGCCAAGAAGATCAACGCCGAAGCCGATGCCAACGTACTACGTACAGTCGGCGAAGCGGAAGCCGCCAAGACCCACGCCGTGGGGGGCGCCGAAGCGGAGGTCATCAAGCTCAAGATCGCCTCAATGGAGTCCGGTAACTACGCCATGGTGCAGGTTGCAGAAGCACTCGCGAAGGCCGGCGTCAAGCTGGTGCCGGATATTGTTGCCGGTGGCGGCTCAGGTTCAGGCGGCACGTTGGTTGATGTACTGCTGGGCAACCTGATCCGGGACGGGATGAAGAAGCCGGTGGAGAAGCTTGAGGGCTGAATAGTGATGTGACCAACAGTGTGGAGTCGGAAAAAGCTACGCTTTTCCGACTCACCTCTTCGGCCTTGACCCATCTGAATGGCCTGATGGGCGGGCCTTCTGCAGTAGCCCTGTGCTTATCGCCGTCTGATGGATCTCTTCAGGCATGTCGTCATGCTTGCTTGCCTGAAGCGGGCTCCCGCGTAACTTGCCAGATTCCAACGCACACCAGCACCAAGGCGACGAGGTTTTTCCATTCCATGATGCTTTCGCCAAGAAAGAGGGCGGAAAGTGCCACGCCAGAAACCGGGATCAGAAAGTTGAAGACGGTGACCATGCCGACACGGTTGTACTTGAGCAGGATGGTCCACAGGGCGAAGGCGACCGAAGAGAGCAACACCATATAGGCCATCAGGGCCAGGGCCGCTGGCGAGAAGGATTCCAGCTCACCACCTGATAGCCAGCCGCCAATGAGGAGTGCGCCACCGCCAATGCCAAGCTGATAACCGGTGAGCACTACCGAATCGATGTGCTGTGAGATTTTCTTGCCGTAGATGGAGGCCACCGAAAGAATGAAGGCGGCAAGGATCACGCAGCCATCTCCGGCAAGGTTGAACTGAAAATCCAGCAACTCTCGATCGAAGTTGACCACCATGACACCGGCAAATCCGATCAGGCAACCGGTGATGCGCGACACGCTAAGCTTGTCGTTGTGATAGATGAAATGCGCCAGCAACACCGAAAAGAAGGTCCCGGTGGCATTCATGATCGAGCCCTTTACCCCGGTGGTGAAGGCCAGCCCAATGTAGAAGAACACGTATTGCAGCGAAGTTTGAGTGAGCCCAAGCAAACAGATTTCACCCAATTCCCGAATGGATCTGAAACGCAACGAGCGGCCACCGATGAAGGCAAACACGAGTAGCAGCAGACCGGCAAACAGGAAGCGCCAGCCAGCGAAGAGCATCTTGGCCGGGATGTCGCTGCTGGCAATATGCAACAGCGCGTAGCCGCTCTTGATTGACGGGTAAGCGCTGCCCCATAACAGACAAGCCAGCGTAGCAAAGGTGAAAACCACGGAACGGCGGGTAAAAAAACTGGCGGAGGACATACGTTGTGAACCTGGCTACATGCGACCCCGTTCCGACCAAAGCCGAAATGAGATCTTTTTGACTTACAAAATAATCCCGCCGCCGAGGCACACCCGGCTTTCATACACCACCACCGACTGCCCCGGCGTGACGGCCCATTGCGGCGATGCAAATGCTATCTCGGCCCGTTCAGTCGTCAGCGAATCGATCTCGCACGGCTGATCCGCCGTACGGTAGCGCGGCTTGGCGCTGTACACCCAGTTGGTGCGCGGCGCACGACCACTGATCCAGTTCAGGTCGCCCGCGACCAGGCGCTCGCGCTGCAAGGCAGGATGCGCATGGCCTTGCACGACATACAGCACGTTGGCATGCATGTCCTTGGCTGCAACATACCAGGCGTCATGCTCACCGACAACCACATCATTCCCCTTGATACCACCGATGTGCAGCCCCTTGCGCTGGCCGATGGTGTGGTACATCAGCCCCTGGTGTTCGCCGAGCAGCCGATTGTCATCCAGTGCGCGGATTTCGCCCGGCTTGGTCGGCAGGTAGCGCATCAGGAATTCACGGAACGGTCGCTCACCGATGAAACAGATGCCAGTGGAATCCTTCTTGTCGAACACATGCAGCCCCGCATGCTCGGCAATCTCGCGAACCTCACGCTTGTAGATGTTGCCAAGCGGAAAGATGGCTTTGGCCAGTTGTGCCTGATTGAGGCGATACAGGAAGTAGCTCTGGTCCTTGGTCCCGTCATCGGCCTTGA
>Ga0316604_10003000_pt1 | contig 12219 bp, 7 predicted proteins | sample OWC_soil_day20_C_FD_207650 | JGI IMG/M metagenome (GOLD analysis project Ga0316604, IMG submission 207650) | Wetland soil microbial communities from Old Woman Creek delta, Ohio, United States - OWC_soil_day20_CT | ecosystem: Environmental > Terrestrial > Soil > Wetlands | place: USA: Ohio... | reverse complement strand
ACAACTTTGGCCCTTCCAAAGTCGGGTTGGAAGGATGGCCATCCACGACAAGGATACCGGCATCTGTAACAGTAGTGCCTGCGGCATTCATATGATGCAGGGTAAGCACGCTCTTGATACCTGCACGACTCCCTGCGTAAGCATGAATGAGATACACCTGGCCATCCTCATCCCAGAAAGGACAGGGATCGATAATGCCCCTGCCTTCTTTTACCAGAATGGGATCAGACCATGGACCTTTGGGAGACTTTGCTTTTATCATGTAAATACCAAAATCCGGATCCGGGTAGTAGATATAAAATTCCCTGTTGTGGTAACGGATGGCCGGCGCCCATACCCCACCCCCATGCTGCACTTTCGAAAAGTGATCGTAAGGTGGCAGGCGATGCAGCGCATGACCGATGAGCGACCAGTTGACCAGGTCTGTAGAATGTAAAATGGGCACCCCCGGGACGCAGCTAAAGCTGGAAGCTGTCATATAAAAATCTGGACCAGCTGCACAGACATCAGGGTCAGAATAATCAGCGTTGATGACTGGATTACAGTAGGTACCGTTCCCAGGATCCTGTGCAGTAGCGTAAGTACAGAGCAGGGACAGGATGAGTGTACAAAGAGTGGATGGTGTCATTGTTTTTCAAATACGTGTGAATGTGACAACTAAAGTAGGGGAATTTTTTCTATTGAATGTGAGATACGGTTTTCAGGTAATGTTAAAATAAATTATATTTACGAAGACGTTATGAAATTCGAAGCAGCCACTATAAAAGATATTGCGAACGCACTGGGCCTTTCCACCTCCACCGTTTCACGCGCATTGCGCGACAGTCATGAAATCAGTATAGCAACTAAACAGCTGGTACTGGAATATGCTACCCGTATCAATTATCATCCAAATCCTATTGCACTGAGTCTGAAAGAAAAGCGGAGCAGGTCTATTGGGGTAATTGTAGCAGAGATCGCCAATAGTTTCTTTTCACAGGCAATTAACGGGATTGAATCCGTAGCAAAAGATAAAGGGTATAATGTAATTATTTCCCAGACGCATGAATCGTTTGAGAAAGAATTGATGACCTTACAATACCTGGCTTCCAGGTCAATAGATGGGTTACTGATTTCAGTAAGTAGTGGCACACAGAATCTGGAACATCTGAAGGCGCTGCATGACAGAGGATTTCCCATTGTATTTTTTGACAGGATTGTGGAAGATCTGCAAACGCATAAGGTGATGGTGGATAATTTCAGGGGTGCGTATGATGCGACTTTGCACCTGGTCAATAAAGGATATAAACATATTGCTGTACTGGCGGGACCGGAAAACCTGAGTATCAGCAGGGAACGAGTAGCGGGGTATATGGAGGCGTTGGCACAATCGAGAATGAAGCCATCGAAATCCATGATCAGGTATAGTCAGTTTGCCGGGTTATATATCGATGAGGTGGAGCAGTGTATGAACCAGTTATTAAAGTTAAGACCCAGACCAGATGCGATTTTTACAGCGTCTGATAAGTTGACGACGAATTGTATGCGCATATTAAATGCAAAGGGGATCAGGATACCGGAAGAGATGGCGCTGGTAGGATTTTCGAATTCAGATCTGGTGGAGTTGCTCAATCCACCATTGACAGTAGTGAGACAACCGGCGTTTGAGATGGGGCAGATAGCGACGGGAATGTTGTTACAGCTGGTGGAGAGTAAGAAGCCGGTGAAAGAGTTTGAACGAAAGATATTGGCAACGACACTGATTGTACAGGCGTCGACCTAAGATTATAAAAAAGAGAAGGTATCAAAAATAAATTAACGCACTACGCATCGCATAAAGGATGATCTGCCTTCACCAGGTATCCGAAATAGAAGAGGGTGAACTCATACTTTTGCGTTCACCCTCTTTTGTTTTATCAGGCGGTTTGTAAATTCAGTTTCGCTAATGCTACTGTCATTTCAGCTAAACGATTAGAGATCCCCACTTCATTATCATACCACGCTACAACCTTCACCAGATTACCAATACTGCGGGTCAGCGTACCATCCATGATGGAAGAATGCGTATTCCCTAAGATATCAGCAGATACCAATGGTTCTTCTGTATATTCCAGCACACCTTTGAGACTGGTGTCTGCATATGATTTGAAGAGATCATTGATTTCCTGTGCAGTAGCAGGTTTGATCAGGTTGACAGACAACTCTGCAATGGAGCCATCTATAACAGGAACACGATAAGAGAATCCGTCCAGTTTACCTTTCAGACCAGGCAGTACATCACCAATTGCTTTGGCAGCACCTGTGGTAGTAGGAATGATGGATTGGGTAGCGGCACGGGCTCTTCTAAAATCTTTGTGCGGACCATCCTGCAGCATCTGGTCCATGGTGAATGCATGGATGGTGCTCATGAAACCGGAGGTAATACCGTATTCTTTTTCCAGGATGTATAATAATGGCGCGATACAGTTGGTGGTACAGGAGGCGGTAGAGAGGATCTGATCGTCTTTGTCTATGATATCGTCATTCACGCCAACGACTACTGTTTTTACACCACCCGTAGCAGGTGCAGTGATCAGTACTTTAGATGCACCGGCTGTAATGTGTGCCTGTGCTGCTTCTTTTTGGGTAAAGCGACCAGTGGATTCGATGACCACATCTATCTGCAGCTCGCCCCATGGCAATTTTTGCGGATCCCTTTCACTGAGGAAAAGGATCTCCTGGTCGTTTACGATTATTTTATCATCATGCTGTACGATAGTGCCAGGGAATTTTCCATGAGAAGTATCGTACCTGAGGAGATGCGCCAGTAGTTTTATATCTGTGAGGTCATTGACAGCCACTATCTGAACATCATTTTTATCCTGTAATGCTCTTAAAGTCATTCTGCCTATTCTACCGAAACCATTGATGGCTACTCTCATAACTTAAATTTTAAAGTGATAAATGTCCACCTCATCACACAAGATGTGATGCAGTAGTTATTTTAAAAAATTTCATTTTGCTATTAATCAGCGAAAGAGGTGCGGAAGGTGCGCCGGTAATCGCTGGGGGTGACATTCATATGTCGCAGGAACACTCTTCTCATCGAGACCACACCTCCCAGACCGCATCTGGCGGCGATCTGCTCCATACTATAATCGCTGTCTTCCAGGTATTTTCTGGCAATCTCCACGCGTAGCTTTTCTACGAATTTGGCAGGCGTCATACCTGTTTCGCGGGTAAAGACGCGGGTGAAGTTGCGGAGACTCATGTTCAGGTGGTTCGCCAGTTCTTCCACACCGAGTTCTTTGTCAAGATTTTCCAGCATCCAGGGGCGCAATTTTCCCGCGAGGGAGTTGGCTACGCTATGGAGTTGGAGGAGGTTGGCAAATTGAGACTGGAAGCCGGGTCGTTTCAGGTATAATACCAGTTTGCGGGCAACCTGCAAGGCGACTTCCCGGCCATAGTCTTCTTCGACGAGGGCCATGGAAAGGTCAACGCCGGAGGAGACGCCACCAGAGGTGTAGACATTCCCATCTTTGGTATAGAATGGGTTGGTATCTACATGGATGTTGGGGTATTTTTCCTGGAAGGATCGGCTGTGTTCCCAGTGAGTAGTGGCATTTTTGCCTTCGAGTATGCCGGCTTCGGCGAGGGCATAGGTGCCGACACAGATGGAGCCGATGCGACGGAGGCGTGGATAGTTGTTTTTGATCCAGTTAATAAGCCTGCGGTCTCCTGATTGGAGGAGGGCCAAGGGAAAACCGGCTACGATAAGGGTATCGATGGGTCGGGTAATTTCCGCCAGGGTGACGGGGCAGGTCATGGTGATGCCACTTTTGCTGACAACAGTTTTTTCATCTCCATAGGCAGCAAGCAGGATTTCGTAGCCGGTGCCTTCGGTGCCGAGTCCTTCGTGGAGGATACTGTCGGCAGCGGCGAAGACGTCGCAGGGGGCTGCGACATCGAGCATGTAGGTACCAGGCATAGGTACGATGACTACTAGTTTTTTTGCCATGGAGGTGAATTGTTATATAAAGGTAAGGGGTTTTGATGGTGGCGTGAAGGTCATAAATGATACAATTCCGGCCAAGGAGGGTTTTAATCACCTGAAGAACGAAATGATATTCGCTGAAGGCATGCCTCCGGCAATGACAGGTTGATTTTACTCAGATTTAATACTTCTTACAGGCAACCTCCGGGAATGACAGCCTCATTTACTCAGATTTAATGCTTCTTACTGGCAACCTCCGGGAATGACAGCCTCATTTTACTCAGATTTAATGCTTCTTACTGGCAACCTCCGGGAATGACAGCCTCATTTTACTCAGATTTAATACTTCTTGCAGGCAACCTCCGGGAATGACAGCCTCATTTTACTCAGATTTAATACTTCTTACAGGATTAGTGATCGCAGCTTTCAAAGATTGATAACTAATGGTCAGCATAGCAATCAAAATAATAGACACACCTGCTAAAAAGAACACGCCCACACCAATATTTATGTGATAAGCATAATTATTCAGCCACTGGCTCATCAGCCACCAGGAAAGCGGGAATGCAATGAGGATCGCAATCAATATCAGCCTGATGAAATCTTTTGAAAGCAGCATCACAATATTCGATACAGAAGCACCTAATATCTTCCGGATACCAATCTCTTTGGTCCTGATCTCTGCATTGAATGTAGCCAACCCAAATAAACCAAGACAGGAAATCAAAATAGCCAACCCGGCAAAGTAACGGGATAAAGTCGCTACCCTCCTCTCTCCAACATATTGCGCCTTAAAACTTTCATCCAAAAATTTATATTCGAAGATATACCCCGGGTTAAATTGCTTATACAATTTACTCACTGCAGCTATTCCTTCAGTTAATTTATCTCCCTGTATCTTCACCAATATTGTATTTGCTTTTTGAGGGGCAAAATAAAAAATCATCGGTTGTATGGGATCATGCAATGACGACATATGAAAGTCTTTCACCACACCTATAATAGTAGACTTCTCTCCCCAGAACATGATATCTGTTCCAATCGGGTGCCGTAGTCCCATGGCCTTGATAGCGGCTTCATTGAAGATCACTTTATTATCCTCCCCTCCAAAATTCCGGCTAAAATCACGGCCTTCCTTTACCTGTATCCCCATTGTTTGCAGCAGTTCAAAATCAGCTCCCCGATCTATAAACTTCACGATCTCGTTTTCATTCTTTCCCGGCCATGAAATTCCAAATGTAGAACCACCTTTCTCTGACTCCAACATTCCGCCCTGCATACCACTGGCATTCACTACTCCCGGCAATTGCTTTGCTGCAGCAATAAATGCCTGTCCATTCTGCTGCAAACTACCGTCTATATCGAAATAGATAACATTCTCTTTATTGTACCCGACATTCTGAGTCTGTACATATTGAACCTGTCTATAGATCACGACTACCGCGATAATCAGTACCAATGAAATAGTAAACTGGAAAACCACCAATCCTTTGCGGGCGATCAACTCTCCTATCTGCGATTTCAACCGGCCTTTCAATACACCTACCGGATCAAATCCTGACAAATAAACCGCCGGGTAACTACCTGAGATCAAACCGGCTGCTACGGAAATACCCACGCCAATCAACACCAGCGATGGCGTAAAATGAATGACCAATTGTTTCTCTGTGATCAGGTTAAACTGTGGCAGGAATACTGCCACGATCAATGCTGCTAATAACAATGCCAATAATGCCATACACACTGCTTCGGCCAGAAACTGAAAGATGAGTGAATGGCGGGATGCCCCGATCGCCTTCTTTACACCCACCTCCTTCAATCTCCTGGAAGCCTTGGCGGTACTCAGGTTCATGAAATTGATACAGGCAATGATCAATATAAATATCGCGATGAGACTAAATAATCTTACATATACGATCCTACCACCTGCTACTACCCCATTCTCATAATTCCCATATAAGTACCCACTGGAAAATGGCCTGGTAAATAAGGTGAAGATGTTATCATTTGAATACTTTTTTAAATAATCTTTGATCTTTGCATCGAACCTTTCTATATTTGTCCCCGCTTTCAATGTCACATAAGTACTTGGTCCTGAATTCTCCCACCTTTGCCAATGCGCGCTAGTCCCTTCAAAATCCAGCGACATCACAAAGTCAAACTGAAAGGTGCTATTCGCAGGTATTGCACCCAATACTCCCGTTACCATGGCTGGCGTTTTAATGCCAAACAATTCCCACTCTACCTGTTTTCCCAATGCATTCTCTACTGATCCGAACAATTGCTGCGCCATTTTTTCAGAGATCACCACCGTCTGTTTTTCATTCAACACCTTATCTGCCTGCCCGGCTATCAAAGGGAAAGAAAACATTTTAAAAAACGAAGCGGTGGCCATTAACCCGGAAGTCTTCACCATCTTATCACCACTCCTGACCGGCAAATAAATCCCGTTCTTTTGCAAAGACATCACGCCTACTGCGTCTGTCACCTCCGGCAAATCCCTTTTCATCGCGGCTGGCAAAGGCCCCTGTACCCCCTCAGTTACCTGCACCACTCCATTCTCGGTACTCCGCTCCATCACCTGGTACAACTGCTCATTCTTTGTATGAAATTTATCAAAGTGAAACTCATCATTCACCCATAAATAAATCAGAAAGGTACAGGCTAATCCTGCAGATAACCCGAACAGATTGATCAGAAAAGACCCTTTATGTCTTTTCAGGTTTCTGAATATAATTAACAGGTAATGATGTAACATAAGGTAATTTTGAATGATAGCTACGAATAAGGTGCCCGTTATTATCTGATTGAAAATCAATACCATTAAATATTACCCTGTTCGCTTTCGGAACGCATCCTGTACTGAAAACGGACAGTTTACATATTTTAAAATATGTATATTACTGATAAGACCTTTCTAAAATTATGGCATTTGTTTCGTGCTGCAAGCTTGATTGCTAAAACGCTCATATGTTCAAAGGTATCTTTACTATAGCCTGGCGCAATCTTCGCAAAGACCGCCTATTTTCAAAACTCAACCTGTGGCAGGCTGGTGGTGTTCTAATGGTTACAGACCTTTGCCTATCGTATTCAAGTAGGTACGGATGTGTATTGCATAGCAGGTATAGCGACCTAATTGATTACATTCACGACTATCAGTTATCAAAGTATAAAGGCAGCACTGACCAACCCGGTAAAGAGCCTGCAAACTGAATAAACTATGTTTAAAATGAACCTGCGCCGGCTGATGCACGACCGGCAATCAACACTACTCAATCTTATTGGTCTCTCTACGGGGCTAGCCTGTGCTTTGCTAATATGGTTATGGGTACAAGATGAATTACAAACGGATCGCTTCCATGCAAACGGTGACCGTATCTACCAGGTGATGGTCACACAACAGCAGGGAAACCTGAAGAATACCAGTAGTGGCACTTCAGGGGGATTAGGTCAGGAACTGACACGTACTATTCCCGGTGTAGAGCAATCCGTGACCATGGCACCACAAATATGGTTTGAGCCTTTTAGTCTCAGTGTTGGAAATAATACACTCAGCGCTACTGGAAATTTTGTATCGAAAAATTTCTTCTCTGTTTTCTCTTTTGATTTATTAGAAGGAAATAAAAATACCGTGCTTGCTGATAAGCATTCAGTGGTAATTTCAAAATCACTGGCATTGCGGTTATTCCATTCTACTGAAAATGTAGTTGGTAAAACACTGACCTGGAAACTATTTGATTTTACGCACCCGGCTATCATCTCCGGGGTGTATAATGACATGCCTGCGAATAGCACTATCCGGATGGATTTTGTTTTAAACTTTGGTGCTTGGGTAGACCAGATACCTGTATCCGGTGATCTGGGAAACGGAACAGGTCCATTCGAAACATATGTTTTATTGAAACAGGGCGCTGATGTACAGGCGGCGATGGGTAAATGGCCGTTTAAAATAGAACTCTCACTCCGCAAATTTACAGACAGATATTTACAGGAAGGCAGCAGAATGGCTTATGTACGTATGTTTTGCCTGATTGGTATTTTCATTATAATCATCGCGTGTATCAATTTCATGAACCTGAGCACGGCCAATGCCGCAGGCAGGATGAAAGAAGTGGGTATCAGGAAAGCCATCGGTGCTTCCAGGGCAAGACTGATCAGGCAGTTTCTCGGAGAGTCTTTGCTGCTTAGTTTTATGGCATTGCTGCTGGCGATTGGTATTGTGATGCTTCTAATGCCTGCTTTTAATGCGATTACCGGGAAACAACTGTCTTTAAAAATCGACTATGTGGTGGTGGCGATTCCCCTGATCACAGGCCTTTTAGCAGGGAGTTATCCTGCATTTTATCTCACTGGTTTTCATCCTGTCGTCACTTTGAAAGGGAAATTTTTACAGACTTCCGGCAATGCATGGGCCAGAAAAGGATTGGTGATCTTTCAGTTTGTAATATCCGTCGTGTTTATCATTGCAGTATTGGTCATCTACCAGCAGATAAAATTTATTCAACACAAAAGCCTTGGTTTTAATAGAGAAAATGTTATTTATTTCCAGGCCGATGGTCCTGCTATGGAGCGTAAAGATGCATTGATAGCCGGCATCAGGCAAATACCGGGGGTGGTGAATGCTTCCAGTATGATGCGCAATATCATTATGCCAGCAGGTATCCCTGATTCGCATATAGAGTGGGATGGCAAAAACAAAGATCAACAGATCCGGTTCACTCAGATGCTTGTCAACTACGACCTGCCAGAAACCCTGGGCATGACCCTCCTGAAAGGCCGTTCTTTCAGCAGGGATTTCAGTACTGACAACCAAGGTGTGGTGCTGAATGAAACAGCGGTAAAAGCCATGGACCTCAAGGATCCAATTGGGAAGACGATTTATACGGAGAATGTACCGGTACAGATTATTGGGGTTGTGAAGGACTTCCATTTCAATTCACTGCACGATGCCATTCAACCCTATATTTTCAGACTGTGGCCGGAATATTCCGTCATCACCATGGTGCGTGTACACGATGTACAAACGATTGATCGCATTGCTGCTTATTATAAGCAGTTCAATCCAGGATATACTTTCAATTACAAATTCCTGGATGATGCCGTACAGGCGCAATATAAATCAGAGCAGGTGATTGGTAGTCTTTCCCGCTATTTTGCAGGATTGGCGATATTGATTTCCTGTTTAGGATTATTTGGACTGGTTGCATTTACTGCTGAGAAAAGAAAGAAAGAGATCTGTATCAGGAAGGTATTGGGCGCTTCTGTGAAGCAACTGGCGTTATTGCTATCCGGCGATTTTTTACAACTGGTGATGATCGCCATTGTGATTGCGTTTCCACTGGCTGCATGGATGATGGAAAAGTGGTTGCAGGGGTTTGCTTATCGCATTCACCTGCAGCCCGGCATGTTTGTGCTGGCGGCAGTAGCTACTTTGCTTATTACTGTCTGTACGATCAGTTTTCAATCTTTGAAAGCCGCGTTTTCAAATCCCGTGAAGGCATTGAGTGCCGAGTAGTGTCTGGTGGGGTGTTGAAATGCAGGAGGGGTGTTTACGTAATCGGGGAAAATAGAATTGAGTTTGATTTTCATAAATGAAAAAATCGCTTTCACCTTTGGTAAAAGCGATTTTTCCCGGGTGCCGTCGAAGAAACATCGAAGAAGCGTCGAAGAAGTGTCGAAGAACGATCGAAGAGCCGTCGAACAACCGTCGAAGCGCCGTCGAAGAATCTTCGTTAGCGTTGTACCCTATATAATGTATAAGACTGACCTGCCTTTGTTTGCAACGCATACACAAAACCATGATCTGCATCCTTTGATTTTACAGCAGCTAACTGTGCATTTCCACCAGCTTTAATACGTTGCGGTACACGCAGCATACAGGTTCCATCTTTAGTGGCATGAATTGTAACACTGGTGAGCTGACCACTTTCCCATTTCATATCTACAGTGTAACCACCTTGTGCCAATAAACCACTAATCTCCCCTGTATTCCAGACATCAGGAAGTGCAGGTAATAAGTGGAGCGTACCCGTCTGACTTTGCAGCAGCATTTGCGCGATGCCAGAGGTACCACCAAAGTTACCATCGATCTGGAATGGCGGATGCGCACAGAAGAGATTTGCATAAGTACCACCGGCATTATGCATATCTACACCTCCATCACCCGTGAGGTGTATTAATTCTTTCAGGAGTTTGTGTGCATGGTTACCATCCAGCAGTCTTGCCCACGTATTGATCTTCCATGCCTTACTCCAGCCGGTACCTCCATCGCCACGAATTTCAAGGCTTTTTTTGGCCGCAGCTGCCAGCTCAGGTGTTGTAATGGGAGAGATCTGATTGCCCGGAAAAAGGCCAAATAAATGAGAAATATGACGATGCTGAGGGTCTTCATCCTCCCAGTCCTTGTACCATTCCTGCAAATTGCCTTTTTTACCAATCTGCAATGGGTATAGTTTTGCTAATGCCTGTTTCAAAGAATCTGCAAAAGTGGCATCTTTACCTAAAACATCTGCAGCAGCGATCACATTCGTGAATAGATCATGAATTATGGAAAGGTCCATTGTGGTAGCCATAGATACGGCGCCATGTTCTCCCTTTTCAGTAATAAAGATATTTTCCGGTGAAGTAGCCGGTGCGGTCACCAGACGACCTTGTTTGTCCGGAACCAGCCAGCCCAAACTGAATTGTGCTGCTGCGCGCATTACAGGGTAAGCGGTATCTTTCAGGAAGGTTTTGCTGCCACTAAATTCATAGTGCTGCCAGAGGAACTGACAGAGCCAGTTTCCCCCCATCATCCAGTTGGCCCAGTTAGGATCACCTTTGCCAATATCGCCCACAGGATTGGAGATCGCCCAAATATCTGTATTATGGTGCGCTACCCAGCCATTCAAATGATAGAAGTTCTGTGCAGTACGTCTACCGGTCACGGCGAGTTCCATGAGCAGGTCATACAGCGGTTGCTGCATTTCCATCAGGTTACACTCTTCTGCCGGCCAGTAGTTCATTTCTGTATTGATATTAATGGTGTAGTTGGAGCTCCAGGGGGCACGTAGTTCTTTGTTCCAGATGCCCTGCAGATTGGCAGGAGCCCCTTTGGTGCGGGAACTTGAGATGAGTAGATAGCGACCGTACTGGAAATATAATGTTTCCAGAGAAGGGTCTTCCCCTCCTTCACTATAGCGGCGCAAACGTTCCTCCGTTGGCAGTGCTGCCACGGCTTCACTACCAGCGATTGTAAAGTGTACCCTGTTGAAAAACCTGGTGTAATCCTTTATATGACGGGTACGTAAGTCGCTCAGGGTACGGGCGGCGGCCTTTGCCAATTGTTCGGAAGCGATCTTATCTTCATTCAGTCCATCTTTGTCAGGACATTTGTCATAGCCATTGAAACTGGTTGCACCGGAAACGATTACTGTGACATCTGTTGCGTTTTTGACAGTGATGCCGGCTGTATCTGTTTTAATTGTACCATCGACACTGATGGCTCTCAGTCTGACTTCGAAGCGCATACCGTTGCAACTGCCGGGTTGTTCATATATAATAGGTTCTTTATTATAATTGATATAACTGGGATCAACCTGAGAAGGTGCTTTGCCTTTGAGGACCAGGTCTTTGCCGTTTACAACGTTCTGATAATGCAGCTGACTGCTGGCGCTGAGCGTAAAGTTCAGCTGTCCTTTCTTACTGGCTTTCAGATGGTAAACGATTACCTGATCTGCTGCAGAGATGAACATTTCACGGGTATATTGTACGCCGTTGCTGGTAAAGCGGGTGTTCGACTGAGCGTTGTTCAGGTCCAGGTCGCGATAGTAATCCTTTACGGAATTAGCATCGATCTGCTGGCGAAGGTGCAGATCTCCCATGGGGAGGAATGACTGCGAGTAGACGCCCTGCATCTTTCGGAGCAGGCTATCAGCCTGGTGGTAGTTTTCGTTGAAGAGGGCCGCTCTTACCTGCGGGAGATATTGAGGTGCATCCGGATTGACGTTGTCTTTTACCGGACCACCCGACCAGAGGGTGGCTTCATTGAGTTGAATCAGCTCGTCGCTGACTTTTCCAAATACCATTGCGCCAAGGCGTCCATTGCCGAGAGGTAGGGCCTGGGTCCACTCCCTGGCAGGAGTATTGTACCAGAGCTTTAATGGATCGGCATGCTGTTGAGACCTGACTGTTCCGGCAGATAAAAGGAGCACGGATAGCAGTCCAATTTTGTTTTGTTTCATAAAGGGTGTAAAATAAAACTATATTGATCTAAAAGCAAGGTAAAT
>Ga0316604_10002999_pt1 | contig 12223 bp, 9 predicted proteins | sample OWC_soil_day20_C_FD_207650 | JGI IMG/M metagenome (GOLD analysis project Ga0316604, IMG submission 207650) | Wetland soil microbial communities from Old Woman Creek delta, Ohio, United States - OWC_soil_day20_CT | ecosystem: Environmental > Terrestrial > Soil > Wetlands | place: USA: Ohio... | reverse complement strand
ATATTCGTTTGTACTAAAATCGCAGGATTGATGATTGTCATGCACTGCTGCCGAATCTCTTCGGAAGCGGATTTCCCGGCTATTCGTAAGGATCTCTTGTGGTTGCTGTCGCCGTTCTGGCGTATTTCCTTGTTGTTGCGCTTGGCGTGCTGTTGGTGGTGTTTCCCGGCTATCGCAGGCGTTTCATTTCGACCCTGTTGGGGGCGCTCAGTAATGGCGCCACACCGGTCGTCAAGGTCGGTTCGAGATGCTCTTCCGGTTTTCGGCGAACCTGCGAATCATCCCGGCAGGGTTTGGCGGGGCTTCGGCTGTTTGTGTCCTCGAGACCTTTGCTGGTCGGTTCGGCATTTTTTTTGGTTGTTGCTCCGTCGCTGATTGCTCTGACTTTGCGTAGTCCTGCAGTGTTTGACTTTTCCGACGATGGACAAATTGCAGATCGACAAATAGCAATTTTGCTGGAGGGGGAGCAACTCGTTCCGCCTGCGCCATTGCCACCTGAGGTATTTACGACCCGCGAAGTGGAATTGATTCGTCCTGATGTCATTAATGCCAGCCGCAACTGGACTCTGCTGGATCAGCTCTTTACTCAACGCTTGCTGGTCGTCTTCAAGTTAATGAAGGAGCGGCATGGCTACGACATGGTTTTGATCGAGGGCTATCGCAGCCCGGAGCGGCAGGCGCGTTTGGCCGAGCAGGGCAGCCATGTCACTCAGGCGGGTGCGAACATGAGCTACCACCAGTACGGTCTGGCTGCAGATTCAGCATTCTACCGGGATGGCAAAGTCGTCATTTCCGAGCGAGATCCATGGGCGATGAGGGGTTACCAGCTCTATGGAGAGATCGCCGAGCAGGTCGGGCTCACTTGGGGGGGGCGATGGAAGATGCTGGACTACGGGCATGTCGAGTTAAGGCGAAAGGGCGTTCTTGGCCGAGATGTTGTTCAGTAGTCGAAGCCTCCGATCAAAGTAATAGAGAGTTTTTTGGGCAAAAATGAGTAAGCCATTCATTCTTCTGGGTGACAAAACCGACCATGGTGGTGTCGTCATCTCTGCCTCAGAGTCGAGCGACTGTGATGGCAAGGGGATAGCACGGGTCGGGGACAAAGTGACATGTCCGAAAAAGGGGCATGGCAGCGTTACGACGATCGTTACCGGCGATCAAACAGCTCTAATTGATGGGCGTCCAGCGGCACGTCATGGCGACAAAACAGCTTGCGGGGCTAGCTTGATCTCTAGCCAGTCCCTGACCACCGATTAAAGCGCCGGCGCCCGATAAGCATATGTTGATTGATAATGTTTAGAGCACTTGGCGGAGGGCTGCTGACTTTTGTCATGGTCTGGGCTCTTGTGCTTGGATGGTGGCAGTCGAGCGACCATGAACCGAGCAAATCCGATCTTGCGCTCTATCTCGCCGCCTTGCCACTGGCTCTGATTGGTGGATACTGGTTGCTCCGGGTCTTCATCGAGCATCTGAAAGCCCCGCCAAGCGTTGCCATGCCAAGCATGGCGGCCACACTTGATGATGATCCGTTGTCGAGTTCAAAAGCCAAAACCGCAGCGGCCGAACGTTCGTTCACCCATTGCCTAGTCAATGCCTTCATCGTTGCTGCGCCGGGTATTTCTGCCGATGATCTGCTATCTGCCATTGAAGCCGGCAAGCGCCCGGAACCCTGTTTTCGCGTTACCGATGAAAAGGGCTTCCCGGTGTTCCTGGCCGAGGTGAGTGACCTGGATGTCGATGCCGCGCTAGAGCGTCTGGAAGAAGGTTCGGAATCGATGCGCCAATTGACTGAATATCCTGGCGTGGTACGTGCATTGGCGCTGCTGGAGGGGCTGATGGATGCGGTTCGGGAGCAGCTTGAGCATATTTTGCAGCAGGACAAGGAAGGGATTCATTTAAGGGTGCTCTGGGTACTTCCCGCTAACTGGAGCCCCTCCTGTCATGCAGCCCTTCGATCCTGGCTACAGTTGAATGATTGGCCCCTCTTGGGTAAAGGCAAACTGGAAATTGCTTTGCAGGCAGCTGCCAACGAGGTGGATGCAATTAGGCTGCTTGACGAGGCGGTGTTGCGTGTCAATCGGGATTCCAACGGGATGGAACTGACCTTGCTGTTGGGGGCTGCATCAAATGTTGACGAATTGACCGTGAGCAATTGGGCTGCTGCCGCCAGCTTGTTCTCGGCTCAACACCAGCAACGAAAAATACCAGGGGAAGGAGCTGCAGCGTTGCTTCTCGCCAGCCGTGCAACAGTTGAGCATCTTGGGCTATCCGATGCGGTGGTGATCAGTCGCGCCAGCATTGGCACTAGGGACAAGGCAGTCGATGCCGGTGGCCGGATTGGCGGCAAGCTTATAGAGCAACTTGTCGCTGGATTGCTCAACACGCTTGCGATCGAGAGCTCTCGGGTCAAGACGGTGGTCTTCGATACCGATCATCGTTCCAATCATATAGCCGAGGCAATGGAGGGCGTGGGGCAGGCGTTTGATCATCTGGAGCCCATTAAGGATTGTTTAGCGACAGGCACGGTCCACGGTGCCCTCCAACCCATTGGCAGCTTGCTGGCTCTCGCTTGTGCGCGGAGCAAGGTCTTGCTGACCGACGCGCCAGCCCTTTTTGTAAGCAATCAACACGAACTTGATCGGGCGGTTGTGCTGGTCATGCCATATGCCAGTCAAATCGATACCAAATCCAGCCCCACTTGAGCAAAGATAACTGAAGATGTCGCAAATCCGTTCCTTATTCACTGATTCCCGTTTTCTTTCATTTGTTGGTGTCGCTGCTGTCACGGCCTTGTTCTTTCTTGGTGCGCAGACATTAAAAGTGGCGATGATCTGGGCAGCATTGGCCAGCCTGGCAATAATTGTTGTCTGGGGAGTTGTATGGCTGGTTCGTCGACATCGGGCACGCAAGGCGGGTGAGGCAATAGGCTCAATGTTGGAGCAGCAGGGGGAGCCTGCACAGAAAGGAGCCGGACCGGCTACTGCAGCCGAGGTCGCCAAACTTAAACAGCGCATGCAGGAGGCGATCAAAACAATAAAGACTTCAAAGCTTGGGCAAATGTCCGGAGCAGAGGCCTTATATGAACTCCCCTGGTACATCACGATCGGCAATCCTGCGGCTGGGAAAAGTACGGCGATCGTCAATTCCGGCCTGAAGTTTCCGTTCGATGATGGTGGCAACGCCATCATTCAGGGAATCGGTGGAACACGAAATTGCGACTGGTTTTTCACCTCTGAGGGTATTTTGCTCGATACGGCTGGGCGCTATTCGGTACATGAGGAAGATCGGGAGGAGTGGCTCGGCTTTCTCGGCTTGTTGAAAAAGCATCGATCGAGGGCACCGATCAACGGGATTATCGTGACAGTGAGCATTGGCGAATTGATAGGAAATTCGCCCGCTTTTGCAATCAATCTGGCCAAGAACCTGCGTCAGCGAGTGCAGGAACTTACCGAAAAACTGGAAGTATTCGCGCCAGTGTATGTGTTGTTTACCAAGGCTGACCTGATTCCTGGATTCCATGATTTTTTCCTGGATCTTGACTGGAATGAGCGGGATCGGGTCTGGGGGGCGACCATTCCATACGATCAGTCAACTGGTAACGAAATGATTGCCTTGTTCGAGCAGCACTTCGATGAGCTCTACGAGGGGGTGCGTGCGATGAGCGTTGCGCAACTTTCGCGCCTTCAGGGCGAGCAGAGCTTGCCTGGCCTACTCGCTTTTCCCTCGGAGTTCGCTTCGGTAAAGCCGGCCTTGCAGGCTTTTATTGCGACCTTGTTCGAAGATAATCCGTTTCAGTTCAAGCCCGTATTTCGTGGGTTCTACATTACGTCTGCTACCCAGAGTGCAGATATCAAACCTCTTTCCAATGACCGTATCCTGCGCAAGTTCGCTTTGGCGGGAGGCGGGGGGGCTTCGGTTCGTGCTGCCTTGAATCATGGCTATTTCCTCCGAGAGCTGTTCTCGAAAGTGATATTCCCTGATCGAAACCTGGTTCGGCAGCATGCCAGCAAAGCAAAAAGTCAATTGCGACAGTTTGCCGTCCTTGGTGCATTGTGCCTTCTCGGGTTATCACTCGGCGGCTGGAGTTGGTCATATTTCAACAATAGAAGCCTGTTGGCCAATGTTGAGCAGGATCTTGCCAAGGCTGTGCGTATTCAGGAAGGACGTCTCGACCTCCAGTCACGCCTGGAGGCCTTGGAAATACTGCAGGACCGCCTAGTCCAACTTGAACGGTTTAACGAAGAGCATCCGATTTCGATCGGCCTTGGTCTTTATCAAGGTGATTTGATGGCTGACAAGCTGCGTAGCGAGTATTTCGCCGGTGTCAGCAATCTGATGCTGGTACCCGTCAAGGACAATCTTGAGGCGTTTCTCAACGAAGTGAGTACGCATGGCGATCAACTCAAAGCGCAAGGGAATTCGGCGAGTACAGCCCAAGCAACACGAGGTGCAGCCGCAAAAACTTACAAGGATGCCACCCCATCTGAAGTCGAAGATGGCTATAACGCTCTCAAGACCTACCTGATGCTATCCAGCCGAGATCATCTCGACGTGGGGCATCTGTCTGACCAGATTACTCGATTCTGGCGTGGGTGGCTGGAAGCCAATCGTGGCACGATGAGTCGTGAGCAAATGATCCGCTCGGCTGGGCGCGTTCTCTCGTTTCATCTCGAGCATGCCAACCATCCGGCGTGGCCGACTATCAATATCAACCTGGTGATGGTCGATGAGGTTCGCGACAAACTCCGCCTGGTTGTGCGTGGCATGCCTGCTGCCGAGCGTGTTTACGCGGAAATCAAGGCGCGTGCGTCGACCCGTTTCCCGCCGCTGACAGTAGCCAATATTGTCGGACCTGATAACGCAGCATTGGTGGCGGGTAGCCATGTTGTTTCCGGGGCCTTTACGGTTGAAGCTTGGCGAGAATATGTCCAGGCCGCAATTAAGGATGCCGCAACCAGCGAGCAGAAGAGTGCTGATTGGGTATTGCAAACATCAACCAAGGATGATCTGACACTGGAAGGTAGCCCTGAGCAGATTCAGAAATCTTTGATCGCCATGTACAAGCGGGATTATGCGGAGGAGTGGAAGCAATTTGTTCAGGGGGTCAGTGTTTCCTCCTTCGAAACCTTTCCTGACGCTGTATCGGCGATGCAACGCTTAGGCGATCCACAAGGCTCGCCGATCGGCACCCTGATCAAGGTGGTTTTTGACCAGACAGCCTGGGATAACCCAGCGATCGCCAATCTCGGCCTTGAGCGTGCGCAAAAAGGGTTTATTGAATGGTTCAAGCGCTCAATTTTGCAAATGTCGCCCAGCCGGGTCCAACTCGACGTCAATGTTTCGGGAAAGACAGCGGAGGTTCCGATGGGCCCGATCGGCAAGGAGTTTGCCGGTTTTGGCCGCTTGGTCATGCCGCGTGACAAAGCCGATCCTCTGGTCGACACCTACCTCAAGCAGCTTTCCAAGGTACGCACACGCCTAAATCAGCTAAAGAACCAAGGGGATCCGGGACCAGGATCACTCAAGTTGATGCGTGAAACGATTGATGGCGGCGGCTCCGAGCTCGCTGAAACCTTGCGTTTCGTCGACGAGCAGATGTTGACCGGAATGCCCGATGGTCAAAAAGCAGTACTCCGCCCGCTTTTGCTTCGCCCATTGCTGCAGTCATATGCCGCAATCATCAAGCCGGCTTCTGATGACTTGAACAAGACATGGGAAGCCCTGGTTTATGAACCGTTCAACCGCAAATTGGCAATCAAATATCCGTTTACCGCCCGATCCAATATCGAAGCATCGCCAGTCGAGATTGCCCAGGTATTCGGCCCGGAAGGTGCGATTGCCAAATATGTCGAGTCGGCGATGGGGCCGCTGGTTGTCCGCCGGGGCAACACCGTTACGCCACGGACCTGGGGGGATCTCGGGATAACCCTGCAGCCTGAGTTCATGAGTGATTTTGCGCGCTGGGTTTCGCCGCTCGAGGGCGGGGCGGCCTCTGAGGCTGGAACTGGAAGCGCCGGCCAGGCGCAAACCGTATTCATGCTGCGCCCACAAGCCTCACCAGGAACGACCGGCTACGTCATTGAAATTGACGGTCAGAAACTGAGTTATCGAAATGGTGCCGCTCAATGGGCCAATTTCATCTGGCCGAATGCGTCTGGTGCCCCGGGGGCTCGTATTACCGCCACGACATTTGAAGGGAAAATCATCGAAGTCATCAATATTCCTGGACGTTTCGGTCTGGAAAAAATGATCAACGCAGCTAAACGCACACGTCAGCAGGACGGTACTTTTCGTCTGACATGGGGTGTTGAAGATGTCGAGATTGCAGTTGATCTCAGATTGGTCAGCAGCGCCCAGGCTCAGGCCGCAGGTAAAAATGAAGAGGGCGGCGGGGCGCGTGGTCTTGGCGGGCTTGTCCTGCCCAAAAGCGTCACTGCCTCGACATCGAACGGATACCAAAACCCGGCCGCTGAAGGCGTCGTTCCGGTCGGTGTTACGCCCCAGTCGATGCCGCAAGCATCACGTGCGACAGCGCCGGCGCCCGTAGTGGGGAGCGCGTTATGAGCAATACAATTGCCGTATCGGCGACCTGTTTCGGAAAAATTCCGTCTCGTGGCGATTTTGTAAAGGGAACAGGACAGCACCAACTGATAAATCTACTCGATCGCTGGGTCTCGCAGACGATGGAGCGTTGGTCGGAAGACCCGCGTTGGAAGATTGGCTACGATAATTCCCGTTCCGTGGATTTTGCTTTTGTTGGAGCGAGAAGCCGATTATCGGTTGTCGGTCACTTGAAACCGAGTACTGACTCGTCAGGCCGCCGCTTTCCATTCATTACCGCTGCCACCATCGAGCGGGACGATTCCCTGATGTTCCGTTGTGCGCCGGCCGGGCTCGAACTGGTTTTTGGTACCTTGGCAAAAATCTCCGATTCCGGTGTGCAAGGGACGGAGCTTGGGCTAATGTTGGCCGAACTCGAGGCTATGAACTGTGCCGAGAGTTTTGAGTTAGCCATTCAGGCAGACCCGCTGGGAAACTTTGTTCGGCGAACAACGATCGACTCATTGGCTGGCATGCTCGAGGTTTCCGGAATCGATGCGATTCGCCGGATTATTCTCGCCATAGGCTTATTGATGCGCCCCGTTCTGGGTCAAGGAAGCGTTTCGGTCGAGAAAGATATCGTTCTTCCTTTGCCATCGGATGAGCGCCAGAGAAATCTGGTTGCCGGGCTATGGCTCTACCTCGTTTCAGCATTCCTGCGCAGAACAAGCGTCGAGATGCAAGTTCTCATTGAACATCAGAGCAAAGCACCCCATCTCGTTCTGGGCTTCAATGGGGCATCACCTAGCACGCTGTTGGCGGCACTCTCACCTGAGACTGTTGAAGAGAAAATAATTTCACTGATCGATCCGGAATGGATTGAAGACCAGGCCGACCTGACCAATGACTATGGTGTTGCCAAACTTTCAGCCTATCTTGCCCAGCCTCACATTCCCCTTGAGTTAGCCATCAATACTTTCAGAGAAGTTTTTTTAGGGGAATAAGCATGAAACATTCAGTACTCCTCAGTGCCTTGTTTTTCATATTTCAAGCCGCTGTCTTCGCTCAGGGAAACGCAGTTTCTGCGCCATCGGTTGCTGACGAAACGGCCAAGGTAGTCGCATCGGGGACAGTGCCTGACGAAGCGTCGCGTGCAGCCATTCTTGGCAAATTACGAGACCTCTACGGTGCTGCCAATGTGCTTGATCGCCTGGAGGTTGGTGGTGTGGTTCCACCTCCCAACTGGACGGAATACATGACCAAAATTCTCAATCCCAACCTGAAGCAAGTGCGCAAGGGGCAGATGCAGGTCAGTGGCACCCAAATCGCAATCAGGGGCAATGTCTCAAATGAAGCGTCACGTCAGCAGGTGGTTAGCGAACTGGCAACAGCATTGAATCCGACCTATACCGTCGATAACGGCCTCGTCGTCTCCGGTGGTGGGGCTCAGAGTGTGTTGGACAAGACCTTGTCGAACCGCGTGGTTGAGTTCGAGAGTGGCTCTGCGACACTGACACCGGCCGGGCGGGTCATCCTTGACGAGATGGCGGCAGCCATCAAGCAAGTCGGCACCCCGAAAGTTCAGGTGATTGGTCACACCGACAGTAGCGGCAACAGACTAGCAAATGTCGGGCTTAGCCTGGCCCGTGCAAATACGGTGCGTGCTTACCTGATCGACATCGGCATCCCCGGTGAGTCGTTGAGTGCGCTCGGTTCCGGGCCGGATTATCCGCTTACCACCAATGACAGCGCGGAGGGGAGAGCAAAAAATCGGCGCATCGAGTTCCGGCTGGCCAATTGACATAAACTGCCTTAGGGGCGTGAGCCTCTACGGCAGATTGGCTTTAAGCGGACTCGCTGGTTATTGCCTCGATACCGAGCAACTCCTCCATCCGGGAGAGCGCACTGTCATCCTTGACGACGGTCCGTAGCCACTCATGCAGTGGCATTCGCCCCCATTTGGCGGCCTTGTCGGCCAAATAGGCAACAGGACTGTGCGGTTCTGTACGACGGAAAAAGGCAGCAATCTTTTGCAGTTGGTCAATTGCCTGGTCCCGGGAGCAAATCGAAGTATATTCGGGCAGATCACTCGCGCCATTAATACTTGGTTCCAGCCGTTCGGTCCGTTTGGGTGACGAGGAAACTAAAGTATTTTCTACTGGCTTCACGCTGTTAGTTCCGGCATGACGGCGAACGAAATGGCAGATGTCATCAAGCGCATCGAATACAGGGACGAAGCTAGGGGCATCATCGCCCATCTTTTGGTCAAGTATTGCTTCGAGTGCTTTAACTGAGCTTCTGAGATGCTCAGCATCCTCTAGCTGCCCTTTGAAGTAGCTTACGGAGGTGTCTTTCAGAGCTGCTTCAAAACTTTCCTGAGTTACATGAGCCGAACGTAGCAAGTCATCGGCAATGCCGGGGTTGCATCCGATGGTTTTAGCCATTGCGCGTGCTGACTCTTGATCGCTTGAAGAGAAATTTCCCTTGGTCGACTGGGTCAGCGGTGTTTCGCGAATCAATCGCAAGGTCTGGGTAGTCAACCAGTCGAGTAACCCGATTCGCGGTTCAAAATCGCCATCTTCCGGCAAGGGATGGATGTCATTCCAGAACTCTTCGCACAATCCGCCAAGCAGGGCATAGCCATCAGCCAGTCCCGCCAGGCTCGAGAGCTTGCCTTTTGCTTCGATCAGCCAAGCCACTACCCGCATGTCCTTGGTTTTTTGAGCCAGAAGTTCTTCGCTGCTGCGAATTACTTTTTCCCAGTTGGCTTCCTTGAATTCGGATACCCACTCTCCCTGGGCCAGCGTCGGGTCATCAAAACGACGCGCCTCCTGAATGGCGTCGAACTCAGCGGAAAAAATCATATCTTCGCCACAGAGGCCGTGAGCGGACTCCAGTGGCCGAAGCAGATGCTCGAAACTCATTGTTGTATACCTTGCTGGAAAGATTATGTTGGACGGCCTAGCGGTCAGGGAAGGGTTATGGTTAGCGTGGGGGCGCGTGGGGCGAGTTGAATGATGTTTTTGAACGGCGATAGCGCTTGCGCAACAGTCGTGTCGGCATGCCAATTAAGCCCGGCATAGGCCATCAGGCCGAGCAAGGCCAGTACCGATGTGATGACCCAAACAGGGATGTTGCGCTTGATGGCGTTGGCAATGCTGTCCGGGGCGGCCCAGTGGGGGGCGAAGGCGGCGGCCTTTCCTTTGATGTGCGCGATTTGTTCACCAAGCTGAGCAGTAAGGTATTTCAGTTTCTCCGGGCCTTCCAGCAAGTAACGTCCTTTGAAGCCAACGAGCAGGCACATATGGAAAACTTCCAGCGCGTTTATCCGACTGGAGCCGCCATTGCGGGCGGCCTCAAGTTTGTCGAAAAAGTGTTCACCGGCTAGCTGGTCGCCAAAAAGTACCAGTTGCAGCGGTCGACGTTCCCAAATTTCGCGAATATTCATTCCCGAAGCGAGAATGGCTTCATCGACCGCGGCGCAGAAAGCGTACTTTGCATCAAAAATGTCTTCGGCATTGAATTTGTGTTTTTTGGCTGCTCGCTCGAATTGATCGAGGAATTTCTGGATGTTGCCGGAAAACTCGTCGCTATCTTTTGGGCTGCTGCGGTTGTTTAGAAGGATGAGCATGTAAAAGCCGTCATATAGCAAATCGACAAGGCTTCGGGCCGGCTGCTCGCTCATTGGCTGCTGGGTATCTGCGCTTGGGCCGATGGAGAAGAGACTGGGGGCGAGGGTCATGGGGTAACGGCAATCATTTCAATTTTGAGGTCGCGGTAGCTTTCCGGTACGTAAATCATTACTGATTGAGCTTTCAGCATCCGCTCATACAACTGGCCGTGTGCATCCAGGGCGAAGTAGCAAGCACCGGGGCGAACCGGGATAGGCGCCGGGACTTGTGCAGCATGGGTGAGGCGGACGCCGGACATGGCTGAGAGAACTAGCTTTTCGACATCGTCCGGGGCGCCAATTTTGATCCGTAGCGGAATGGATTCGATGATTTCTGACTGTGGGTGAGATGCAGTAATGGAGAGATAGAACGCTGTTTCGCCGTTGATTTTTTCCGAGTCCAGGTGCCCTGCATAAAAAGCTGGTTTTGGCTGGCTTAGGGCGATTGCAAAATAGCGGGTAGAAATGACGGTATCGAGCAATTCACGCAGTATCTGATCGATGCGGGCGAAGCAGGGGCCCGGTTGAAGATGGTCGTAGGTGGGGAGGTCGTTCAGCGAGTGGCCCTTGGAGAATGTCATTAGCCCGCCGGCCAGACGCAGCAGTTCCAGAAACAGGCGTTCCGGAGAACTATCCGGGTTGCGAAAAAGGTGGGTCAAGGTGGCGCAAGCGCTACTGGCTGTGTGCAGGAGCCAGAATGAAGCGATATCGCCGGATCGAAATTCGATGATGTTTTTGGATGGCTCACGGTGAAAGCCATAAAGCGCCTCGACTTTGGCCAGCAGGGCATCAATTTGGCGCCTCAACAGCATGTACAGACCCGGTGAACTGCGCAGACTGGCCGAAGGCGGGATAAATGACGCATCAACCTCGAAGCCATTGCTCGAGGTGCGGCGAATCCGTGCGATAGGTAAAGTTAGAAACTGATCGCGAGGCTCGTTGGATGATTTCAGATGACCAATTTGACTGAGCGTTGAAATATCTGCTTCTGCAGCTTCGGTAAAGAGGTCGGATGTTTCGCGAGGGACGATCAGATAGCGTGCCAGGCCTGAGTCGGACGCGTTTTCGACGCAATTTCCACCGTGCGCGTTGAGTTGGTGCAAGGCGAGGAAAAATTCCGTTGTCCCATCTTCCGAAACTGCCGAGGCAAGGGAGAGCGGCGGAGGTAAAAGATCCGCATCAGGTGCCGTAAAAAAATCCCCGTTGGGGAAAATTACGTCGATTCGGTTGAAGCGGAGAACACCGCTTTTCAGGGACTCAAGGTCAAGATCGAGGTCCCGCACCCCCCAGGCAAATGGATTGGCCGAGAGCATGCTTTTCTTGCTGTGGGCCTCGACGTATGCATCTTGTTGCTGAAAGTGTTGGGGGCGGAGAAATAGTCCCTCACCCCACAGGATTTTTGCATTGTTCATTTTTTCAGGATTGGTACGGATTGCATTGAACGCCTACCAGTGACTGAACGCTCTCAGGACTGATCTCGGCGACCAGGGAGCCCTTGCTGGCGGTGAGTGCGCAAGCGTGGGCGCCAACGGTAATACCCGCACCAAACGAGTTCTTTGTGTCGAATGCGAGTTTCCAGCGATACGAGTAGGGGGTGCGAAACAGCCCGACGACCCCAATCGTTGTCGCATCGCCAGGGACCTTTAGTTGAAGATCATAGGTTTTCCCGGGCAGCACAGTGATTTCGCGAACTGAAATCAATTCTTCGCCGAATGCCTCCTTTTCGCTGTCAGCCGTCGATGTTTGCGGGTAGGTTAGTGTCTTCAGGCGCTCCGGGGAGCGCAGAACATACATTTTCAAGACCAGCGATAGCGGCTTCCCGCTATTGGCCAAATTCAACTGGTCGCCAGCAAATACCCGAACTGACAGGTCGGTCATCTTTTTGCTTGGGTCGCCGCCATCCTTTTTCATCACCCCGGACACCTCGAGCACCATGCCGACTGCACTGCCTGCCATTTGCAGTGCTGACATCGATGCACACCCGGCAAAAAGTGTGCAGAGCAGGGCGAGTGC
>Ga0316604_10002998_pt1 | contig 12225 bp, 14 predicted proteins | sample OWC_soil_day20_C_FD_207650 | JGI IMG/M metagenome (GOLD analysis project Ga0316604, IMG submission 207650) | Wetland soil microbial communities from Old Woman Creek delta, Ohio, United States - OWC_soil_day20_CT | ecosystem: Environmental > Terrestrial > Soil > Wetlands | place: USA: Ohio... | reverse complement strand
GTATGCTGGCGTTGGCCTTCTTTGGTTTTTCGGGCATGATCCCGCTATAATCTGGGAGCAAAGGAGAAAAAAAGATGAGTATTTCAGTATTAATTTTAATTGTGCTGACTACCTTGGGGCTTTTGTTTGGGTTTATCTTGGCGTTTGCCAACAAAAAGTTCGCCATCGAAGTCAATCCACTCATTCATATTGTTGAAGATGTCTTGCCAAAAGGCCAGTGCGGCGCTTGTGGTTATGCAGGTTGCATGGCTTATGCGGAAGCGGTTGTCTTAAATCCGGATGTTCCGCCTAACCTTTGTATTCCTGGTAAAGAACCGGTAGCGAAGGCAGTAGCGGAAATTACTGGGAAAGCTGCAGCAGCGGTTGAACCGCGGATTGCCCAAGTGCGTTGCGCAGGGATTACCGGCAAAGCCATTAAAAGTTATGAATATCACGGTGTTGAGGACTGTGTTGCGGCGAACTTGTTGTTCGGGGGCCCGAAAGCCTGCAGTCATGGCTGCCTCGGTTTGGGGACCTGCGTGAAAAAGTGCCCGTTCGGGGCAATGACCATGAGCGAAGAAGGCTTGCCGGTTATCGATCCGGAAAAATGTACCGGCTGCGGTGTTTGCGAATCCGTATGTCCGAAGAAAGTCATCGCGATGATGCCGATCGGGGCACATGTTCGGGTTAATTGCAATTCGAAGGACAAAGGCGCTGTTGCCCGTAAGGTTTGCAGTGCAGCGTGCATTGCTTGTACGCTTTGCATGCGCGAGTGCCCACATGGGGCAATTAAGATGGAAAACAACCTGGCAGTAGTCGATGCCCATGTTTGCATTGAAAAATGTAATGATGCAAAATGTTTGGCAAAATGCCCGACGAAAGCAATTCGACCGGCAGTACTCGGGATCGTTCCGGGTACAGAAAGCCAGGACGCTGTCGAAAAAGCTTGCTCGTCTTGCGCAAAGGCCAGCACGCCTTCCGCGTAACCCGATTTCATTCAACTCAAGGTTTGCTCCGTTCCGGTAACCATTGCAGCGTTGCCGGAGCGGAGTTTTCTCATGTTATTATCTTTTGACGGATGTTGCTTGTGTAATGTACAATAGAGAAGAACCGGGCAGCAAGGAAAATAGGTAAGGCAAAGGGGAAAGTCTTGAAAATATTGACAAAAGCTGATGTTTGGCTGATCATCTTTTTATTGTTGTTTGCGTTTGTTGGGATTGGCTTAGGTTTGAGCAGGCTTGTTACCTCCGGATCAGGTACTCTTTCGGCACAAATCAGTGTGGGCGGAAAAATCATGCAGACTGTGCCGCTGCGAGAGGGCTACCGGCAAGAAATAGAAGTAAAAAATGGTGACCACTACAATACTATTGAAATCAATTACGGGAAGATTCATATCCGGGAGGCGGACTGTCCGGATCAAATTTGTGTACGAAGCGGATGGATTGGCATCGCAACGCAGCAAATTGTCTGCTTGCCAAATCGTGTTGTTATCAATATAGTGGCAACGGATAGCGATCTTGACGGTATTGCGCGATGATTGAGGATCGATGATGGATATACGAAGAATGGTATTATTGGCGTTTTTTGTTGCAATTGCCTCTGTGCTGCACGTTGTGGAAGCTTGGCTTCCATTGCCGTTTCCGGTGCCGGGGATTAAATTGGGCTTGGCGAACGTTGTGTCTCTGCTGGTGATTAGTTTTTACGGATGGCGGGCTGCTGTCGTGGTGGCTGTGCTGCGGGTGATGATTGGTTCATTGTTTGGCGGTACTATTTTTGGACCGGCATTTGCGATGAGTATGGGCGGGGCTCTGGTCAGCACAATGGTAATGGGTTATACGTACCAATATCACCGTCCGACTATTTCTGTTGTTGGCATCAGTATTATTGGCGCTGTTTTTCATAATGCTGCGCAGATTGTGGTTGCTGCCCTGCTGGTTGTGAGCGCAGGCTTATTATGGTATTTACCGTATCTGATTTTGTTTGCCGTGCTGAGCGGCACCGGAACCGGATTTACCGTTGCGTATATTTTGGCAAAAATGCCGCACCATTTCATGGCTAAATCGGCTGATATTGAAAAGTCATAGCCTGTTGATCCCCGACCTAAGAGGGCGGGGTCCCTGTGCCCTGTGGGTATTACAGGCTGTTAACGAGATAAATGTAAGACTCTAAGAAATTATGGTTCTGCTGCGGGAGGGAATATTTTGCGAGGAAGTTCAAACAAGAGCTTTGGAATGTTTTTGTTATTTATGATTACCGGTGCAGTATTAGGTGGAATTCTTGGCGAAATTATCGCCAGTGCCGGATTACTGACAGGATTGACGCCTTATTTGGTAAAAACTGTTTCCATTGTGGATATGGTGCCGACAACTATCAATTTATATGTTGTCAAGGTAGTCATTGGCGTTTCTATTTTCCCCAATATTGTCAGTATTTTAGGCATCATTGTCGCAATTTTACTGTTCCGTCGCTTTTAAGGAGGTATCGTGATGACAATTATTTTGGCATCCGCCTCACCACGGCGGATGGAATTACTTTCTCAGGTTGGCTGCGAATTTACAGTCCAGGCCAGTTCGCATGCTGAAGAGGATGTAGCCGGGTTGCCGCCGGCTGAAATGGCAGTTTATCATGCCCGGGCAAAGGCGTTGGATGTAGCCGCACAAGCTTCACCGGAGGATGTAGTGATTGGCGCGGACACCATCGTTGTATTTCAAGATTGTATTTTGGGCAAGCCGAAAGGCTTAAAGGATGCCCGGCGGATGCTGACCGAACTTTCAGGACAGGAGCACCATGTGGTCACCGGTGTCGCCGTGGTGCGCGGTTCCCAGGTTTTTACCGATTTTGCCGTAACGGCTGTTCATATGCGTGCTTATAGTGTTGAGGAAATGGAGAATTATCTGGCAACAGGAGAATACCATGATAAGGCAGGAGCCTATGCAATTCAAGGCTATGGCGCTTTATTGATCGACAGTATCAGTGGTTGTTATTCCAATGTCGTCGGTCTGCCGTTAGCCGTAGTCGCGAAATTGCTGAAAAAGGTGGGGGTCCACCTACTATGAAGACAGCGGAAGCCGCTAAAACACTGACCATCAAAGACTTGCCGGTTGATGAACGGCCGCGCGAGAAAATGCTGGTGAGTGGCGCGCATCATTTGAGTAATGCTGAGTTGATTGCGATATTGCTGCGAACCGGTACTCATCAGGATTCCGCGCTGCGTTTAGCGGAGAAGTTATTGTATAAATATCAGGGATTATCCGGTTTAGGCGGAATTTCACCGCAAGAAATCAGCCAAATAAAAGGGATCGGCCTGGCCAAGGCAGTAACCATAGCGGCCGCCGTGGAATTGGGAAAAAGAATGAGCGTTTTACCGATGGGTGACCGGCCTGTGATCCGTTCGCCGCAAGATGCTGCTGATTTAATGATGCAGCGGCTTCGGTATGAAAATAAGGAGCATTTTATTATTTTGCTGTTGTCGACGAAAAACCATGTCTTGGCGATGCCAACGATTTCGGTAGGGAGTTTAAATGCTTCTGTCGTTCATCCGCGGGAGTTGTTTCGGACGGCAATCAACCACAGCGCTGCGGGAGTGATACTGATTCACAATCACCCGAGCGGAGATCCGGCTCCCAGCCAGGAGGATGTCTTGTTAACAAAAAGAGTGGTTGAGGCAGGACGGATTCTGGATATTGCCGTTCTGGACCATGTGATTATCGGTGATGGACGATATGTGAGTTTAAAGGAAAAAGGAATAATATGAATACTGCATACTGACAATTATGCCGGGTTGGCTTATAATAGGGGGTACATTATGAAAGGGGTTTTTGTTTCTATGTTTAAATTTTTCAATTCTTTCTCGCGGGATTTAGGTATCGATTTAGGTACTGCCAATACACTGGTACATGTGAAAGGGAAAGGAATTGTCCTGCGGGAACCGTCTGTTGTGGCAGTTTTGCGCGACACGGGCGCCGTATTGGCTGTGGGGGAAGAAGCTAAGCAGATGATTGGCCGTACTCCCGGTAATATCGTGGCGATCCGCCCGTTAAAAGACGGGGTTATCGCCGATTTTGATATTACGCAGGCCATGTTGAAATATTTCATCCGGAAGTCGATTGATACGAAATCGTTTGTCCGCCCAAGGGTTGTGGTCGGAGTTCCTTCAGGAATTACAGAAGTTGAAAAGCGGGCCGTTATCGATGCTACCGTGCAAGCCGGCGCCCGCGAGGCGTATTTGATTGAAGAACCGATGGCGGCGGCGATTGGAGCCGGTCTGCCGGTGCATGAACCAACCGGTAATATGGTGGTTGACATCGGCGGCGGAACGACAGAAGTGGCCGTTATTTCCCTGGGCGGTATTGTTACCAGCCGTTCCATCCGGGTTGGCGGCGACGAGATGGATGAAGCCATCGTTCAATACATCAAACGGACCTATAACTTGATGATCGGCGAACGGACGGCGGAAGCGGTAAAAATGACGATCGGGTCGGCTCTCTTGACAACGACCGGTGAAACGATGGACGTCCGGGGCCGCGATTTGGTTACCGGTCTGCCTAAAACCTTGAATATTAAGTCGGAAGAGGTTTTGTTCGCCCTCAGCGAACCGGTTGCCAGCATTATTGAAGCCGTGAAAGTGACGTTGGAGAAGACGCCGCCGGAATTGGCTTCGGATATCATGGACCGTGGTATTGTGATGACCGGCGGCGGCTCTCTGCTGCGGGGGCTGGATCTGTTATTAAGCCGTGAAACCGGGATGCCGGTGCATATCGCGGAGGATGCATTATCCTGCGTGGCTATGGGGACCGGCAAGGCATTGGAAAGCATTGAAATTTTAAAAAGAGTGATTATGTCACCCAAAAAATTAGGATAGAGAGGAGCCGAAAGAGTGCGGTTTTTTTATAAAAAGGCGGCAATCATTTCGGCGGCCGTTTTGACCGTCATTCTCCTGGCTGTTTTTTCCGCTCATGAAGCGCATAAGTTTCCCTTGCTGGAAAAAACTATTGTTTCTATATTGGCGCCAGTTGAATATGCAGCCGCAAAGACAGGATACGGATTTCGGCATGTTACAGACTTCTTTGGAAATCTGAGCACTGTATACCGGGACAATGAAACGTTACGGGCGCAAAATGAACAATTGCGGCAAACAGAATTCAATGTTGCCGAAATCATGGCGGAAAATGCCCGGCTGCGGGCGATGCTGGACTATAAAAAAGTTTCACCGCAATTTAGTCTGGTGACGGTTGCGGTGATTGGCCGGGATCCGGGAAGTTGGACGAACACGATTGTGATCAATGGCGGCAGTAATGACGGCATAAAAAAAGACATGGCAGTTGTTACATCCCAAGGCTTGGTTGGAAACGTGATCCAGGTAAGCGCAAATTTGGCGAAAGTACAATTGATCCTGGATCCGCGCAGTGCGGTAGGCGTGCTGGTTCAGCGGCCTGAGTCGAGGGTTGCCGGGATTATTGAAGGCAATGCCGCACAACCGTTATCCCCTCGTCTGAAGAATTTAGCGCGGGATGCGGATGTTGTTATTGGCGATAAAATCATTACTTCCGGTTTTGGCGGCATTTATCCGAAAGGATTATTAGTTGGCGAGGTTGTTGATGTCGTGGATGACGAAGGCGGATTGGTAAAGCACGCCATCTTGAAACCTGCGGTTGATTTTGATCGGCTCGAGGAAGTGGCCGTGATTGTCCGATCTTCCGAGCCAACGAGCAGCATGCCGAAAGGGGACAAACAGTGATGAGAGCAGCATTCTGGGTTGGATTGGTGCTGATCTTGCTTGTTATACAGGCAACAATTTTACCGTTGCTGTTTACCGGAGGGCATCGTCCGGATCTTTTACTGGCGGCTGTGGTTTCGACTGGGTTGTTGTTTGGCAAGGATACGGCAATCGGAGTGGGTTTTTTTGCCGGATTGCTTCAGGATTTGGCATCGGGCGCTATTTTTGGCCTCAATCTTTTACCGAAAATGTTGGCCGGTTTTTTGTTCGGCTTGGCTGAACGCAATGTGTTTAAAGAAAATATTTTGTTGCCGTTGTTCGCTGTCATGGCAGCCACTGTTTTCCAGGGGCTGATTACGATGTTGTTTTTATTTTTGTCAGGCTACCCGATGGATATTGTTGCTTATTTTATCCAACAAGTCATTCCGGCAGCGTTTTACAATGTGCTGGCAGCGATTCCGATCCATTATGCGATTTATTTTTACAGCCGCCGTCGGGCGCAGTCTGTTTAGCCGTATAGTTCATAATGTTTTTCTGAATAATAAGGGAGTGTTAGTAATTTGCTGGTAAGAAATTTGCAAAACCGGTTGCAGGTATTAGCGCTTCTGGTGGTGCTTGTTTTTTTAGTTTTGGTCGGACGGGTAGGATATATGCAAATTGTGCAGGGCAAGATGTACACGCAATTGGCGGATGGCAACCGGCTGCGGCTGATACCGGTTATGGCGCCGCGCGGTACATTTTTTGACCGCAACGGGATTCCGATGGTTTCTAATCGGCCCGGTTTCACAGTTTCACTGCTGCCGGCCACCGGCCCGGTCAATGACGGGGTTATTTCACAGTTGGCGCTCATTTTAGGCATGAATGAAGCCGAAATACGGCAAAAGATCAGTCAGCAGACCAGTTCTTTTGATCCGGTGCGCATAAAAGCGGACATTGGTCCAGATATCGTGACGCGGATTGAGGAGCGCCGGAGTGAATTGCCCGGTGTCGTCATTGAAATCCAGCCAATCCGTAATTATGTGTACAATGAATTAGCCGCTCATGTATTTGGCTACGTAAGTGAGATTAATGACGACGAATTAAGCAGGAAAAAAGCCGCCGGGTATAAACAAAGGGATATTATCGGCAAAACCGGCTTGGAAAGCGTATATGATTCCGAGATGCGCGGTGTTGATGGCGGCGGGCAGGTTGAAGTGGATGTTACAGGTCGCTCCGTTCAGGTACTGGGAAGAAAAGAACCGGTTCCGGGCAGTAACCTGGTCTTGACGATTGACTATCGGATACAGAAGGCCACCGAAACGGCGCTGGATGAGCAATTGAAGTATTTGCAAACCGAGTCCCGGTTTAAACGGGCGCAGGCGGCGGCAGCGGTCGTAATTAACCCGCAAACGGGAGAAATCCTGGCGATGGCAAGTCGGCCAACTTTTAATCCCAATTTGTTTTCTACGGGAATTTCGAGTAAAGATTGGAAAGTATTAAATGACAATCCCAATCATCCAATGGATAACAAAGCAATTTCCGGCGAATACTCCCCGGGGTCGACGTTTAAAATTGTAAGCGGGGCGGCAGCGTTGGAGATGGGCAAAGTAACCCCGGAAGAACGGATTTTTGACTCCGGTCAGCATTGGCTGATACCGAAAGGCAATGCCGAAGGGGAAGCGTTAGGCTGGATTAATTTTAAGGAAGCGCTGGCCAAATCGGATAACGTCTATTTTTATGAAATGGGAAACCGCCTGGGGATTGATAATCTGGAAAAGTACGCCCGAATGTTTGGCTTAGGTCAATATACGGGAATTAATTTGCCAGGCGAATCCGACGGTTTGGTGGCAAATCGCCGTTATAAGCAAAAGGTGTACGGAGAAGACTGGTATTTGTCGGAAACGTTTGATGCGGCGATTGGCCAAGGTTTCCAATTGGCCACGCCTTTACAAATGGCAGTTTTAATCAGTGAAATTGCTAATGGCGGCCACCGTTACCGCCCGTATTTGGTGAACAGGATTCTATCGCCCAGCGGCGAAATTATAAAGAAGTTTGTCCCGGAGGAAGTTGGCAATATTACTTTGTCGCCCGGAAATTTACAATTGATTCGTGAGGCGTTGCGGGAAGTTGCGCAAGAAGGTGGAACGGCAGGGGATGTTTTTACTAATTTCCCTATCCATATTGCCGGGAAAACCGGAACGACAGAAAATTTCCATGGCGATGACCATGGCTGGTTTGTAGCCTATGGCCCGTATGAAGATCCACGGGTAGCTGTTGTTGTTATTGTGGAGCAAGGTGGGTTTGGATCTTCTTCTGCGGCGCCGATTGCCCGCAAAATTATGGAGGCTGCTTTTAATCTGAACCAGTCAACCCAGAGCGATGCTCCGCGGGTCTATAAACCGCACACGGTTTTGTAATAAGAACAATGAAGTGCGTTTCGTAATCAAATCAATGATTGATTTGTTACGGTGTACTTAGGAGAAAAATAATGCGACAAGATGTAATGTTTAAAGGAATCGGCGGCAATTTACAACTGCTCATTCCGGATCAAATTCAGTTTGCCGAGGTTTTAAGCCAAATTCAGGTGAAATTAGCTGCTTCTGCGACTTTTTTCGGCAAAGGCAGCATCATCCATATTCCAATGGCAGAGCAGAGGCTGAGCAAGGAAGAACAGGAACAACTTACGGCTGTTTTTTCGGAATATGGACTATTCTGGGAAGCAATCGAGATAACCGAAAAAGAAACCGGTACCGAAGAGGGTACGGACCAACTGGACGACGAAACTTCCGCTGCCCAGACGTTAATTGTTGAAAAAACGCTGCGGGGTGGGCAAAAGGTCGTTTCCGATCATTCGGTGCTTGTCATTGGGGACGTAAATCCGGGGGCCGAAATTATTGCCGGCGGCGATATCGTCGTTTTGGGCACCTGCCGGGGCATTGCCCATGCCGGTGCGTACGGAAATCGGGAAGCGACGATCAAAGCGAACCGGTTATTGGCCAGCCAATTACGGATTGCTGGTGTGATTGCCAGGGCGCCGGATCAGCTTAATAATCCGGAATATCCGGAAATTGCCCGTATTATTGACGGTGCCGTGACGATTGAACCAGCAGAATAACGCTTGGATATATATGAGGGGGATTACAATATATGGGAGAGGTCTTAGTAATTACATCCGGTAAAGGCGGCGTCGGCAAGACGACGACAGCGGCCAACCTCGGAACAGGGTTTGCTTTGTCAGGAAAACGGGTGGCATTAATTGATGCAGATATCGGTTTGCGGAATTTGGATGTCGTAATGGGATTGGAAAACCGGATTGTCTACGATTTGGTGGATGTAGTAGAAGGAAATTGCCGTTTAAAACAAGCCTTGATTCGTGACAAACGTTACGAAACCCTCTATCTTTTGCCGGCGGCGCAGACGAGGGATAAAAACGCGGTGAATCCGGAACAGATGCGGCAATTATGTGAAGAATTGTCCCGTGAATTCGACTATGTAATTATCGATTGCCCGGCTGGAATTGAACAGGGTTTTCGCAATGCAATCGCCGGTGCGACCCAGGCAATCATCGTTACGACGCCGGAAGTGTCGGCCGTACGGGATGCCGACCGCATCATCGGTTTGTTAGAGTCAGAGGGAAAATCAGATCCAAAATTGATTGTCAACCGCATTCGTCCGCAAATGGTGAAAAAAGGCGATATGATGGATATTGACGATATTATTGATATTTTGGCGATCGACTTGTTGGGTGTCATTCCGGAAGACGAGTATATCGTCATTTCTACCAACCGCGGGGAACCGGCGGTCACCCAACCCGGTTCTTTGGCCAGTACGGCGTATAAAAATATCGTCAGACGGTTATCCGGTGAGACGGTTCCATTGATGTCGTTGGAAGTTCACGACAGTTTTTTCAGTAGAGTGAAAAAATTTTTGAGATTATAGGAAGGTGGACATTATGCTTGATTTGATCTTGAAATTGTTCGGCAAAGAATCTTCCGGTTCAAAAAATATTGCCAAGGAAAGATTGCGGTTGGTATTGGTTCATGACCGTGTGAATGTTTCCCCGCAGTTTATGGAAACCCTGAAAGACGATATGATCAAGGTGATATCAAATTATATGGAAATCAATGAACAGGAAATGGAAGTCAATTTGACAAAATCCAAATCTTCCGTAGCTATCGTTGCCAATATTCCCGTAAACCGCATGAAACGGGGGACATCGATACAGTAGTGTCTTTGTTTGAGACTGGACGCTGGTAGAAAATCCTATTATAATAGACAAAGAGTATGATCAGGGACGGAAGGTAAGAAATGTTAAACCGGCGTTTATTAAGAAATCTTGACTGGGTATTGATTAGCGTGACTGTGTTGCTGATTCTAATCAGTTTAACGATCATTGCCAGTGCTACGCATGCCAATCTATCGAATGAAAATCGTTATTTGTATGTTCAGCGGCAGGGCTTGTTTGCCCTAATCAATATGCTGTTGATCCTCGCGACGTTGAATTTTGATTATAAAAATTTAGAACGATTTGCCGGACCGCTGTATATCGTGAATGTTGCCATGTTGTTGGCGGTTATGTTTGTCGGCCATTCTGCGCTGGGGGCGCAGCGCTGGATCCAGCTTGGGCCGATTTCCCTTCAACCGTCCGAGTTTTCTAAGTTGATTATGATCATTGCCTTGGCGTATTTATTGGATAAAAAATCGAGCCACCTTGACACCTGGCGGGATGTTCTGCCGATATTCCTGTTTGTCGGGATCCCGTTTTTGTTGGTCTTGAAACAGCCTGATCTCGGCACATCGCTAGTGTTTTTGGCGATACTGTTCGGCATGATTTATATTGCCGGGATTCCGTCTAAACTCCTCATGATGATTTTCGGTGCCGGAATGGCCATTATGCCTGTGTTTTGGCATTTTCTAAAAGATTATCAAAAACAGCGGCTTACTGTTTTTATTGACCCCAATGTGGATCCTCTGGGCTCGGGTTATCATATTATTCAATCGAAAATTGCGATTGGCTCAGGGATGTTGTTTGGTAAAGGGTTGTTTGCCGGAACGCAGAGCCAGCTTAATTTTTTGCCGGAAAACCATACCGACTTTATTTTTGCGGTAATCGGTGAGGAATTGGGCTTTATCGGCTGTTTTGTTGTGTTGCTTCTTTATTTGGTTTTATTATACCGGGGCGTCAAAATCGCTGATGCGGCCAAAGATAATTTTGGCACCTTGCTGGCGACAGGAATTACTTCCATGCTTACGTTCCATGTCTTGGTCAATGTCGGTATGACAACCGGGATTATGCCGGTCACCGGTATTCCTTTGCCGTTAATGAGTTATGGGGTAAGTGCGCTGACCACCAATATGATCAGCATCGGCATTTTACTCAATATTTATATGCGACGGCAGAAAATCATGTTTTAGCGATCGCCCTGGCTTACTTGGCCGGGGCTTCTTCTTGAATAACTTTGAATACAGAAATGAGGGTATTTATGATTACTCTTCCTCCCGACATATTGCACCGGGTAATCAAGCCGGGGCGTTATACCGGCAATGAATTGCACAGCGTGGTCAAAGACCATTCGCAGATGAAGGTCAAATTTGCTTTGGCGATGCCGGATGTGTACGAAGTCGGCATGTCAAACCTGGGGCTGAAAATTTTATATGAAGCCTTAAACCAACAATCGGATATTGTGGCGGAACGGGTCTATGCGCCATGGGTGGACATGGAAGCCGAAATGCGAAAACAGCAAATTCCGCTATTTTCTTTGGACAGCCTCTGCGCCATTCGTGATTTTGACCTGCTGGGTTTTACCCTGCAGTACGAATTAAGTTATACCAACATTGTAAATATGTTGGATCTTGCCGGGATTCCCTTATTTACGCAGGAACGCACCCTTTCCGATCCCTTTGTGGTTGCCGGCGGCCCCTGTGCTTACAATGTGGAGCCGATGGCTGATTTTCTCGATTTTGTAATTTTGGGTGAAGCGGAAGAAACGATTGTCGAAGTTTCTCGGGCCGTGGCCGAATGGAAAGAAGCCGGACGCCCGGAAGGCCGGCAGGGATTGCTGAAAAAAGTGGCTGCCATTGCAGGAATCTATGTACCGTCGCTGTATCAGGTAACCTACCACTCGGATGGGACGATTCAACAAGTCGTTCCTGCTTGCCCGGAAGCAAAACCGGTCATTCATAAGAGGATCGTTGAGGATCTGGATCAGGTTGTTTTTCCGACCAAGCCGGTATTGCCTTACCTGGACATTGTGCATGACCGCATTATGTTGGAATTGTTCCGCGGCTGCAGCCGTGGCTGCCGTTTTTGCCAGGCTGGGATTATCTACCGGCCGGTGCGGGAACGCCGGTTGGAAACGTTGCTGCGCCACGCGCAAGAGTTAGTGGATAATACCGGTTATAACGAGATGTCGCTGGTGTCGTTAAGTTCCGCCGATTATTCGCGGTTACGGGAACTGGTTTCTGCTTTAATTGAGCGGTTTAAAGATCAATATGTCAGTGTTTCGCTGCCCTCGCTGCGGATTGACAGCTTTTGCATCGAACTGGCGCAA
>Ga0316604_10002997_pt1 | contig 12226 bp, 12 predicted proteins | sample OWC_soil_day20_C_FD_207650 | JGI IMG/M metagenome (GOLD analysis project Ga0316604, IMG submission 207650) | Wetland soil microbial communities from Old Woman Creek delta, Ohio, United States - OWC_soil_day20_CT | ecosystem: Environmental > Terrestrial > Soil > Wetlands | place: USA: Ohio... | reverse complement strand
CCTTCGCGCATTGAGATGCCGATCCCCAGTGCCTCACGCCCCTGGAAGCGCATCTTGCTGGATGGCGGATCAATATAGCCGCGCTTGACTTCGGCGACATCCGCCAACCGGATGGTGCGCCCGCCGGCGCGGATCGGCAGTTCGCGGATCGCATCCAGATCGCTGAACTCGCCTTGTGGGCGCAGATAGATCCGCTCGCTGCCGAGTTCAAAGTAGCCACTGCCGATCTTGGCGTTCTGTTCAGCAATCATCGCCATCAACGCTTTCGGATCGATCCCCAGGGTAGCCATGCGCATCGGCGAGAACTCGACGTACACGCGCTGTTCCTGTTCGCCGAAGAAATCCACCTTGGCCACATCCGGCACGCTGAGGAATTCCTGGCGAATGGCTTCGGCATAACGCTTGAGTTCGGTGTAGGACAGTCCGTCACCGGTCAGCGCGAAGATGTTGCCGAAGGTATCGCCGAATTCATCGTTGAAGTACGGGCCGCTCACACCACTGGGCATGCTCTGGCGGATATCGCCGATCTTCTTGCGCACCTGGTACCAGACGTCTTTCATCTGCCCGGATTTCAGCGCGTCACGCGCCACGACAATGACCTGCGAATAGCCGGGCCGCGAAAAGCTGCGCAAGGTCTCGACCTCGTTCATCTCGCGCAGTTTCTTCTCGATCTTGTCGGTCACCTGCTGTTCGACTTCAAGCGCCGTAGCCCCCGGCCATTGCGCCGTCACCACCATCACCTTGAAGGTAAAGGGCGGATCTTCGCTCTGCCCCAGACGTGAATAGGAAGCCAGGCCGATCAGGGTCAGCACCAGCATCAGGAACAGGATCAACTGGGGATGATGCAAGCCCCATTCGGAGAGATTGAATTTCTTCATCGTGCTGCGTCCAGCACGACAGGCGCTGTCTGCTCGATAGGTTTGACCTTGAGTCCGGCACTGAGCGTATGCGCGCCGACCGTGACGACCCGTTCGCCCAGCGCCAGCCCGCTGCGCAGCACCGCCACGTCGTCGTGATAGCTCTCTACGCTCACCGCGCGGGCCTGTGCCGTGCCATCGGCAGCGATGATCCACACCCGAGTCTGCCCGCCTTCGCCCTGCAGAACGGCCGCAAGCGGAATCCGCACCGACCCCGCCACGCCATTCTGCGCAAACCCGACGGCCGCCGTCGCGCCCAGACGCATGCGCTCATCCGGCGCGGTTACCGCTACACGGAAGGCATATGTCCGGGTGGTCGTATCGGCACTCGCCGCGATCTCGCGCAACACGCCCTGATAGGTCTTGTCCGGCGCCCCCCAGACTTGCACCATCGCCGTCTGGCCGGGCTTGAACAATTGTGCGCGACCCTCAGGAATCCAGGTCAGCACTTCGCGGTAGGCCGGATCGGCGACGCGCGCAACCAGTTGCCCGGCAGCCACCACCTGGCCGGATTCAACCGGCAGGGCCGTCACCACTCCGTCGCGATCCGCCACCAGCGTGGCATAGGCGACCTGATTGTCCGAGGCCGTGTTCTGCGCCTGCGCCTGATGAAGCTTGGCCTGAGCCGCCTCGTACTGCGTACGCCGCGCGTCCACCGCACTGCCGCTGACGAATTTCTGCGCAAACAGGTTCTGGGCCCGTTCGTATTCCGCCTTGGCCAGAGCCAGATCCGCCTGCGCCGCGGCAACCTGTGCCGCCGAAGCACTTGCAGACAAGCGCACGTCCTGAGGATCCAGGCGCGCCAGCACCTGTCCTTTATGCACCGTATCGCCCAGATTGATCCGTCGCTCGATCAGCTTGCCGCCGATGCGGAATGAAAGATCCGTCTCATAGCGGGAGCGCACCTCACCGGAATAGACAAACAGACCGCTTTCCACGCCACTCTTGACCGTCTGCACTACCACCGGGCGACTGTCCTCGGTCGGCGTCCCGGGCTTGCTGCAAGCCACCAGGGCAATCGCAATGCCTAGCGCCAGTACTTCATTTTTCATCGTCATTCCTTTCGCCAAGGGGCGAAGCCAGCAAGTTGCTCAAGAACATATCCAGATGCGTCTGCACATAGGTATCAGGCACCACGCGCAGTGGGTCACTGGGCGGCAACAGGCGCCGCCACATGCAATCAAACATCAGGGGGGCGACAGCCAGACGGCACATCACGGCCGGATCGCAGGGGCGGAACACGCCCGTCTGGATTCCGTGCTCCAGCACGTTGATGAACAGGGTGCGGGCCCGCACGATGACGTTCTCATGATAGAAGCTGGCCAGCTCGGGAAAATTTCCCGCTTCGGCCATGATCAGCCGCGGCAAGCCTTCCAGACGGGGATCGGCCAGCACGTTCCAATAACGCAGCAGCAAGTTGCGCAGGAGCACGGCCGGATCCTCTTCACTGCTGGCTTCAACCAGCGCCTCGCCTGAAACGATATGCGGCACTACAGCGTCTTCGACGACCGCCCGGAACAAGGCTTGCTTACTCTCGTAATAGAGAAACACAGTGCCCTTGGAAACGCCCGCACGCTGCGCAATGTCATCCATGCGGGCAGCGGCAAAACCTTTGTCGGCAAAGACTTCGAGTGCCGCTGCAAGCAACTCGGCGGGGCGGGCTTCTTTACGGCGCTGGCGAATCGGAGCAGGTGTAGTCACGACAATATTGGCGGGAAATGAACGTTAATTACTGACCGGTCAGTAATTATCTGCGTGCGAAAGCGTTTTCACAACTTTTTGTCAAAACCCTCTTTTCAAAGACGTCATTGCGACGTATTCTTAATTGAGAACGATTCTCAGGCGCAACGAAAATGCAACTCTCCGAACTTCCTCGCGGCACGCGTGCCACCGTCGTAAAAGTCAGTGATCTGGCCAACCCGGACCCCATTGCCGCGCGCTTGCGCGACCTGGGCTTTGTGGCTGGCGAACCGGTCAGTCTGGTCGCTCAGGGCCCTTTCGGCGCCGACCCGATCCTGATCCAGATCGGTTTTACCCGCTTCGCATTGCGCCGCAGTGAAGCCGCCCGCGTGGAGGTCGAACATGTCTGAGCCCAGTCTGGCCATGCCTTTGTCTGTTGCTCTGGTAGGCAATCCGAACTGCGGCAAGACCGCCTTGTTCAACCGCCTCACCGGCAGCCGCCAGAAAGTGGCGAACTATGCCGGCGTCACCGTGGAACGCAAGGAAGGCCGCCTGAGATTGCCCTCTGGCCGCAAAGTCCGCATGCTCGACCTGCCCGGCGCCTACAGCCTGAACGCAACCAGCCCGGATGAAGCCGTCACGCGTGACGTGTGCCTGGGCCAGCACCCCGACGAGGCCCAGCCGGACCTGCTGTTGTGCGTGGCAGATGCCACCAACCTGCGCCTGCACCTGCGTTTTGTACTCGAACTCACGCGCCTGGGGCGCCCCATGGTGCTAGCCCTGAACATGGCAGACGCGGCGCGCAAGCGCGGCATCCGGATCGATGCCCAGGCGCTTGAACGCGAACTGGGTTTCCCTGTTGTCGAGACCATCGCGGTCCGCCGCGAAGGTGCTGCCGCCCTGATCAAAGCCCTGGATGGCCACGCTCCGAGCATCCCCACGGCCCCCGCTGCCGATGCCGATCTGCATGCGGCGGCACGCCAGCTCATCGCCAGCGCGGTACACATGCCGGACCCCACCAGTCCGCGTGATGCCGCAATCGATCGCTGGGTGTTGCACCCGGTGGCCGGCCTGGCCATCCTGGCCCTGACCATGCTGGTCGTGTTCCAGGCGGTGTATGCCTGGGGCGAACCGGTCAAGGAACTGATCGAAGCATCCGTTGGCGGACTGGGCGCGCTGATCAATGCCACCTTGCCCGAAGGCTTGCTGCGCAGCCTGCTGGTCGACGGCGTCATCGCCGGGGTTGGTGGCGTGCTGGTCTTCCTGCCGCAGATCCTGATCCTGTTCTTCTTCATCCTGATTCTTGAGGAATCCGGCTATCTGCCACGCGCGGCCTTCCTGCTGGATCGCTTCATGGTCGGTGCTGGCCTCTCGGGCCGGGCCTTCATCCCCCTGCTCTCAAGCTTTGCCTGCGCGATTCCCGGCATCATGGCCGCCCGCAGCATTCCGAATCCGCGTGACCGCTTCCTGACCATCCTGGTCGCCCCGATGATGACCTGCTCGGCCCGCCTGCCCGTGTATGCCCTGCTGATCGGCGCCTTCATCCCGGATCGGCCCATCGGCGGCCTGTTCAACCTGCAGGGGCTGGTCCTCTTCGCCCTCTACATGGCCGGCATTCTCGGCGCGCTGTCCGTCGCCTACATCGCCCGCTATTTCGGTCGGCACAATGAAGAGCAGGCGCTGATGCTCGAAATCCCCGCCTGGCGCCTGCCCAACCCGCTGGATGTGCTGATCGGCCTGAAAGAGCGCGGAATGATCTTCCTGCGCCGCGCCGGCACCCTGATCCTCGCGCTGTCGGTACTGCTATGGGTGCTGTCGACCTTCCCGACACCGCCAGCTGACTGGACCCGCCCGGCCATCGAGTACAGCTTTGCCGGCCACATCGGGCGTGCGCTCGCCGTGGTCTTCGAGCCCATCGGCTTCAACTGGCAGATCTGCGTGGCCCTGATCCCCGGCCTGGCCGCGCGCGAAGTGGCGGTCGCCGGCCTCGCCTCGGTGTATGCCATCAGTGCCCCCGAAGGTCAGGCCGAGGAGTTGCTGTCCACGGCACTGGCGAACCAATGGACACTGGCCACCGCACTCTCGCTGCTGGCCTGGTACGTCTTCGCGCCGCAGTGCCTGGCGACGCTGTCTGTGGTCCGGCGCGAGACCAACTCCTGGCGCGCCACCGCTTTCTGGGCGGCACTGCTCACCGGCCTGGCCTACCTCGCCTCGCTGATCGTCTATCGACTGGCGCTGATCCTGTCATGAGCACCTACGCCCTCCTCGAACCCGTGCTGGTCGGCCTCATCGTTGCCGCCAGCGCCGGTTTTGCCCTGCGCCGCACCCTGCCGCGGCAGTTCGCGCGGCTGGGCAGTGCCGTCCGGCAGGCCAGACTGCCGGACTGGCTCGGTGCCCTGCTCGGCAAGCTCTTTCCGGAAGCGTCGGAGTGTTCGTCAGGCTGCGGCAGTTGCAGCAATTGCGGCACGAGCAGTCCACCGCCCACGCAAGTCGTTGTTTTTCATCGCCACAAGCACGACAAGCCATCTTGAGCTTGCACGCTCTGTAACAGAAAACTTCAAATTCATCTGTCTCCACGTCTCAACCAGCCGCGTTCGCTGCCGTTAATGGCATCAAGGGCAGAGAGTGCTGCACCTGCAGAACGTTGGGAGCACGGCAATGAGACTATGGAATGGCATCGTGATGTACGCACCGCGTTCGCCGGACTATTACGCCCTGCCCGAACCGGAGCAATGCATCTTTCGTTTGATGCACCAGTACGCGGATTCACAGGCGTGGAATCTCTACTGGCTGAGCCAGCCGCAGACGGATCTGATCCCGCTGCACCGGCAGGACTGGCGCAATCACTACAAGTCCTTCACCGGCGTCCAGACCCGCGCCTTCTACGAAGCGCTCGACACACCGGTGCTCAACCAGATGACGCTGGGGCACATCATGAGCTGCAAGCCGCGTGAAGCGATCCGCCTGCTGATCTCTGCGCATCTTGAAAACACGCGCTTCTATCAGATGGTGGGGGGCGAGAAGTGGCGGGAATTGATGCTGGGCCGCCTGTTCCTCGCCGAGCGCCTGAACATCACGCGCCAGCCCAAGGAAGAAACCGGCGAAGTGGTTGTCGCAGACTTCATCCTGCACCGCTACGCGCGCCTGGGCAGCCACGAGTACAAGCAGGTCAAACGACCGGCCTGATGAAACGCGCATAAAAAAACCGGGCTCTGCGGAGACCCGGCTTTTTCACGTCTTCATGCTGAAGAGCCGCATCAGACCTTGCTGTGCAGGAGCGGCCATTGGCCGCGAAGTTTTTGTGGGAGCGACGTCCACGTCGCGAAACGCTGCTTCGCGTCGCTCCCACAACGCAATTGAACGGCCCTGTCCCGGAATCATTCGCGGCCACTGGCCGCTCCAACAAAAAAACCGCTACAAGGCTGCTGATCAGGGCTGCTGAATCAACTCAATCTTGTAACCATCCGGATCCTGCACAAAAGCAATAACCGTCGTGCCGTGCTTCATCGGCCCGGCTTCGCGCGTCACCACGCCCCCCCGCGCCTTGATCTCGGCACACGCCTTGTAGGCATCCTCCACGCCCACTGCAATATGGCCGAAGCCCGTGCCCAGCTCGTAGCTTTCCACGCCGTAGTTGTAGGTCAGCTCGATGGTGGCCCCATCGGCTTCACTGCCATAGCCGACGAACACATTGGTGAACTTGCCTTCGGGATGATCGGAAACCTTGATCACGTGCATGCCCAGCACTTCGGTGTAGAACTTGATGGAACGATCCAGATCGCCAACACGGATCATGGTGTGCAGTACGCGCATGGTATTTCTCCTTGGGGAAGATGAAGTGGGAACAGGGTAGTGCAGCCGGGGCTGCGGATGACTTTTCGATGACGCCCGACCCTCACAGTACAGGAATGATCTTGTTGGCGTGCCGCAGTGCCGCCTTGGCAATTTCGTAGTCCGGCTGCAATTGCCCGACCACGCGCCAGAAGCGTGGCGAATGATTCATTTCCAGCAGATGGGCCACTTCGTGGGCCACCACATAATCGATCTGCGGACGCGGCAGATGGATCAGGCGCCAGTTCAGACGAATGCCGGACAAACGTGAGCAACTGCCCCAGCGTGTTCGCGCATTCGAGAGCCGCACCGCCGGCAAAACCACCTCCGGCGCAATCCGCTTGAGCAGAAAACCATACTCATCGACACGCCCGCAGAAATACGCCAGCGCAAAATTCTGCAAGCCGCGCAGCAACAAGGCGTGAGCATCTTCCTGACGGCGCAGATGCAGATGCAACGCCCGGCTGTCCATGCCTTCGACCCAGTGCACGCGGTTGGCGCCGGCCAGCCAATGCACGCGGCATGCCTCGCCCAGCACCGGCACCAGCATGCCGTCATTGATCGCCACCGGCTGCGGTTCAGCGCGCTGCGCCCACTCGGCAAGCTTTTCCAGGATCCAGTCGGTCCGCTCGCGCAGAAAGACTTCCGTCTCGCGCAGACTCACCCGCAGCGGAATGGAAACCGTCAGACCGCGCCGGTCGATCATCATGCCCAGACTGCGCCGCCGGCTGCGGCGCAAGGTGAAGACGATCTCGTGCCCACGCAACACGATGCTGCGCGTTTCGCCGTCCGTCGCCATGCTCAGCCTTGCTGCCCCGCGCGGACCGATGGCGTGGCGGCCTGGTAGTGATGCGGGAAGAGGCGCCGCATTTCCCCCTCGATCCACGCCTCGGCCTGCGTATTCACCTCTTCCGGCGTCCGCCCGGCAGCCGGAATCGCCGGGCCGATGCTCACCACGATCTCGCCGGGATGCTTGATGAAGGCATTGCGTCGCCAGAACTCGCCGGCATTGTGCGCCACCGGCACAACCGCGCAGCCAGCCGCCGTCGCCAACGTTGCACCACCGATCTTGTAACGACGCTGACTCCCGATAGCCGTGCGGGTGCCTTCCGGAAACACCACCACCCAATAGCCCAGCCGCAGCATCGCCTGACCTTGTTCGACGACCTGGCGCAACGCGTCCTTGCCACCGCTGCGATCAATCGTCACCACCGGCATGCGCGCCATGCCCCAGCCAAAGAACGGGATGCGCAGCAATTCACGTTTGGCCACGTAGGCCGCAGGCGGAAAGATGTCGGCAAAAGCCAGGGTTTCCCAGGCCGACTGGTGCTTGGCCAGAATGACGGACGCTTCGGCAGGCAGATTCTCGCGGCCGATCACGCGATAGGAAATGCCCAGCACATGCTTGAACACCCACATCGTCGTGTAATGGTTCCAGCGCGTGACGAAGGCATAGCGCTGGGCCAGGCTCATCCACAAGGTGATCGCCACAAACCCCGTGAAGGGAAGGAAGAACACCAGCATGTACAGGGCAAAGCACAGCGAGCGCAACAGATTCAACATGCGCTCAAGCTTTGAGAGTCAGCAGGTGATTGGCCACTGCCGCCAGATCGGGGAAAACCTTGGTGCCCACGGGCAGATCAGGATCCACCGCGGTCTTGGCGCCCTTGCCGGTCAGCACCAGATACGGCGTACACCCCACCGCAATGCCCGCCTGCAGGTCGCGCATGCTGTCGCCCACGGTCGGCAAACCCGCCAGATCCACATTGAAGCGCTCGGCGATCTGCCGGAACATGCCCGGCTTGGGCTTGCGGCAATCGCAGGTCGAGTCCGCCGCATGCGGGCAGAAGAAGATCGCATCGATCCGCCCACCCACGGCCGCCACCGCCTTCATCATCTTGTCATTGATCGCGTTGAGCGTATCCATATCGAACAAGCCACGCCCGACCCCGCTCTGATTGGTTGCCACGATCACGCGATAACCGGATTCGGCCAGCCGCGAAATGGCCTCCAGACTGCCAGGAATCGGCTTCCATTCGTCCGGCGACTTGATGAACTGCGCTGAATCCTGATTGATGACACCGTCACGATCAAGAATGATGAGCTTCATGCACTTCTCCGGGAAGGGGGAAGGAGGAAGGGGGAAGGGTCAAATCCCGCCCGGCCTCGCCAACTTCCCGTTCAACACAAACATCACGTTGAAGAGGTACCGGCCCGGCGCATGCGCACCTTTCTGCCGGCCCCCTTCACCCTCTCTCATTCACTACGCCGACAGTTTCGAAAGGTCCGCAACACGGTTCATCAGGCCATACAACTGGTTCAGCAGCGCCTGACGATTGGCACGCAGCGCAGGGTCTTCGGCATTCACCATCACCGCATCGAAGAAGGCATCCACCGGGCCGCGCAGCGCGGCCAGCGCCTGCAGTGAGGCCGTGTAGTCACCCGAGTCAAAGGCGGCAGTGGCCTTCGGTGCGATCTCGCCCAGCGCGGCAAACAGCGCCTTCTCGGCGTCTTCGGCCAGCAGGGCCGGCTTGACCTCGGTCGGCAGTTCGCCTTCGATCTTCTTCAGGATGTTGCCAACACGCTTGTTGGCTGCCGCCAGCGCCGCCGCTTCAGGCAGCGCAGCAAAGGCCCGCACGGCCGCCAGACGCTTGGCAATGTCGCCCAGACGCTGCGGTTTCAGCGCCAGCACAGCATCCACTTCCTGTGCCGAATAGCCCTGCTCGCGCAGTTGTCCAGACAAACGCTCAAAAATAAAAGTCATTACCAGCTTGATGTTCTCAGCTGGATACATCGAAATTTCAAATGGGAAAACTTTGAACGCGGTTAACAACAGTTCCGGCAAATCAAGGTCAAGATTTTTTTCGATCAGCATGCGGATCACGCCCAGCGCATGGCGGCGCAGCGCGAACGGGTCCTTGTCGCCGGTCGGCACCTGACCGATGCCGAACAAGCCGACCAGGGTTTCGAGCTTGTCGGCCAAGGCCACCACCACGCCAATGTCATTGCGCGGCAGGTCGTCGCCCGCGAAGCGCGGCTTGTAGTGATCCTCGATCGCATCCGCCACGGTGTCGCAGAGGCCGTCGTGCTTGGCGTAGTAGCCACCCATGATGCCCTGCAGCTCCGGAAACTCGCCGACCATGTCGGTGAGCAGGTCGGTCTTGGCAAGTTGCGCGGCGGTATCGGCAGCCGCCACATCCACGCCCAGTTTCGCCGCGATGGCTTTGGCTATCGCGCGCACGCGTTCCATGCGCTCGCCCTGCGTGCCGAGCTTGTTGTGATACACGACCTTGGCCAGGCCTTCGACGCGCGACGCCAGGGTCTTCTTGCGATCCTGATCGAAGAAGAACTTGGCGTCCGCCAGACGCGGGCGCACCACGCGTTCGTTGCCCTGGATCACCGCGCTGGCATCCGCCGGGGCGATGTTGGAGACGATCAGGAACTTGTTCGTCAACTTGCCATTGGCATCGAGCAGCGGGAAGTATTTCTGGTTGGCCTTCATCGTGAGAATCAGGCATTCCTGCGGCACGGCGAGGTATTCGGTTTCGAACTGGCCGATCACCACGTTCGGGCGCTCGACCAGCGCGGTCACTTCGTCCAGCAGGGCTTCGTCTTCGATGGCTTTCACGCCACCGCCGACCTTCGCTGCGGCGGCAGCGAGCTGGCGCACGATTTCGGCGCGACGCTCGGCGAAGCTGGCGATCACCGCTCCTTCATCACGCAGCTGCGCGGCATAGCTGTCGGCAGTGTGGATGCTGACCACCGGCTTGGCGGCCTCGAAACGATGCCCCAGCGTTTCACGCCCGGACTTGAGGCCCAGCACGGAAATGTCGATGACATCCGCACCATGCAGCGCGATCAGCTTGTGCGCGGGGCGCACGAAATGCACGGTGCTCCAGCCATCGGCCAGTTGGTAACCCATCACCTTCGGGATCGGCAGCTTGGCGAGTGCGTCTTCCAGCGCCTTCTGCAGGCCGGCCGCCAGCGAAACGCCCGGTTGCAGTGAATCCAGCATCAGGGTTTCGGCCTTGCCTTCCCCAACGCGTTTGAGGCTGGCAACGGCAGACGCATCGGCGCCCAGCGCAGCAAGCTTCTTGAGCAGCGCCGGGGTGGCATTGCCATTGGCATCCAGCCCGACAGCCACCGGCATCAGCTTCTGCGAGATGGGCTTGTCCGCAGCCTTGTCGGCCACATTCGCGACCTGTACGGCCAAGCGGCGCGGCGACGCAAATGATGTGACAAGCGCATCAGCAGCAGCGAGACCCTGGGCCTTGAGGCTGTCGGCCAGTACGGTCGAAAAGGCCTCGCCCAGTTTCTTGAGCGCCTTGGGCGGGAGTTCTTCGACGAAGAGTTCTACGAGCAGATTCTGGTTCATGGTTATTTCTCCTCCTTCTTCGGGAGGTCTGCGACCCATTCTCTGGGTGCCATCGGGAAGCCGAGGCGTTCACGCGATTCGAGGTAGCTCTGCGCCACGCTGCGCGCGAGATTGCGGATGCGGCCGATGTAGGCGGCACGCTCGGTCACCGAGATGGCGCCGCGTGCATCGAGCAGATTGAAGGTGTGCGCAGCCTTGAGCACTTGCTCGTAGGCCGGCAGCGCGAGCTGCTGTTCCATCAGGTGCTTGGCGTTGCCTTCGTAGTCGCCGAAGTGGCGGAACAGGGCGTCGGCATTGCTGTGCTCGAAGTTGTAGGTCGATTGCTCGACTTCGTTCTGATGGAATACGTCGCCGTATTTGAGCACACGGGTCTGGCCGTTCTCTTCCCAGGTGGTCCACACCAGATCGAAAACGTTTTCAACTTCCTGCAGATACATCGCCAGACGCTCGATCCCGTAGGTGATCTCGCCGGTGATCGGCTTGCATTCGATGCCGCCAACCTGCTGGAAGTAGGTGAACTGGGTGACTTCCATGCCGTTGAGCCAGACTTCCCAGCCCAGACCCCAGGCGCCGAGCGTGGGATTTTCCCAGTCGTCTTCGACGAAACGCACGTCGTTCTTCTTCAGGTCGAATCCCAGCGCTTCGAGCGAGCCGAGATAGAGGTCGAGGATGTTGGCCGGCGCGGGCTTGAGCACCACCTGGAACTGGTAGTAGTGCTGCATGCGGTTGGGGTTCTCGCCATAGCGGCCATCCTTGGGGCGGCGCGAGGGCTGCACATAGGCGGCACGCCAGGGTTCCGGACCGATGGCGCGCAGGAAGGTGGCGGTGTGGCTGGTACCGGCACCGACTTCCATGTCGTAAGGCTGCAACAGTGCACAGCCGCGGCTGCCCCAGTAGGACTGGAGCTTGAGAATGATGTCCTGAAAGCTTGGTTTGGCGTTCATATCGGGTGGGCCGGTCGCGAAAACCGGGCCAGCACAAAGCGGAAAGACGCGATTTTACAGGCAAGCGGGGTCGGACGGGCAGACGGCATTGCCACGAAACGGGTCTGTTTGCGTATATTGACGCGCTTGCAGCCCCTGTGTCCCGATCATGCTGAAAAATGCGCTTTGCCTGATCCTCGCCGTGTTGAGCATGATTGCCCTGCCTGCGCGCAGTGCCGAGCCGATGACCTTCATCCATCCCCCGCCGGAAAACCCCAATGACCGGCGCCACACCTATTACTGGGAAGTGCTCGAAGCCGCCCTGCAGGCAAACAGGCACAAGTATGGCGACTACAAGGTGGTGTCTTACGACACGCCGATGAATTTCCAGCGGGCAGCAGCCGAAGTCGAAGCGGGCGAACAGGGCCGGGTCAATATCGTAGCCCGCGCCACCAGTCTTGAGCTCGAATCCCACCTGCGTGCGATCCCGATCCCGCTGG